>ERZ1292632.1984-Hain-H43-01um-R2-1984-length-18196-cov-6_pt1 | contig 18196 bp, 13 predicted proteins | sample MGYA00564407_ERZ1292632 | MGnify/ENA primary metagenome ERZ1292632 (study PRJEB36523, sample SAMEA6512637) | groundwater metagenome | collected 2019-01-08 | study: AquaDiva: Metagenomics assemblies of 32 groundwater samples | reverse complement strand
GCAGCTTGCAGAAGGAGAAGACTCTAGTGTTTAGTCTTAGAACAACGAACTCGATAACAAAAGAAGGGAGGGGCGCGATTCCTCCGCCGCCGTTAAAACGGCGCGGTTTCCTCGCGCCTAACAGATGAAGAAAGCGCAAAGCAGACTGGGACGCAAGTATGGACATGTGTGCGACCGCAAGGACAAGCGGGATCATGTCTACTGTGCCCCGTACCGTTTCCGAGCGGAAGCATTGCCGCTCAAGGTGTCCTGCGAGGAACACATGCCGGATGCTTTTGATCAGGGGAGCTTGGGCAGTTGCGGTGGCCAAGCAGTGGCGGCCATGATCCAGCGTCAGCGGCGCATAGTGCGCAAGATGGATTTTACACCCTCACGCCTGATGTTGTACTATAACGCGAGGGCGCAAGAGGGGACGGTGCATGAAGACGCGGGCTGCATGATCCGCGATGTGGTCAAAATGGCTACCGAGCGCGGGGCGTGCCCCGAAGCGATGTGGCCTTACGAAATTCAGTATTACGCTGATTCGCCTCCAAAGCCTTGCGAAGAAGAAGCGATGAATTGGCAGATACTCTCATATACCCGCGTCAATCAGACGCTTGACCAGATGCGGTCATGTCTTGCACATATAGGGTCATTCGTGATCGGCATCCAGATTTTTGAATCGTTTGAGTCCCGCGAGGTTGCCGCAACGGGAATTGTTCCCATGCCGAAACGCGGTTGGTGGAGAGGCGAACCGAAACTTGGCGGGCACGCTGTTTGTATATGTGGGTATAATGACGTGAGCCAAGTGTTCACCGGCCAAAACTCGTGGGGTCAACGGTGGGGCAAGAACGGTAGATTCACACTTCCGTATGAGTATCTCCTCGATCCCGATCTGGCCTCGGACGCATGGGTTTCGCAGGAGGTGGAATAATGAACGAGACCTTTCGCTTTCTTGCCCGCAACCCGGCCTTTGCCGCAACGAATGTTCGCGCGTTGCCCGCGGTGATCCGCGCCATGCGGGCATATCGGAAGGCACATCCATACTGCGAATTTCTCGGAAAGCGATACACCAAAATTGATGTGCATCATAAAATCCCCGTGCATGTTGACCCGCTCCGCGCCGGTGATCCGAGCAACTTTATATCGCTCAGCCGGTTTCCGAATGCTCATCTGATTGTAGGACACATGGGGAACTGGCGGAATTGGAATGCGCGAGTCGCTGAAATGTGCGCGGAATCGCCTGCGGAAATAGAGTCGGGTAATCCAGACACTGTTCGAGGCTTGCTTGAGATTATCCCATCCGAGTCCGGCAAGACATGGATGGTGCAAAAGGATTTCACGGTTGCAGGCAGGGACGGAAGAACAGTCAGCCCACGTCGCGGGTTTGTGCATGATCGCTACACATTCGCACCCAATCTTGCGGATGAACAACCAGCCATTGTGCATGACTTTGCGGGCACGACTAAGCGGTGGGACAATGGCGACAAGATGACATACCTGGAGTGGAACGATCTGATTCGTTTCAGGATGGAAAAATCTTGGGATGCGAGAACGCGGAAATGCGCGACAGCCTACTGGCTTGGAGTGACGCTTTGCGGCTGGTGGGCTTGGTGGAATGCGAAATGAGAAAGAGAAAATACAATGACTGGACAACATGTTTCTGATCGTGCGCGGGCAATGCTTGATGATGATGGGGCGACTAGTTCTTACAGATTCAAAGCCACTGAGATCATCATGTGGATTAACGATGGCATTCGCACAATCTGGCGGAATGCCACGGATTCTCATTATGCTTCCGACGGAACATTGACTGCTTACGCCGAGATTACAGGTCTGACTGACACACTGATTCTTGATGATAAATACAGAGACGCTATGGCTCATTATGTTGCTTCGATGATGTTGAGGAGGAAATCCGGCGAAGCAGACAACATGAACAGGATGTCCGCTCATACTGCGAGTTTCAAAGCTTTGACGGGAATCTCAATAAAATGAGCGATATAACCAAAGATTATAGCGTTGCGAAGAACGTAGTGAAAGCTGAGAACGCCAAGCTTATTGGTGAAGTGCGCTATCCCATGCTGGATGATTTGTCCGAAGTGACGATATTCTGGCCAGTATCTGATTATAAACTTGCCGATTTGTGTCTGGAATATCTGACACTCAGGGTTAGCACCGCGAATGAGACGGGAACGGGCAACACAACAGATCAGCAATGGATGACAGAAATTCTGAATGCGTCTCTTGGAACCGTAGACGGCAGTTGGCGTATCATCAATTCGAGTTTGGCGAAGCACGCAAACACGCCCGGTGTTTCAATGGTGCTCAGACGAGGCTTTATCACTAAGGGCAACGCAGCGACAGCCTACGATCAATTATGGGCATTGATGCCGAATGACCAGCTTGATGCTCAGATAGGCAAACGCCAATTCATGGAATATCTGGCTGGAATTCATCCGAGGCAGGGCGAGTCCATTCTTGACCAACTCAACTCATCTGCTCTTATCGAGAATCCAGTTGTCAATGGACAGACGTTGACGGGCATGTTTGCGCCATCAAATGTCGTATTGACCCCAAATCCTGAAGATGGCGATCTCAGGATTTACCGGACAATGACCGAAGTGACGGTAATCACACTGATTGCCACATTATCGGCGCTCACCCCTTATCGTGTGAGAAACAACGAGATTCTTGAAGCCTTCGACTTTGAGACCGGTGAAGAGGATGAGTTTGTCTTGCGATATACCAATCTTTCGACCGGATCAAGAGCAGCCTGCCGCGACCTGACTGATGTGGAACTTGTGGCAATTTTCACGGCTTTAGATAACACGGTGTCGTGGACATATATCACACGAAGATTCATCGAACAGATTGACAACACAGCGCATCTGGAGATCATGGTGAAGTGTGTGACGTGGCGTTCGTGGACAACGAATGCTGTGTTTGCGTCTGATTACGATTCTGATAAGGATGCTCCCGAAGGCAACTATGATACCAGAACACGGGTATGGGAGAAGATTCGCAAAGCTGATGCAGCCACGGCTCTGGCGGACATTGTGCATAGCAGCACCGCGGTACCGACTCCCAGTGGATACGAAATAACAACGGCCAAGATTACGGATAAACATGATGGTTCAATAAATGTCTTGCAGGTCATACGAAAGGTTCTGTCAAACCGCGCAAGCCAGGATGGTGACATTCAAGAACAGAAGACACAAAATCCTTTCGGATGGGAACCAGGAACGATTGACAATCTAACTACGGTGTACGACGGATATGACTTGGCTGATTTGCCAACCACCAGCACGACGCCAAGCGGATATACTTTCCTCAACAGACAAGACGAACCAGACGGCAATTGGTGGAAATCTATGTGGATTTACGGGAAAGTTACATGGAGCGGTCTTTGGGCTGATGCGCATCAAACTGAAAGGAATGGGCCAACGGCAACAACACCGGCTGACGAAGGTGGAAGCGGAACAAGAGAGACCCATTATTTGCCGGGCGTCGCGCAAGGTGATGTTGATACGACTGTGGCGGCGGCGGCAACACCATATACAGCAGGATTGCCAAGCGGAACAACTCGTGTTGTAACCAGCATCAGTGTAAGCGAAAACACAACGACTGGAGAATATATTGTTTCGCGCAAGCAAGCGGTAGCTTTCACGGGGACAACTGCTGATGACGCGCTTGTTACGGAAGTTCAATTCACCAATGGCAGACGGCAGAAAGGTTGCACACGAGTCTGGTGGAGACGCACGGCAGCGGCTAAAGACACTCTGACGACAAGCGGGCTTGCGACTCAGGCTTTCACGTTCAACGGCACGGAATATCTGGCAAACCGTTTCAATGTTGGCGACAATGGCGACACCACATTTGACGTGACGCAGCTTGGTGGCTATGACTCGGATGCAGGGGATGATGGATCAGGCACATGGGGGGAAACTTATAATTCGTATTATACCGATAGAGGTGGAAGATTGTGTCAAGTTTGGGTGTTTAAGAAATACTTCGCCACAGCCCACGGCGCGGAACTCTACGTTAGCACACTGAATACCATTGTTGATCCCGACGTTGGACTTGAAGCGCATACTGCGGCTGCTGGATGGTATGTCATTCACAGCGATATTGACAGACATAGCAACGGTTTATTATTCAAAGCAACACGCATGGAAATCTTGGATTTAGGTAAACCGGCATGATAAACAACGAAGCAGATATTGCGGGAATTGACCTGCGTTTACAAGGGGTTGAATCGAAGATTCAACAATTAGAATCTCAATCAAGCCAAACCAATTCACAATTGACTGACGACTTGGAACGAGTCGAGCGCAATCTTGTGACATTTAAGAATGAGTATAGAACCACATTCAAACAATGGCATCCATTCATGGGACAAGTTCCTCTTCAAGAGCCAGATAAACTCTACATCGGCCAGGGTTACGTCAAGGCGGGAGACGCAAAATATTACCAGGTCAGAGGTGGCGGCGGCGGAGCGTTAGTGCTCGGCAGGAATATTTGGGACTGGCCGGCGCCGGGACAAACCAATGCCATTCCCGCAACATATGATGCTTTCAGCATTGACGGAACACTCTATGCAGCGAACACACTGTCCAACGGTGATTGGGCAATTTCAATGTCGGTAGTCGTTAATTTCAACAGCGGTTTCTTCGACACGCCATATGGCCTTAGCACCGCGCATCCATCCTTGACGTTGCAAGAGCTTGCGCAGTGGGAAGTCTTGGATCATAACGGGGTGTGCAATGAATTGCTTGGCATTGCCACATTCACTGATGGGCGATGGTCAAATTGGAGGCAACGACGATTCTGTGACATTTCAGTTCCCGTCCACAAATCATTCCCGAATGTTGACACAACGCGAAACGGCACGAATATAGCTGGTCTTATTACTACAAAGGGGTTGACGACACAATGGTTTACGGGCAGATCGGTCTCCACAAGTGTGTTCGCTTTTGCTGGTGAGGAACGAACACTGTTTGATTACGTGGCAGTAAATTCCCAGTTGATTCAACTCTTCAACACATTCTCGGCTTACAATGAATTTTTCGTGGCATGTTGGACTGATGAACCGTGGAGGAATGCGTGACAATTGAGAAAGCCAATGAAATTGCGATGAACTGGCGAATGCAACCAGGCACGCAACACTTTGTGCTTGATGTGCAAAAGGCGGATGAACTATTCCGTGAATGGTGGGGCGGTTACTTGGCAAGAGACGAGGAATTTTTCACCAAAATTGGAGCGCGGGCTGAATTTGAGGAGTTTGCCAAGACAACACCGGCCAATCAAATTGATGCGCCGCTGGTGTTGGTGTATCCGCCTCAAAATGACAGACCGCCCGCGTTAGTCTTTCTGGATGGCCGCCACCGCTATTGCGTTTTGCGCGATGCGGGAGTAAAGAGGATAGGCGTGTGCGGCTTGGCTCCCAGTAAAGATAACGCAAGAATATTGGGAATACTGATTGACGAAACAAAGGAGAATACACATGGCTAGTACATTGAGAAATATCGAAGAGGATGCGAACAACGATATGTGGTTAAAGAAACGGAAGGCATTGAGAGAGCAGAAGTTTCTCGAAAGCGTTGACGCGGCGAAGAACAATATGAATGAATTTGGAGCGCGAACGGCGGCGACGCAGACGGCCTATGGTTTGCGAAATGTTGATCCGATGTTGCGATCCGCGCAAACGCGAGCAGATATGGGGCTTGGATCACGCGAAGCCAGAGAACGCAGGGTAGACCGTGAGTACTGGCAACCGAAGATTCGGCAAGAAGCGGAGGCGTCGGAACTTGCCCGGACACGCGCTCAGTTCGCGGAACCCGCAGCGATTACGGCGAAGTCGGCGGAGAATGTGGCGTCGACAAACGCTGGTGTACAATATCACAGAACGTTTGTGGAAGGCGCGGGCAAGCAGGCCGAAGTCGCAGGAACGCTCGCGGGCAAGCAGGCCGAGGCATCAGGCTTGGTTCAGGGTAAACGGGAAGAGGCGAGAGGCGCACAGGCTATTGCTGAGGCAGAAGGCATCAGTGCGGAGCGTGCAAATCAAGCCGCATTGGAGAGGGCTAGAATATCCGCCGAAGGTGGTATGCAACGAGCAACAATTTCGGCTGGAGGCGCAACGTCACGACAAACCGAAGCCAGTAAAGTCAAGCTTGGCATTGAGCTTGGCAAAGCTCAAGCTCAAGCTGTTGCAGCCAACGACGCATTGAAAAAAGCGCAAGAGTCAGGCGATGATGCCAAGATAGAACAGGCGGCGAAAAATGCTGCCGTTGCGGCAAGAGCGGCTCGCAACATAGAAGAGCAGTTGAATGCAATGGGATCAGAACAGGCAGAAGCTCCGGCGGGGACATTGCGGCAGGCGACACAGATAGACAGAGCAACGGCAGAAGCTCTGCTTCGAGAAGCTGGTGGCGACAAGGACAAGGCGCGTAAATTAGCAATACAACGAGGACTACGCTTCTAATGGACATCTTCGACGAGATTGCGCCGAAAGGCGACATCTTCGACGAGATTGCGCCGAAAGGCGACATCTTCGACGAGATTGCGCCGCGAGAAACTGTCGCCACGCCTGAGCAAACATCTGCGGCGCCATATTCTCCCATCACGCCATCGGAAGTCCGCCGGAAACAGGCCAGATTAGCCGATGTGCGTAAAGAGATCGGATATGCGCAAGCTCGACAAAAGCAGGGACAGGCTGGTCTCACGCCAACACCGGGATTTACCCCACTTGAGTTTGCAAAGGCGGTAATAACAGGCCAATCAATCAGCGGACAGCCTCAATTCCAAGAGCGACTCCGCCAGCATCGGGAAGAACCTGTAACGCAAACAGACAAGGCATTATTAACCGAGCGGATTGCAGAGCAGAATGCGCTTGAAGCGGAGTTGGCGCAAGCAGAGCGACCATCCACAAAGGAAATGGGCTTTCTTGGCGGAGTGAAGGCAGCAGCAAAGGCTGGAGCAGCGTTGCCGTATGTCTCAACGTTGAAGGGCGGTCAAGAGGCGATTGACATATCGCAGGCTACAGAACGCTTTCAGTCCGGTACGGCATCACCTGAAGATGTGCAGTTGCTCAAGATCGCCGCAGCAGAAGAGGCCACACCCAAAACATGGGGCTATACGGTGGGGCGGGGTCTCACGGCACTACCTGGATATGCCGGAGAATTCGGCATCACTCAACCGATATACGCTGCCGGGAAAAAGTTAGCCGGCGCCGGACTGCGAAAGCTGGCAGGCAAAGGGATTGAAGGGAAGTTGACGAAGGCTGGCATTTGGGCTGGCGAACGTGCGGCAGGCGTGGCGGCGCAAACATTGGCCGTGCCTGGCGAGGCAGTAGCGGGTGTTGTGCAAAGAATAACGCCTGATGTCTCGTATATTGACGATGGAGAGGGAAACGCTCGCTTACAGTTCAGCGGAAAGACGCAGGATATAACCACCGCCATTGGTAAAGAATTGGGCAGGCAATTTATCGAAGTAGGATCGGAACGCTCAGGGGCAATACTCGCCAAGCCGTTTGTCAAATTACTGGACAAGTTCACACCGGAATCGCTCAAGGCGGGCATACTCAATCGCTGGTTGAAAACCCATCCAAACAAGACAATTCAAGATGGTATCGCGGAATTGCGAAAAGAAACGGCTTGGAATGGTCTTGTTGGTGAAGTTCTTGAAGAAGAAGTGGGGAAACCACTTCGCGCATTATTTGGAATAACCGATGTTCAAGAGGGACAGCAACCTGAGATCAAAACACGATTCAAGGAAGAGTACAAGAACTGGCTTTCCGATTTTGCATCAGAAGTGGCAATCATGGCTGTTCCTGCTGGACTTGGCGCGACATTGAGGGCAATCCCTGACAAGCGAGAAAAGCCAGCAAGCATATTGCGAAGAACGGGCGAGCCAGTAACACGAGAAAGCGTCAATGCCGAGATTGCGGCACGGATGAAGGCTGAGGCAGAAGGCACGTTACCGCCGGAAGCGGAAAGTCGAATACAGATGCCGCCCCCCCTGCCGCGCGAGCAAACACAGGGACAGACTGCGCAGTTAGTGATGAATCAAGCACCTGATACAGAGGAAGGTCAAGTCGCGGAATTACTGAGACAGCCAGAATTTGATCACCTTTCTCTCGAACGCAAAGACATTGCAGCCGTGGCAAAGCTTACAGGCAATACAAAGTTGTGGGATTCTGTAACAGCCTTGCCGAAACAAAGACGTTTAGAACCAGTCGTGCCAATAGATGTTGTTGATGAATATGCCGGAATGTGGCGGGATCACGTCGCAAGTTTGAGAAAGGCTATTGAACGACCTCGGACGTTAGAACCTACCGAGACTTTGCGCGCGCCACAACAGACGATAAGAATGCCGGAAACCGTTGCGCCCATTCCTGAACAGCCTGCCGTTGCCGCAGCTATAGAGCCCGTGGAAGCCGCCAAACCGCCCCAAGAAGCGTTGAGACCCAGGGAGCCTGCAACGCCCGCCCCTGAGCCACCGAAGCCCGTACAGCCTGAGAAGGTGCCCCAGGAAGCCCCGAAACCGGCAGTTCCGCCGACGATTTCTCAAGACTTAGATGCGACGAAGATCAATCTATCGCAATGGGGCAACAAACCGCGCATGAAATATGACAAGCGTGACCTTTACGGAGCGATCAATTCGGCAATAGGCAGCATGGCGGACAAGCCAAAGTATATCTTTGCCACGACCAGCGGATACACAATAAGCGATTCTGCGCCGCCGGGACAACAGAGGCATGTTGTGATTAGAGCGGACAAACGAATTGAAGTCAGGACTCCAACGACCGAGGGCGGGGAACTTGTCCAGAATCCAGAAACCGGCGAATGGGAACCGCAAACGATTTCAGCAGAGGCGAAGCCTCGAACTCAAGCCCCGCCCGTTCCTGAAGCTGTAAGGGAGCCTGAAGCCGCAAGGCCGGAGTCCGGTAAGGAACCGCTGGTCAACACGTTTAGAGGAGGACATGAAAAGGAAGTGCGATCCGACGCATTGCAGCGGTTAGCATCCGCAAATCAAGAGCTTTCCGCAGCAAGAGCCGATGGGAATGTCAGAAGAATCAAACGTGCAGAACGACTTGTGGTGCAATACGAGAAAGAGGCAGAAGCTGCCGTAACGGGGCAATGGACAGAGGATCAACGGACTCGACTTGCTTTGATGGATCAAGAGACTTCTGCGCGTATGAAGGAACTCGCCTCCGCCCGCGCCGCCACGCCGCCGGAGTCCGAAAAGGAACCGATCAGCGAAGGCGGGGCTTTTTCTAAAACGCCGGAAGTTCTTTATCACGGAACTACGCAAGGCGCACTGCGAAAGATTGCATCGGAAGGTTTGAAACCTACAACGATGAATCAGGTTTCACTTTCTGAGACTGAACAATACGCCAAGACCTATGCGGATCGCAAGGGAGGCGCGCGGGGAGTCGTCTTGCGCGTCAAGGATGTTGATGCCACACAGGACACACGCATTTCTGTCAAAGGTGACTTCAGATCCTCTGAAGTAATCCCCGTGGATAAGATTGAAGTCAAGATGCCGGATGGGGCATGGGCACCCTTATCTGGTGTGGATATCTCCATTGGTACACCCGAAATCAAACCAAGCTACGTCCTCGAAGGCGACCGTTACGTCTACAAACCCTCTGCCGTTGTCGGGGAACAGCCCGCAGTCACCACCAAGGAATTGCAAGCGCGACCTGGCGAGGCTGTACCCCCGGCGGCGGAATATGAGGGCTACAAGGTTGGCGATTATGTCAGGGTGAAGGGCACGGTTAACAAAACACCGCTCAAGGTCATTGAGATCATCCCGCCGACAGCGGAGATACCGGAAGCCTATGTTAAAGTTGAAGGGCAGAAGGGCGGGATACCCATTGACGAACACCTTCATAAGGTTGCTCCTCCCAAAGAGAAGCCAACACAGGGGAAAGGTACACGCCGGAAACAGGAAGAGATACGAGCCGCAGAAGTGGCGGCATACAACAAGGACAAGGCGGCTAAACTTGCGGCAGAACTTGCCAGCATGAAGAAGAAACAAACACGCGGTCGGAAGGGCTTGTCGGAAGCCGCAAGGGAGGCATCGCCACTTGCCGCACTTGCTGAAGATATGGGGGGACTGCGAGTTCCCAAAGGCAATACGCTTGAAGATTATCCAATTCCGAAACAACTAAGAGCGCGTGAAGGCGAAGGAACTCCCGTTGACCTATTCCATGCGGCAGCGGTAGAACGCGGACTTGCCGGCGAGACCGATACCATCAATGATGTTCTTAAGAAGTTGACCGTAAAGAAGCGTATGGCTTCTGAAGAAAAATGGTGGAAAGACAAGATTGCTGAAGTAAAAGAATGGGAGAAAACGGGAAGCGAGACTGTTCACCGTGACAAACTAGGCGTAGGCGACACATTTCAGATTCGCGGCGAGAAATTTACCGTATTAGAAGAGACCGATACGGCATTAAGAATAGCTGACGGCGTTGAGTACATATTACCATATGAAGCAGTTGGAGAACGTGCGACTCTTCGGATTGATAACGGATCGTTAAGAAAGGCGAAGGCAGCACCTAAAGCACCAGAAGGTCAGTTATTCGCTGAAGAGGAGATGCCTTTTAATCTTGCTGGCGAGACAGTCAAAAGTCCCGAAACGAAACCGACTGAACGTGAAGTTGTTCAAACCGAGATGTTCCCCATTGAGAAACTTGTCGAATCCAAAGACCCGCGCAAATCAGCCGATGCCGCAATAGATGCTTATGGAACTCCAGCGGAAGCCATTAGACGAATCAATCGCCAACTTTCCATTGTAGACAGCGATCCGGCGCAGAAGAAAGCGTTTGTCAAAGAACAACGAATTAGACTGAAAGAAGTCTTGAAGTTGCTGGAACAACGGGCAGGGAAAGAGAAGGAACTCACAATAAAGGGGATGCCGGTTGAGGCGGCCCGTGGCGCGACGAGAGGCAAAGGGGGGAAACAATCAGAACAACGCCTTGAGGCGTTCAAAGGGAGGATAGACAATGACAAAGAGAAGAATATTTGGGCTTCCACCAGCGGCACCGGAGAGTCGTTCCGTGGCGCAGGCGGCGATGAAGCGAATAGGCTCATTGAACGCGCAAGACGTGCGGGATACGAGGTCTCGTATTTTGAGGGAGGGGATCACACGGGGGTCACTGATGAAGAAAGTAAGGATATATTCGTTCGAGTAAATAACAGGGCGGAAGACGACATTCTAGTCACATTACGACACGAGGTCTTTCATGCTTTGGTTGAGAGCAAAGATAGTGAATCGCTTCGCTTGGTTACTGGAATAGACAGAACAAGTCAAGCGTTCAGAGAATATAGGCAGGCATATTTGTTTGATTCATTTCAACAGAAGTTGGCGCAGACTTATGCTGACGAGCACAATCCACGAACGCAAGATGAACGCGAAACTTATATCTCCGATTGGGTGGCAAACGAATATGCCTCCGATTATTTCAAAGGCAAAACCGATTTGGAGTCCGGTTTTTCTGCGCCGAAGATGGCCGTGATCATCGTGAACAAAATACGGCGCTACGAACCCGTGCCTCTTGGTGAACCGAGCAGCAAGAAGACGGCGAAAGAGCGGGCGGCGCGATTCAGGAATCTCAAAGCAGAGGCGAAAGCCGCCGGAAAGGCTTACAAGCTCTTGGGTTCCCCTGGGAGCATGGCATCCACCGAGAAAGAGAAGGTCAAACTCTACCAAGAGCGTATGCGTCAGCTTCAATCATGGGCAAAGGCTGCAAAGAAAGCCCATACAAAGAGCTGGTTTGCGGACTATATTGCGAAGAAGAAAGCCATTGATAATGCGCTTGTGGCTGAAGTTCACGGCAAGGCAGAGGGACGAGCCGAAGGCCGAGCACAGGCAATGATAATGGCTCGTGAGCAAGTGAAAGCGGCGATCAAGGCGGTAAGGCAAGGGGTCACGACACCAGACGTTACATTTGCCGGCGATGAAGCTTTTATCAAGGCGCAAGAAACTCTTATGGTGGCTGTGGGACGGTTGCGCGAAGCGGGCGAAATGACAACGGGGCGAGAAACAGTTGATACGTTAAGGAACTTCTGGTTCGAGGTGAAATCTATGTTGCCTATGAGCGAACGCGGCAAGGTTGTTCCGGCAATGCTTACAATGCGCACAAATGCGGACTATTGGCACGCGCAAAACCGGCTTGAGGCCGTGATTGCCACATGGCAGAAGCGCACTCTCATTGCCGGAATCAAGAGACTTGCCAAGCGCGTAAGAAAGTCAAAAGCGATAGCGATAGAATACAAGACGCAGATCAACAAGGTACTGGATGATTTTCTTTTGCGGAAACCAAGCGCCATGAGTCTTGCTAGATTGCAACTCCTTCAGGAACAACTGGTCGAGGCCGCAAATACGAATGCCAATGCCGAAATACCGCTGCGAGTCGCGCAACAGTTGCGTATGCTCTACCGGCTAGATAAGGGCGAAGTGCGTCCGATTTCAGATTTGAACGCGAATCAATTGGCTTCTATATACACCGAAATGAAGACGCTCTTCAATGCCGGAATATGGAAGAAAGAGACGCGAGATGCGATTGATGAAATGCGAAAGGAAGAGGATTTAGCGCGAATGACCGAGCAAGGTGTGGCGAATGTTGACGGCTTGGAAGGTGAAAAACAAACCAGTCCGCTTGACCCGGCTTTCTCCTCATTCAAAGGTAAAATTAGCGACAACATCCGGCGAGGAATGGACAATAGTAGACATGGGTTCTTATGGGCGTTGACGCCCGACCGTTTTTTTGACTATCTCGACAAGGCACAGTATTACGGCGGCGTAATGATGGACATCTTCCGACATCGGCCTAATAGAGCTTTTGCAGTCTTTATGGATGAATACACCAGATTGAAAGATGAATTTGAAAAAGCAGTAAAGGAAGCTAAACTCACGGATTTGAACATGGCGCGACTGGGCGTGTATGCCGCTGCTCAACAAAAAACGGGACGCGAGCGCCTGCTGAACCGCGGCGATATTACCGAGGCTCAGATTGACGCAATAGTTTTGACTCCAGAAGAACAACACGTCTATGAACTAGCGCGGAAGCAGAATGAAGAACTCAAACCATTTATCAAGGAATTCATGGCGCGGGTTCACAACATGCCATTCAAAGAAGAAGAAGATTACTCCCCATTTATGACGGATTGGGACGTGACGGATCACTATCTTGGTAATTTCAGCATGAAGGCGGACACCGGAGAGGTCTATCGCAAGAATCCTGAAGCTGGTTTCACGAAAGAGCGCCGCGGAGCAGGGAAACAAAAGATTCGCATAGATTTCGCCAATATTCATACCAGACATTTGCGTGATGCTCTTTATCTGATTTACATGGGAGAAACCACGAAGTACATGGGTGAACTGGCTCGCAGCGAGGAATTTGGGAATCTCGTTGGTGCTTATGGACAGAAGATCGTGCTGGAATACGTTGACTCAATGGCGAGAGGTTCGGCGGTGAAAGACAAAGCCAATGTCCTTCTTCGCGCGCTGGAGAAGTTGAGCCGGAATGTGGGTGTCTTTGTAATTGGCGGTCGCGTCTCATCCACTCTCGTTCAGTTTTCGTCGCTGTTTAATGGCGCGGCTATGCTTGGCGGAGACGGAGCTTTGAGGGTTGCAGGAGCCTTGTCCGATATAGCAACGGACAAGAAAGCGCGAGAATTCATTTGGGAGTTCTCGGAAGTCAAACACCGGATGTTTGATGATCCGGCATTTTTGGATTTTGGCGATAAAGGCGCAATCCATGATATAAGGAAAGCCGCGTTTTGGCTGTTACAACGGAATGACGGAATAACGGCTGCGTCTGTGGCTCTGGCGGCTTATCGCAAGTACGCGAAAGAACGCGGCATAGATGTTGATTACGCGAATCCTGTGGCAGAAGGAATAAACTATGCTCAGGACGTTGTGCGCAGCACTCAATCGAGCAGTAGATTCAAGGATCAACCATTGTTTCTCATGCGCGGCAAACTTGGCGGAGCTACGCTTACGCGGCTTTTGATGCAGTTTAAGACTTTCCAGTATTCGGCAGACTTCCTTTTATCGGGCTATGACGCTGCATATTATGCGGCGAAGCGCGGAGAATGGGGCAGGGCGTTCAATATCATGGTTATGCTCATGCTGGCAAGCATGTTGGCTGTTGGAATCAGACGCGGAACCGATGAACTGTTCCGCGAGTTGCTTGACAAGAAGCGGAAGAAGAAGCAAGACGAGTTTTACATGGCGGTATTGAAAGACAGGGTAATGAATGTGCCGGTCGTCGGGGAAATTATGGGATTTCTCATGTACGAAAGAAATCCTGTTCCGCTTTTTGAGTGGGCGGGAGAAACACTTGAGGACGCGAGATACGCTTATGAGGGTAAACGAGAAAAAACGCGGTTCAAGCACGGCTCAAGAGCGGTGGTCGAAGGTGTTGGCGGAGCATTGGGATTGCCAGCATCGGAAATCTTGCGTATAGTGAAGATACTAACAGAGTAATAGGATAAACAAACGCAGGAGCATACATATGAAAAGAATATTGGCAGCAGTAATACTTCTTCTTGGTCTTGAGTCTATGGGGTTAGCGGATTCATCACCAGCAACGCGATGGGAAGAGCCGAGAAGCTTAAGTACAACGACAAATCTAGTGATTACGTGGACAAATGATGTTCCGGGAATATCAACGCTTGAATACGTGCAAATGAAAAGTACTGCGGCAAGCATGACTTGCGTTGTGGCCGTGGTTACATGCAACAACATGAGCACAAACGACGTTCAAACCATTATACTGGGTGGATCAACAACAAGCAGCTTGCCCGTGAGCCTGAAACAACCAATGACTTCCAAAGACAAGGTGATTTTCACGCCGACCGTATCGCCGACCAATATTACCACGAGATTCTTCCTGTGGTTCAAGGACGCGACGAGATGAGATAATCACTTTGGCTTCATGAGTTAAGCGCGAGGAAACCGCGCCGTTTCAACGGCGGCGGAGGAATTGCGCCCATCCCCTTTCTTTTGCTGTTGACACGTTTGACACATTGGGACATGTCCAATTCCTTGTCTCAAATGACACATTGGGACATGTCCAACGAGTTCCAGCTTGGCGATGTCGGTATCCCACATGCTGGTCACGAATCCGCCCATCCATTCGTCGTTACAGGCTCTCGCGCACCAGCAACGATATTCCCATCCGCCATGCCTCTCGTCAGACGGCTCACCGCTGAGAATGACATACGTTGCCGGTACGGAATGAGAGACGCATCCGGTTCGGTCAAAGTATACGTCGCCGGGGCATGGTAGGCGAACCAGGCCATCTGTGACTATTGGCATATTTTCTCCTCCTCCAGTTTGAACGTCAACTTACAAATATCGCAGTGGTAGACATGGTATCCGTCACGGTCAACGCGGACAAGCTCGTGTCCTTGATCGAAACACTCTGTGATCAGCAAGTCCGGGTGTCTACCACGATCCTGCAAGCCGTAATTTGTGTATGTACTCCTGTCAATCATTCTCGTCATCGTTCTCAATTGTTTCTTTTGGTGGCAAATCCGATTCCATCACCAAGCCTTCCGTGCGCGATAAGACATGGTTGATCCATGTGCTCAGCTTAAAGCCCAGTGTATGCGCTCGCTCCCGTGTCTGCTCAACCACAGATGGATCGAGTGTGAAAGTGTATCGTTTCCTTGTCTCAAATTTACGCATATTTTGTGCATACTCTATTCATACTTGGCGGCAAACGCAAGAACTTTCTTAAAGCATTGACTCACGCAACTCCTTGTGCCAATATCCAAACATGCTACAGCTTGAATTACATTAATGTAGACTCTCGTTCAGGTGTTGGGAAACCAACATTCTTCCCGCAAGGGGAAACTGTAGCAGGCTTGAGCGAGAGTCTTTTTCATGGAGCACCGTAAATGTCTGAAACATCGCTTGTTATTTTCACGCGGGCATCGCAAATGCTGGCTGAAGCCGATACAATTCAAAAAACGAAAGAACTGAAATCACTTGCGCTTACGGCTTTGGAATGGGCAAAGCGGAAGAAAATGGGTAAAGAGGCGGAGCAGTATTGCCGCTCTTACGCGCTTGACGCCGAGCGCAAGATGGGCGAAATACTGGCGGCGACCGAAAGAGCGAAAGGGGGACAACCACATCAAAAGACCCGCAAGTCTACTGGTGACATAGTGTTACCAGTAGAACCTACGCTTGCCGCTCTTGGCATGTCGAAGCGGGAAAGTGCTGAAGCGCAATTGCTCGCACATGCGTCGGAAAAGACCTTTCTTGACTTGAAGACAGGTTTGACAACGCGAAAGCAGATCAAGAAAGCTATTCGTCTCAAGAAAGCGAAAGCAAAAGAGAAAGCAGCACTTGCGGCGTTGCCCGAATCCCCTGAATGGCTCGTTACGGATCGAGAAGAGGTTGTTCCTTGCGCCGCACTCATAACCGATCCACCTTACGGGATACTCGATCAACCGTGGGAGCCGGACGCTCTGGAGATATTCACGCGCACATGGTTGAAACGATGGAACGGATGCAACGCCGATGTGATTCTATCATTTTGGAGTCAGCGTCATCTTTTTTCAGGACGTGTGTGGTTCGATGAAATGCTGACAAACTATGAGTTTCAACAATTGCTCGTCTGGCATTATCCAAACAACAAAAGCCCACAAAGCAGAATTATGTTTAAGCAAACATGGGAACCGATCTTTTTCTATAGGCGCAAGGCATCATCCCGGCGCATCCTATGCGCCGGGAGTACATGGGGCGATGGATTGAACGATTTCGATTGTCATATTGCCGCTGTGCCTCAGACAAATTTCAAGGACGCCGACATGAAACAACATCCCGCGCAGAAACCCGTCAGTGTTATGCGCTGGCTGGTCAATGCGACGACCGAAATAGGTGAGCTTGTCTGCGATCCGTTCTGCGGGAGTGGAGCGACGGGGATAGCGGCATCACAACTTAAGCGTCAATTCCACGGGATCGAAACAGACAAGAATTTTCTAAAACTGTCACGGGAAAGGATCGCGGCGTATGGACTTTCAGCATCTTGACACCACACAATTCCAGCAGCGCATGAAACCCGCTGCCGCGAGGATTTACGAGAGTGTATTTCATGGTTGTGTGATACGGGATTTGCGAGGCAAAGAAAAGGACGCGCACATTCTCGATAAAGAATTTGCCGTGGATATGTTATTGTATCTTTCGTGTGGTCAGTGGTTATCCATTCAAGAAAAATACAGACGCCACGATGCCATGAAGTTCATGGATTTCACCCAGGAGTATATGAATGCTGACGGCACAGTGTATGAGTCGCCAGGCGAGTGGTTCAAACTCGGAGCGCAGTTGTATTTCTACGGATGGGCAAATGAAGAGGAAACAGAGTTTGAAAAATGGGTAATCTTGGACATTCCAAAATATAAGTGGTTCGTGGAATTTTCCGGCGGCTTGGATGCACTCGGACAGAAACGGTTTAATGCGAAGCATGGCAAAGCAAGTTTCTACGCTATCCCCATTATGCGACTTGAGCCTGTATTCTTTACTGATTATCGCAAACATTCCGGTCAACAATAAATGGCTTTCCGGCGCAAAGCAAGCGGTACATAATTGTAATTCTTCTTTGCAATTACTTAACACTCTTTTTTTTGACTTCCGGCGGGGAATATACGATATTGATCCCGTGAGACTGAGAGACCACAACAAAACGACGAAAACAAACCCCGGTTACGCGGTGTCGCGCCTGCGACAGTCCGATACTCTCAGGACTCACAGCCGCGTTGCCGGGGCGTTTTTATATAAGGAGGATCGGAAAATGATAACGATCCAAAAACCCAGAGTGGCGGATTGCGACAGGAGCACGTCAGCGGACGGCAAGAGATTTACGTCCAGCGCGTGGGAATATGTTGTTTGCGAGGACAACTACATCAGCACCGCCTATGAGACGTTTGACAATCTTGCGGACGCGGAGAAAAGGTTGAGGAACTGACAACAGAAGGAGAGCAACAATGTCGGACTTAATCATCACAAAAGCAAATAAGGCGCAATACGAAAATACAGAAATCAAGCACGATGGAAACCTGATTATCGAGGAACAGCTTGGACGGCTAACAGTCGTTTCCGTAAGCGTTACGGGCCGCGTAATTGCAGGGGCGGACTGTGGCATCGAGGCGGGCTGGAGCATCGAGGCGGGCTGGGACATCGAGGCGGGCGGGGGCAT
>ERZ1292632.1983-Hain-H43-01um-R2-1983-length-18207-cov-6_pt1 | contig 18207 bp, 22 predicted proteins | sample MGYA00564407_ERZ1292632 | MGnify/ENA primary metagenome ERZ1292632 (study PRJEB36523, sample SAMEA6512637) | groundwater metagenome | collected 2019-01-08 | study: AquaDiva: Metagenomics assemblies of 32 groundwater samples | reverse complement strand
CATCTTTTTTGTCGGCAGACGCCATAAAGGTGGTCTTGTCGACCGCCAGGTATTTCGCGAGATTCGTATACGTCGCCTCGGCGTCGGTGATGTCTTCAGGATTCATTGCGACTGTAAACCCGGTCGTCAGTGTGGCAGCTGAGAGAAGCGATCCGTCTTTCTTGGTGAAATAAATAGTGCCGCGATTAAACAACTCCTGACTTGCTGAGATGTACTGCTTCTCCGCACGAAGCGCATAGTCAGACCCATGCACCACCTGCACGAAGTACAGACGCGTAATGAGGAGGAATGCAAACAGGAAGAGAATCCCGGCAAGAAGACGAAGTCGTATGCGGATGGCCCGGCGCATGGAAATTAGCGGCGAGTGAGCGCGTTCGTAGGTGCCTGCGTGGCGTAGGTGACGGTGTGCGGCTTCACGAGCCCGAGTACGGCAGGATTGGTTTCGGTCACCTGATCAATAGCCACGTAGTAACTACGCTCCAAGTCGCTGATGGCACTCTCCGCATCGCGCACATTTGAGGCGAGATCGGTGCGGTACGCAGCAAGCGACACAGTTGAGACCATGAGTACCATGTATGCCAGCACGAGTCCGCAGGCGGTGTATGAAAGGATGGAAATGGTTCGGTCAGGCATATAACGTTGAATTGAAGGTACTAATGAATGAGGGGCTCACACTGCTGCGCTCGAACACCCGCAATTTTGCACTACGCGCACGGGGATTTTTCTTAAGTTCGTCTGCGGAAGGCACAATCGGCTTCTTGGTCACCACGACTCCCCTACCTTCGCTCGCCGCTTCGCGCAGGGCCCCCTTCACGATGCGATCCTCGATTGAGTGGAAGGTGATGACTGCAACGCGTCCGCCCTCTGCAAGGCGACTGAGTGCCGCCTCGAGGCCCTCGCGAAGCGCGCCGAACTCATCATTCACCGCAATGCGAAGCGCCTGGAAGGTTTTGGTTGCCGGATGCAGTTTCCGGTGCGTGTACCAGCCAGGCACCCCGGCTTCAATAGCCCGTACCAAGTCAAAGGTGGTCTCAATTGCCGCGGCCTTGCGCGCCGCCACAATGGCCTTGGCAATGCCGCGTGAGAAATGCTCTTCGCCGAGCGTGTAGATGAGGTCGGCGAGGGTTTCTTCTTCAAGCGTGTTCACCATGTCGCGCGCAGTCGTGTCAGCAGTCTCGGGGTCGCCATAGGTCATAAGGAGTGGTTCGTCCGTGCGGAACGAAAATCCGCGACCGCGCTCAAGCTGAAAAGCAGACCAGCCGAGATCGAAGAGCGCGCTGTCGATAGTGTCGAGACCGTTTGCGTCGAGGATGGCACCCAGATTGCGGAAGTTATCGTTTGCAAGCACCAGGCGAACCGAGGTCTCACCTGCCGCGTCCTTCGCGCGCGTAATGGCATCCTCATCAGCATCGATGCCCACGAGTATGCCGCCCTCCTCAAGTTTTTCGAGAAGAAGCGCGAAGTGTCCTGCGCCGCCGAGAGTTGCGTCCACCACGATATCCGTGCCGTCGATTTCAAGCGCGTCGACCGCTTCATGCAACAGAACACTCTCGTGAGTTCGGTCAGTCATATAGCTAGAGGACACCCTGGTCGCCCAGTTTTTCTGCGAACTGATCCGCATCGCGCTCGATGCTCTTGGTGTACTTACTCCACGCGTTCTCATCCCAAATTTCAACGCGATCAGACACACCGGCAACCACCGACTTCACGCCGAGGCTTGCAAATGACTTTAAATAATCAGGAATGAGGATGCGGCCCGCACTATCTACTTCTGCTTCGGACGCGCCCGCGAGCATGAGGCGCGAAAGTCCGCGACCCGCAGCGCTTCCTGTTGAGTATGCGGCGAAACGGTCAGCCTGTTTCTTCCACGCGGTTTTGGGATACACAAAAAGACAGTGATCGAGTCCGCGCGTCACGATTACGCTTCCACCAAGCTCCTTCCGAAACTTAGCCGGAAGTGAGATGCGGTTTTTCGCATCGAAGGTGTGACGGTATTCGCCGATGAACATGTAAATAAAGGGTTCGTGGGTAAATTTGGGTTTCGGAGAAAAGAGGAAACCGTCCCCCACTTCATCCCACTAGTAACCAATTATATGCCACTTCATCCCACAGCATGGGTTGTTATCCCCACGCGCACCGAGGCTGTTTGACACCACTTCCTCGTGGAGTATGCTTGACCCTATGAATCGCATTCAGCGTTGGGTCCTCGGTCTCTTTGTCTACTTCGGCTTTATTAAGCTGGTCGGAGTCTCGCTTGAGGTTTCTAAGTAAAAATCACTAGAAACTTGAAGGAAGGCCCCGACCGAAAAGGTTGGGGCCTTCCTCGTTTCAGGTAACGAGCAATTGATCTTTCCATCATTACGGAGCACCTGAGCTCTTATTCATCAGCACCGTCTACGAGGCGAGGAAATGCAAGAAGAAAAAGTGGCCATCCCGCTCGATACCGTTTTTGTCACTCCGACTACGTGCACGGTCGGACAGCAGGCGCTCGAGATCGTCGACGCCATCGGCTTCCCGATCGAACACCTGCGGGGACCGATGCCGTTCATACCGCCTGGAGCCGTACTACTACTCGGCTACAGCAGTAATCACTTCCGCAACCGGTACCTGCGGATTCTGCCGGATGAACCCAAGGAGCACCGCACCTTCGACACCGATCTCTGCCGAATCGTTACGGACATGGGTTTTCTGAAGCGGGCACGCAAGATCATCTTCATCAACGAGCGGCACGCGGACCCGAGAACCAGCCGGTTCGAAGGCGCGCACGCCGAAAATTTCGCCGTGGCGATTCACAACTTCTGTGGCTATCAGAAGCCGAGAGAAAAGAAGTCGCATCGGCCGTGGCAGGAACTGCGCGAAGAACGGCGGCAAGCACGTGCTGAAGGGCGCTATGGCAAGCCGTTATGGGCATTGCCCGGCTAATTTAATCTACACACAAAGGGCGGTCCCATCGGGACCGCCCTTTATCCTTACTCACTCGGTATCTTACGAAACCTTTTCTACCGAATACGTCTGCTTCCCTCCAGGAGTTTCAAACGTGAACACATCCCCCTTCTTCTTTCCCATGAGTGCGGCACCGAGCGGTGACACGTGGGAGAGCTTGTGGACGCGCATGTCAGCCTCTTCTGAGCCGACGATGATGTACTCGTGACTCTCGCCGCTTCCCTCTTTCTTGATGGTCACCGTTGAGCTGAATCCAACCACGTCCTTCTTTTTGTTTTCGGTCGTGATCTTTGCACGCTTCACGATTTCCTCGAGCTTTCGAATGCGCTCCTCAGTTGCGGCCTGTAGGTCGCGCGCCTCCTGGTACTCCGCATTCTCGGACAAGTCGCCGAGGCTGCGTGCGTACTCAAGGTTCTTCGCGATTTCCGAACGGCGCACTGTTTTGAGGTTATCGAGCTCCTTCAGAAGTTCGTCGAACTTCTCTTGGCTCACCACAGTCTCTTGCTCGATCATGCTTAATTTCTGATGAATAGTAGCCATATTGTACGGGTACCCTACGGCGCGTCAATGGACTGGATATCTAGGGCCGGCGGCGGTAGTATGCCGAAGGATTCATTTATGGGAGATGTTAATGAATACGAACCATCTGAAAGGTCGTACCTATGTGGACCGAATTCTCCTCTTGATCTGCTTTATGGTCCCGGTCGCAACCTTTGCGATCGGAGACAAACTCATTAAAGAGTTCGATGAACTACTCACTCATGGTCACCCTTCGTTCGGACGGACCATTCCACCTCTGCTGTTGATCATAAGCGGTATCGCGGGAGCACTATGGCTCATTCGCGACAGGAAGAAAAGGGAAACAGGCGACGTTCTCACTGCCCTTTGGTATTGGGTGATCGTCTGCGTAGCCTATGGGTTTTATTACCTACTTACTGACTTCGGCTGATACTGTTCGTTTTCTGGCGGCGCTCACATGAGCGCCGCTTCATTTTAGATAGAGAATGTTTAAATTTTGTGTAGCGTGAGATTTTACGGAGTTTCTCCAAAGAATTCGGGAGCTGACTGATGCAAAGCCTGGAGCGCCTGATGCACCACATATATACCGCCGATCGCATTGCCGGCCGGACCCTTCTCCATCACGACGACGTACACATACTTTGGATTCTCGTACGGGAAGAACCCAACGGCCCAGGCGTTATAGAACTCATTATTAAATCCAAGCTGCGCGGTACCCGTCTTACCGGCAATGTGCACGAACGACGACAGGTCATTGAGTCCTATCGAGGTGCCTTCCATTACCCCGAGACGCATACCCTCGCGCGCCACCTGAAGCGCGTAAGAACTTACCTCGATCTTGCTTCCCTGCACTGGAGTTCCTTTTAAAATCGTTGGCTTCACGAGTGTGCCGCCGTTAGCAATGGCCGCTATTGCCCGCGCAGCCTCCATGGGCGTTATCTGCATACCATACTGACCGATTGCCGTGTGGTACGTATTACCAATGCGCCATGGTTCGTTGTACGTCTTTAGTTTCCACGCGGGGTTTGGAATCACACCGGTCTCTTCGCCCGCAAGCTCAATCCCGGTGGGGCTCGTGAATCCGAAGGTCTCGAACCAGTGATTGATGCGATCGATGCCGAGCCCTTTCTGATCCCCAAACCCACCACCGACCGTATAGAAGTACACGTCGGATGAGTGCGCGATAGCGTGTCGCATGTCCATGGCGCCGAGTGCCTTCCAGTCACGGAACACGGTCGGCTTACTCGGGTCGTACGGGTTTGGTATCGAAATAGAACCGGACGAGTAAATAGTTTTGTATTCGTCGATGATGCCGTCGGAGAGTGCACCCGCCGCTTCGGTCGGCTTCACGATCGAGCCTGGGGTGTAGAGGCCTGCCACCGCGCGGTCAAGGTACGGTTGACGCTTACTGTTTTGATAGCCTGCAATTACGTCAGAAGGCCCTCCCGACGAGAGTACGTTCGGGTCATATTCTGGATACGACACGAGCGCCATAACTTCACCGGTGTGTATATCCATGAGCACGGCTGATCCGCCAAGAAATGGAATGCGGTCCGCAAGCTCAGACACCGCGCCATAGAATGCTTTCTGCGCGCGCGCATCAATCGACAACGTTACGGTCTGTCCATCAACGGCTGGTTCTACCTGACCCGATGACTGCACCTTGCCGAGTGCGTCTTCTTCGATCAATAACGTACCGTTCTTGCCCGCGAGCTGACTATCAAATGAGCTTTCAACACCGGCCAGTCCTTTTATTTCCGTATCATAGTAGTGACCCGATGAGTCCTTCTTTGGGTAGGACACGTAGCCGAGCAAGTGGCCGAATCCTGGAGAGGTGTAGATGCGCTTTACGAATCCGGTCTCGGTAGATTCGTTCGAGACCAGAGGGACGCCATTGCGATCCACCACTGCCCCCCGCTGAGCAAACAACACTTCAGGACGTACGCGATTGCGCTCGCTCTGCGCTGCGTACGCATCCCCCTTCACAATCTGAAGATTCGCTGCCTGTACGCCAAGCGCGGTAAACACGAGCGCTATCGCAATGAAAAATCCAGCAAACGCGCTGCGAGGAATAGGCTTCTCGAGACGTCCCTCGAGACGGTTCTTATCAAAATCAGGAAGATTGGTTGCGTCGAGAAATATCTCGTCCGGCGCAATTTCTCGATCAATGTTTCGTTTCCGTCTCCACTTCATGCACCCATGATACGCGTCTTCACAAACTCCTGCACCACGAGTCCGAGTAGGAATATGAAGACACCGATAATCGTCGCCACTGGCATAGGTGCAGCGCTCGGCACATAGTAAAGGACGTCAGTGAGTACGCCTGCAAAGAGCCCGAGAATAGGTACGAAAAACGCCGCGCCGAGCACAATAATGAGCGTGATCTGCCAGGGAAAGAAGAATGGCGCGACAAAGGTGAGAATGATGAGTGCAATACGGAGCATAGTTAGCGAGCCACCGTCACGTACGGGAGTGAAAATATATTTACGAGAGGCCGCACATGCACGATCGCGCGCGGCGAAGACGGATCAGTATCAAGACGCACGACGGTCCCAATAGGAAGCGCACCATCGCCCGACACATACACCTGGTCGCCGACCGCGACTGCTGATTCGCGCGGAAGGCTTGCGCGGAAAGACCCCGCTCCCGCGCCTTCAAGCGTTATGGGCATCCTCGTCTCCCCCGCCCATCCTTCGGTGGTGCGTCCGGTCGCGGAATACAGAAGCACGCGTGCGGTAGCGGGGCCAGCATCTTCTACGGTGCCCACAGGCGCACCACCAGGGCCCTCTACCCGCGCACCTACACGCACACCAGCATTCGTACCTTGATCTATGACATAGAGGTCGTAGGGCGACACGGGTGGACGCGCGAGCACGGAGGCGAGAATACCCTCAGGTGCGCTCGTGCGCGTTCCCAGGAGTCGCGTGAGGTCAGAGCTTCTCGCCGCTAATGTTGCGTTCTGCTGACGAAGCGCCGCGTTCTCTGCGAGAAGTTGATCACGCTCCTTGGCAAGTGTCGCCTGATCTATACCCGCGCCAGCAGTGGTACCCGCCGCGCCGGCAAGTCCGCTCCCCACACGCCACAACGGGTCCGCAACAAACGCGATGGCGCCCGGGAACACCGTGCGTAAAATAAGAATCACCACCGCAAACACGACTACTCCCGCAGTCGCGAGACCCATACCGGGAGTGAGAAGCGCGTTGCGGCGCCTATGCGTGCGTGAGAATGGCATCTTCATGCATGAAGGCGTCGCGCCACGGTTCTGGGTCTTCGGTCACAATACCTGTACCGCGCACCACGCAGGTTAAAGGGTCTGCCGCTACATGCACCGGCACGCCGAGCATTTTAGAAAGGAGTTCAGGAAGGCCGCGCAGAAGCGCGCCACCGCCGAACACCGTCACACCGCGTTCAAGCACGTCGGAGAGGAGTTCGGGCGGCGTGTGTTCGATCACGTCTTTCATGGCTTCCATGAGCGCATCAAGCGAAGGCGCGAGTGCTTCACGAATATGCGCATCGTTCATGATGATTTCGCGCGGGAGTCCCGTCGCAAGGTCGCGTCCACGAACCGCACGCTCCAGAGGTTCTGCAAGAGGGAGCACTGCACCGATACCAATCTTCGTATCTTCTGCAGTCTTCTCCCCTATCGCGAGCTGGAATTCGCTTCGGACGAAGTCTGCAATATTTTCATTAAAACGGTCACCCGCAACCTGAGACGACTTCGAGGCCACCGTGCCACCGAGTGCGAGTACCGCAATGTCGGTCGTACCTCCCCCAATGTCGAGCACCATGGTGCCTATTGCTTCTGTGATAGGAAGCTTGGCACCGATGGCGCCTGCCATTGGTTCTTCGAGGATGAACACTTCGCGCGCACCGGATGTAAGCGCCGCGTCGCGCACCGCACGGCTCTCGACGTTGGTCACGCCCGTCGGCACCCCAACCACCACACGGGGACCTAAGAGGCGCGAACGACCTCCCTGTGCCTTGCGAATGAGGTACGCGAGCAGCTCTTCGGTCACCTCAAAATCTGAAATCACCCCGTGATGAAGCGGTCGCACGGCACGGATGTGCGGCGGGGTTTTCCCGAGCATCATCTTGGCTTCTTTGCCGACCGCCACCATTTGTCCGGTCTTGTCGTTTATCGTTACGACCGATGGTTCGTTGAGCACAATGCCGCGCCCGCGCACATACACGAGTGTGTTTGCGGTACCCAAATCAATGCCGATATCGCTCGAGAAAATTGAGTTGCGTGAAAATCGTCGTGCCATACCTAGCTGCCCGCAAGCTGCGCAATCAAATCGGTGCGCGCAAGCTTCTTTACTTCCCCGGTCTTTCGATCAACGACCTCTACCAACCCGCTCGTGAGAGTGTCCTTGCCAACAATGATTCGTACGGGAATACCAATAAGGTCGGAGTCTGCGAGCTTTTCTCCGGCACGTAGATCGCGATCGTCATACAACACCGAAACGTCCGCTGATGAAAGTTCGTCGTAGAGTGCGTCCGCAAACGCAACCGATGGGCCGTCGTTTGGCACCAGCGACACCAGATGCACCTTGTACGGCGCTACTGACTCCGGCCAGACCATACCCTTATCGTCCGCAAAGAGTTCAACGATGGTGCCCATCAGGCGCGTGATACCAATGCCGTAGGAACCAAGATGTACCGGTATTTCCTCCCCGCTCTCGCTCTTGTATTTGAGTCCCAGCTCTTCGGACTTCATGCCCCCGAAGTTGAAGATATTTCCGACCTCGATTGATTTCATCTCCTCGAGTTCTTCGCGCACGACACCCAGCTGCGCCATTACCTCATCGGTCAGCACCTCCTTGTTTATCGCAATGCCCTTCTCCTTGTGTACATAAATAATGTCTTCACCAACGTCAGAGATGGTCTGGAATTCGTGCGAGAACTGCGTGAATGCACCACCCGACGCAAACGTGAGATAGGTCAGGTCACCGAGACCAACACGCGCAAAGACATTCTTGTAGGCTTCGATGACGCCGTTATAGAACGCGGTATGCGTTGCTTCGTCGGTGTTGTAGGAATACATATCCTTCATCACAAACTCGCGCCCGCGCATGATGCCGGACTTTGCACGCAGCTCGTTACGCATCTTGGTTTGGAACTGGTACACGTACGCCGGCAGATCGCGGTAGCTCTGCAGGAACTGCTTCATCATGTCGGTGATTGGTTCCTCGTGTGACCAGCCGAATCCGACTTCCGTACCGTTCTTAAGTTCGGACTTGAACCACACGTCGACTTTTTGATCATCCCAGCGATCCGTCACTTCCCATAGTTCTTTGCGCTGAAGCGCGGTCATGATGAGTTCCTGACCACCCACCGTATTCATTTCTTCGCGCACGATGTTCTTGATGTTTTCAAGGACGCGCAGACCGAGTGGTAGGTAGGCATAGACACCTGCCATTTCTTTGTGCACGAATCCCGCACGAATGAGGAGCTGCGCATTCTTCGCCTCTTCATCTTTAGGCGCTTCGCGCCGCGTCTTCGTGAACAGGTTGGTTTGCCGCATAGTCCCTCTAGTATACGGCGCAGGAGTACGGACGGCAAAAGGGGCCGTAAGCCCCCTTTGTGCGTCTCTATAGATCAGTTCCTACCCCGCTATTTTGAAGATGTCGTGCGCCGTGACGACGAGCATGAGGAGCACCAAGAGCCCGAACCCAATGGTGTTCACGGCGTTTACAATGCCCGCGTTCAGTGGCCGACGAGTGATGGCTTCGATGATCACAAAGAGGAGTCTGCCGCCATCAAGCGCCGGGATAGGAAGCAGGTTGATGAGTGCGAGGTTGATGGAGATGAGCGCAGTGATGGTGAGAAGGGGCGCGAGTCCGCTTGCCGTTGCGCTTCCGACCGCGCCGGCGATGCCGATAGGACCTGCCACTTGCGAGAGGTCTGCCGTGAACGTAAAGAGTCCGGCAAAGAAGTGATACAGCGCTACTGCGGTCTCCTTCGTAATTTCTGCAGTGAGTACCGCACCTTCTATCGGTGCATGCAGAATTGAAACCGGCACAACACCCGTGACCGCGAGCCCAATACCAAGCGCAGGACGTGTGGGGTCTGACGCTATGATGCCCGGCGCAGGTGTAACCGGTACTGATTTAGTTTCACCAGCGTGATCAATCGTAAGGGTCAGTGGTGACTCGCTCGCGTGCGCTGCAGTGAACTCAGTAAAGGTAAGCGCATCAACGCCGTCATAGCGTGCGCCTGCGGTAGATACCGCAAGAATGCGATCACCCACTGAAAGACCGGCAACTGACGCGGGCGAGCCCGGCAAGACCTGTGCGACCGTAAGTGCCGCGTCTACGGCGTGTGGCACTTCAGCGTCTGAAAGCGCGCGCGGAACCCCCATAGTCAAGGTCGCCGAAATGAGCACCCAGGCAAACAAAAGATTCATGGAGATGCCAGCAAGAAGCACGATTGCCTGCTGATAGTGCGGCTTTGAGGTAAACGCACGCGGAGATGCAGGATGACCTTCTTCCAAGTCCTCGCCAAAGATTTTGACGAAGCCACCAAACGGAAGCGCGTTAAAGGTGTACTCGGTCTCCCCTATTTTCTTTCCCCACACTTTGGGTGGATAGCCGAGTCCAAACTCATCGACGCGCATGCCAAATAGTTTGGCGGCCACAAAGTGGCCCAGTTCATGCACGAGAATGAGCACAATGAGTACGAGAAGAAACGCGATAATAGTCATGCACGGAAGTGTACCATTCGTCCGAAATAATTATAAAAACGCCCGACAAGACGTGAGTCCGGTCGGGCGTTGAGGAAAGTTGGAACAATCAGAGTGCGGAGTAGTTTGCGCTTGCGGTGCGCGTGTAGCCTGCGAGGCGATCGTCAGCATAGCGACGAAGATCAACTTCGGAATTTTCCGAAAGCCAAAGATGTCCTGCGGCAAGAGCCGCAGGCGGATGGTGATGTGCTGCCGCAACAAAGACGGCAAGCGCACTACTGCCGCTCGGGCTCTCGATCACTCGAGCAAAGGCCTGAAAGGCCGAGGTTTCGAGACGTCCCATAAGGCACGCAAGGTTGTGCACGGCATACAGGTACGCTGCGACCGTGTGATTCTTGCCTCGCAACTTCGTGTGAAGCTTTGGGATTTGCATACGATCGGGAAGCGCCTGGTTCGGGATTGATGCTCCGCGCTTTATGGTTGGTGTGTCGTACAGGGCTCCTGAAGTAAATTGATAGAGCCCATACGACACCAGACTTCCCGCCTGGGCCGGTATGCGCTCGACAAATTCACTTCCCCCGAACCTCAGTCTGAAGTCGAGGTAGTCCTTGTTGCGCATACCATCAGTGTCACTCGTGCGGTGTTCCGTCATACCAATAGCAAGCAGCATCCGGCCATCGACCAGAAGTGCAGCCTGTCGCAGCAGACGAAGCCGTGCGGGCGAAAGTTCGTACAGTTTTGCAATGTAGTCCCAGTCGAGCGCATCGTAGATGCCTCGATTTGTCCGCGTCGCACGATTTTGGTATGCCGTCAGACGCGTTTTGTTCGGACCACTGATGTGGTACTCATCGAGCATCACTTTACCGAATCTCCAAAGCACATCGCGCTTTGCAGCACCGGCGGCATTACCCGCGAGGAGCCATGCCGTATGCAAGATAGAAGCATAGTCGAGTTCATGCGCAGCACGCAGGTTTTGCGTACGCTCAAATATTTCGAAGGCACCCGCTTCATCGATTGAGAACCCTTGCTCGTTATGCAGATTTGCATTCACGAGTACTGCGGTTGCCACAGTAACGGCGGTCATGGTGATGCCCGCAGACATACCCATGAGGCCGCGCCGCGTGACTAGGTATGGACCTGCCGAAAGCATGGTCATTGCGAATCTCCTTTTCTGTGACTGTTCCTACGTACCAAGGAACCACTACGTATCTGGGATAAATTATACATATATATGATAAAAACGTAAAGAGCCCGGAATTCCGGGCTCTTTACGTGTTTGCTGCTCGACTAGAGCGTAATTTCCTTCTTCTTTTTATCGAGAAGTTCCTCGAGTGCCGCTACCCCTGCATCTATCTTCTTCTGCACCTCGTCCTTGTAGCGCTTCAGTTCGTCCTGACTCATGCCGCCTTCCTTCTCCGCGCTATCAAGCGCCTTCAACACATCGGCGCGGTGACCACGGAGTGTGACGCGAGCCTGTTCGGTTTTTTCACCCGCGATTTTCCCGAGCATGGTGCGGCGGTCGGCGGTAAGTTCTGGGAACGAAATGCGCAGTCCTTGATCATCGGTACCGACTCCCACGCCGAGGTCAGCGTCGACAATCGCCTTCTCAATATTTTTCATGATGGACTTATCCCACGGCACAATGCGCAGCGTGCGTGCATCTTCAATAGTCACGGAGGCTACCTGCATAAGAGGCGTGCGTGCGCCGTACACCTCAGGCTTTACCCCATCGAGGATAATGGGCGTAGCACGACCTGTGCGGATCGTCGAAAGCTCGCGGACGAGCCACTCTTCTGTTTCCTTTACCTGTGCGTCGAACGGTTTAAAATCGTATGCCATATAAGTAAGCGTATCCTACCGCTTTGTAGGCAGTACAAGCAACAGATGCTCAAAGATGAGCTTCAAGGGTGCCGAGCGCTCGTGAAGTATGGACGTGAAGCGCGAAAGTTCAGAAAGAAGCATTCGATTCTCTTCACTTCCCGTTCCCTCCTTCTCTTTTTCGTAGTGTGCGATCGTCAGGCCTTCAATGATGCGGAGTGCGTCGGCGCGCGCGGATTGCTTTTCATCATCCTTTGCTGATTTTGCGCGATCCAAAAGTTTTGCGACCATTTTTTCTCGCTCGCCCGTGCTTGCCAACACAAACGGATGCGGGGTGCGCGCCTCCGGCGCGCCATGGCGCGGAAGCGACTGCAGACGCGAACGCAGCGTCGGGAGGAGCTGGCCTTCTTGTGGCACTAGGAGCACGAGGGTGGCGTAGGGCGGCGGCTCTTCGAAAAGTTTCAGGAGCGCATTCTGTGCTTCATGAAAAATTCGCTCGGTCGCAATGATTACCAACTTGTCAGAACCTGCTACCGGCGCCATAGAAACTACTTCCATGACTTCGCGCGCATGCTCAACCGGGAAAAGATGATACTCGAGCACGAGTACGTCAGGGTGCGACTCCTCGGGAAGTCCGAGCACCTGCGTGCCGTAGGCACGCGCCGCACTGATGCCTGCTGCACGATCTCCCGTGACCATAAATGACTGCGCCATGCTTCAAGTGTAGCGTACTGACGGTTTTACCACCTCCTTCATACGCGTCTCATGAAGCTCGGTTACACTTAGGCTATATGAATTCAAAAATTCTCGTTGGGATCGCGGTCGTATGTGCGCTCGGCCTTGCCTCCTACCTTTGGTACAGCGGCCAACCAAAAAAAGATACCGGAGCGGAACACGCGACGAGTACACCGAGCACTGCAAAACCCCAGAAAGGGGCAAGCGTAAACCCTGCAGCACTCAAGGCTGACGTCACCGGTACTTGGCAAAGCACGGACGATCCGAAGTTTACGCGTGAGTTCCGCGCGAACGGTACCGTCGTCGATCGCTACGAAGGCAACAAGGACGCAACCACCGAAGGCTCTTGGAAAGTCGTCACGGATTCCCGCACACTCCCCGCGTCTATTCCGAACGCAAAAGATCTGACAATTATCCAGGTTGGGTTTCCTGAAGAAGTTTTGCTCTTCACGGTGGTAGGCGTATCTTCCACTGAGCTCGAGCTTTCCTATGTCGGTCGCGGCAATACCCTCCATTTCACCCGTATAAAATAAGCTCAGCAGCGCATTATTGACTTTTTTCATTAAAAGGTTTATAATATATATTAGGTAGCTTCGCGGCAGTTGCCGCTCTATCCCCCATTCACAAACCATTGGAGGTAGGCGCATGCGCGTCTCTGTTCTTCTGAGTACGCTTACGTGTGCGTCACTTCTGGCCTTTGCGCCGGCGTTTGCGGGCGACACCTCGATCACGGACGCAGTGCAGCTTCAGCTCGCTGAAGCTGTGCTGCCGAAGAGCGACCCGTCGCCGACGGAATATCCCGGAGGCAATCAAGAACGGGTTCCGGCACAGACTGCCTACGATCCGAGCACTACGTTCACCGTCGAACTCGGCGTTGATTCCGGTCGCGTTTTTCTTGATCAGGGTCTAACTCTGACGCAGCGCCCGGTCGGCATCGCCGACTTCACCCTCTGCAAAGAGGGCTGGTGCTTCGATTTCTGGAGGGCCCAGCCCTTCACCAATCACCCTGAAGATCGGGAGACCGACCTTCAGGTATGGAAGGACCTGCAGCATGGCTCCGTGAACTACCAAATCAAGGGCGCCTTCTACGAAGTGGAGGGTCGCGAGATCTGGGAGGCGAAGTTCACGGCTTCGCATTCGGTCAGCTCGTCCTGCACGATTTCGGCTTCGGCCGAATTCATGCGCGGCGGCTTCAACGACAACATCGCCCATGGTGAGGTCGGCTGCGCGCATCCGCTCGCAGACAAGGTCAAGATCGACGGAACCGTCGGCGCGTCGGCCAACACGTCCTACGATCGCGTATCCTTCGGCTACAAGACCGGCGTGAGCTATGCCTTCGACAACGGCACGAGCTGGCGCGTCTTCGTGAAGGGCTATGCGATCAGCGGCAAGTCCGACCATATCGTCGGTACGAGCCTGACCAAGACGTTCTGATCTATTCCAAACTTCAAAGCCCCTGCGTTCGCGCAGGGGCTTTTTCTATGCACCCGCAACGGTTTGACATTTTTCAGGTGTACCGCATGCTACTTCTAGATCGGAGTTCTCTCCGCCCTCTACTGTTAGGAGTTACCGGTGCGCACCATTCCCCTGCTCACGCTTGTCGTGTTCGGTGCGTGTGGAGTCGCGACGAACAGTCTCGCCGCACCTCCTCCCTCGTTCACGGTCGACCTCGCAACCTACGGCAGATACAGCGATGAATCACTGCCGGAGTTTCGCACATCAGGTCACTACAACTTTGCTGACGACGATCGCATGATCCGCGTTGGTAAGGTGGTGATCAATCCGTCTCTGTCGACTGACTATCATGCCTTCGCACGCAGTGACGTCACCGACGGGCGCACCGCGCTTCAAGTTGAAGTGAAGGCGCCCTTGAACAAAGCCTCGACGATGGAGTTCCGTCTCACGGGCATGTATCCACTCAAGACTCGCGAGGAAACACCTCCGAGCGAGTTCGGTAGAATTCTTCCGCAAACCTACGGTCTCCCGGAAACGCCGAAGACTCTGGTGAGCGCGAAGTTCGTCATGAAGCTCGGCGTGCCCCACTAAACTCCCCCAACTGAAAGGCCCACCTCACGGTGGGCCTCTTTTTGTCTGCCGTATGAAAACTAGCGCTTACTAATGATGCTGCGCTTGTAGGTATCGAGGTGCTTGAGCGCCACACCCGTGCCGCGCGCCACACAGAAGTACGCGTCGTCGGCAAGCTTTGCTTCGACGCCCGTGCGACGAAATACGAGCTCGGGCAGATGACGCAGCTGCGAGGTGCCGCCTGTAAGGATGATGCCGTTATCGATGATGTCGCTTGCGAGTTCGGGTGGTGTCTCCTGAAGTACTTTGCGAATCGCATTCATCATCTCACGCAGTTCCCTATTCATCGCTTGCACGATTTCGTTGGTGCGCAGCTCCACGGTGCGCGGCAGACCCGATACTAAGTCGCGTCCCTTCACCGCCATAGTGAGCTCTTCAGACACAGGCACTGCCGAGCCTATCTGAATTTTTATTTCTTCGGCCGTCTTGTCGCCGATTGCGAGGTTGTACTGCTTCTTCAGGTGATCGATGATCGAGCGGTCGAGTTTGTTGCCTGCCACTTTGACCGAGGTCGAGGCCACAATGCCGCCGAGCGATATCACTGCCACGTCGATGGTGCCGCCGCCAATATCTGCAACCATGCGCCCGAGCGCTTCCTGAATGGGAATGCCCGCACCAATAGCCGCGAGTATCGGTTCCTTCACCACAAACGCGTCCTGTGCACCGGCTTTCACCGCCGCTTCGATGACCGCGCGCTTCTCGGTCGACGTCACACCAGCAGGTACGGACACGAGCACGATGGGCTTCAGTAAATTCCAACGGCCAAGCGCCTTGCGCATGAAGTAGCGCAGCATCGCTTCGGTCACGCGATAGTCCGCAATCACCCCGTCCTTCATAGGACGATACGCGGTGATGGAGTCCGGCGTGCGGCCAATCATTGCTTTGGCTTCGACGCCAATAGCGAGGACTTTGTTGTTTTCGGTGGAGACCGCAACGACGGATGGTTCGTTTAATACCACACCTTTGCCCGGCACAAACACCAAGACGTTAGTCGTACCAAGATCAATACCAAGATGAGGTGAAAACGAAGCCATAAAGCCTGCGTATCATACCCTGTCCTTTCGATTGGCTCAAAATTCTCCCTGTTGAAACTGCTTGACAATAGTTGCTTTAAGTAGCATACATATATCAGCAACACTCTCATGTAAGGATGAGACATATGAAGGAGTTCATTTCTCTGTTCGTAGGCGGCAATCTCTTGTTCGCGAGCCCCACACTCCTCGTGAACACCGTCGGAGTGAAAGATGTCATTTCGCCGAATCAGCACCCCTGGATCACCGGCATTCCTACGAACGCCATGGTGATCTTTGTGTCCACGGGCATCGCCGTGAGTATTCTGCTCCTGGTGAGTGCCTTTCTTTCGACCCGGAAGTCGAAACCGAATCAATAACTCTTGTGAGCCCCGCGTGTAGACGCGGGGCTTTCGTTTTTATAGTGTTCGTACGCTACAATAACCCGCACATGCCCGACCGAGAGCCCATTAATTTCGTCGTCGAAGGTGGTCGTCCCCTTTCAGGATCGATTGAAACCAATCGATCCAAAAACGGCGCGGTCGCACTCCTTGCCGCATCTCTTCTTAATAAGGGTACGACCACCCTTCACAAGGTGCCGGTAATCGAAGAGGTGAAGCGTTTGGTCGAAGTACTGGAATCAATCGGCGTCGCGTGTGTCTGGAACGACCACACCCTGACCCTCACCCCACCCGCAGTACTCTCGCTCGACACTATCGATAAGGTCGCAGCAGCGCGAACCCGCAGCATCCTTATGTTCATCGGTCCCCTGCTGCATCACTTCCCCGAATTCGACATTCCTCAGTCAGGCGGCTGCACCCTTGGTCTGCGCTCCGTACGCCCGCACCTTTGGGCACTCGAAAAGTTTGGAGTTGCAATCGAAGCCCTCACCGACCGCTTCCAGATAACGCACGACGGACTCGCACCTGCGACCGTGATTTTGTATGAGTCGAGTGACACTGCGACTATCAACTCTCTCTTTGCGGCCGCACGCATTAACGGCACCTCCGTCATTAAGTACGCGTCGGCCAATTACCAGGTGCAAGAAATTTGCGGATATTTGAAAGCACTCGGTATCGGTGTCGAAGGCATCGGAACCACCACACTCACCGTGCACGGCGTATCTGATATCAACCTCGATGTTGAGTACACCGTCGCCGAAGACCCGACCGACGCCATGTTCTTCATCGCTGCAGCTGCCGCCACAAAGTCCGCACTCACCGTGCGCAGGGCACCAATTGAATTTCTTGAGGTAGAACTCGCGGTACTTGAAAAGATGGGACTCCACTACACCGTCACCGACGCAGGCATTTCAGAAAACGGTATTACTAAACTCGCTGACATTTCATTTGAGCCTTCCGAACTCACGGCATTCCCCGAAAAAATTCATGCGCGTCCGTACCCCGGCCTCAATATCGACAACCTTCCCTTCTTTGCCGTGATCGCGACCCGCGCGGAGGGCACCACTCTCATACACGACTGGGTCTACGAGAAGCGCGCCATCTACTACACCGAGCTCGATCGTCTCGGTGCTGACACGGTTCTCATGGACCCTCACCGCATTCAGATACACGGCCCCAGCCACCTGCGTGGTGCAGAGCTTGTGTGCCCGCCGGCACTTCGTCCTGCCACTATTCTTCTTATTGGTATGCTCGCATCCGAAGGCCGCTCCATTCTTCGGAATGTCTACAGCATTAATCGCGGCTACGAAGACCTAGTTACCCGCCTCACCTCTATTGGTGCCAAAATCGAACAGACCTAAAGAGGTTGGTAGAATAGGTGCATGAAGCCTATTGGAGACTTTCTTCCGAAACCCCCTGCCGAGGGAGAAAAACCCAAGAAGTCCCGTGTGCATGAGCGCGGTGAATTGCTCAGGTTTTTTCAGCGCCATCTCAACTATTCCCGTGCGCAGGACGGTCTCCCCAAACTCACGATGGGACGCCTCGGTAGAGTACTCGAAGGCATTCCGACCAACGATCTCTACTACTTGAAGTCGGTCTGCAGTCGCGCCAAAAACTTCAGCAAGAAATTCTGGTGGGAAGTTGATCCAAAAAAGCACGAGGAAAAGGAACCGTTCTAGATTGACAAACTCATAGTGGTGTCATAAGGTATTTGAGCCCATTAACCTCACAGTTGATGTGGCACGGTGCGAGGTTCGATTCCTGAGCCAGCCAGCTACGGAACCCTGAACCTCGCACCACCCTGTCCTTTTAGAGACCCTTTGGAAGATTGTCCCTCCCCCTCCTCACGTACGTTTGTCTGGTGGATAATGACGCTAGATAGGCCCATACATGAGGCTTCGGTCATCTCCAAGGTAGTGTGTCGTCGGCCATGCTGCGCCTGCGGGAGCGCACGCCCCGTTATGAGGCGCTCGGCCGGCGACACACGCTTCTCTCCGCGCTCGACCTGGTCGAG
>ERZ1292632.1757-Hain-H43-01um-R2-1757-length-19916-cov-5_pt1 | contig 18210 bp, 30 predicted proteins | sample MGYA00564407_ERZ1292632 | MGnify/ENA primary metagenome ERZ1292632 (study PRJEB36523, sample SAMEA6512637) | groundwater metagenome | collected 2019-01-08 | study: AquaDiva: Metagenomics assemblies of 32 groundwater samples | reverse complement strand
TCCGCCCACAAGCTCATCACAAGGGTTGTCAGTAGTAATTCCTGTCGTGTTGACGACAGCTTTTACTTTATCACCTACACGCAGCACTGTTACGAGATCCGAATAATAATAGATTCTTTCCATTTGTTCTTACTTATTTAAGATTGATAAAAGGGTATTTTGCTCTCCCTCGTTTAGTTGCCTCCTCATGTCTTCACAGCTTCCAGTCCTTATAGGGTCGCCCTGTTCGGCGTCAACTGCTGTGGCGATACGAGCAAGCGCTAAGTCGACCTTTAGCATAGCGAGTTCTGCGTCAATGTGTTCAAACATTTTAACTGAGATTATTTATTAGCTTTCTTGTCTTCTGCAAGGATAGGATCGACGACTTCTTTCTTGAATTCATCTTCATCTTTTTTAAATCTCCAAGCGGTATATAGCTCAACACCCTCTGGAGTAAGCTCATCCTGAGCATTAGTAATACCTGCTTTTTGAAACGATCTTTGTGGCTCTTTTTTCATAAGTAGAGCGAACTTTTCTTTAAGATTTGACATAAATGTTTTAGGTTTAGTTATAGAGGATACAGGAGAAAATGATTTGATGCGCCCAGTGCCGTAGGCTGTTGTGCCTTCTGATGAGCGGCTGACTCTGAAGGCGACGCTGTACCCTAGCAGATCACCATCGTCAGGCCCCTCACCCGAGTCGACTTCGTTACACAGGTAGATATCATCAGGGCTTTTTTTATGAATCCTTGCGCTGTGTACATAGTCGAGGTCACGCTGTACTAGCACGTCGTCACCGTGATTCAAGGTATCCGCAATCCTCCAGAATTCTTTGTGGTCCATTGTTATATGGTTAAGGTTAATAAATTAGTTAGAATCGTCTCCAGATAGAGAGAACGAATAGTCTGCATATTCTTTTCCGAATTTGTCCCGCTTCATTGTTTTGCTATCGAGATCAATTTCGTAATCGAAACTTGCGCCTGAAATCATACATCTGCCTGTACCTTTCGGAGTGAGAGGACTTGGGAGTCCCGTTAACGGGCAGCCGTGATTTGGACAGCGAGGCCCTTTGAAACTAGAGTCAATTTTTGACATAAATAAGGTTAGTTACATTACTTTTACTTTGCCTTGCCCCGACAGAAAGCCCAGTCCTTGTTTTGACCCCATACGACCTCGTGAGGCAAGGATGCGCTTGATTGCAGCTCTGAAATGTTCATATTTAACAGAATCAGCATCGTCAGCGGCAGCAAGTCTGGCGGCCTGAAGCACCACGTTCTTTATCTGTCCTCCTGTGAGAGGATAGTCGAGAGAAATGGTATCAAGGTCAACACAGTCAGAGAGAGGCATCTTCTTTGGAATAATTGACTCAAAGATAGCTTTTCTCTGTTCAGGGGAAGGGTCTTTGTACTCGACGATCAAACTGATACGTCTTTCTACAGCTTCATCCAGATCTTCGATTCTATTCGTTGTTAAAATCAGTATTCCTTCAAATTTCTCGATTTCAGTCAACAGATGGTTAACTTCCGAACCAAGAATCATACCCAGATGTGTTCTTGAGGCTACGAAAGAGTCACACTCATCGAGCAGTAAGACTGCCTTTTTCTTGGTCGCCTGCTCGAACATCTGAGTCATAATTCTTTGAGCATAACCTGGCTCCTGCGATTGAGTCATACCTGTGTCCATTACGATCAACTCTTTCCCTAATCCATTCGCTATTGATTTGGCAGTGAGAGTCTTCCCTGTACCTGGGCCGCCCCAGAATAAGAACGTCATACCTTTACCGTAGGCGATAGTTTCGCCCAGACCCCATTCATTGAAGATCTTGTCTTGTTTAACGGATTGTTTAAGCACGGCGAGGATGTCTGACTTGACATCTTCTGGTAAAATAACACTCTTGAGACATTCGTCTACGTTAACAGGTTTAGATTGAGCTTTTTTCTCTTTATGTACGGTTAGATCGGACATATCAGAGTAATCGTTTACCGAGTAACCAACAGTGTATCCGTGGAAAGGTTGATCGTCACTTTCTTGCCAACCGCCATCTACTCTCTTGTTGTTATGTAGAATCAAAATATTCGTGTCGTCGCTTGGAAGGGGCACAGCCAAAGCTTTTTCTAGCTTCTCACCGTTAACAGTGATCGTGATAAGATTTTGTTGTCGTGCGGCTTTTCTGAGCCTTTCTAGTATATTTTGAGTGGAGGTCATGGATGGTTTGTTAGACGAGGGTGAAGGAAGCGAGGAAGATGAGGCAAGTGAGAGGCCACTACCTGCTTTGATGATAGTGGGAGGGGGAGACGTTTGTATGCCCGCACCAAACACGTAATGCCGATACGCCCCCATTAGGTAACGGTCAGTTATCTGCGTTGCCGTCGGGGCTGGAGAGATTTTCTTTGCCATAATTATAATCCTAAAAGTTTCTTCAATTTATCTCTCACGTCATCACCGTTCTCATCTTTCCCGTCGAAACGGTATTTGATTGCAATGGTTTTTTGCTCAGAGATATAATTGAGGTTTTGGAGTGCTCCTTTTGCTCCAGGAGTAGCTTCTGCTTCGGTCTTTGCTTTCTTATCTACGAGCCTCATAAAGTCTTCAGGCAGGGCAAGGTTCAATTTAGCCCACATAAAATCTCTGGCAGAGGTTAGAAGTTGACCAAGGTACTTTGCTCTGCTGCGAGGAAGGTAATCTTCTTCGAGCATCATATATGACCTCAATTCTTCGAGATTGGCGCTGATATTAATGAACCATTTCGGTGGTGTAATTTTACCAACTACAATCCAGCCGTCGGGTTCAGGTACGGACAAGTCGTAAAGCTTGCACTCCATTGGTTCAGCTTTAGAGGTCGGGAAAACTATATCTTGCAGCATACTATCGAGACGAGCGTCTACTTCAGCGGTAGACATTGAGACTTCTTCCATTTTGCGAGGAGGTTAGGAATATGGATTAATTAATTTGGAGTGTTCTGTTCTCGGTCTAAGACTTTAATACGAGAGGACAGGGCATTTAACACTTGAGCTGTGCCTAAATGCACAAGCTCATACTGACGTACTATCTTTCGTGTTTTATTTAATTCTTTAGAGATTACAAAAGTGTCTTTTTTGGCGAGCATCTTTGCGTCTTGACCAGACATTTCTTCTACATTCCTGAGTCTTTCGTAAGCTTCCATTTCAACTCGTTTCACGTCGATTTCAAGATCATCAGCTTCTCGACGGAGTTCCGCCATTTCTTCCCCAATACTTGTGTAATATCCCGCCAATTCGAGCCTCTGAGTTGTCAAATCGTCGAGAGTGTAACGCACAAGATCAGAGTCCTTATATTTCGAGACTAAGGCGTAAAGTTTATGGAGGTTTTCATTCATAAGCTGAGTATACACAAGATTTTATTAGAAATCAATGGTTTCCTATGATTTTTGTATTGTATCGCTTGACTCAATCATAAGTTTAGTTCTTGTTTTCATACCTATCAATGAAGAGACTGTGCTCGCCATAGCCATTTCAAGATAAGGTCTGTTCTCGTCGGTGACATCTTCGGGTTTAAAGTTCTGTAAAGCTCTTTGGAAATTAGCGGCAGCTCGTAGTAGCTCATCTCCTTTAGAGAGGTAATCATTAACAGCGGCAGCGTTTTCCTGTACCGCTTTGATGGCCTTTGCGTTTACCAGTCCTGTAATCATTCTGGCCGTTTCTTTCGTGAACCTGTGTAATTTTAGTATCCTCTTGATCTCCTCTTTATGGTTAGCGTCTTTATGCAGAGTTCTTATGATTTCTTTCGCGTGAGCCTTAAAAGAACGGGCATAAGCTGGGTCAAGCATTAGCTCAGCTACAGCCTCATGGGCCTTAAGGTCGTCTAACGGCAGTTCTGAATATTCCTGAGCGGTAGCATAACTCATATCTTTGCAGTCGAGATATTCCTGCACAGGCCGAGGGTAGTTGTCAAAATTCTCAGCCAAACGTAGAAGTGTTCTTACCCGTCTGTCAGTCCAACCAGTAAGGTTTGTGAGGTGGGTGATACCGTTGCCAATCATACGGGTATATCTGCCTTTGCCGTGTTTTGTCAGCCTAATAATACCTCTTTCCACCAGGCCGTTTTTTATTCTTGAAATTGCCCTTGCCGATTCCATAGGTGTCATCACGTCTTGGTTCGAATTCTCAGCCACCTGCCTCACAAAACGATCAAAAGGGTCGCTGATACTGAAGATTTTAACGGGCACAGTCTTGAGTTTTAACTTCAAGGCCGCTCTCCATCTATGTTCGCCTGTGATGATGACGTAGTTCTCATCGACTTCGATAGGGTTGATAATACCCTCAGCCTTGATATTCACAGCCAAAGCGTCAACTTTCTCAAGATTAGCCTTCCTTGGCTGATCGGGATCGGGCTTGATTAAAGTAGGATCAACGTATGTGATCTGATGTTTGTAGTTCTTCATATTCTATTTACCAGAGGTTAGTTGATCTCTTCTGATCTTCGTGACCTTATCTTGAAGGTCAAGTACAAGAAGCTCTAATTGACCTGCTAATTTCGGGTCGTTCTTATATGTCTCGATCTCTTTCGTGATATGAGCCTGTATACTTGCCAAATGAGGCAAGAATTTATCTCTTTTATCGAGAGCGCCGACGAAAGCTGTCTCAGGCGTAGAAAGCTCGTAAAACTTACCGTTCTTGATGAGAGCATGAGGAGTCTTTAAGAGAACTGCTTTCCTAAAAGAAGCGACCGCCCCGTAAACTACATTCTTCATCCTGAAGTTGCTGGGGTCATAGTTTGGCTTTATAATCTCCCCGATTTCGTCTATCGTCAGTCCTTTCCCCGTTTCAAGGATTTCAAGTAGCGTCAAGTACCTCTGTGATCGTATGCGTGGTTCAATTCGAGTACGTTTCTGGCGGCCATTTGTAAGCTCGTCAAGTCCTACGTCTGTGATCTTAAACAGATAGGTGTTACCTGGACTCGGAGGTTGGGTAGGGTCAACTGTCCTAAGCTCAATGCAGCCGTCTTTTTCGAGCGCTCTGATAGCGAACCTGCGAACGTTTTTACTACGAGAGAGGCCATTGTCGTTCCAAGCTTGATACACTACCTTGCTAGGGATAAAACTGTTAGAGGTGGACAGGGCTTGCAGTGCGACTTTACGCAACTGATTTGTTACTTGTGCCATATTTAGAGGAGGTTAGGGTTAAATATGAGGTTTAAAATTCTAAGTCATCGAGGGTTGGTTCTCCGACTTCCCAAGGGAGGTCGTCAGGTACATCTACATCTTGTAGTGTAGCTGCTGGAGCTGGCTTACTCGGCACAACATGTGGTGTTTTAGGGGAGGCGGGCTTCTGAGCCACTACCCCTTGTGTTTGCTTCTTAAGAAAGTCGCTCATAGCTTGTACTTTTCTTTCAAGTTCAACGACACGTTCTTCAAGTACATCCGCCTTTTCCATTGCTTTGAACTTTTTATAGACTTTGCCGTTATATTCTTCATCGTAAATATCAACATCGACAACATCGCCAGCAGCCCATAATTTTGTTGTGGCATTCCCGAAACCGTTGATAAATGAGTCCCCGTGTTGGACTGTTTTAATTGAGCAAGACGTGTACGGTTTGCCGTTTTTAGAGACTTTAGCCTCGTTATTGCAATATGTGAGTGTAACTTTCATAGTTTGGTTAAATTATTTTGTTGAATATCCCGCAGTGGCGTTTTTGATAAATGTCAGTTCGTCTAAAGAATACCCGAGACAGGTTCCCTCTCTCTCCACAATCAAGTCTTTGTATGGGCTGTAGAGAACCTCCCAATCGCCATATACTGCATGATTATTTCTAGCTGCCATGATTTTAGCTTTCGGCACTTTTGACCAATCAACTTCATGGACTGGAAATTTGTACTTCTTGTCAGGGATCGGCTCAATTCGAGGAACGATATTTTCGTTATAAATCTTCGCCCAGCGTTTATAAACTTCGTTAAGATCAACTATCATATCGTTCATCTGGTAAACCCTATCTCTGATCTTTCTAAGGACAAACTGGTAGGTAGCCCCTGTGCCACGGTTGACGTAAAGCAGGACTCCCGTGTCAGCGCCTTTAGCATCCATGTAGATACCGAGCTGCTTCAAATAAGAAGTTTTCGGCTTACCTGCCAGTAACTCTCTTTCTTGGTAATCTCCGTAAAAGGTCTTTACCTCCAAAGGTATTATAACGCCTTTCAAGAGTCCATCAAGGTAGCCTGTAATCGGCACGCCTTCTCTTTCGATTTCAATCCTATGCTGCCCTAATACTGGGTCGGGAGGAACGAGAGAATCTTTAAGTATTTCAACGTATGCCAGCTCGATCATCTTAGCTGAAGAAAACATCATCAGCTTTTCTGCGTCCATCGGGTTAGTAGGCTCTGTGCCTATCCAAGCATGGTAGATATCGAAAGCCATCTTTTCTGAGTCAGTAGCCCAGAACGAGTTTTTAGTTCGAGGTTCGTTATCTTGTTTTAAGAGACTTTCTTTGACTATTTTAATGATGTCAGGAGTCGTAGTTTGAGACATGAAAGGAGGAGGTTAGTTATTTATTTAAGTTGTCGTTGGATTGCTTCGTAGAAGTTTTCAGCTTCTTCTTCTGTGTCGAAATTAAACTCAGAGTAATCTTCGTCAACAAACCATATTCTGACACATTTCCTGTCCGTAACCCAGGTCGTTGTTGAGCTGAACCATCCTACTTTTGCAGTTGTCTTGTACTCCATAAACGTGTGCTGCATATAGTCAGATAACTTAAAAGTAACAAGGTTTGTCTTGATATACACTTCTTTCGTTTGAGTCTTTTTGCGAGCCATTTTAGTTATTTTTTAAAGAATTAAATTTGATTTCGTCGTACTGCTTTTCGATAGCTGCTGCACCGTCAGGGTCAGTAGCTCTAAAGTAGTCGAGGTAGATCTTGAGGTTACGTCTGATAGGCATTGCGCCTCTTTCCCATGCTCCGATAGCGGCTTCTCCGATGCCTGTACCGCCCGCTACATCTTTCATAGAGAGCCCAAATTTCAGCCTGAGCATTCTAAGGGAGTATCCGAATGAACCCGAGTCGAGTTTATTTGTCATATTAACGATATAATTTAAGGATATATTGGTCGGCAGCAAGCTCTAGGTTGGCCACCATGTTGTTAACAGCGTCTTTTAAGTAGTCCACATCGTCAGGGGTAGCTCCATACGCAGCGTAATCAAAAGTAGAAGTTGTCTTTTGTAGAATTACCGCTACGTCTTTTAATTGTAAGATTTGTCTTTGAAATTCTCTTAGTAGTTTTACTTCAGACGCGATTTGTTTTGGAGGAAACATTTTGTTGATTAAATCTGGACGTATTATAAACGGTATAAAAAACAAAAGCAAGCGAAATAGTTAAGATTCTTGTATTTGTTTTGTACAAAACAGGAAAATGTGTTTCAGCAAAGCGATCTCCTCCTCCAAGGATAGCCTTGCTTTAGCACATATTGTGCTTCGTATAACTCTATAATACTACCTGTTGTGTTACGCGTCAAACGCCAAAATAAGCCTTGCGGTTTAAAGGCAGAGGCTTATAATTGGTTTGTTCAAATTGCACGCTAAACTTACCACGGGTAGGAGAGGTGTGTCAATGTGTGACACATTTATTTTCTTATTTTACGCTAATGGCTAAAACCTACGCTGAAAAACTAAAAGATCCACGATGGCAAAAGAAACGCCTCCAGGTCTTAGAACGTGACGGCTGGCGCTGTCTGAGATGTGACGACGACAAATCAACACTGCACGTCCATCATAAAACCTACAAAGGTCAAACTGAACCTTGGGATTATTCGCTCAATAACTTTTTAACGCTCTGTGAAAACTGCCATACGGCAGAGCAATACAGGGACGTGCTCGAAAAAAGCTTCCTGAAAAATGTAAAAGCCGCAGGGTTTTCTCCTGACGACTTAGTCCGTTTAGGGTTAAGTATTAAAGCGGGAACCGATCTACATCCTGATAGCCGTTTCCTCTTGAAGGTTTGCTTGCTTTTTCGAGACAAAGCCCTGCAAAAAAAGTTTATAAAACTAGAAAAAGAACATGATCGAGAGTTAATAGATCAAGCGTACAAAGAGGGAAGAATTTAACTCTATCTTAACACTATGGCTTCTCCACAAAAAGAAAACGGCTCTACGCAGATCGCCAACGAAATTTTAGAAAAACTAATTGCGTCAAACTTAAATGGCACGGAAATTGCGGCGTGTCTACTAATTATTCGTAAAACCTACGGCTGGAATAAAACGGAAGACGAAATCTCACTGAACCAGTTCGTGTTAGCAATACCTGCGACAAAGCCCACTTTATGCACCGCGTTACGCAACTTACAACTAGTAAAGGTTATTAAACTAGTTAAGAAAGGCAACAGTAAAAAAAAGGCTAACTGCTGGGCTTTTAACAAAAATTACGACGAGTGGCAACTAGTAAAGAAGTCTAAACTAGTTAAAAAAATCAATTCTCAACTAGTAAAGAAACCTTTACTCACAAAAGACAATAAGAAACAAAAGAAAGAAAAGAATACTACGTATTCTAAAAGAAAGCTTTTGCCAGTTGATGTTGTCAAGACTCCATCACAAGACATGGAAGAGTTCCTAGCTTCCGCTGAAATTCAAGATGCTGTCGCGCACGAATTTGCCGCCAAGTATGGCACTGATTTACGCTTTATGCGCCCCACCGTACAGAAGTTTATCGGCTACTGGACGGAGCGCACAAGAGATGGTAAAAAACAACTTTGGGAAACAAAATTGACATTTGAATACAGGAGGCGACTCGTTACTTGGCTCGAAAAATGCAAAGCCAGTGATCAGGGTATACCATGCAGGCAATCTCCTGGTGAAAGTCTTCTCGACTTCGTTAAACGCGAACACAGGTCATACTCGAACTAACCTCCTAATTCCCCTCCTCACCACATGAACACAAAAGAATTTTTACAACACTTCCCCGACTTTTACGTCCAAACTTTCGATGACACGCACGCAAAAAGGCCAGAGCTAGTACGACTCGGAAATTCAAAACAAATCGATCCTAAGGCCCTTAGAACGCTAAATTTGGCTGGTGCTGGGGTGTTCTTTACCCCCAATCGATTCGTTACGTCACGAAAGGCCGAAAATTGCGAAGGAATCAACGCTTGGTTTTTCGAAATTGATAACATTAGCATAGACGAGCAGTGGGGTAAAGTCTGCGCTGCTCCGCTCATGCCAAGTCTTGTTGTCAGAAGTAAGAAATCTCTTCATTGTTATTTCCTCGCAGAAGACGGCACGATTGAGAACTTCAGAAATATTCAGAAAGGCTTGATCCAGTATTTTAACTCTGATCCAGCCTGTAAGGATGTATGCCGAGTGCTTAGAATTCCAGGATTCAAACACATGAAAGAGACTCCTTTTGATGTTGAAATTATCTGGGACAAAGCAAACAAGTATACCGAAGCTGAAATTATGAAAGCGTATCCCTACATCGACGATACGGTGAGTATATCCGCACCCCAGAAGACAGGGAATGAATTTTGGGACGCGATGACGGCAATTCCAACAAAGCTTGTCTTAGAGCGAATGAGTGGTACGGCAATCTGCAACGGAGAAAGGTTTACATTCAGACCACGAAGCTCGGGCGGTGAATATATCGACGTGAATGATAAAACTGCAAACGCATGGATTGACAAAAGAGGGTATATAGGGTCGGGTAACAATGGTGGTCCGACTTTTATCCAGTGGCTTCAGTATTACGGACGTACTAAAGCTGAAATTGCAACATGGGCGAAAGAGAACTTTGAAGTTTATCTTCCGAAAGATATTCCTGACGCGGTAGAAGCTACGGAAGTATCAGCTGTAGATCTGCTCGGAGACATGGATAAGTTAATGGAAGCGGAGCAGGTATTCACGTGGGGTACGAAAAAGCTTGATGAGATTTTTACCCCGATACTGAAAGGCAGGTATATTGTGCTTGTGGGGGAGACAGGGGCGGGTAAAACAGCTTGGGCTTTTCATCTTGCAAAGAAAAACGCTGAACTTGGGAACAGAGTATTGTACCTCTCTCTTGAAATGACAAACGAAAGTCTTTTGATGAGATATGCACTTCGAAAGCTTGGGGTAACAAAACTCGAATGGAAAGAGGGTAAATATGACAAAGAAAAAGTCAGACAATTAATCCGTGAACTGCCGAAAACCCTATCGTTCAAGAAAATAGAATTGAAAGGAGGGGAGATAGATTTGGAATACATCTCAAAGACTGTTCGCGAGGGATACGATATGGTTTTTATTGATAACTTTGGCTTTATACAAACGACAGGCGGAGAGTCGATGAATGAACGCGTTGCTACAATTTCTCGTGCAATGGTGGCTCTTAAGAAAGAAACCAATGTGGTAATCTTCGCGCTTCATCATTTTAGAAAAACATCCAGCGATAAAAAAGAACGCGGCTTAAATGCAATTCTTGGGTCGTCGAAAATCAGCCATGACGTTGATTTTGCGGTACAGGTCCATAGAAATATGGATCTTGACCCTGACTCAGCGCCACATGAAAGAGCCGAGCTTATAGTCAGTCTAATGAAAGATAGAGACTTTGGTGATTATTCTATATCTCCTGTTTACTTTGTCGATGGTGAGTTCCATGACTCATTTTATAAACAAATTATAGATGTCCCGTATTTCGCATGAAACAAAACTCCCCACAAATGGCGGAGCCACTCTAGGGGAGCTAGAACACCGCAAATGGGGATGGTGCTCAGGGTTGGACTCGAACCAACATATCTGGCTCTTCAGGCCAGCGCTAAGACCTCATCAGCTACCTGAGCATTTTAGGTTCTCCTAAGATCTGCATATAAGGCGAGGATTTCTCGAGTAGGATTCCCGAAGGTCTCCGTTTAGATGTAAGCATATTCTCTCGAATTAACATCCGTCACTCGCATTGTCACCTCTGAGCGAAACCGTGCTTTCGCACTTCGTTTGGGATTTGGGAGGTCTTGCGACCCCAGCCGCATTAATCACTCAGTTTTCTCTCCGTCTACTTGACGGTACTTATATGCAAGTCTTGAGATCCCAAGAACCAAGTTTGAGGCAGGAATTGCACCTGCTAGTCTAGTGCTTTTAGGCAACATAACTAGTGATCTGTTGCGACTAGATTAAATGCAGTTATTATAGCAAGTAATAATCACACTTTTAACGCTTTCTATACTCGCCACTCAAACTCAGTTCTTGAGAGCTTATCAGGAAGATGATCGGTCTTCGACGTATCCCAAGTAAATACTCCGATAAGCTCAAACGGCTGAGTAGAAATCGACAACTAATGTGAGCTTTTAATGTTGTCATCTCACACGGTCAGCGACAAAGCCACTAACCAATTTCTACCAACCCGTTTATATAAAAGAGCAAACCTGGGCCTCTCGACAGGGCTTTACCTGTATCTCCCGATGGGTAGTTTAATTAACGCTACAAGAGGCATATGTCTAAGGTTGAGAGTTTTGCCGATAGACTACGTTTGCATTGGTTAGTATGAACTAGTGCTTAAGATAAGACATACCCTGTGCGGCGGTAAATGTAGTCAACCGCCTACCGCCCTCAACCTTGATGACGTTCCAGATTTTATCACTTTCAATAGAAAAAGCAATAGTTTATTTAAATCTTTGCTACACGACTCGGGTAGCCTCGCAAACTCCGACATACCCCCTCGCACGGATTACTAACAGTTTTTTCTCCAATCTCATTTAATTTGTTGACGCTGATGATGTTTTTTAGATTCTATTGAACCGTTGACAGAGCTTGCGCTAATTCTCAATCCTGCGCGCGCTTCGAAACTATAAGTCTCCACTAAAACCGATTTCTAATAGTAATTCCAAATGTCGTCAAACATCTTTTTGTAGTCTGAACCGCTTGAGACTTCGCCTTTAAATCTTCTCATTAATCGGTTGGTTTGGGTTTTCAAAGTTTCCTTTGACCAATTAATAAATCTACCCTTGTTTTTACGATCTTTGAATGTTCTGCTCATAAGCTCCAACCTGTTAAAGTATGATTTTATAATATTTATATGAAAAACAAGTAAATGATATTGACTGTATACATTACATTGATTATAATGATCTCGAACTTAAATATTCCTTAACCAAATTTATGCACAACTAAAACAGTATACTATATAGAAAGCAAAAATACAAGAAAAGACTCCATTATATATCCTTAATCCTCCTCCAATGTCAGCTACAGCAATCGACTTTGTACGCTATAAGTCGGTAAAGCAATTCTATTATCAGGTATATAAGTACTTGCTTGAGACTAAACAACAGTTTTGTACTTTGCCAGACGGTACTTTTGTATCTCGCTCTGAATGTCAAGAATATTTAAATCAATAATCAAATCATAATATGCAAAATACAGAACTTAAAATCTCTGATTATGTCCTAGGATTCGTTACAGTAATCATTTTATTTTTATCCGCTTTCATTAATTAAACATGACAGAAATTAAAAAACAGTCTTCACCCGCTCAAGTTAGCCTATCTCTAGGCCGTGACCCTGTAACAGTGGCGAGACGTAAAGAGCTTTGGCAACGATTCAAAGAAATTAGACACTCAAAAGGCCAATCAGTAGCAAGCCATATCTGGAATAGCATTGAAGCCGAAATAGAAAAAGAGTCTGTCAATACAGAACACAATAAATAGCTATTGACTGTATATATAACATAGTGTAAGCTCTAAGCATACTTAACCAGTCCATACATGAAAAACTATTTAATTTGTAATTTTCAAACCTCTGAAAAATATGAAAAGAAATTTGCAGATTTAGAATCGGCTAGAGAATGGGTAGTCAATCATTTAGATTTAAGCCTAGGCTGGTCAATCTTCCGTAATGGTCGCAGATATATCAAATAATTTAACAATTTTAACCTTATAATTATGAGAAAAACATACTACATCTATAGGCATTTTGCGGAGGCGGGCAAGCCAAGTAAATTTATTAAAACGTGCGATAGTCTCGAAGAAGCACAAGCCCACTGCTCACGAGCAGACACTAAAAAAGCAGGCGTTTGGTTCGATGGCTACACCGAACATTATCAGGGTAAATAATATCCTAATAGGGATTAATCTAACAATCAATAACATGAAAACAATTAATTTAAAACTTTATAAGTTCGATGAGCTAAGTGCTGAGGCTCAACAAAAAGCTTTAGACGCGTTAATCAGAGAGGCCAAGAAAAGGAAAATACCTAAGAATTTATACGATATTTGACCCTTTACAAGTCTCTCAAATAGTAATAGAATCTTATTGTAACAGATAAGATTCTTTTGCGAGAACAGTTTGTTACGGACGACAGGGAGTGAATGTTAAGCATTTACCCCTCTGACCGTCACACTAATTTATTTTCACCCCGCACAATATGCAAAATCGATTCAGAAAAGAGTACAGAGCTTTAACTGAGGAAGAGCAAAAGAAAGTATATGATTTGAAGTGTAAAGCTGACGAGCTTCTAGCTTTGATTGATGCTGAGGAAGGCAATGGAGGGCCACGTGAGCGAGCAGTCGCTATTACAAAGCTTGAGGAATGTGTCATGTGGGCCACAAAAGCATTCACAGCTTAACCATGTGCGTCACGTTGATAATAACGATGATGTTATTTTTAATTCGCCCCGCAAGAAAAGATGTTGAAGGATTGAATTGAAAACAAAGCTCTATGCCATGTAGTGTGTAGATGAATATGAATACAAGTCTATTACTATTATTACGTATAAGCTTATGATTGATAAGTCCCTTCCCTTCCTAGACGTTAAACAAGTCAAAGGATCAAAGCATGGTAAAGGCAAGATTATTGTTAAAGCGTTGAAAGGTAAAAGAACAGGATATGTGAAGCCAACTATGAGGCAAGTAAAAGCTCTTGAGTACTTGGTTGAGAATGGTGGCTCAAAGAGCGAAGCACTGAGAAAAGCGGGTTATTCACCTGCAATCGTGCACAGTCCCGACAAAGTAATTGAGTCAAAAGGCTTCCAGCAATTGTTAGAAGATTCTGGTTTAACAGATTCATTTCTACTCGATTCGCTCAAAACAGATATCGAAAATAAGGCTGGTAACAGGCTCGGAGAGCTGACATTAGGGTTCAAGTTGAAAGGGAGGCTAACAGATAAGGTGGAACACTCAGGAACGGTTAATTTGAGCCTTTCTGCGCTCTTTGAAGCGACAAAAGAAGAACCAAACGCTGAAATTGCTGAAGTTACCGAAATAACAGATTAGAACCCGACCACAACATGTAGTGTTTCGAGGTCTTTAAAAGTGCCTCTAACCTGTAAACAATCCCTTACAAGATACATTGTACGGGATCGACAGACCTAGCGAATGAGCAATAGCCCCAAACCCACGCTATGCCCCTTTACAGCCCCATATACCCCTACTCACATCAAAGCTGATAGATTTATCGGAAAGATTATTTAAATGCGTAAAAAGAGCCTTAGAATGCGAAATTCAATTCTCTGGTTTCGCGTTTCAAATTCTCCTCTTCGGTTTTAATAATGATAAACGTGAACTTGAGCCACTGTAATTTTTGTATAAAATTATTGAAAATAATGAAAATAATAGAAAATATATAGAATATTATTAGGATTCTATTGTGTTTGTTAACAATATACCTTATAATCGCGTTAACAATATGATCTACCCAATTCGTAAGTTACAACTCAAGCCAGCCGATTTACTCCTGTTAATGAAGCAAAATCCCTCCGAACAATTTAATATTGTGAATGGGTCAGGAGAAGTACTTTTTACGGCGCATTTAGACGAATGTGTTAACGTCACTCCTGTAGAAGTTGTTAACAAACCTTCTTTCGAGGAACTGAAATATAAATTTGATGCCAGAGCTGTGCCAGTCGACGCTGAAATTGACGACAGCCTTCCGAAGTGCGATAAATGTAAAAGGCCAAAAGAATCTCTGGAAGATCTTGAAGAAGATGGGATACCCCACAGAGTTTGTTCCGACTGTATCTTGAAATACAAAGTAAACTTTAAAAAACGTTAAATATGCTCTCATACAAACTTTGTAAGAACTGTGGCGATGGATATGACCGCAAGGGTAATGCTCAAAAGTATTGTTTAGGCTGTAAGATCGTTATGCGAAAGAAAAGGCAGCCGAAGTACAGGAACACGTATTATTTGAATAATAAGGAGGCACTTCTTGATCGACATCATGAATATCAACGTTCAGATAAGGGTAAAGAAGTTGCAAAGAAAACTTTCAAAAATATGAAGTCAAAGTATCCAGATAAATTTAAGGCACGTTACGCATTAAATGATGCAGTAAAAGCTGGTAAAATCATTAAACCTGATATGTGCGAAATGTGTCGCAAACAGTTGAAGCTACATGGACACCATCACGATTATAGTAAGGCACTAGAGGTTAAGTGGCTATGTCAAAGCTGCCACGTGCTAATACATAGACCACTCTCAGAGCTTATTGAGGCTTGCGGGAAGGATTTCGGAGAATTGTTTGCAGACTGGCCAAATCAGTGGTGGGTAGCTCACCATTTTAACTACGGTTTCGGTAATGATGTAATGGGCGAAGGCTCCGCCCCTGAAGAAGCAGTAGCCTCCTTGCTATTGACTCTTCTGGGGCGAAAGGTGTAAAAGTGGGCTATGCAATCAAAATATGGACATGCGGATGAAAAACACTGGGCGTGGAAGGGGGATAAATTGACAAACTACTTCTCAATTCACGCCTATTTAAGGAAGTTCAAGACGGGAGTGTGTGCATTTTGTGGGGAGCAAAGGAAAACACATAACGCTGTGAAGCGCGGTAAACCCCACGCTCGGAATAGAGATAACTACCACGAGCTTTGCGTTCCTTGTCACATACGATACGACGCTACAGATGAAAGGGCGGAGAAGTGGCATAGTAACCTTGCGAAAAGTCCGACACATTTAAATCCAGTTAAAGCGAAGCAATGTTTGAAATGTTTAAAAGAGTTCACGCCAGCTAGGAAACAAAGGCGATTCTGCTCTAATTCCTGTTCAGCTCTATGGAGAGTGGAATTTAACCCTACTGCGATGATAAGGGCAAAAGATCCTGTCACTAATTTATATTTAGCTTTAAACTCAAAGGAATGAAAAAACGATACAAACTTTTACGGGAATTACCAATTTTTAAAGCGGGGGAGATCCTCACGGCTCTAGAGATAAGTGGATGGTTACCAGATAGATCTATGACAGGGATTGGATCAGAGGATTTGTCGACAACTTTCCCAGACTGGTTCGAAGAAGTAAAGGAAGAGGAGTCAAGTGAAGAAATAAGATACGTTCAGTTCAATAATTCAACCGCACTACCTGCTGAAGTTTACGTTGCGAAGCAAGAGTGCGCTCACGGAAATGCTACTGTTGGCGGAGTATGTAACAATTGCGAGCAGAGAATCTCTAACTTTGAGGAAGAAGCTAAGGAATGTAAGGGCAGAGGATTTATTCTCGATCCTGAGTATGAAGTAGCTGGGAAATCTTGTTTTACAAAAGAGGGTATGGAGAAGGCTAGCAAAAGAAGAGATAACCCTGAGCGGCAACGTGAGCCAAGCGATTTGATCATTAGTGCTGCTCGCAAACTGGAAGTGGCTAAAACAGATTTCAACGCAGCTTTAATTATGTCTACTCTCGATTTCCTCGACCAAGAACTCCCTAAGCTTTTAAGGAGATGAATATTTGACATCTCCTGAAACGAGTTTATAGTGAGGCTGAGTTGACCACGCCAAATGTCTTCTAGCCCACAATTTACAAAAGCTGATATTGAGTTGTATCGGAAATTCCAGACCTCAATCTTTGCTTTTATTGAAAAGATGTGGGGGATGACTCCTCAGCCATTGAAACAAGAATATGTTGATAGAGTTAAGAATGGCGAGAAAGTAAAGGCTGAGTTTTTTGAAGAATTCCAGAAAGGAAAGCACCTGACTTGGCAGCAGTGCCAGATTATCGAAGCAATTGAGAGAGCTATCAGGAAAGAAGGGTTAAATCGTATCTCTGTAAAGTCAGGGCACGGGGTGGGAAAGTCAGCCATGCTCGCGATTGTGCTTCTCTGGTATCTTTTCACTCATAAAAACGCTCAGATACCCTGTACTGCCCCTACCTCTGACCAGATTTATGATATTCTATGGAAAGAAGTGAAGATCTGGCTCAATTTAATGCCTAAATGGGCTTCAGATCTCTTCGAATGGCAGTCTACATACATCAGGATCAAGGAGAGCCCCGAAACTTGGTTTGCACGCGCCAGAACAGCCCGTAAAGAGGCTCCAGAGGCATTGGCTGGTATACACGGAGACTATGTTATGGTGCTTGCCGATGAAGCTTCTGGTATTCCAGATGAGATTTTCAATACGGCTGAAGGTTCATTAACTGGTCCCAACACTCTCGTTGTGATGATTTCCAACCCGACAAGATTGGTGGGCTATTTCTACGAATCACATCACAGGGATTCGAAGAACTGGCAGACGCTACACTTTAACGGGGAAGAGTCACCCATTGTTGATACTGAATATATCGAAAGAATTATCGAAAAACACGGGAAAGAGTCTGACGAGTACAGAATTCGTGTGCTTGGTGAGTTTCCTGCCGCTGACGCTGTTGATGAGAAAGGTTACACCCCACTTCTGAGCCAAAATGATATTAGGGAGGCAAGCTTTACCAACTTTACACCTCCCCTCAGGATGGGAATCGACGTGGCGGGTGAAGGTAAAGACGAAACTATCTGGGTAATCAGAGATAGGTTCAAGGCTCGTATCGTTCAAAGAGAAAAGATCTCAAATGCAATGACGATTTTGTCGAAAACACTCACATTGCTCCAAGAATACAATATTCCATCCAATCAAGTTTACCTTGACGCATTTGGGGTTGGTGGTGAAGTAGCATTAGAGTTCGTGAAGCACAATGTGTTTATAAACGCTGTCAACGTGGGAGATAAACCTGTCTGGGAAGATGACCACGAGAGGTTTTTAAACATCAGAGCAATGGCTTACTGGAGGCTAAAGCAGTGGATACGTGAAGGAGGTGAGTTAATCGACTCAAAAGATTTTGCCAGCCTCTTAACCATCAAGTATCGAGCAATGTTATCTGGAAAAATCCAAATGATGCCGAAAATCGACATGAAAAAGCTCGGACTGTCCTCTCCAGATGAAGCTGATGCACTTATGCTCACATTTACAGGTGATAACTTGATAAGACAGCGGGAAGAGCCTGTTTCTTCTCACTTTGATCCGTTCTCGTTGTTTTAATCCCACATCCTCGTCGCAGATAGTAAATTCTATTGTTT
>ERZ1292632.1982-Hain-H43-01um-R2-1982-length-18216-cov-4_pt1 | contig 18216 bp, 17 predicted proteins | sample MGYA00564407_ERZ1292632 | MGnify/ENA primary metagenome ERZ1292632 (study PRJEB36523, sample SAMEA6512637) | groundwater metagenome | collected 2019-01-08 | study: AquaDiva: Metagenomics assemblies of 32 groundwater samples | reverse complement strand
ATTAATTTCGGGGATAATCCGGTAATTATTTTGGAACATTGATATTTATTTACACCAACATCGCTAATCCCTCCTACAGGACAAATTGTGTTTGTATCAAAATTGTTGCCTCTTGGAGCAATTGTTGAATTATCTAAGTAAAACTTATTAGATATATACTTACTTCCGTCAAAAGAAACTATGGTTAACTCCAGTGCAGCTTTATCAGTAGCTTTAGGATCACCCCAGTAAATATTTAAACTAGTTTGTTTGTAAAATTCATCAGGAGGATTAGTACCCAAAGTAAAGTCTGCAAGCCAGACATGGGCTATTTCTTCTTTTGCCAAAGGGGGATATTCCAGGGAATCTTGTCTTGTATTTGCAGCAGGAATAGTTGGTATTAAATTACCTCCTGTTATTGATGTAATCGTAGCATTATTATCTCCCAAATCGGGAAGAGAGGTTATACTGCCACCCCTTAGAGCGTGTTCTATACCTGCCTCGGCTGCAGAGAAAGCCCGGCTTGATTCTTCTACCTTGGTTGACGTTGACACGTCAACCAGACTCTTTTGGACAACTGATAAACCAATAGCCAGCGCCACTGTCATTATTAATATAAGAGCAAGGATTGCCTGACCGGATTGTCTTTTTATCATATATTTATATTATCATCTTAGTTGTATAGTTGTCTGGAATGTAACAGGATCAATCTGCCCTGCAACTGCCGGGGGAGCCTTCAGAGCATGTGCAAGCTGAAAATTTATAGTTATTGTGTCTTTAAATCCTGACTGCGGATTTTTATTAAATGAGCCATTTTCCACAGATACTCCTGATTGTAAATCAGTATCAGTAAGTATATTTATTAGATTTCCACCCTGAGTATCTGTCCCCATAGGATCTGTGCAAACATTATCCTTAAAAAGCTTAATATCACTATTATCACCAGTATCAGGCTGAATAGGATTAGCTTGTTGAATCAATCCATTTGCAGTATCAGGAATTGGTGCTACAAACCTGTAGCGGGTGTATATACCACCTTGCGCAACAACTAAGGTTTTATTATCTGGACTGATGCAAACCACATTATCTGCTCCTCTTATAGTCTTATCCATATTTTCCAAAACAGCCTGGCCGTTTTGTTTAATGACTGATAAAATTTGTGCTTTATTATTACCTTTTAAGGTCCTGGTAAATATAGTTAGAATAATTACCCCGGCAACTGATAAAACAGATATAACTACCAAAATTTCAACTAGAGTAAATCCTTTTTTCATAATTTCCTCAAGATCGTAGTCAGCTTTGATTCGTGTGGCCCTGAAAAATCAGTCCATGTAACAATAGCAGTAACAGTTTTCTGTTTATCAGAAGAAGCCGAATCATCAGATAATGTAATTGCTCTTTCGAAATTTGGCTGAATAGATTCTGCAAAACCTGATGGAAAGGCAGAAGAAGAATTAATGTATATCAAGGAACCATCAGACAAAATTTTAAAATAGCATTGTTTTATAATAGAAGAACTATTACAAAATGTATCAGGACCCCCCGAAATTTGATACCCCCAAATTGTATCCCAATTGGTCACTGATGAATCCAGATCATTAATTCCTTTATTCCTGTCTCTGCCGGTTCTTACCCATTCCAGGCCTTCCTGTGCCAGCTTTGAAGCCTGGGCCTGGTTTTTAGCAAATTGGGCATTTCTTAAAGAAGCAATAGTGGCAAAAACTAAAGCTCCTATTACAATAACCACTACAGCTATCACAATTACCAGTTCCATCAGGCTTTGTCCTTTTTCACTGTACATTTATTGCCCCTCCGCTGGTTAAAATCACTGTTTTTGTTTCACCTTTGCCATTATCTAAGGTAATAGTAACACTGCTATCTGGAACACCTTTGAGGGCCGAATAAATCACTGAAAACTGGGGACTTATTGTTATTCCTGATTGAAGGGTTAAAGTTTTATAAGGAGTATCAATATTACATGTAATTACAACAGTGTTTGTATTAATAGTAACTGTCCAAGGAACACCACCAACACCGTTGCAGAGAGTAGAGGAACTGGCATTGCTTTGGGCCAGCCTTAAAAAGGATTGCACTTCACCTGCTGCTTTTTTTAATGCTTGAGAGGAGGAGAATTCCTTAATATTTACAAAAGCTACAACAGACAAAATGCCTATTATTGAAATAACAACTAGAAGTTCAATGAGTGTATAGCCGGCAGACCTCATATATTAAAGGTATCATATTTTAAGGTCTGGTAACAGTAAAATTGTATGGGCCAGAAGGATTAGAACAATTACCTTCTGTCTTTTTACCTACAAGATTTTCCAAGCTCGCTGATAAACAATAGCTTGTACAAGCTGCAGTGGCACAACCGCTTGGTTGAGCAACATAAGAATAAGCTGATTGATCTTTAGGATCATTAGGAACTGTAGTTAAATATGTTTTAAGAGGAGTTTTACCATTGGTAATTGATGAACCTAAAGTTGTCCCAGAGGGATAATAAAGTTGGTCAGAATGATACTCCTCCAATGCAGACTGGATAAATTTTAAATCTGACTGTCTTTTGGCATCCCTGGAATTTTTCAAAAAAGTACTATAAGCAACCATTCCAATAACAGACAAAATACCAATAATAGAAATTACGATCAGCAGTTCAATTAAAGTAAATCCAGACCGTCTGGTCATTTATTGTTGATTAGACTTGCAGTACGTTGTGGTATCTTCTAAAGTTACACAGACTTTATAAGTATCTGCTCCAGTAGTTTCATTAGCACCAGTATACGTATATGAAGCACCTGTTTGAGGGTCTTTTGGTATAGCTCCAGAGGCAAACCAAGTTATGACTAATTTTGGATAGAAAGGAGTAGTCTTGGAATAATTTACCTCCCAGGCTTTAGAAATAGCTTCTATATCTCCTCTTCTTCTGGCATCTCTGGCATTTTTTTGGACTCCTGAAAAAATAGTAATTCCAATCACAGAAAGGATGGCAATAATGGAGATAACAACCAGAAGTTCAACCAGGGTGAAACCATTCGGATTAGAAGCTGTTTTGGGCAGAAATTTTTTCATTACTACTTAATTATTTGTACGAAAAGCGTCTGATGTCAAGTACCTATACTTAAGTTTAGGTACCAGTTTAAAATCTTTTCTCCCCAAAATAAAACTATTAAACTGCCTAAAACTAAAAATGGTCCAAAGGGGATAGTTTGTCCTAAATGTTTTTTGCCAAAAATAATTAAAATTATGGAAAATATTGCGCCTATTAAAAAAGATAAAATTAAGGCAATAAGAGCTTGAGGAAAACCTAACATCAACCCCATGAATGCTCCCAGCTTAACATCACCTCCACCCATACCTTTTCCTTTTGTGATAATAATTAAACCCCAGAAAAATCCACCTATCAAGATGGCCATTAAAATTCCTGTTAAGGCGGGCTCTGCAGCATAAAATGCATGTCTTAGGAAATAATCGGAGTGGGGGGGGAGTAGAAACTTTCCAACCGGGTTTTGCAGCAGAAAATAATATAAATATCCTATTTTATAAATAGTGATTCCCAGACTAAGGATAAGGCCTATTACCAAAGAGGGAAGTATTATCCTATCCGGTATAAACATCTTTTTTAAATCTGTTAAAAACAAAACAGCAAGAATTGTGATAAAGAATATTTTATAAATAAGACTTAAAACAAGATTTACCGACAGTAAACTCAGGGAGCTTTGAAAAAAAAGAAAACCTATTAATACTCCCATCACAATTTCTACCAGAGGATATTCAATCCCAATCTTTTTTTTGCAGTATCTACACCTTCCACTGGTGGATAAATAGGAAAGAACTGGAAAAAGGTCGTATAATCTCAAATGCTTATGGCATATCGGACAATACGACCTTCCCCAAAAGGACTTATTTATTAGGCTCCGATCAGAGAGCGCTTTAACTAAGCTTCCCAAAATTGCACCCAAAACCATTCCCGAAACTACAAACCAATTCAAATTTAATAGGTGCAAAATCCACTTCCTCCTGCAGCAGTGCCTGCCAAATTAAGTACAGAACCAACTTCATAGTAATTATTGTTGGTACCACCATCAGTGGTCATCTTAGGACTTTGTTGGGCTGATTCTAAAACAGTGTATATTTCCCAATTATCACCGCTGCCACAATAGGCATAGTGATAAACAGTACTGTTAGTTGGATCAACAGGTAAAGTTGGAACAGATACGCTTGTTTGTACCCCTAAATTCACTCTTACCCATCCAGTTCCATCAGTTGTTCTTAGACCAATTTTACTATCATCTCTACAAGTAGGGCCAGCTCCCGCACAAGCAATATTTTGACCGCTATTTGTGGCTTCTTGAACTGCCACATTAATAGCCTGTTGTAAATTTGCAAGGTCTGTTAATCTGGCTGCATCTCTACCTCTTCTAGTAAGTTCTAATGGATTAATGATTAAGACAACAACCGCTGCTAAAATAGCAATAATTGCGATAACAACCAAAAGTTCCACAAGCGTGAAACCTCTGTGAGCAGATTTTATCAAATTAATTCACCCCCTTTCAATGTATATTTCATTGTATTCATACTAAAATGACGTTGTCAACTTGTATATTGGCAGTATGATCGAAATAACCAAAAATCCTACTCCAACACCTAAAATTATCAAAATTATCGGCTCAATTGCTACAGTTAAGTTCTTAACCAGATGATCAGACTCTGACTCAAAATATTCTGCCAGTTTGAAAAATATCTCATCAACTTTACCTGTTTCTTCTCCTACTTTTATCATCTGGGAAACAATTTTGGGGAATACTTCCGCTGTTAAAAGAGAAGAAAAGCTCAAGCCTTTTTCAACACCTTCATATGCATCTTTTAGCGCAATCCTATAGACCGGGTTGTCTGTTAACTCGGAAACAATTCCTATTGATTCCAAAAGAGGGATACCAGCAGCGGTGAGTAATCCAAAAGTACGGTTAAAATTGGTTAAAGTCACATTGGTAATTATTCTGCCGATCAGAGGAGTTTTTAAAAGAAGCCTTCCCAGAAAAAGATTTCCCGAAGGGGTTTTATTCCACCTTTGGATACCAATGATTGACCCCACAATAACAATGATCATCAGCCACCAAAAATGCACAAACATATTTGATGTTCCGATTAGAATTTTAGTGGGAAGAGGCAAGTCAATTGTTGATTGTGAATACAGAGTTACCAGCTTTGGTATCACAAAAACCATCATTATTATGACAACAACAATCATCATCGAAATAACTACTACTGGATAAATCAATGCCCCCTTAATTCTGGCTTGAAACTCCCTGTCTTTTTCCAATCCGTCAGCCATTTGTACAAGCACCTGGTCTAGCTTTCCCGAAGCTTCACCGCTTTTTACCAAATTAACATAAAGCCGGGGAAATATATTTGGATATTTACCTAAAGCCTGAGCCAGAGTTAATCCACCTTTAATATCCTGAGAAATCTCATCCAAAGCTTTTTTTAAGGTTTTATTATTTTGTTGTTCAACCAAAATATCAATAGCTTCAGATAAAACCAGCCCTGCCGAAACCATAGTTGCCAGTTGCCTGGTTATAATAACCAAGTCTGTAAAGGAAACTCTATTGAGAAACTTTCCTAAAAAAGAATTTGCTCCACCTCCTTTAGGGGTTATGGAAATAACAATCAGCCCTTTTTTTCTTAAAATGACAGCAGCTGAGTGAAGATCAGGAGTTTTAACAGAGCCTGTGTGGTTTAAACCTTCGCTATCTTTTGCACTGTAGTTAAATTCAGCCATTTATTTTATGAGTTTACTCAAGAGTTCAGGACGAAGTGCAAACCGGTTAGCTAAATCCTCTGATATTTTTCCCGTTTTTACTAAATCAGCCAAAGAGCGCTCCAGTATTTGCATGCCTAACTCACCTGAAGTTTCAATTAAGTTATCTGTAAGGTAAGTTTTTCCCTCTCTGATAATATTCCTGACAGCCGGTGTGGCAAATAAAACCTCTGATGCTAAAACCCTGCCCGGCTGGATAGTTGGAATTAACCGCAAAGATATAATTGCCTCCAAAGTCGAGGCTAACTGCAGCCTGATCTGCGGCTGTTGTATCTCCGGAAAAACATCTATTATCCTGTCAACTGATTGGGCAGCCGAATTTGTATGAAGAGTAGCAAGCACCAAATGACCGGTTTCGGCAATTGTCATGGCAGCTGCTATGGTTTCCAAGTCTCTCATTTCACCAATTAAAACAACATCCGGATCTTCCCTTAAAGAAGCCCTCAGGGCATTCCCCCAGGATCTGGTGTCCCGATACATCTCACGCTGTTCAATAAAAGATTTACCCTTAGGGTATACATATTCAATCGGATCTTCAATGGTAATAACATGCTCCGCTCTTTCCATATTAATCTTATTTATCATTGAAGCCAGTGTTGTTGATTTACCATGGCCTGTTGGACCGGTCACTAAAATAAATCCCTGCTTTAAATTTGTTAGCTTCACAACAGAGGCAGGAAGACCCAGATTCTCAAGTAAAGGAATCATATACGGGATTAATCTTAGAGCCACAGCAGGAAACCCCTTTTGTCTGTATACATTGGCCCGAAATCTGGCTTTTCCCTCCTTTTCAAAAGAAAAATCAAGCTCAAAACCCTGATCATAAATACTTTTCTGCTGGCTTGATATAAGTGGAGTAATTAAACTTTGAATCTGCTGCGGGGTAGATGGAGTCTCCCCAACAACAGGAATCAGATCTCCATGGATACGGAGTGTGGGAGGGAAACCCACAGAAAGATGTAAATCAGAAGCATTTCTTTGTATTGTTAAATCCAAAAGTTGTTGTATATTCATATCAGTCTTGAGCTACCCTCAATACCTCCTCTAAAGTTGTTACTGCTTCCAGAACTTTTAAATAACCATCCTGCTTCATAGTAATCATTCCCGAAGAAACTGCTAATTCCTCAATTGCGCTACTGGAGGTATGCTCTAAAATAAGCTTGGCAATGCTATCTGATATTACCAAAACTTCAAAAATCCCAATCCTGCCTAAATAGCCGGTCTTAGCGCAAAAGCTGCAGCCGGCTCCTTTATAAAGCTTCATAACAGAGGCCTGGTTCACCGGTATAAATTTTCCCAGTATCTGTTTAATGCTTTCTGTCACCTCAGGCGGGGCATTGAATTGGACTTTACAGTGGGTACAGATTTTTCTGACAACTCTTTGTCCTACCACACAATTTAGAGCAGAGGTTAAAAGGAATGGCTCAACTCCCATATCCAAAAGCCTTGGGGGAGAACCTGCTGCTGAGTTGGTGTGTATAGTGGAGAAAACCTGGTGGCCGGTTAGTGCAGCCTGGATCGCTAACTCTGCAGTCTCTGTATCTCTAATCTCTCCTACCATTATAATATTAGGATCCTGTCTAAGGAATGAACGCAGAGCCGAGGCAAAAGTTAAACCTACAGTGGGATTTACCTGAACCTGATTAACTCCGGTAATTTGATATTCAACCGGATCTTCAACTGTTACAACATTAACTTTAGTTGTCGAAACTTTAGTTAAAATTGAATATAGCGTAGTTGTTTTACCTGAACCTGTTGGACCACAAATTAAAATAATTCCATGGGTTCGAAGTAGCTGAGACTCCAAAGCCTTCACCGAAACACCTCTTAAACCTAACTCTAGTAGGGTTGGGGCAGCATTGCTTTTGGGTAAAAGCCTCATAACCACTTTTTCTCCAAAAACTGTGGGAACTGTAGATACCCTAAGATCAACTTCGTTTTGTCCATATTTAAAAGTAAAACGGCCATCCTGAGGCAGTCTTTTTTCATCAATCTTTAAAACAGATAAAATTTTGATACGTGAAATCAGGGCATCATGAACCCCTTTTGGCAGAAGTATTTTTTCCTGCAGAATTCCATCTATTCTATATCTAACCCTTGTCCGATCTTCCTCAGGCTCAATATGAATATCTGAAGCACGGGTTTTAATGGCATATTCCAAAAGCTGGTTAACTATATTTGAAACAGGAGCTTCCCTGATAATTTCAGGAGCTTGTGTCAGATCTTCATCAGGCCTGACAGATTGAACTTCCCTTAAGGCAGATGTTACCTCTGATGTTAAATTTTGTGAATATTGATCACCAATTGCTTTTAAAACATCCTCAGAAAGCGCTAAATATGGCTTTACTCTCATTCCGGATCTTTTTTCTACAAACTGGATAATCTGAATATCCAGCGGATCTTCCATAGCCACCATAAGTTCATCTTTAGATTTTTCAAAAGGGATAATCCGGTAGCGCCTTGCAGCCGGCTCCGGAACAAGATTTAATACATCAGCCGCAATTGCTTTTCCTTCCAGTTTTATAAAAGGAACATTCAGAAGCTGTGCTTTTGCCTGGGTAATTTTATCTGCGCTGACTATATTATGCTGCAGAAGAATTTTATCAACACCCTGGCCTGAATTTATACTTTCCAGCTTAACAGCAGAGAGCTGGTCACTGGTAATTACACCCTGGTTAAATAAGATATCCTCAAGGGTTGTATTGGGCATAACTTCATTATGTTAAAATTGGCCCATGATTGCAAGGCTTTTAATTGGACCACTTGAAACAATAAAAAAAGAAATTCAAGAGAATTTAGCCTTACACCTTCGAGGTGTGAACGTAAATAATCATCCGGATTTATTGTATTTTAGCTCAGATTCCAAGTTAGGAATTGCTGAGTCCAGAAAAATAAAAGAGTTTTTTTCACTAAAGCCATACTCCGGTAAAGGCAGGGCTGTTGTTTTAGAAGATGCAACCTCGCTAACCCCTGAGGCCCAAAATGCTCTGCTTAAAACTTTAGAAGAACTACCAAAACATGGTTTATTTATTTTATGTGCAAACTCAGATGCTCCATTTTTACCAACGGTTTTATCCCGATGCCAGATAATTACGCTGCAACCTCCGAGGTTGCAAGCTAAATCTAACTTTTCAGCAGATATAGAAAAATTATTAGAATCCAATTTAGAACAGAGATTTGAATATATTGAAAAATTAAAAGACAGGGAAGAGTTTTTTCTTTCTTTACTAGACTATTTTCATAAAAAATTACCCGCCAATTCTAAATTTGTAAAAGAACTTTTGCAGGCAGGGGAGTGGCAAAAACAGAATGTAAATATAAGGGCAATTTTGGAATATTTAATGCTGGTCATGCCTTCAATAAAATGATAGAATAAATACTTCATGGCAAAAGATTCTTCCAAATATTCCGCAGAGCAAATTCAGGTTTTAGAAGGACTTGAACCAGTCAGAAAACGCCCTGGAATGTATATTGGCTCCACAGATTCCAGAGGCTTACATCATCTGGTAAAGGAAGTCGTTGATAACTCTGTTGATGAAGCACTAGCAGGACACGCCAAAAACATCTGGGTGAGCTTACATGAAGACAGCTTCGTATCGGTTGCTGATGATGGCAGGGGAATTCCGGTTGATATTCATCCTAAGGTGGGAGTTTCAGCACTGGAAGTTATTATGACCACTCTGCATGCCGGGGGAAAATTTGGGGAGGGTGGTTATAAAGTTTCCACAGGTTTACATGGAGTTGGAGTATCTGCTGTTAATGCTCTGTCAGATTATTTAAGAGCAGAAGTCAGACGTGATGGCAAGGAATTTTATCAGGAATACTCTCGAGGTAAAGCTAAAAGTAAAGTTGCCCCAAACCCTAAGGATCCTCAAGTTCCGTATAAATCAAACTTTAAATGGAACTCAAAAAATGGTACTAAAATTACCTTCCTGGCAGATAAGTCAATTTTTTCTACCATAGTCCCTGAGTTTGAAAAACTGGAAAAACAAATTAAGCAGGTGGCATATCTGGTAGCCGGGATCTTTTTCCATCTTTACGATGAACGAACTAACGAACAACGACACTTCTACTTTCAATCCGGTTTAGCAACACTGATAAAACATCTTAATAAAAATAAAGCCTTAATTCACCCTGAACCGATTTTAATTCACAGAGTAATTGATGGGGTAGATGTTGAGGCCGCAATCCAATATAACGATGGGTTTAATGAAAATGTTGAAAGCTTTGCCAATGTGGTACCAACTACTGAGGGCGGAACCCATTTGACCGGATTTAGAATGGCGCTAACCCGGGCTATTAATGATTATGCCAGAAAATCCGAAGCCTTAAAAGAAAAAGACGAAAACTTAACCGGTGAGGATATGAGGGAGGGATTAACTGCTGTTATTTCTATCAAAATGGATTCAGATAAAATCCAGTTTGAATCTCAAACCAAAGAAAAACTGGGAAATGCGGAAGCTGGACCCATTGTTTCCCAGGTTGTTAAAGAGGGTTTGGATATGTATTTTGAGGAAAATCCGCAAGATGGCAGGGCAATTTTAGAAAAAGTGCTACTGGCAGCAAGGGCTCGTGCGGCAGCAAGGGCAGCAAAAGATGCAGTGATTAGAAAAGGGGCGCTGGAGGGCATGACTTTACCTGGAAAACTGGCAGATTGTCAAAATAGGGATGCAGCAGAATCTGAGTTATATATTGTGGAAGGAGATTCTGCCGGAGGATGTTTTTCAGAAGATACTCAAATTGCTTTAGCTGATGGAAGAAATATTAGTTTTAAAGAACTCGTTAAAGAAAACAGTGAAGGTAAAATAAACTATTGTTACACTATTTCGGAAAATGGTTCAGTGGGTTTAGAGCAAATTAAAAACCCGAGAAGAACAAAACCGGCCGCTCAGGTTATTAAGGTAATTTTAGATAATAATGAGGAGATTGTCTGTACTCCGGATCATAAATTCATGTTAAGAGACGGCAGTTACAAAATGGCCCAGGATTTAACTACTTCTGACTCACTAAGGCCTCTTTATCGTCAATTTTCAAGGATTGGCAAAAGGATAACTATTAAAGATTATGAACTAGTTTTTAATTCCAAAGAAAATCGTTGGATTTTTACTCATATGCTGGCAGATGAATACAACCTAAATCACAAGGTTTATGAGAAAACTGATGGCTCACACAGACATCATAGAGACTTTAATAAGCGCAACAATAACCCATCTAACATCATCCGTTTAACTAAAGAAGGACACTTAAAATATCATGCAATTATGGCTCAAAAAACAATTTTACGCCCGGATGTTATACAAAAAGTTAAAGATATACATAAAACCCCTAAGTTCCGCGAAAAAATTAGAAAAGCTATGACAACTCCCCAAATGAGAAAACAGTTAAGTGATCGGACAAAGAAACAATGGGAAAACAAAGAATATAAATTATATATGGCTAAAAAGTTTTTAGAATTTTATTATTCTTCTCCTGATTACCGAAAAGATAGTAAAGAACGTCTATCAAAAGTCCAAAAAGAATACTGGGCGGATCAACAAAATAGAGATACTCAGTCTGCTAAAACAAAAGATTTTTATAAAAAACATCCGGAAAATAAACAAATGTTATCTGAGATAGCTCGAAAACAGTGGAGCGATACAACTTTACTAAAATGGAGAAGCAATGCCACAAAAAAACAGTGGACATCAGAGTTTAGGATTAAAAGAATGAAAGCATATAATAATACTTATCTAGAAAAAGCGCTCAAAGTATTAAAGACTCTACATGAACAAAACGGAGTAATTGATGAGAAAGCTTATGACGATATTCGTCTTGAAACTAAAGATAAAAGTTTAATTAAACTTACTACAATTCGTGAAAGATTTTTCGACGGAGATCATAAAAAATTAGAGGACGCTGTTTACAACTTTAACCATAAAATTAAAAGAATTATCAGGTTAAAGGAAAAAATGGATGTTTATGACATAGAAGTACCAAATACCCATAACTTTGCCCTGGCTTCAGGGGTATTTGTTCATAACAGTGCAAAGCAAGGAAGGGATAGAAAATTCCAGGCTATTTTACCCTTAAGGGGAAAAATCTTAAATACTGAAAGAGCAAGGTTAGATAAAGTTTTAGAATTTGAAGAAATTAGAGCTTTGGTTATAGCCTTGGGAACCGGCATTGGAGACAGCGTTCAATATGACAAGATTAGATATCATAGGATTATTTTAATGACAGATGCAGACGTTGACGGAGAACACATCAGAACCTTGCTTCTAACTTTCTTTTTCAGGTATTTACCTGAAATTATAAACAGAGGTTATATGTATATTGCCCAACCTCCTTTATTTAAAATCCAAAAAGGCAAAGATATTCATTATGCTTATTCAGATCAAGAGAGGGACGAGATAGTTAAAACTTTAGGCGGTAATACCAGTGTAATTATTTCCCGGTATAAAGGTTTGGGGGAGATGAATCCGGACCAGCTTTGGGAAACAACTATGAATCCGGAAAACAGGGTGTTAAAACAAGTTACAGTGGAAGATGCTACAGGAGCAGATGAAGTTTTTACCATGTTAATGGGGGATGAGGTACCACCCCGCAAGCGCTTCATCCAAACCCATGCAAAGCAGGCCATTTTAGATATATAATTAACCCCATGAAAGTGCATTTTTTGGGAATAGGGGGATCTGGAGCATCAGCTGCGGCTGCACTAGCAAAAGCTCAGGGATTTGAAATAACCGGTTGTGATTTAGAACCGAATAACGAATTTACCACCCAGTTTAAATCTTCCCATCTTCTAAAAGGTCACAGCCCAAAACATTTAAACGTCCACCCCGGGGGTGGCCATTCGAATATTGATATTTTGGCAATTACTCCGGCAATTACATCGCTAGATCCTAATAATCCGGAATTATTAGAGGCAAAAAAATTAGGCATTCCGGTTTTAACCTGGCAGCAGTTTACAGGAGAGTATTTAACCAAGGATAAATTTGTAATTGCTGTTTGCGGAACACATGGCAAAACAACAACTACTGCCATGATTGCTCAAATGCTGGAGGACGCAAACTTAGACCCAACTGTTTTACTTGGAGCAATCCATCCAAAATGGAAAACAAATTACCGAACCGGAGAGAGTAAATACTTCGTAGTGGAGGCGGATGAGTTTAATGATAATTTTTTGCATTTTAAACCAAACATAACTGTTGTTACCAATATTGAAATGGATCATCCGGAATATTTTAAAGACATAAATGCATATTTAGGATCTTTCGAGAAGTTTCTTTTGCAAAGTAAGCAAACTATCGCGGCAAATCTTCTGGATAAAAACGTGGCAGAGATTGTAAAAGATGTCATGAAACATTCTAGCGTTTCCGCGCTAGATTTTAATAAAATAGAGGTAGAATTTAATCTTAAAATTCCGGGAGAATATAATATTTCAAATGCCAAAGCAGCTTTTCAAGTGGGTTTGCTTCTGGGAATCGACCCGGAGATTATAAGAAATAGCTTAAATAACTATAATGGAGTTGGCAGAAGATTTGAGTATTTAGGAGAGTATCATGGGGCCAAAGTTTACTCTGATTTTGGCCATCATCCTACAGAGATTAAAAAAACCATGGAAGCTGCCAGGGAAAAATTTCCAAATCAAAAAATCTGGTTTTTCTATCAACCCCACATGTTTAGTCGAACTAAGGCTTTATTTAGTGATTTTGTAAAAGTATTTAAAAATTTGCCTGTTGAAGGCATTGTTATTTTGGATATTTACCCCTCAAGAGAAATTGATATAGGTTTAGTAAGTTCGCAGGAGTTAGTTAAAGCTATAGGCAAAAATAACGTTTACTTCGCAAAAGAACTTAAAAGACAAGAATTTGAACAATATGCAAAGCCAGGAGATATTTTATTTTTCATGGGAGCAGGGGATATAGATAAAATGGCTAGAGGATTAGTTAATCCTCAAGATTAACTTTTTTTAATTTCCCATTTAACTCCTCCCCAAAAAATCTGCCTGCTACTTTTTTTACCCGCTCAGGTGCATCAGTGACATAAAATTCATGTTTGGGATTTGGGTTATCACTCAACAGATTCACATCTTCTAATCTTTCTTTTAACATTTGGGCTGTTGGCTGAGCAGAATCTATTAATGTCATTTCTTTTCCTACAGTCTCTTGAATAGCATCATACAACAGAGGATAGTGAGTACAGCCTAAAATCAGAGTATCTACTTTATTTTTAATAAACTCCTTCAGATAATCCTGAGCTATCAATTTAGTCGCTTTGTGATTATTCAAACCTTCTTCGGCCATTGGCACAAATAAAGGACAGGCAGAAGATATAATTCGGGCATCAGAGTTGTAAAATTCAAACATCTTCTGATAAGACTGACTCTTTATAGTCCCTTCTGTACCTATTATCCCGATTTTTTTATTTTTAGTGGTTTGAATCGCAAGCCTGACTGCCGGTCTAATAACTCCCAAAGTTATAATAGGATAAACTGCATCTCTAATCTCATCATAACTTAAGCCTGAAATTGTATTACAGGCAATAACCAAAGCTTTAATTTTCCTCCTAAGCAGGAAAGTAACCATTTCCATGGCAAACTTAGTAACAACTTCTTTACTCCTTGGTCCATATGGCACTCTGGCTGTATCCCCAATATAAATGATACTTTCATGAGGGAGTGTTTTTATAATTTCTTTAACTACTGTCAAACCGCCTATTCCAGAGTCAAAGATACCAATTGGATTATTACGCATAAAACAAGATATAATATCATACCATGAAGGTATTAATCTTTGGCTTAGGATTAAATGAGGGAGGAGTAGGCTCTGCTAAATTTTTTGCCCAAAAAGGTGATGAAGTTAAAATAGCTGATTTAAAATCTAAAGAAATTTTAAAGCCTTCTTTAGATCAATTAAAAGATTTTCCTGATATTACTTTTACTTTAGGGAAACATAAAAATGAGGACATTGACTGGGCAGATTTAATTATTAAAAATCCCGGGGTAAAACCTGGAAACCAATATATAAAATATGCAAAATCCAGGGGGAAATGTGTGGAGCAGGATATGGGAATTTTTTTGGACTTTGTTAAACCCTCGCAAATGATTGGAGTAACAGGAACTAAAGGTAAATCAACTACTGCATCTTTAATATATGAGGTTTTAAAAAATTCAGTTAAGAAAATTGTCTTTGCCGGAAATATCGGCAAAAGTGTTTTAGATACTCTGGAATATATTACGGAGGAAACATTAGTTATTTTGGAAATTTCTTCTTTCCAACTTGAAGCTTTTAATAAGCATAAAGTTTCTCCTCATTGGGCAGTGATCACAAATATTTATCCGGATCATTTAAATTATTATAAAAATATGGATGAATATATTTATTCAAAAAAAATAATCGGACTTTATCAAACACCTGATGATTTTCTCTTTATCAATGAAGACGACCAGACAATTAGTAGTCCTAATTTTTTGCAAAATTTAAATGGGAAAATTATCTTCTATTCTCAGTCGGATTTACCAGAGGATTTTAAACCAGCCCTAGAAGGTGTCCATAATAAGTCTAATATGGCTGCTGCGTTGGCTTTTGGAAAAAACTTTGGATTGGAAGAGAAATCAGTTATTCAAACCATAAATAATTTTAAGGGTGTTCCTTTTAGGATGGAGTTAATAAAAGATTGGAATGGTATAAAAATTATAAATGATACAACAGCTACTGGTTCTGATCCTGCAATTGCTGCCATAAAAACATTCCCTAATTCTATTTTAATTTGCGGGGGGATGAACAAAGGAATGGACTACAAGGAACTGGCAAAAGTAATTGATGAATATACAAAAAAAGTTTTTTTTCTGGAGGGAGATTCAACAGAAGAGATAAAAAGATTAATGCAAAATAAAGAAAAAATAAAAGGCACTTATAATAATTTAGAAAAGTTATTAACTGATGTAAAAGCAATTGTACAAAAAGGAGACATCGTCCTTTTTTCTCCGGGAGCTACTTCGTTTAATTTATTCCAAAATGAATTTGACAGGGGAAGAAAATTTAATACAGCAGTGAAACAAGTTTTTGGGACAGATATTTCTTAGAAAAATTCTGCACTAGTTCATACCCGCCAAAAAGCAGGATTGTATATCCCAAATCTCCGATAAGTGAATTTCTGAAAAATGGGATGGCCAAAGTATAACTTTGAATTAAACCGCTCAAAGTATGCGGATACCAGTTATTTGGCGGAGCCCAAACCCCGAAGTTGGTGATAATAAAAAATAATATGGAAGAAGATAGTGCTCCTCCAATCACAAAAAGCGGTTTCTTTCGTGATCGCAACCAAAGTCCAATCAGCCCGGCAAGCCCAAAACCTCCATAAACATAAAGCATATCTATCCCGTAAAATCCAATGAAATAGTCGGAAATAAAAAGTGCCAAGATGGGTAACCATAAAAGTTTTTTTGGTAAATATGCTCCGCCAAAAAGCATCAAAGCTCCAATTGGAACAATATTTGGAGCATGTGGAATAAGTCTTGATAAAATTCCAAACCCAACAATAATTATGGATAGCAAACCAATCTGCATAATTAACACAATAACCAAGATAGATTTCTTTGTCAATCCACAATATATTGGATAATGTATAATTAGTTTCTCTTAAATGTTGAGCAAACTTTTAAAATTATTAAAAAAAGATTACCAAACCTTAAATAAAATTGAGGTTTCAAAAGCAAACCTAATTCACAATTATAAATATTTATCTTCTTTAAACAAAGGTATAAGAATTGCTCCGGTTATAAAAAGTAATGGGTATGGACATGGAATAGTAGAAGTTGCCAAGATCCTTGATCCTTTAAACCCTCCATTTTTTTGTGTGGATTCTTTATTTGAGGCCTATCAACTGCAAAAATCCGGAATAAAAATCCCTATATTAATAACAGGTTATACAAATCCTGAAAACTTAAAGGTAAAGAAACTGCCTTTTTCTTTTGCTGTTTATACAAAAGACTTACTGGAAGCAATTGCAAAATATCAGCCTCAAGCCGGTGTACATATTTTTGTGGATACCGGCATGAGAAGAGAAGGGGTGACTTTGGAAGATGTAAAGAAATCCGGTGTTAGAGTTAAGGGATTAATGTCTCATTTAGCATCAACAAATGGTAAAAACGATCCTTTGTTTAATCTCCAAATTAAACAGTTTAAAAAAGCTTTAAAAATTGTAAAGGAGTATAAAATAAGCCCTAGATGGATTCACATAGCTGCATCAGGAGGTTTGATTAATAAGGAAACGAATGAAATTATTTCTCAAATCTCTAATTTGTCCAGAACTGGCATTTCTTTATATGGACTAGGTGATGATAAAAATCTAAAACCCACTTTAAAATTAATTACTCATTTAGGTCAAATCAAAATTTTAAGAAGGGGCGAGACAAGCGGCTATGACGGGGCGTTTAGTACAAAAAAAGATTTAAACATAGGCATTTTACCAATTGGCTATAATGACGGAGTTGATAGAAGATTATCAAACAAAGGGATGGTAATAATTAATAGGGTAATTTGTCCAATAATTGGGAGAGTTAGTATGAATATTACAATTGTTGATATAAGTAAATTAGAAAACCCGCAAATTGGTATGGAAGTTTTAGTCTATTCGGATAATCCCAGTGACCCGAATTCTATGCAGAATTGTGCTAAAATTTGTAAAACTATTACATATGATCTGTTGGTAAATTTAGACAGTTCAATAAAAAGGATAATTATATGAAAATTTTAGTTATAACAGGGGGAACATCATCTGAAAGATTAATTTCCCAAATGTCAGCAAAGCAAGTTAAAGGTGGACTGGAAGAAACAGGTCACCAGGTAAAACTTTTTGATTTAAAAAAAGGATTTCCTGCTTTAAAAAAGTTATCTTATGATTTTGATGTTATTTTCCCGGTAATCCATGGTGAAGAAGGAGAGGGAGGTAATTTGCAAAAGTTTTTGTCTACTTTAGGTAAACCGTTTATAGGTGGAGATCATAAGGGATATAAAAAGGGCTGGTACAAACTGAGCTTCAAAAAATTTTCTGATGAAAATAAAATTTTAACCGCCCCTTGGAAAAAAGTAAAAAGTTTAAAGGACATAAAAAACTTTGGACTTCCTGCTGTTTTAAAAAGTACTAGTGGAGGATCATCAAGGGAAGTTGTAATAATAAAAGAAGAGAAAGATTTCATAAACCCTTTGTTGAAAAAGCTTTTAAAATCCAAATTGCCGCTTTTTGTAGAAAAATATTTACCTGGAGTAGAAATCACCGTAGGAATACTTGAAAATGAAGCATTGCCTGTTGTGGAAATAGTTCCACCAAAAGATGGCTGGTTTGATTATCAAAATAAATATTGGGGTAAAACAAAAGAAATTCCTTTTGCTCCATCTGTATCAAAGAAGTTACAGAAAAAAGCCCAACAAATTGCC
>ERZ1292632.1981-Hain-H43-01um-R2-1981-length-18230-cov-4_pt1 | contig 18230 bp, 19 predicted proteins | sample MGYA00564407_ERZ1292632 | MGnify/ENA primary metagenome ERZ1292632 (study PRJEB36523, sample SAMEA6512637) | groundwater metagenome | collected 2019-01-08 | study: AquaDiva: Metagenomics assemblies of 32 groundwater samples | reverse complement strand
AAAAATGGCCGAGCAGTGCGGCCGCAAGCGTATCATTAATAAGCGTCGATTTGCCCGACCCCGAAACGCCTGATACACACACAAATTTTCCAAGTGGAAGGCGCAGCGTTACATTTTTAAGATTATTTTCGCTTGCTCCCTCAAGCGTAATCCATACGCCGACAGACAGACTTGGCTTTTCTTTTCTTCGTTCAGGATGTGGAATCACCACATTTTTTTTGCCAGAAAGATACTCACCGGTTAATGTTTTTGCTGTTAAAACTTTTTTATATGATCCTTCAAACACAACCTCACCTCCATGCTTCCCCGCGCCAACACCCATATCAATAATCCAATCAGCCTCACTCATCGTCTCTCGATCATGCTCAACTACAAGAACGGTATTTCCTAAATCACGCAAATGTTTAATTGTTTCAATAAGCATTGAGTGATCACGCGGGTGAAGCCCGATTGATGGCTCATCGAGCACATAAATAACACCCGTCAAATGCGAACCAATTTGGGTTGCAAGTCTGACTCGTTGCGCCTCGCCTCCCGCAAGCGTGGTTGAAGAACGCGATAACGTCATATACTCAAGGCCAACATTCATAAGAAAATCGAGACGACGAATAATTTCTTTGAGCACGAGTTGAATTTCGCTAGGACCTTTTTTTAAGTATGCTCGAAAAAATGCCAATGAATCCGCAATCGACAACCCAGAGATATCTGCGATACTACGGCCATCAATTGTAACTGCGAGTGCCTCTAGTTTAAGACGGCGCCCACCACACACATCGCACGATCGTACAACCATGTATTTTTCAATTTCTCCACGAGTCCATTCGGAATCGGTTTCTTTCCAACGCCGTTTCAAATTTGGAACAACACCTTCAAACCCGCCCGACTGACCGTCAGGACGGGCAGGCTTTTCTCCATCGCCATTCAGTAATATTTCAATAATTTTTTTTGGCAATTCTTTCAAAGGTTTATCAAGAGCAAAATTATGACGACTCGCCAGGTCTTCCAACATCCACCAGTACCACGATTGCCTGCCAACCTTATGCGATGCGCGTGCCCACGGCTGAAGCGCACCTTCGAGAAGCGACAAATTCATATTTGGAACAACGAGACGTGCATCGACTTCTTGGGTTGAGCCGAGGCCGGTACATGCGGGGCACGCACCATACGGACTATTAAAAGAAAAAGCACGTGGCTCGAGATCGTACAAAGAAATCCCACATGAGGCACATGCAAGATGTTCGGAAAACAAAATATCTTCAAGCGTGTTATTTACTACAATAAAACCTTTGCCGATTTTAATTGCTGTTTCGAGTGAATCCCGAAGGCGCGATTTATCGAGGTCTTTATCAATCACAAGACGATCTATCACGACTTCTACGGTATGTTTCTTTTTTGGATCAAGATTAATGTCACGCCCTTCTTCGATGCGCATTACTTCCCCATCAAGACGTATACGTAAAAATCCACCGCGTTCGATTTCTCCAAACACTGATTTATGCTCACCCTTTTTGCCTCGAATGACGGGTGCAAGTAACAAAAGATGCGTGCCTGGCTCCATACTAACTACTCGTTTTACCATTTCATCAACTGTTTGACGTTTTACCGGACGATTACAATTTGGACAATGCGGAATGCCAGCACGTGAATACAAAAGGCGCAGATAATCGTAAATTTCAGTAATGGTTCCTACAGTACTACGAGGATTTTTTGAAATACTTTTTTGATCAATCGCAATGGCTGGCGACAAACCCTCGATTGATTCAACATCGGGTTTTTCTTTGACACCCAAAAATTGCCGCGCGTAACTTGAGAGCGATTCAACAAAACGTCGTTCGGCTTCGGCATAGATTGTGTCAAACGCAAGCGACGATTTACCAGACCCAGAAAGACCGGTGATTACAACAAGAGAATTTTTTGGAATATCAAGATCGATGTTCTTGAGATTGTGTACCCGCGCACCGCGAATTTTTATAAATGATCCCTCTTTTTTCATAATTTGAAATTCTCAAAAACTACAAGTACAACATCATAGCGCGAATTTTGACCGCAATCAATCCCGACGCCTTACGGGATCGGGACTCCGACTGTAAACGTCGGAGGCATATAAAGTGAAAAGGCCGACACAGCGTTGTGTGTCGGCCCTGGGATTCCATTCCCGGATTTCCATTCTTCCTACCTTAACAGGTCCGATAGCCTATACTAAGATATGAACGACATTCCTGTCTAAAATATCCAGGCCCAGGGTTACCAACTATACTGCATGATTTTCGAACCCATAAATCGTTGTAAGCTGACACCGTCGCCCACTGGGTTGAATAATAACCCCTCCTGCCATTGTAGAAGCTCACACCAGCTGTCGACCCGACGAATGTCGGGCCGTTGGCTATTGGGCCCCATCCTAGAAACCAAGCGCTTTGCCAACCATCACGATAATATGCATTCTGGTGAATGTACCACCGGCCCCAATCACCCCAATATTCGATGGATCCGATGCCTCGGTTGTTGAGGTTATAATAAAATTTACTCTTAGCGTAAACGCTCAACCAGGATTGGAAATAGTTTCCCTCCAACTTGAGCCATCGAGCATTTGCGTACATCTTTACCCCAACTCGTGGGCACCCCACGAGATAGCGAGGATTCACGGAACTTTTTGATTCCGGCTCAACTGGAGTTATGAGATTTGTCGCTGGATCAGCTTCTTTTGTCCTACCACGCAACCGATGCCGTTTCTTGGTTGGTTCGGGCTCCACAACTCGACTTTCTAACGGCGGGATTGGCCCTGACCAACGGACCCCCTCGCGACGCTGTGGTTGCGATTTGGTATCAGGATCAACCGTAACGGTGCACTTGTAACTATCGAAGAGTAAATTGGGTCCGGTCGTACCCGAGTAGAAAATGCACTGCCCAGTGACGGGGTCGATGTAGCTGGCGTTCGGAACCTCTTCGCCCGGAGCTGGCGCATTGATGGGTCCATCCATAGTGAGCACTTGCTCAGCTTTGGCATGCGGTGACGCCATTATGAACATCATGGCGACGAAAAACATTAATCGTCTCATACGATTCTCCCGTTAGTTGTAGCGTTCACTGCATCACCTCCACTCATAACCCCTTCCAACACCCATAAACCATCTTTCTGATCTTTTTTATTTCAAGCTACTTTAGATACAATTCTCCATATTTATTAAAATTTAGCAATGGCTGACAAAAATGTAAAAGGGCGGGAAGACTTCGTCTTCCCGCCCTTATGATCGACCTTTCGAGCCGATCTGGTTACCCGTCACACGGGTGTAGTGTCGCGATCTTCTCTCCCGTCGCGTTTGGGCCGCTATTGTGTCAGAGTTGAGCCTCGTTAGCCGGGATCGTGATGCTTCACTCTAACCTCCTTCGCCAGGTGGTTCCTATAGGCGAACGGCGATGCGGCAGGTCTTATATGTGGACGCATCACCTTGCGGGAGTTGTAGGCTGTTCTCCCCGAGCCGACCTGAGTGCTTGTTGGCTTCGCTACGGTGGACGTGGCATAGGCCCCTCCAGCGCGCTTACGCGCAGTAAGATTAGTCTCGGCTGTTTCTCGCGTCTTCGCGCGAGAGTGTCGCCATAAGACGCCCGTCGCCTCCTGTGACAGTCCTTGTGTAGAACTCAATGAAGGCGTCACGATCTCGGCACCAGTGCGCCACGCCAAGGTAGCGACACGGATACATCCCCTGATCCCACGGTTCGCTCACGTGTCGCTCGTTTGCCAATAAGATGAGCGCGAACACAACGAACACAACAGCCACGATAATTTTTGCGTTCATAACCCCTCCTTTTCTCTCCCAGATTTCAAGCCTTTAGATACCATTATACATGGTTATTAGATTCTGTCAATAGCCCTTTTATGCTATACTGGAAAAGCCTTTATGGACATCAAAAAAGCCTTAAAAAATGCCCCCTCTGACCCCGGCGTATATATTTTCAAAAACCGCGCTGGTAAAACGCTCTACATAGGAAAAGCGGCAAATTTGCGTGCGCGACTGTACTCATATGCAAACCCAGGATGGAAAAAAAATATGCTTAGCAAGGCGCACAGCATTTCGTGGGAAGTTTTATCGTCCGACATCGAGGCTTTAATACGCGAATCAGAACTCGTTAAAAAATTTAAACCACATTTCAATATATTACTGCGCGATGACAAAAATTATTTTTTTGTGGCGTTTACGCCTGCCCGACAGCAAGGCGGAAAAGATATTTTTCCGCGAGTTTTTCTTACTCATCAACCAAGTTTGGACGTCGGACATCCAAGAGGACGTCCAACGTCCTTTATCGGTCCATTCACCGACGGCGAATCAATTAAACGCGTACTTCGTCTGTTGCGGAGAGCTTTCCCCTACTGCACGTGCCCTGTCACGTCTCGCCACAGGCGAAAATGCGTAAATGCAGAGATCGGCAAATGCCTTGGATTTTGTTGTGCAGATATTAAATATACAAGGCAAGACAGTAAAAATTACCAAGCAAACATTACAGCAATCAAAAAAGTTCTTTCCGGTAAAACAAAGCAGCTCGAACGCAATTTGCTTAAAAAAATGTCGGCACTCGCATACGCAAAAAAATATGAAAAAGCGGCAAATTTGCGCGATCAAATCTCAAGCCTTGAGCGAATTTTCCAGCATAGTCCCTATCTTAAAAAAGATATTTCGAAAGATCGTAATAAGGCACTCAATGCGCTCAAAGATCTTTTGCATTTGTCAAAAATCCCTGAACGAATCGAATGTTACGATATTTCGCATCACCAAGGCGATACGTCAGTGGCATCAATGGTTGTTTTTGAGGATGGAATGCCCGCAAAAAGCGAGTACAGAAAATTTATTATCCGGCACGTCACCGGCATCAATGACCCCGCCATGCTTCATGAAGTGCTTTCGCGCCGATTGACACACCGGGAGTGGCAATTGCCAAATTTGATTATCGTCGATGGCGGTAAAACACAACTCGGCGCGGCTCGTCTTGCAATACGCGACCGAATACCACTTGCATCAATTGCCAAGCGCGAGGAAGAACTCTACGTCCCTGGAATAAAAATGCCGTTCAAACTCAAGGCTCTTCCTCCTCCGCTCCTTCATCTGATTACTCATTTACGCGACGAGGCGCACCGATTTGCTATATCATTTCATCGCAAACGACGACTCCGTCTTGTCATGAAGCGTTAAATCTCCTATACTCTAGAAATGCGGCAAATCATACCTTACGCACAAATTGCGCTTTCTGTCCTATTAATCGGGGCTATTTTATTGCAACAGCGCGGTTCCTCGCTTGGAAGTTCTTTTGGCGGGTCTTCTTCGAGCTATAGCTCACGACGAGGCATGGAAAAAACTCTTTTTATCGCAACCATCATCCTCAGTATTCTTTTCTTTGTAGCCGCAATCGCAGCTCTCATAACTCGCCAAGGTTAACTCGGGCTTTCGGTTATTTCGAAAGCTCGCTCATTGTTTATGTCATACTCGTTGCCAACACGCAAAGAATGGGAAATAATTTTTGATAATCTTTCGAAGCGCGAAAAAATTATCTTCATTTCGCTTTTTCTTTGTACGTGGCTTGTGGGTACACTTATTCTTATTCGAATCGACAGATATCACTCGACGGAACTCCCTGCTGATGGCGGCACACTCACTGAAGGCGTCACGGGCGTACCACGGTTTATTAACCCTCTCCTTGCGCTCTCTGATGCAGATCGCGATCTTACGCGTATCATCTATTCGGGGCTGATGAAAGCAGACGGTAAGGGCGGCCTTACCCCGCAACTCGCTGACCGCTATGAGGTTTCCGACGACGGCCTTGTATACACATTTCACCTTCGTGACAATCTTTTTTGGCATGATAATAAACGCCTTACCTCCGAAGACATCGCTTTCACTATCACACAAGCAAAAAACCCGGCAATTCGTAGCTCCCGACTTGCAAACTGGGAAGGAATAACATTTGAAACGCCTGACGAAAAAACAATAATTTTTCATCTGAAAAAACCGTACGCACCATTTCTAGAAAATACCACATTGGGTATCATGCCAAAACATCTTTGGGGAACTCTCACTCCTGAAGAATTTAATCTTTCAAATCTCAACACTCACCCAATTGGCTCCGGATCATACGAAATAGAAACGGTCACTAAAAATTCTACTGGCAGCATTACATCATATGCTCTATCTCGTTTTAGTAATTATACGACGGGACGCGCTCATATCAAAAATTTTATATTCAAATTCTATCCAACAGAAAAAGAACTTTCTGATGCACTCACAACTGGCGATATAGATCTTGCAAGTGTCGAGACAAATACGACTTCGAAATCAAAATCGTTACTAGAGATCCAACTCCCCCGTACCGTTGGTATATTTTTCAACCAAGATAATTTTGCGCCATTGAAAGACATTGCACTCCGAGATGCTCTTTCGATGGCTACCGATCGCAACCGCATCATCCGTGAAGCTAAAAATGATCATGCGCGCACTACAAGTTTACCAATACCACCAGGCATGATAGACCACGATGATTCGCTTGAAAATATTTCATTTAATATTGACGCTGCACGCGCGACACTCTCAAAGGCAGGCTATATCGATTCAAACGGCAACGGCATTATTGATAAAAAATTAAAAAAAAATGACAAGGACCCTACGGATATTCGCTTCACGCTTGCAACACTCAATACTCCCGAACTCATAAAAACCGCCGAAATCGTTCGCGCAAATTGGAAAGAATTAGGAATTGAAATAAATGTACAAGTGTATGAACAAGGAGATCTCGAACAAAACGTTATCCGCCCGCGCAATTATGATGCCCTTCTGTTCGGACAAGCAGTTGGCTATTTCCCCGATCCATTTGCATTTTGGCACACGTCTCAACGTACACATCCTGGCTTAAATTTAGCTTTGTATGCCAATACAAAAGTAGACAAAGCGCTTGAAGACGCACGCATAACAACTGACGAAGAAAAACGAAAAGATGCATATAAAATATTTTTAACAGAATTTACAAAAGATAAGCCCGCGGTGATTTTATATAGCCCTTCATACCTTTATACAATACCTTCAAATCTTAAGGGAACAAATTTGCAAAATATACCCTTCCCGCAGGAGCGATTTAGCTCAATCGAGACATGGTATACTCACACAAGCCGAGTGTGGAATATCTTTGTTAAACAGTAACTTCGCATTTGACAAGACAAGCGCACTTTGCAAATTTTTCAAAAAGGAGTATAATACACACAACGCGTTAAAGCATTCTCTTTTTTGAAACCACCGTCCGCTTCGTCAGCCTTTCGGCGAGACGATCGAGACAAGCCGAGGTGGTGAAATGGCAGACACGCTAGCTTCAGGAGCTAGTTCTCGCAAGGGAGTGGGGGTTCAAATCCCCCCCTCGGCACATTCGGAACGAATTTAATAGTTTTTTTTAATTTGACATGACACCAATAAAACCACAGGCGGCACATCCGCTGAGGCCCGCCCGACCAGACAGCCGTACGCCAGCCCGACAGAGTCATTCTGGCGGGGACGGGTCTTCCCGACCAACAGGGGGGCGTTTTCATCGGACGTCAAATTTTCGCGGACCGCGAAAAACAACCGAGCAAAAAGTCGAAATGCCACGCCCTCAAGCAAAAGGCGTTCTTCGCGTCGTACCATTAGGAGGCGTCGAAGAAATCGGCCGAAACATGTCGTTTCTTGAGTATGGCGATGATATCATCATTATTGATATGGGACTCCAATTTCCCGAAGAAAACATGCCGGGGATTGATTATGTTATTCCTAACGTTTCATATCTAAAAGAAAAGAAAAAAAATATCCGCGGTGTAATTATTACTCACGGCCACTTTGACCACATTGGTGCAATTCCCTATCTCTCTGCAGACTTAGGTGCCCCTACAATTTATGCAATGCCTCTCACGCGCGGCATTATTCTAAAACGTCAACAAGATTTTAAACACTTGCCACCACTCAATGTTGAAGGCATTACAAAAGATACAAAATTAAAACTCGGTGTATTTAGTATTGAGTTTTTCCATGTCAATCACAATATTTTTGATACCGTTGGCGTTGCGATCCGAACGCCTGTTGGCGTTGTATGCCACACCGCAGATTTCAAATTTGATGATTACCCAGTGGGCGACATTCCCGCCGACTACGAAAAAATGAAGCGCATTGGCAACGAGGGGGTTGCTCTCCTTCTTTCTGATTCAACGGGCGCCATGAAAGCAGGACACTCAATTTCTGAACGAGATATCGAAGCAAACCTTGAAGAGATATTTGTATTATCAAAGGGGCGCATAATTTGTGCAACATTTTCTTCGCTTATCTCTCGCCTTCAACAGCTCATTCATTTAGCCGAAAAATACGATCGTAAAGTTGCCATTGATGGTTTTTCAATGAAATCAAACGTGGCGCTCGCGCAAGAACTAGGATATTTAAAAATACCAAAAGGCGTCATGATTGATGTAAAAAACATCAACGACTACGAAGACAATAAAATCCTCTTTCTGTGCACGGGAGCGCAAGGCGAAGGTGGCGCCGTTCTTATGCGTGTGGCAACCCAAGAACATCGCTATGTGCGCCTCAAAGAGGGTGATACGGTAGTGTTCTCTTCATCGGTTGTGCCTGGCAACGAGCGCACTGTGCAATCACTCAAAGATATAATTTATCGCGCGGACGCGGAGGTGTACCACTACCAAATGATGGACATTCATGCGGGAGGCCACGCGCAAGAAGAAGATTTAACCGAGATGATGGCGCTCATGAAGCCAAAATTCTTCATGCCAATTCATGGGAATTATTACATGTTAAAATTGCATGGGCGGATTGCAGAGCGCTTTGGCATCCCAAAAAGTAATATTGTAATTCCTGAAAACGGCGCAATTTTAGAGCTGACTCGCGATAAATTTGTTATGACAAAAGAGAAAGTTCCATCGAACTATGTGTTCGTCGATGGGCTTGGTGTTGGCGATATTAAAGAAGTAGTACTGCGCGACCGGCAAATGATGGCATCTGACGGCATGTTTGTAATAATTGCCGTTGTAGATGCGCAGACTGGTAAGCTCAAAGGTTCACCCGATCTTATCAGCCGCGGATTTGTATATTTGAAAGAATCGGGCAGTTTACTGCATGAAACCCGTGGGCGCACAAAGAAAATTATTGAAGAGATTACTTCAAACATGCATCCGGTAAACTTCCAATATGTAAAAGAAGAGCTCCGCGAAAAAATCGGCCAATTCTTGTTTCAGCGCACCGAACGCCGCCCGATGGTGATTCCTGTAGTTATCGAAGTATGATCAACCAAAAATCAGGCTTTCGAAAGCCTGATTTTTGGTTTAGAATGAATATAGTAAAATAAAAACATGAAAACTGGCAATTATAATATAGTCTCCTTGTTAGCTTTTATGTCTGGCTTGACGGCTAATACTCATTACTTGGAAGGAACTTATAATATAAGAATGGACTTCGCACTAATATATCGCATATTAGGGATCCCTGCGTGGGGTATCTTAACTATTCATATTATCTTGATCATTACAACAATAGGGCTGTCGCTATTCTCACTCAAAACTATACGTGCAACAAAAGAAAAAGGTTTAGTGATAAGTTATATAGCTCTTACTTTTGCATTGATAGCAATTATCCATCCATTCACTCCAATATTTCCTAAATAATTTATGCCTAAATAAATACTTTTAACAGGAATGCGGCCGACGCGTTATTGAGACGTCCGACGTCTCAGTCGAACAACATATCCTCCAACTCCTTCGCCAGATTTTTTCTTTCGAGAATATTCACAAGCGCCTCTTCAGCAAACTGCTTGTAATCTTCGGAATTTTTAAACTGATCAAGAATAATCTCTTTATGACAAATCCCTTTCTTATCTTTGTTTATATACTCGCCCCAGCTTGACTGAGACGTCGGACGTCTTAGTTGATGAACGCAATCATTAAGATTAACGTAGGCACTAAGATATAAAAGATACTCGTTTGTAACGATATGAATACTTTTGTATTTGCCTTGAAAAAGAACTCCGCTTCGTCTATTCCTATGATTAAAATATTTTGTATACCCTCCACCTAACCGCTTCATGAATTCACTGATACCATTTTCAACACATTGCTTTAGAATGAAATGATAATGATTTGAATTCAGACAGTAACTAATAATATCTACCAACGGCTCACTACGGCAACCTCTCTTTACAGCATCAAACGAATTGAGATGTAAGCTACCGATAGGCTCACGGGTATTGAACTCCACCATGCTTTGTAAAAAACGCTGGAGATCATAGACACTATCAAAAACCTCGCGTTTGTCTACACCCCGATTATAAACATGGTAGAATCCTCCTTCTTCGAACAATCTTTGCATATCTTGAGACGTCGGACGTCTCAATGATTTGAGCATACGGCAATAAAAAAGTAAAATAGAGTTAAAAGAAGAGCTCCGTGAAAAAATCGGCCAATTCTTGTTTCAGCGCACCGAACGCAGACCTATGGTGATTCCTGTAGTCATAGAGGTCTAATTTGGATGCCGGACATCCAAATAGTCTCCAAAAAAACACTCGTCTGATTTTTGACTTTTTGGGTATTTCAAGCATTATAGATACATGGTGAAGAAGCGAAAAGAATCTATCTATCAATACGAAGCAATTTTCGATCCGAACGGAAGTGGGTATACAGTTACCGTACCAAAATTACCCGGGCTTGTTACCGAAGGCAGCACGCTCGGAGAAGCTCGAGATATGGCTAAATACGCTATTCGATGTTATCTCGAAGCAATGTTGAAAGATTCGGTTCGCCCTTCACAAAAAATACTCTCTGCAAGCAAACGAAAGGAACGAATTACTGTTGGCATCTAATTTTTTATGCCAAAACTTCCTCGCATTCCCTCTTTGCTCATCATGCGAGCACTCAAGCGAGCTCATTTTTATGAATACCACCAATCCGGAAGCCACATACAACTCCGGCATCCCACTAAAACACACCTGCGAGTTACTATCCCACTACACAAGCAAGACCTCGCTCCAAAAACCCTAAAATCCATTATTCAACAAGCAGGACTATCTATAGAGGAGTTTATTAGATTACTTTAAAAATCGGCCAATTCTTATTTCAAAGAACCATTCGCTTTGCTGGTGGTTTTTTGTTAAAGTAGGGTATGAGTTCCCGCTTAAAAATAATATGTTTTCTAATTATCATTGGGATAATACTTTTTATACTAATACCCTACTTTTTAGTTGGATGTTTTGATGCCCCGTGTAGCATTTTTGAAAAATGGCATTTGATATTGACCGGCTTTCTTGATTAAATTAACACTATGCCTAAACAAATCCTTTTAACTGGAATGCGGCCGACAAGCCATTTACACATTGGCAATTATTTTGGCGCACTCAAGCCAGTCGTTGAATATCAAGACAAATATAAAACGTACTTGATGATTGCTGATGTGCATGCACTCACTACGCTTGAAGACACTGCATCACTCCGCGAGAACACCATAAAAATCGCGATGCTGTATATTGCCGCGGGCATTGATCCCAAAAAAGTTGTTTTATTTATACAGTCGGAAGTGCCCGAGCAAATTGAGCTCGCCACACTCTTCGGCATGATCACCCCAATATCAATGCTTGAACTTAACCCCGTATATAAAGAAATGCTGCTAGAAAATCCAAAAGCAACGAATCTTGGGCTTCTTGCCTATCCCGTACTCCAAGCTGCCGATATTTTGGCATACAAGGCAGGTTTTGTGCCTGTGGGCCGCGATCAACTCCCCCATCTCGAATTGAGTCGAGAAATAGCCCGACGCTTTAACACGCGATTTGCAAACCTATTCCCCGAGCCTCAAGGGCTTTTAGGCAAGGAACTTAAAATTCTTTCCCTCCAAGACCCAACCAAAAAAATGTCAAAATCGCATGGTGAAAATACTCAAATAAGTCTACTCGATTCGCCCGCAACAATTCAGAAAAAAATCAAAACCGCCGTTACCGATTCGTTTAGCGATATTGTTTTTGACCCAATTGGTAAGCCTGGCCTTACCAATCTTATGTTGCTTATGCATTTGGCAACTGGCGACTCGATCAAAAAAATAGAGGCTCACTTTACGGGTAAGGGCTACGGTGAATTTAAGGAAGCGGTTGCAAACTCTTTGATAACTCTCGTAGAACCGATACAACAGAAGTACAAAGAACTCGAGAAAAATAAAAAAGCTATTGAAACACTTCTTCGTGAAAGCTCGCAGCGCGCTCGCGAAGTCGCACAAAAAACTTTAGTTGAGACAAAAAAGAAAATCGGAATGTTTTAAGCTGTAATCAGCGCTTTGAGTTCAGCTACACGCGCATCGAGCAACTCTTTTGTTCGTGCTTCCACATTAAGGCGGACAAGCGGTTCGGTGTTTGATTGGCGAATGTTTGCCCACCAGTCGTCATAATAAACCGAGAGGCCGTCAACCCATTGAGTCTCTTTCGCATCTTTATAATGTCCCGCAATATTTTCAAGCAAACCTTCTTTTTTTTGAATTTTAAAATTTAACTCACCACTCAATGGGTATTTATCAAATTCGTCAAGAATTTCGTCTGATGTCTTACTTGTCTGTGACAAAAACTGCAAAAAATATAACATCGGCAAAAAGTCAGAATCGCAAAAGAAAAAGTCTCTAAAATAAAAATGCCCAGAAGATTCTGCCGCAAATCGCGCATTTTCTTTTCGCATCAACTCTTTAATAAAACGATGCCCCACGCGCGAGAGTATCGCTCGCCCCCCTGTGGCCTTAATTGTTTCAGGAAATATGCTTGAGGCGCGCACATCATAAATAATTGGCACACCCGGTTCACTTTTTGCAAACTCTCGAGCAAAAAATGAACCTACATGGTCTGCTCTAAAAAATCGTGAATTATGCGTCACGAAACCTGACCGATCACTATCAGGATCAAACGCTACACCAAAATCAGCGTTCTCTTCAATAACAGTGTTTTTAAGCGTCGCTAAATGTTCTTCTTTTGAAGGATTCAGTGATTCATGCGTAATATCAAACACAAGATCATGGTTGACTAATACCACCTTACACGGCAAACGTTTTATTAAACTTGGCAACAGCATTGTCGCCATGCCTCCACCAGCATCAAGAACAATTTTAAGATCTTTTGCTTTCGAAAGATCAACACGCGAAATCAAAAAATCGATATACTCACGCACAAGTGACTTTTGTACAACTCCATGATGTGGTTTTTTGCCATCAAAAATACTGCGCTCGGCAATATTTTTTACTACCTCCATACCATCACCAACGGGCTCTCCCCCAACGCGCGACAACTTCAAACCATTCATTCGAAAAGGATTATGTGACGCCGTGACCATGATGCCACCATCGGCCTCTTCTTTGACAACACCATAATAATGAAACGGCGTCGTCGTAAGCCCCATGTCAACGATCTGCACGCCCTCATCAAGAAGCCCTTCGGTAACGGCTTTTATAAGCTCGGGCGACGATGGCCGAGCATCCGAAGAAATCACGATCTTAAGCGCGCGCGCTGGATTATTGCCTCGCAAAAATTCCGCAAACGCTCGCGCAATTAAATACGCTGCCTTTGCATTGAGCTCGTTTGGAAATTCTCCTCGCACATCATATGCTTTAAATATTTCTGGATTTACATGCATGTCTTTTTAGTTTACCATAAATCAACTATGTCTCTCAAAATTGGAATCGTCGGTCTTCCTAATGTTGGCAAATCAACTCTTTTTCAAGCGCTTACCCGCGCGCAGGTTGATACATCAAACTATCCATTTGCCACCATTGAACCGAATATCGGCATTGTAGAAGTAGAAGACCCTCGCGTCAATATTCTTGCAAATCTCATGCACAGCAAGAAGCGAATTCCGGCCGTTATTGAATTTGTCGACATCGCAGGACTCGTTAAAGGTGCGAGCGAGGGAGAAGGTTTAGGAAATAAATTTCTCGCGCACATTCGTGAAGTCGACGCAATCGTGCAAGTCGTCAGGTCATTCGAAGATGCAAATATTGTTCATGTTGAATCGTCAATTAACCCCGAACGCGACCGCGACATCATTGAAACTGAGCTTTTTATGGCAGATCTTGCGACTGTAGAAAAAGCAGTTACACGGCTTGAAAAAGAAGCCCGCCTTGACTCGGCGAGGCAGGCCAAGAGCGGATCAGACGAAATCAAAAAACAACTTGAAATGGCTCGACAAGTTGTGGGTCATCTAAAGGCCGGCGAACGTGCACCCGCAACTCTCACTGAAGCAGAATTTGCACGCGAGCTCCAACTCTTAACCGCAAAACCAATTTTGTATCTTTATAATACAAAGGAAGAAGACCAAAAAAATGATGATCCAAATAAATTTTTTCTCAATATCAAACTTGAGGAAGAGCTTTCAGGAATGACTCCCGAAGAACGGAGCGAGCTTGGCATTACACCACATATCAATGAGCTTGCCGGCAAAGCATATTCCCTCTTGGGTCTTATGAGTTTCTTTACCACCGGAGAAGATGAAACTCGTGCATGGACAATCCCAAAGAATTCCACTGCGCGCCGTGCGGGGCGAGCCATTCATTCAGACTTTGAAGAAAAATTCATCCGCGCAGAAGTAATATTTTGGAAAGATTTGGTAGATGCAGGGTCCTACGCCAAAGCCCGCGAACACGGCACCGTACGCATAGAAGGTAAGGAATACATCGTCAAAGACGGCGAGGTTATCGAATTTAAGATCTAATCTACTCTTTTGGAGTTGCCAAAATGATCACAATTTGATACAATCACCCCATGAAAAACGGCACAAAATATTACGAGTTTTCGTACTTATTGGCGCCAACCCTTTCGCACGAAGACGCTCAACTTCGCGATGGGGAGTTTCGTGCGCTTTTGGGTAGCCTCGATATCACTGTTGATTCATGGGATTCACCAAAACGTCGCTTTCTCGCCTATCCAATTAGCAACTCAAAAGAAGCATATCTTGGAGCACTTCGCTTTACCTCAACAACTGAGGCCTCGACAAACCTTAGAGAGCAATTGAGTAAAAATCAATCGATCGTTCGCTTTATGCTTCTTGAGTGGAAAAAGGCTCTTCCGCCTCGCCGAAAGCCTTTGACACCTCGTGCCGCCGCAGACGCATCGGCTGAGCCAGTTGCACCAACCAGCGAAAAAGTAATAGACGAAAAACTTGATGAAATTCTAGGAGTTACAGTATGAATCCCATACGAAATAAAATAATGGAATATGTGTCAACATTTTGCAGTCAAAAAAATATTATGAATAATGTAAAATCTACTAGGATATTTCATACGGGATGAATCTCAACAAAGTATTCCTCATAGGTAACTTAACACGCGACCCTGATATGCGCACTCTTCCGTCGGGCAAACCTGTTGTCTCATTTGGTATTGCTACAAACCGTATCTGGAATGATCAATCAGGTAAACGCCAAACAACCCCTGAATTTCACAATATTGTCGCCTTCGGCCGTCTTGCCGAAATTGCAAAACAATACCTCACAAAAGGAAAAATGGTTTTTGTAGAAGGCCGCATTCAAACACGAACATGGGATGGCCAAGATGGTTCCAAAAAAAGCCGTACCGAAGTTATTATTGAACAAATGCAACTCGGCCCTCGCGGAACGCCAGGAAGCGTTGCTCCATCCGGAGATTCTCTTATGGAACAAAAATCTCCCACTGGCTCCGACGGTACTGTCGGAACAGGCGGAGAAACGGTCGAGACAATTCAGTACCCTCAAGATGAGGGAGAGATTAATCCAGACGATATTCCATTTTAATGAGACCGTTCGTACCAATAGTAAAAAAACAGTGCTATTTTTGTACCGCAAACGCTAAAATTGTTGACTACAAAGATACCGAAACCTTGCGCTCATTTATGACCCCGCAGGCAAAGATCGTTTCAAAAAAACGTTCTGGCCTTTGCTCGCTTCATCAGCGCCGTCTTGCTACTGCCGTCAAACGCGCACGCGTCATGGGCATTGTGGCATTCACTATTCGATAAAAATTGCACATAAAAAATGGCGGCGAATCGATTCTCGATTCGCCGCCTAATATATAATGCTTTGTGGGATTTCGGGTCATAAAAAAATAACCCGCAAACAGTGCCCCTATACAAAGAGCAAGCGCTAGTAAACCAACCAAAATACGTTTCTTCATGGCCTCTCTCCTCTCTCAAGGACTATATTTCTTTGTGCATTGTACTTTATTTTTAAATTTTTATCAAACATTAAACTATTAAAAACAGCCCCGCCTTTAATCGAAAAGCGAGGCTATTTTATTAATATGTTTGATTTAATACGGTGCGAGAGCTGAAGTAAATGAGCCCGTAAAGTCGAGATTGACGACCCCTGTGAGAATCCCGAAAGCAAACAAGAAAAGCGCAAACACACTCACAAGCGCTGTAAGCGAAATTTTTGGAAGTCTAAAATGATGACTCATGTGCTATAAAATCATTAAAACTAATAAAACGACCCTTACGCGTATTATAGCTCTAAAATGAAATTAGCCTGTGGGTAAGTTTTACGCCTCTTTAAGGGCTTCACGGAGAGCTGTCTCGAGCGCTTTGCGTTCTTTTTTGTTTTCTTTGAGAAAAATACGAGAGGCATCATAGCCATGGCCAAGTTTTAGGTCGCCAAATGAATGCGATGCACCACTTTTCTTGACTACTCCAAGCTTCACTCCAAGATTCAGCAAATCGGCCTCATACGAAATCCCCTCATTGAACATAATATCAAATTCGCCAACCTTAAACGGCGGGGCAACTTTATTTTTTACAACTTTCGCCTTCACACGATTCCCTACCGTCTCTTCGCCCTTCTTGATCTGTGCGAGGCGCCGAATGTCAATACGAACCGAGGCATAAAATTTGAGCGCTTTTCCGCCTGGTGTTGTTTCTGGATTCCCAAACATAACGCCTATTTGCATGCGTATTTGATTGATAAAAATAACTACCGTTTTTGTTTTCGCTACAACTGCTGTAAGTTTACGAAGCGCGTGACTCATGAGTCGCGCCTGAAGTCCAATATGTTGCTGCCCCATGTCGCCCTCTATCTCGGCACGTGGAGTGAGTGCTGCAACTGAATCAATTACAATCACATCAACACCACCCGATCGCACAAGGCTGTCGACAATTTCAAGTGCTTGCTCACCGGTGTCTGGTTGTGAAATTAAAAGCCCATTAATATCCACTCCGATATTTTTTGCATATTCTGGATCGAGCGCATGTTCAGCATCAATAAACGCACACACACCACCCATTTTTTGGCATTCGCGTATTATATGGAGCGAGAGTGTTGTTTTGCCTGATGATTCTGGTCCAAAAATTTCTACAATTCTTCCGCGTGGAATACCGCCTACACCCAATGCCCAATCGAGCGAAAAAGAGCCTGTAGGAATAGACTCGACATCAACCCTTGGTATTTCGCCGAGCCTCATTAAAGAGCCCTCGCCGTATTTCGACTGGATTGCCTTAACAGCTATATCAACTGCTTCACTCTTCTCTTCTGCGGCTGAACTCACCGATTTTTCTTTTTTTGCCATGGATTGTATTCTACTCTACCACGATATGACGCACAACTCTTGACTCTTTGCCAATTCGGTTTTTGACACGAACATCGATAGTATGAAAACCTTTTTGAAACGGGAGTAAAAGTTCAAATGCACCTTGCTCGTTACTATATGCTTCGTACCCATTTACTGTTAATCGTGCTTTTGACTCCGTCGTGCCTCGCACTTTTACACTTTCATCGTGTATAGCCGCTCCATCAGCAGGCTCACCCACAATCAATTCTGGAACAATAAAGATTGCTGAAGTTCTAAACGATATATATCCCACTCCCAAAATTATAAGAAAAATAGTCGCCATCAAATACGCACTTTTATGCCGTTTTGGATAGGCTTTTGGTACTGCAAATAAAATGTCGTGTTCGTTTTTTTTAAGAAACATACGATGAATTTTGATCTTCACGCTCGATTAAAATATCACGTGCCTTTGCGCCTTCTCCTGGACCAATAACACCCCTCTCTTCAAGCATATCAATAAGACGCGCAGCGCGAGAATACCCAACTTTAAGCCGCCGCTGTAAATACGATGTTGACGCTTTGCCGGCTGTCAAAACTGCTTCGTATGCCGCGTCATAAAGCTCATCATCAGCGTCTTCGTCATCCATGCCACTCGACGCGATATGATTACCCTTTGTTTTTAATACTTCCTCATTATACGCT
>ERZ1292632.997-Hain-H43-01um-R2-997-length-29863-cov-7_pt1 | contig 18233 bp, 22 predicted proteins | sample MGYA00564407_ERZ1292632 | MGnify/ENA primary metagenome ERZ1292632 (study PRJEB36523, sample SAMEA6512637) | groundwater metagenome | collected 2019-01-08 | study: AquaDiva: Metagenomics assemblies of 32 groundwater samples | reverse complement strand
TTTGAATAAAGCTTTTACTTTAGTGGAAATTATTATTGCTATCAGCGTGCTGATGATTTTGACCGGCCTGGGGGCTTTAAGCTTAGTCTCGTCCGGTAAATCTTCAAGTTTGGAGCAAGCAAAATCTTTGACCATTGTCGCCTTAAGAGAAGCCCAGACGAATTCGCTGACTGGTTTAGACGGTTTAGCTTGGGGGGTTCTTTTGGAGGAAAATCGGTTGATTATTTTTGCTGATTCCGGTAGCGGTTTTCAGGCAGGCGACTCTAAAAATCAGCCAAGAATTTTGCCGGCTGGGGCGATTTTGTCTTGGGATATTAATGGAGCCGGGGCGGAAATTTTATTTGACCCAAGAAGCGGAAAAACCGCTAATTTTGGGACTTTAACGGTTTCTGACGGCAATTTATCAGTCAATATCAATTTAAGTCAAGAAGGGGTGATTGATTATTAGTAAAATCTTAAAAAGCAAAGGCCAAATTTTAATTGAAACCATCATTGGCGTGGGAGTGGTGGCAATTTTGCTTTCAGCGATTATCCCTTTATTTATTGTTGGAGCAAAATCGGGAAGCCAGGTAGGTCACGCCGAAGTTGGCCGGCTGTTGGCTCAAGAGGAAATGGAAGCGGCCAAAGCTTTAAAAGAGGATAATTGGAATTATCTTTATCATCCTTTGGGGACTGAAAATATTGGCGCAGGAAATCCTTATCATTTGGAAAATACCACCGGTATCTGGGTTTTGGCTGCCGGCGCCGAGGAAATTAGCTTAAATGAGCAGACTTTTACCAGGTCGTTGATAATTGACAATGTTTCCCGCACCAATGTTAACGGCGCCGGCGAGATTGAGATTATATATCATCCGGAAAAGAAGGATCCTTCAACTTTGAAACTCCAAGTGACTGTTTCTTGGCCTGGTTCACAAGGGATAACTTTGGCTGAGTACTTTACCCGCTATCAAAATTCACTCTGGGAGCAAACTGATTGGCAGGCAGGACCAGGGGTAGAAAATTGGCAAAATCCGCCAGGCAATAATTATTTTAGCGACAACCAAATAGATGAATCATCGGCGGGCTCAATCAAATTAGCTAAAACTCCCGGTAGCGGAGAAGCAAATTTTGGTAACCAATTTATCGCTAATGGTTTTGGCAATATTTATCGGCTAAATAACCCCAATTATCGAATATCCTTGCGTTTTACCGCTAATCATAGCGGCAATGTCAATCAATTAAGAGTTTTTTTAAGCCAAGCAAGGAATGGTCAGCAAATCTTTTTTCGTTATGGTCTCCAAAGCGATGTTAACGGTTTTCCTTCGGGCAATTTTATTTCTTCGGCAATTGCCAATTTTTCGACTACTGGCTGGCAGACAATTAATCTACCCAGTCCGGCTCAAGTGACGGCCGGGACAATTTATCACTTAGTAGTTATCTATGATTCGGGGTTGTTGCCTTCGAATCAGCGATATCTTGATTTGCGCGCGAGCACACCTTTGAATTATTTAATCCCTCAAAATATGACGACAGATAATTTTTTAAATACCTTAAGATTTGATGGTTCTGCTTGGGAATTAAGAAATCAGCAGCCAGTTTATGTTCTTGGTTTTGATAACGGCCAATATGAAGGCAACCCTTACGACAGCCAGGCATACCGCAATATTTTTAGTAACCGCGTCGAGGGCGAAAAATTTAGCTTGAGTTCTGAAAGAAGTATTGTCGGCGTCGGGCTTTATCTGGCTAAAAATAACCAACAATTACCAGACGATAGTTTATATGTGAACCTACAAGATTTAACTTCCGGACAAACTTTAGTCAATGAAGCTTTTGTATTGCCAGAAGAAGTCGAAACGAGCTTCGCCTGGATTAATCATCATTTTGCATCATCAATTACCTTGCTGGCTGGTCATCAATTCAGTTTAGTTTTCTCTTCACCTTCTTCAAACAACAGCAGCTACTTCCGGATTTTAAATCTTGCCAACCCTGATATTCTAGAATTTAATAGTTTAAATTGGGACGGTATTGAGGCTTTTGCTACCCGTTCGGCAAATGGAGGCTCAAGTTTTACTGATTATAATTTCATTGATTTGGCTTATTACTTAATCGTCTCACAAAGCGAAGTTTATGCTCCCTGGGGAGAATTAATATCTTCAAGTCTTGACACCGGCAATGTTTTAGGCGGTGGTTTTAATCGGCTTTCTTTTTCAAGTTTAGGGGCATTGGAGCCGGAAACCAAAATCAAAATCCAGCTGGCGGCCAATAACAACAATAGTACTTGGAACTTTCTTGGTCCTAATGGTACTGGCGCGGCTGATGATTGGTATATATTAGCTTCTGGCGAATTAATTTGGCAAGGGTTGCATTCCAACCGCTATTTAAGATATAAAATTCGGCTGGAAACTGCTGACAACACCATCACCCCGATTTTAAACAATATTAAAATTAATTGGGCAAAATGAACAAGCAATTTTCAATTTTCCTGCCTCGACGGCAGGCGGGCAATTTTTCCGCCAAAGGCGGATCCGCCTCTGGCGGACAATTTCCAATTAGGTTCCAGCCGTCTTATAGATTGATAAAAACGTCTAAAAAAGCCGGTTTGACATTAATTGAACTGATGATTTATTTTTCAATTACCGCTTTTGTCTTGGTGGTGGTAATTGATTTAGTCGCTCATATTAGCCAAAATCAGAAAGCTAACGCCGGCCAAAGCGAGGTGGTTGCCAATAGCCGGCTGGTAACCGAGCGAATTAGTCTTTCTCTTAGAGGGGCTAAAGAAATCACCGGAGTTTATCCTTCGGATGAGTTAAATTTAACCATTGATTCCAGTCAAGCAACTTTTTCTTTAAAGGATGGTCAGTTCGTTTATGCGGAAAATCTCGGGCCAGAGGCGCCGCTAACTAATAGTTTGGTGGAAATTAGCCCGATTAATTCAGGCGAGAGTATTTTTAATAAAATTTCGACTGACAAATATCAAAGCGTGCAAATTCGTTTTAAAATAAAATATAAAAATTCTAATTTTTTCCAGGATTTTCAGACAACTTTATTTGCGAGGGGAAAATGAAGAAAGCCCAAACTATGTTGGTGGCAATTTTAATAATTACTGCGGCGGCGTTGGCGATTGGCTTGGGGATTGTTGGGGTAGTTTCTTCCCAAATAAATTTATCAGTTTCCAGCCGCGAGAGCACTTTGGCCTACCATCTTGCTGAAAGCTGTCTTGAAAATACTTTGATGAGAATGGCAAGAGGGGATGTAACTTTACCGCCGGATTTGGAGATTTCTTCGGGAAAATGTATAATTAGTATAAGCGGAATTTCGCCCTATGAAATTACTGCCGAAGGCATTGTCAGCCGGACGAAGAGAAAACTTAGGGCAACCGTCAATATTAATAATGAAGTTTTATCGATTGTGGGTGTTAGAGAAGAATATTAGGAGCTATCTTAATTTTCAATTATCAGTAATCAATCAATATTCAATTTTTATAATTTGCATGCCTAAAGGTAAACATTAAAACATTGGAAATTTTTAAATAAATTGCCCCACAAATTGCTTTCTTTGCAAGCTATTACATAGTCTAAGCAAAGAAGCGCAATTAGCGGGGCTTCCCCGCCCACAGCTACGCAGTTGCTGGCGGGGAGCGGAGGGGATTTGGAAGTTGGCGGCTTAGAAATTAATCAAACATTTTTGCGCGCCATTCGACTTAAAAGGGTGGGCAATAATTTAAAATTGGATAAAGTCGCCGAAGTCGCTTTGCCAGCGGGTATGATTGATGAAGGACGGCTAAAAAAACCGGCTGAATTTAGCCACATTTTGAAGAATTTTTTAAAGTATAATCGTTTTTCGACTTCTTCCTGGGCGGTTTCGATCAGCGAAAAACCAATCTATACTACTTTTAAAACTTTTCCTCAAATGGAAAGTAATGATTTAGCCGAGGCGGTGGAGATTAACGCTCCCGGGCTATTGCCGGGCAAGCAAGAGGAGAATTTCTGGGGCTGGCAGGAGGTAGAAGGAGGTAAAGAGGATAGAGAAGTTGTTTTTTCTTCTACTTCCAAAAATATTTTAGAAGAATATCTGCAGAGTTTTAGCCAGATAGGCATTATCCCGGTCTCCATTGAACCAAAAAGTTTTTCCATTGCCAGAGCTTTCGGCCAAACCGCCAGCACTTTAATCTTAAATTTAGAAGGAGAGGTGATTACTGGAGTAGTCATCAATCGCGGCTGTCCTCGCTTTGCCCGCGAATTTAAAATTGCCAATCAATCCAAGAACCAGTTCAAGCAGCTTCTAAAAGAGGTTTGGAAAATTGTCAATTTTTATCTTACCGAAAACAACGAAGAAGAAATTGAAAGTTTAATTATTGACGGCGCTAATGCCAATTTAGAATTAGCCGAGGCTCTAAAGAAAGCCTTAAAGATGGAGGTAAAACTTTCTTCAGAATCGGTGTCAATTAGTGGTCAAAGAATTCCCTCGCTTAGTCTTTTTGGGGTGGGTTTAAGAAGCTTAATCCCTCTTAACCAAGATAACAACCTCTCTTTATTGCCAGTGGGGACTAAAGAAGCCGCTGAAGAAAAAATGGCCCTCTTATTTTATGGCGGCCTGACCAATATTATCGTTATTACCGCCTGTTTGTTTCTTTTGATTTTTTGGGGGACATTTATCTTTCTTTCTCATCTTAAAACTCAAGCGGATAATCAGCTTTTAGCTTTAAATCAGGCAAACGCCACAAGTATTAATTCCCAAGAGGCGGAAATCAAACAAGAAATTGACGAAATTAACCCCCAAATTAAAAGTCAGGTTCAAATCGAGAATCAAATGACTTATTGGTCGCCGGTTTTGAAACAATTATCAGCTATTCTTCCTCAAGGAGTAACTTTGTCCGGGATTAGTTTTACCGGCGCTGGGGCGCCAATTAATATTGCCGGCCAAGCGACTTCAAAGGAGGCTTTAACTAGTTTTCGAGAAGCAATTGCCAGCCAAGATTTTGCCGAGGCCGTCCAAATGCCTTCTTCTAATTTAGACCAGAATCAAAATATCAGCTTTACAATTTCGCTTACTTTAACTAAAGAGGCTTTAAAAAGAAAGTAGCCAAAATGGAAAAAATTGCCGGCATTCGGCTTTATATTGAAGACCCCCAAAAGGCAATCAAAAAGCAGATTAAAAAATCCTTGATAATTATTGTTGGCGTTTTGGTTGCCGCGGGGATTTTAATCTTTTTTGCCGCCAGCTCAATTAGGAAGCTTGCTCCAAAACTGGCCGAGACGGAAAATCAAATTTATCTTAATCTAAATTCAGGCAAGCTTGATTTGAACCTTAAACAGAATTGGCAAAGTATTTCGCCCTATAAGGATAAGATTAATCAGGCTCTGCCTTCAACCACTGACTTGTTAGCCTATCAGAGCGCTTTAGAGAGTGTCGCTCAAGAAAGCGGGGTTAAAGTTTCGATCAGTTTTTCAGCTCTTCCTAAACCAATCAATCAGTCAGCTGGGCAAAAATACCAAACAGTTGATCATAGTCTTGAGGTAACAGGAACAAAAACCGCCTTTAATCAGTTTGTAGAAAAAATCGAAAATTTACCATACTTTGTCGAAATTAGCAGTTTTAATGTAACTTCAATATCAAGTGCGAGCGCAAGTCCAATCCAAGCTGAAGAGGAAATGAGAGCCACCTTATCATTAAAGGTTTATACTAAATGATTAAAAGCCGAACGCAAAAATTAATTGTCTTGATTATCATCCTGGTTTTTGGGGTAGGGTTGTTTTTATCCGTCAATTTTATTAAAAACCAAATAACCCAAGCTACTCATCCAGAGGAAGACCTCTCATCTTACGCTGACAAAAGCTTGGACATGGACGCTTGGAGTAAAATCGAGCATCGGTTTAGGTAAGAGTATATAATAGAAAGTGGTAAATATTTACTACCTTGCAATAATAGCGTAATAACAGCATAAGAGTTTTATTGAAATAAAAATATGCTAAGAGGTACACAACAAAATAGAGAAAGAATAGGACGGCCTCGCAACACAGAGGTTGATGCCTATTTATTTATCAAGGAAAACCTCAAAGCTTTGGGTTGGGATGTTCGAAACCCAGATCGCTTTTCGAGCGGCCAAGTTTATACTCAAAATGAATGTCTGGGTCATCATGAAATGCAAAAATATCTTAAACAAGAAAAGCCCGAGAATGTTATAAAACTGTCAGAGTCAACCTTTTGGATTATTGAGGCGAAACGAGAACATCGGCAAATTGAACAAGCAGTAAGCGAGGCGATTGATTATGCAAAAAAGATCAATCAAAGCGAATCCATTAAGGTAAAAATAATTTCCGGTGTTGCGGGGAACGAGGGAGATAGTTATTTTATCAAATCACGGTTTTTTGACGGCAGGGAATTTTTGCCAATCAAGATTAACGGCAAAGAAATTTCGGGTCTTATTCCGTCCGACATCGCTAAAAGACTTTTAGAAAAAAATAAACCGGAAATTGAGGATTTTCAAGTTGATGAAAATCTATTTATTTCAAAAGCGGAAAAGATTAATTCAATACTTCACCTTGGAGCTATCAATAAAAATTATCGGGCAAGAGTAATGGCCGCCCTACTTCTTTCGATTGTTGACGAAACTCCACCTAACGTAGACGCATCGCCAACAGTTCTGATCCAAGATATTAACACGAGGGCAGAGAATGTCTTGCAACGTCAAGGAAAACCGGAGTTTTCCGTGTATATAAGAATAGCCCTGCCATCAACACCCGATAATCACAATAAGTTTAAACGAGCCTTGGTACAAACGTTGCAGGAACTGAATAACTTAAATATTCGCTCTGCTATGAATTCGGGAACGGACGTACTCGGAAGATTTTATGAGGTCTTTTTGAAATACGGTAATGGTGCGAAAGAGATTGGAATTGTTCTTACCCCTCGCCATATCACGAGATTTACAACCGAAGCTGTCAATGTAAATTTGCGCGATATTGTACTCGATCCAACATGCGGAACGGGCGGCTTTCTCGTTTCGGCTTTTGACTACATAAAACGCGGGGCAAACCAATCACAAATTGATAGGTTTAAGCAAAACAATTTATTCGGGATAGAGCAAGAGCCAGAAGTTGTTGCTCTTGCTGTCGTAAATATGATTTTTCGCGGCGATGGTAAAAATAACCTCATAGAGGGGAATTGTTTTACCAAGTGGTTAGTGCCGGCTACCGACAGCGGAATACCAACGGCTCAATATGGCGATGTTACGCCTCAGGAGGGATCTCAGGTTATTACTAAAGTTTTAATGAATCCACCTTTTGCGTTAAAAAGTAGCGATGAAAAGGAACATAAATTTGTTGATCATGCTCTAAAACAAATGAGTGATGGTGGTATTCTTTTTTCCGTGCTCCCAAACTCCAATCTTGTAAAATCAGGTGGGTATTTAGAGTGGCGTAAAGAACTTTTAAGAAAAAATACGCTTCTTGCTGTAGTAACTTTTCCCGAGGATTTGTTTTATCCGATCGGGATTATCACCGTGGGGGTATTTATAAAAAAGGGCATTCCGCACCCCCACGACCAGAAAGTTGTTTGGATGCGAGCACTGAATGACGGATTGCTTAAAAGCAAAGGGAAAAGGTTGCCAAATCCGCGAGCAACGAATGATTTTGAGAAAATTAAACCTGTTCTAAGGGCGTTTATCAACGATCCAGATATAGAAGTAGAAGATATTGTTGAATTCCAAAAAGCAGAGGTGATTGATTTTGACGATCCAATTCTAGAGCTTATCCCTGAGGCATATCTTGATGAACGAAAGCCGACTAAAGAAGATATTGCGAATGATTTAGATACTATAGTAAGAGAAACAATATCTTTTCTCGTTGGCTCGAATCGTGAAAAAGATTTTATAAAAAATGTACTCACTAATGAATTATTTAGGGAAACCAAGCCAAAGGAATTAGAAGGACAGAAGGAAATACAAATTACAGAATTATTTAAAACTCCTATACAAGCTGGAGAATTTCATGTGAGTGGCGAGATGGATGATGGTAGAATTCCTCTTATATCAACTTCTGCTGTTAATAATGGCGTAGAAAAATATGTTGATATACCTTTGGAACAAACCAATGTTAATGCCATTACAATCGCATCGGATGGAACCCCTCTTACTTCCTACTATCACTATTACAATTTTGTTGCAAAGGATAATGTTATGGTTTGTTTTCCAACGCAAGAGTATCGATTTACAACTTTGCTTTACATAACAACACAGCTGAATAGATTGAGATGGAGATTCTCATATGGTAGAAAGTGTTATCTCAACAAAATTGATAAAATCAAGATATATCTGCCAACCAATCGTGCCGGAGAGGTTGACGAAGATTATATAGAGTATTTAGTAAAGAATTTACCATCTTGGCATATATTAGTTAAATTATTTAAGAAGTAAGCCCGCCGAAAAAATCGCCAACCCAAGCGTAATTTTTCAGAAGTCAGTGTTAGGATTTGCACGGAAAAAGTTTGGTGCTAGCCCTGAATGTCCTCTATCAAGCCGAAACCGACGACCAAGGCAATTTCCGCTTAGAAAATGTCCCACAGGGCTTTTACTTTGTTACTATCATTACCGAAGACGGCCAGTGGATTACGCCCGGACACTCCTTCCGCACCATCTCTGTTATCGGCCGCGGCCAGACGCAAGAGTCTAATATTAGTTTAGAATAAATTTATCTCATTGACCTTGATTTGTAAATCTTTAATGTATAATGATAAATGCGGAGGCAAAAATGAAATTGGATAAAGAGGATTTAAAACAAATTAGAGGGGTAGTTAAAGAAGAAATTACACAGTCTGTTTCCGAAGCTGAAGAAAAATATCAGCGTTATCTTAAAATTCTAGCTGAGGATTTTAATTCCAAAATTAAAGTTATCGGAGAGGGAATTAGCGGTATTTTGGCAAGTCTAAAGAGTATTCAAGAAATGGTCGCTAAAAATAGTGAAGATATAGAAATAATAAAGCTGGATATTTCTTTTATTAAAAACGAACTCAAAGGCAAGGTTGATCAAGATCAATTTGCCGCTTTGGAAAAAAGAGTTATTTTTCTTGAGAATAAATTGAAAAGAGCTTAACCTTATTTGACTAATTTTTCGTCTCTGCTTTAATGAAAGCGTGGCGAATTTTTTTCAAAAAAAAATTTACTCCGAAAAAACTTTGGGCGAGAGGCTAAAGTCTCTTCGACGGCGCAAAAGACTATCTTTAGAACAAGCTGAAGAAGAGACCAAAGTCCGGCTCAAATATCTTTCGGCTTTGGAGAAAGGCGAATACTCGCGCTTGCCGGCTGATGTTTTTGCGATTGGTTTTTTAGTCAAATATATTGAACTCTTAGGCGGTCCGAAAGAAGATTTAATTTTACTTTACAAACAAGAGCGCTCAAAGGTCGAAAGACCGGAACTTTTTTCTCCCCAAACCCAGTTTAAAGAAAGAAGATTTTTTTTAACCCCCAAATTAATCTTTTTGGGCATCTTATTTTTAGCGATCGCCGGCTTGGTGGGCTATATTTTTTACGCGGTTAAAAATTTTACCTCGCCGCCAAATTTGGAAATAACTTCGCCCTCAACCGAATCGGTTATTCGGCAGGATAAAGTGGAGATTATCGGCAAAACTGACGAAGGGGTGACTTTGACAATCAATGACCAAGTAGTGTTAATTGATGATAAGGGGAATTTTAATCAAGTCGCCAAACTCCAGCCGGGCTTAAACAGTATTGAAATTAAAGCTGTCAATCGCTTAAAAAAAGAAAAAGTCTTGATTTTGAAGGTTTTGGGAGAATTTTAACCGACGAATTTTTTACACGAATTATCACGAATTTAATATTAATTAGCGAAGATTAGTGATAAAAGATTAGCGGAGTGTTATACAATTAATTTATGTGGGGATGAGGAGATTAAGATGGCACATGAAGAAAAAGCCCGTCACGGCTCGCATGAAAGCGAATCGAGCCGGGCAAAAAAGGAGGCCTTAGAGATGGCTTTGGGCCAGATTGAACGGCAGTTTGGCACCGGGGCAATTATGCGTTTTGGCCAAAAGGAGAGTCTTGAGGTCGAATCAATTTCCACTGGGGCGATCTCGCTGGATTTGGCCTTGGGTGTAGGCGGCTTGCCGCGGGGAAGAATTGTGGAAATTTTTGGGCCGGAATCAACCGGCAAAACCACTTTAGCCCTACATTCTTTAGCCCAAGCTCAAAAGCAGGGCGGAATGGGGGCTTTTATTGATGCTGAACACGCTTTTGACCCGGAATACGCCAAAAAAATTGGCATCAATGTTGAAGAACTGCTGATTTCCCAGCCCGATACCGGCGAGCAGGCTTTGGAGATTGTGGAAACTTTAGTCCGCTCAAATGCTGTTGATTGTATTGTGATTGATTCCGTGGCCGCCTTGGTGCCGCGGGCGGAAATTGAAGGTGAAATGGGCGATGCCATGATGGGAATGCAGGCGCGGCTGATGTCGCAGGCTTTGCGGAAGCTGACAGCGGCGATTTCCCGTTCCAAAGCAGTGGTGGTTTTTATTAATCAGCTTAGGATGAAAATCGGGGTGATGTTCGGCAACCCGGAAACAACTTCCGGGGGGATGGCTTTAAAATTCTACGCTTCGATTCGCTTGGACATCAGGCGAATTGAGCAAATTAAAGAAGGGGAAACGCCGATGGGCAATCGCGTTAGAGTCAAAGTCGTCAAAAATAAAGTCGCTCCGCCTTTTCGGACGGCGGAATTTGATTTGATGTTTAACGAAGGGATTTCACGAGAAGGCGACTTGCTCGATTTAGGTACCAAAGAAGGTATTGTGATTAAATCCGGGGCTTGGTATCAGTATAAACAGGAGAAAATCGGTCAAGGCAGAGAAGCGGCCAAACAGTTTTTGAAAGAGCATTCCAAAATCGCCCAGGAGATAGAAGAAGAGATAAGGAAGAAAGTGGGGAAAGCGGCATAAGCCGCAAATCCGAAATTAGAAACCCTAAATTCTAAAGAAAATAGTTAGTAGAAAACAGAGATCAATATGGAAATCAGAAATGGGAAATCGGAATTGCTATTTTCCGTTTTCCAATTTCCAAACCGTTTTCCATTTTCCTTTAACCAATTTTTTACTTAATTTTGAGTTTATTATTTAGAATTTGTTTAGAATTTCGTGCTTAGTGCTTAGGATTTAAATGCAGGATGCATTACAAATCCCCTCCATTTTCTTGAATTCCGGCCAAGGAGTGTTTTTGAAATTGGTGTTGTTGAAAGTAACTAACCATCATGTTAAGATAGAACTATGAAATCAGCTATCTTGCCCAACCGAAACCAACTTGAAAAAACTTTCCGCGAAAACCACATTATTTTCGCGGCGATTTTTGGATCGCGTGCCAAAGGCACAGCTAAAGAAGAAAGCGATTATGATTTTTTGGTAGAATTTGAACCGAACTTTAGCATCCCTTTATCTCGATTTTTAATTGTCAAAGATAATTTGGAAAAAGCCCTCCAGAAAGATATTGATTTGGTAACTATTCATGGTCTTGGCCGGCGACGTTTTAAACAAGAGGTTTCAAAAACAATGAAGGTGCTTTATGACCAACGAAAAAGATCAATGGCGTCTTAGCCATATTATGGAGGCAATCGAAAATATCGAAGAATTTGTTAAAGATATCGATAAAAAGAACTTTTTGGAAAATCTTCAACTCCAAGCCGCTCTGGTTAGGATGTTCAAGATTATCGGAGAGGCCGCCAATAATTTAAGTTCTCAATTTTTAGCCGAACACAAAGAAATTAAATGGCGAGATGTCATCGGTATGCGCCATGCGATAGTCCACGATTATTTCGAGGTTAATCTTGAAGTCGTCTGGGATACAATTAAAGTGGATATTCCCAAACTTAAATTACAAATAAACAAACTCTTAAAACAATCTTGAAATGGCCAAAGATATTTTATCTATTGCTCTCCACTTTCTCAAATTCCGGCCAAGGAGCGTTTTTGAAATAGAGCAAAAATTAAAAGCTAAAAAAATATTGCCAGCAGAAATCAAAAAGGTTATTCAGATTCTTCAAAACCAAAAATTGCTCGATGATGAAAAGTTTGCTAAAATGTGGGTGAGGGACAGAAATCTTCTTCGTCCGAGCGGGTCTTTTCTTCTAAAATTGGAATTGAAAAGATTGGGCATCGGCGCTGAAATAATCGACGAAACGTTAAAAAATCAAGATGAGGAGACATTGGCGTGCGAAGCCCTCAAGATGAAGTATCGTAAGCGCGAAATTGCTTATGAAAAAAAAGCAGCATTCCTTCAAAGACGGGGATTTTCAACCTCAATAATTTATAAATTATTGAGGAAATCCTAAATCCGAAATCCTAATTTCTAAACAAATCTTAAATTACAAATCACAAAATTGTTTATAATGTGGAATTTGTTTAGGATTTAGTGCTTAGAATTTAGAGTTTCTACCCCGACGAGCGGGGCGAGGAGGGGTTTATCAACAACATTCTTTGGTTTCGAGAAGTCTCCAAAGACGATATCAGCCAAGTTGGCGGCAAAGGGGCTAATTTAGGCGAGCTGGTAAAAGCCGGCATTCCGGTGCCGCCGGGTTTTATTGTTACCGCCAAAGCTTATTTTGATTTTTTAGATCTTACGGATATTGATTTAAAAATTGCTAGTCGGCTGAAGAATCTCGATGTCAATAATACCAAAGATTTAAACCAAGCAGCCGCAGATATTCAAAAAGAAATTCTTAAAAAACCCTTGCCGGAAAAACTTGCTCAAGAAATCTCCACCGCCTACCAAAAGCTCTATACCGGTTCAGCCGGAAACATTTTTGTGGCGGTGCGGTCCTCTGCCACTGCCGAAGATTTGCCGACTGCCTCTTTTGCCGGTCAGCAAAAGACGTTTTTGAATATTTCCGGCACCGAAGAAGTTCTAAAAGCAGTGCGGCTGGCTTGGGCGTCATTATTTGAAGCCAGAGCGATTTATTACCGGGCGGTCCATAAATTTGAGCATTTGAAAGTCGGCATTGCGGTGCCTGTCCAAAAGATGGTCCAGTCAGATGTCTCGGGAATTATGTTTACCGTTGATCCCCTAACCGGGAGCGCGGAAAAAATCGTCATTGAAGCCGGCTGGGGTTTAGGCGAGGCAGTGGTGTCCGGAGCGGTTACCCCGGACCGCTATGTTTTAAGCAAAAAAGACGGCCTCAAAATCTTAGAAAAAAAGATCAATTCCCAGGAATGGAAAATCGTTAAAGTTGGTTCTCAAAATAAGCATGTAACAATCGCCAAAGATGAACAAAAAAAGCCTAAACTAAATGATGCAGAAATCAAAGAAATTGCCCGCTTTGGCCAAAAGATTGAGGATCATTATAAGTTTCCTCAAGATATTGAATGGGCGATTGAAAAAGGTAAAATTTATTTTGTCCAGTCAAGACCGGTAACCACCATTAAACCAGTCGCCCCGGAGGAAGAGAAACTCTCGGGCAAACTGGAGATTTTAGTCAAAGGTATTGGTGCGTCATTAGGGATCGCTTGTGGACCAGTAAAAATTATTCATTCGCCCAAGGAAATTGATCAAGTTGGAAAAGGGGAAGTCTTGGTGACTGAAAAAACCAATCCTGATTTTGTGCCGGCAATGCGCCGGGCAGTGGGAATCGTCACCGATACCGGCGGGGTGACCTCGCACGCGGCGATTGTTTCAAGAGAAATGGGCATTCCCTGCGTGGTCGGCACCGGTAAAGCCACCAGTGTTTTAAAAATGGGCCAAGTGATTTCCGTTGACGGCGCCAAAGGTTTAGTCTATAAAGGAAAAGTCTCCCGTGAGGAGTCGCCGCCGGGAAAAACCGACGGCGGCGGGTTTGCTGAAGAAATTCCGGTGACCGCCACTAAAGTTTATGTCAATTTAGGCGAGCCGTCACAAGCCGAAAAGGTAGGCAAACTGCCGGCTGATGGGGTAGGACTCTTAAGAGCGGAATTTATAATCGCCGGCATCGGCGAACATCCGCGGGCGCTGGTTAAAGCCAACAAAAGCGAAATTTATGTTAATAAATTAGCCGAAGGAATTTCGCAAATTTGTCAAGCTTTTTTCCCGCGGCCAGTAGTTTATCGGGCGACTGATTTTAAAACTAATGAATACCGCAACCTCAAAGGCGGGGAAAAAATTGAAATTTCTGAAAATAATCCCATGATTGGCTATCGCGGTGCCTTTCGTTATCTTAAAGAGCCGGATTTATTTAAATTAGAGCTTGAAGCAGTAAAAAAGGTGCGGAAAAATTTTGAGAACTTGTGGCTGATGATTCCGTTTGTGCGGACCGTTGAGGAGCTTCAAAATGTCAAAGAAATTATCGAAGGAGAAAATTTGCGTCAGGGGCCGGATTTTAAACTTTGGATGATGGTGGAAATTCCTTCTAATGTTCTTTTGATTGATGATTTTTTAGCTTTGGGAATTGACGGGGTTTCCATCGGCTCCAATGATCTTACTCAATTAATTTTAGGCATCGACCGCGACAGCCAAATTCTCGCCGAAGAGTTTGATGAGAGAAATGAGGCGGTCATGCGGGCAATGGCGCACGTGATTAAAAAATGCCGGCGTCGGCACGTCTCTTGTTCGATTTGCGGTCAGGCGGCAACGACATATCCGGAAGTGGTGGAAATGATGGTCCGCGAGGGGGCGACTTCGGTTTCAGTCTCGCCAGACGCAATAATTGCTACCCGCCGTTTAATCGCCTCGGTGGAGAAAAAACTATTGCTTTCGAAGATTATTGAGGGATAAATAGTAAAAATTCTAAACTCTAAAATCTAAATCCTAAATAAATCTTAAATTCTAATATTTTAAAGACTATTTTGAATTTATTATTTGGGATTTGTTTAGAAATTCGAATTTAGAAATTAGGACTTTTCTCTTATAGACTTTTCAAATTCTGGTTTTTATGGTATTTTTAAAATATCTTGCGATACGGAGGACCTTGTCTATGAGGGAAGGAAAACAAGTACCAGCTGGCATCGCTTTTGCTCAAGTGGTAGCAGAGGTCATCGAAAGCCTGGGCGGTGATTGGGGAATAACCCATAAGGCCGAGGAAGGTGTAGTGGAGTTGACTCTTGGGTGTGGTCAATACCTCCTTCGGCGTCGTAGGGAACGCCGGACGGTATATCTCCCCGAAACACTCACATTAGTCGAACAAACAGGAAAGGATGAGCTCGAGAGAATCCTTCTGGAGGTATTAACGCCTCCATCAGCCTCCCAAAGTCCCTGACGCAAGGTGAATCCTGATCTCGATAGCCCGCCTCCGACTGGAGGCGAACTTTCCTTAGGGGGTGAGGTCGATGGTACAAAACCTGAGCGAGGCGCTTCAAGAGCTTCGCCGCGAAGTTGACACATTGTTAAGCAAGTACCGGTCGCCCGCAACCGATTGGGATAGGGAGCCGACAATGGCTCCCCCGTTTATCACACTCGGTCCGCCTGGGCCAGGTCAACTGGAGCTTGCATACCGGAAAGGATTGGCGAAACGGGCGGAGGGAAATTCCCTACAATAGGGCTCCTCTGCCCAACCCTTATCGTTTGGATCGTCATGCTCCTCGTCAATGCTCCGAACGCCGGTGTTTTCCACACTTATCCTCCGAAAGGAGGTCAAACGTCCGGTTTGGGCAACCTGCTCGACGAGAGCGATTGCTCAAGCCGGCTTTTTCTTTTTAATATTCTCTTTATACTCAAAACTTGATAAAATAAATCTCGTGGAGAGGTCGCATAGTTGAGCCTCAACGGCTCATCCGCCGAAGAGGCGGAGGCCTAGTGTGGAGGAGACATGCATTATGTATATGTTTTGAAAAGCATTAAAGATAATAAGTTATACATTGGCAAAACAGATAATTTAGAGATAAGATTTAAAGAACATAATCAAGGTAAAGTAAGATCTACAAAATCACGCATACCATTCAAATTAATTTTTTATGAAGCTTTTTCAAATAAGACCGACGCAGGGAGAGATGAATTATTTTTTAAATCTGGATATGGGAAAGAAGTGTTAAAAGAGAAAATAAAATATTCTCTTCTGGATTAAGTTCCCTTAGCGTGGTGGGATGCCTGAGCGGTTTAAAGGACACGCTTGGAGAGCGTGCGTGGTCGTAAGACCACCGTGAGTTCGAATCTCACTCCCACCGAATTAAACAGAAATGGGTTCCCAGCCTCATCGGCTGGTCATCCGAAGAGGATGAGAATCCTCTCGCCTCCGCCAGTTGGTAAGTCCGTTTGTTGGATGAGCTATAGTATAAGGGACTTGGAGTAAAAGATGGAATTTTATGATTTAATAATTTTTATTTTGGCTATTTTTATCGTAATTTTATTGTCAGTATTATTTATATTAATACGAGTAAAACCTGAGATGGAATATAAAATCTTGGGTAAAATTTTTGGGAATAAGTGGCTATTTATACTTAATATAGCAATAATAATTATCGGTTTATTAATTTGGCAAATGATTTATACAAGTAATATTCCAGTTTTTAAGTAATACTCTTATGCAAAGGTCATCACTTACGGGGTTGTCCAGATCAGCCTCCGCTACGCTGAGCGTGACTATTAATCCCGCTTGGCGGGGGCGGGTTTTGAAAATTATGATATAATAAAATTAAGAATTTAATCATTTAATTTTTAAGAATCTAATTGTCCGATCATCCAATTATCTAATTAACTAATCAACTAAAAAGGAGGTTATTTTGAGCGAAGAAAAAACAGAAGAAAAAACCGGTAAAAGTAACACCGGTTTAATTGTCCTAATAATTGTTTTGGTGGTAATTGTCCTTGGCGCCTTGGGCGGCGGCGGATATCTTTATTACAAGTACGCCAAGGAAAAGGACGAAAGCGAAAGCTTAAAAACTGAACTTCAGGTTTTCCGCGCCAGCCCTACGCCGAGCCCAAGTGTTAGCCCAACCGCCACCTTGACGGCAACGCCGGTGACCGCCTGCAGTAAAACCGGCACTATGCCGACTAATGGTTATGTGATTGCTGATTCCTCAAGCCGGGTGATTACGACTGCTGAAATTAAGAATTTGACACCTTGGCAGTTAAAAGTCGCCCGAAACGAGATTTACGCCCGTCATGGCCGGCCGTTTGTTCACAAAGACCTATCCTGTTATTTTGTCGGCCAAAACTGGTATCAAGTTAATCCGAATTATGCCGAGGGACTGCTTTCGGTCGTGGAAAACAAAAACGTCGCCACGATTTTGGAATTCGAAAAAGCCACCGGCCAATTTTGTAGCAGTGAAGATAGCGGATGTTAAACCTTAAATTCTAAATTCTAAATCCGACCATGAACTAGAATAACGTTCAGTTCATGGTCGCCCCGAACCGAGCCTTGATCTGGTTCTGGGGCGAAATTCGAAAGAAAACATTAATAAGAAAACAGAATTCGGTACAGAAATTTGAATATAGAAATCTGTTTTCCAATTTCCTCAAACCAATTTCTTTAATATATTCCGAAAAAACGCCGTCCGGAGAACTTTTAAGCGGCCAGGAGGCCCAACAGGCTTATAAAAAAATTATTAGTTCTCTTAAATAACGAGAACCACCCCGCCAAAGACAGCGGGGTGGGATAGACTTGATAGGCACGATGGGATTGGTCATCTGGATGGTGGTTGAGATTCTCGATGTTCAGCTTGACCGGATGGGGTCATCGCTTGTTGGAGAAGAGCATCCCAAGGATCAGGGTTCGCTGGGGGTTGTTTCTTGCCCTTTTCCCTCTTAAACCTCGAGCGGAATCCTCCTTTGCTTTGGGCGGATTGCTCCGTAGCTGGTTCGGGGGTCAAATCGACAGGTTGTGGGGTCGGTTGGAATCTTGGCGGTGAGCTGAACGGTGGGTTGCCGGAGGCTACCCGTACACAGAGATACCCCGGAATAGAGACTGGGCCGGCTATAACCAAGAGGCCCCCTATTGGGAAGCGCTCATCCTGTTTGATAAAGCCTAGCCAGGCACCGAAACCGGCATAGAAGGCGTAGAGACCGCTGCCTACCAGCAGGACATATACCACTTCCAGACTGTCGGATCCGTACTCGGTTTTGACCTGAAGGAAGCTTGCAACAAAGGCAACCAGCACTCCAATCACGACGACGAGGACGACTACTGTCCTGAAGCCCTCCCGGATCTTTTCGATCATCGGAATTCCTCTCCTTTTCTTTCGAATAGCAGTGTTAGATCTGATCTTGTTTAATCAGAAAGATCTTAAATTGTCAAGCAAATTTGTTTTATTTGTTTTATTCGTCCTCTTTTAAAGTAGTAAAAATTTTGATATAG
>ERZ1292632.1116-Hain-H43-01um-R2-1116-length-27742-cov-35_pt3 | contig 18238 bp, 22 predicted proteins | sample MGYA00564407_ERZ1292632 | MGnify/ENA primary metagenome ERZ1292632 (study PRJEB36523, sample SAMEA6512637) | groundwater metagenome | collected 2019-01-08 | study: AquaDiva: Metagenomics assemblies of 32 groundwater samples | reverse complement strand
AGCAGGATTAGAAACGTCTAAATTTCCTCCATACAACAGTTCTGGAGGTAACATATCAAAAGGAATCCCATCAGGAGTAGAACCACCAGTTGCTTGCTGAGGCTGTGCTTGAGTTTGTGTAGTCACTTGTGCAGTCTGTTGTTGAGGCTGTGCTTGTTGTTGAACAGGAGCTTGACCCCCTCCACCACGAAGCATATTAAGAAGCTGGGTGTTTTGTTGAGAAGAACCAACGTAACCAGATATTCCCTTAGAAGCTGCAAGTTTAGCACGAGAGGCAAAGTCCGTAGGCTGGCCTATGCTAACCAAAAAATTTACAATTGACGGGTCTATTTTAGTGTCCTCCTTTTATGGTTATCATATATCAAATTTTCCGCGTAGATCTTTAGTCGTAGTATCTCCAAACCAATTGGGGACATCAAAGAAAGGTTGGTTCTTTTCGTATTTAGCATTTTCCTTTCTAATCTTACCCCAAGCAACAGCAAGTATCTGTTTTGCTTCAGTACTTTTGAACTCAGCCGACTTTTCTTGTTCACCCTTAGTCTTAAGCATAGCAGCTGCTTCCAAAACTAGTGCTTCATTTCCTTCGGGCATTGAGTAAGAAAAAACAGTAGTATCGCCATCAGCACTTAACGCAGTAGGAATTTTTATACCCCAAATAGAAATTACCCTGATACCTGTAGCAATACTTCCGGCTGCAGTCGGAGTAGGAGTAACAAAGTATCGTCTTTGTTGATTAGCCCATTTCTTCTCAGTACCATCAGGATAATCCTCTTTCCAGTTTAAGAAGTCATCAAAAGTTAGAGGACTTCCGTCTGGATCTTCACCATACCTTTCTTCAGTACCTGCAGTATCAGTTATAGATAATTTCCAAATAGAGTTAGACCGCCAAGTGTTGGGGTAATCGTAATACTGGATATTAGCTTGTGTTGGAGTCTTTTTAGCATCTTGTAACTCAGGCCAAGGGAAAAGTGCAGCAACCTTATTGCGATATGCCCTGTTTATATACCTCTTAACAAGAGCTTGCGGGTAAAGCGTGCTATCATCCCCGATGTTGAGGTCGTCTTGTACTCCTTGAATAAGGTCTGTGAATATATCCATTAACTCAAGAGTAAGCGATAACTTTATTTGAAGGCAAGCAGAGAATGGTTATTCTAAACAAGAGACACTCTATTTTGTGGACATTGTAATGGTTGTAGGTAAATAGGTTTCTTTGTTAACAAGATCAATAAACTCAATATAATAAAAATCAAGCCCAAAATTAAAAGTTTGATAGACTTATTCATTGTTTACTCCTAAACGCTCTTCAATTATTTCTAATCTTCTATAAATATCACTCAGCCTATTCTTTTTTTCTTTTATTTTTGGTATTTCTAATGGTACTTCTTTCTTTTCAAAGTCTAAAAATTTCCCTTCTGAATCCAATTTAACTCTATGAATTTCAGGTTGTAATAAAAGATCTTTAACTGCCTCAGTTTCTAAAATTTCAACTTTTGTTAAAGTTGAATCAGTTTCCATTGTTGGATCACTCGTAACAACTTTTGCTTGAACATTTCCATCGTTATCTATGAGCAAAAAAGTTTTTTCTTCCATATTAAGTTCCTAATAAAATATAAGTAAGATCCCATTTATGCAAAGTTGCAGTTATATTAACAGCTGTATCAATTTTATATTTAGCTTTAATTGTATTCGAACCTGAAGGGAATGTTTTTAGCATAGTAGTTGTATAAGTAGACCTAATAACATTATCCCTATCTCCATCAACCTCGTTATAAATAGCATCAATAACTATATCTGGATTTTGATCAGAACCATTAAGATCTACCGTATAAAAAACTCTACCAGACATATCTAGTGTAGCATTTGTTTGTGCTTGAGAAGAATGAACTGTAAGTAATATTAATACTCTTGCGGATCTAGCAAGTGTAAATGTCATCGATGATCCTGAAATATCAACATAGGTAGCTGTTGTAAAAGCTGTGGTTGGTGAAGCATTAGTATTTCCAGAAGTAACATTTGTTGTACTGATAAGACCAGATGCATCAAATGATGCAGCTCCATCTGAATTTTCTATAGTAACTTTTCCATCAAATATATAAACTCCAGCAGAATCAATAAGTACCCGTTCTGTTCTAGTTTCATCTAAAACAGAAATATAACCATCTCCATTTCCTTCTCCGCCAACTGTTATAATTCCTGAAATAAGTGACCCAGAGCGAACAAGTCCTTTAAAAATTGCATCCCCCGTAGTTCCATCAATCGTAAAAGTAGTTAATCCTGCAATGTCCCTCGCTGTTAAACCATTTGGTGTAATTCTCAAATCTCCAGAAATCCCTTGTTTGAAATCGCCTATTTGAAAACCTCCAGACTGTGCCAATTCAAAAGATTGAAGAACTTTTTTACTACGAGTATTGAGAGCTGTACTCAAAAGTTCTATAGCAACTCTCTTTTTAGAAAACGTCTTTTCTTTAGTTGTGGTTGGTGTACGAACACTCGCAGTACCAGTTGTAGGAGCTAAAACAATAGGTTGAGCATCCTCTGTTGGAAAAGGAGTTTCTTCGATAACCTCATACTCGTAAACTTTTGGCGTAGCCATTTTTAGTGAAAGAACGTGCGTATTCTAAAAATCTCTGCCGTGTTGTTTCCAGAAGAAGTTAGAACAAGTCTAGGCTCGTATATATCCATCTCTGCACCGATTCTAAATACCGCCTTTTTACCTTCATCCGCAGCATAGACATCATTTCCGTCAGCTACATTGGCTTGTATCCATGAACCAGTTTTGTTTTTTCTATAATAGAAAGTTACTGTGCAACCCGCAGGCAAAGGATTCATAAAAACCTCAACATAATCAAAGACTGTAACTTCTTCAGCACCTTTAACTGGTACTCTAAACTCCAACCCTTCCCAAGTTCCAGTAGCCTTGTTGTTAGAATCAACCGCTTTACACCCAAAGTCTGTCCCATCCTGGTAAGAAATTATTGTAGTTCCGTTTACATTAGTGACTGCACCTATTTCATCAACATCTAGGAAATATTCAAGATTGAGTGTAATAGGTTGTTCTTTGTTCTTTCTTCCGTACGTATAAACTCCGCAGTAGTTCGTATCATCAGTCGTAGCAAATACTCCCCAAAGGCTCATATTGCCCATTGTTTGCTTATCAATCCAAGATAAAGAGTTTTGCTCCCAATCAAATATTTGTACCTGATCTACCTCATTAGCAACGCCACCAGGATTAACTCTCCCACCACCAGGAAAAGTTCTAACAGGCATAGAATCTGTAAAATTAGCAAAGTAAAGATCTCCGCTAGTTCCCACCTGAACTAAAGGAACCTCACAGTCTATTGCACCATTAGTACCTTTATTTGGAAATCCTGCGTTATATGTACCTATTACAGCCCGCCCATTTCTTTCGATTATTGTTTTAGCAACTCTACCCGGAATAAGGTCAAGTGCATTATTTGTCCAAGAATCATCATATCCAACCATAGCAATTTTTGAACCATTAGCAATATAGTTTGCACCCCCTACCTGTTTCATTGTGTGCCATTCTGTGCCTGTTAAGTTATTAGCAATATCTGTGACATCAGTCCAATCCCCAAGACCTGGAATTACTTTTCTTTTAATAGAAGTTTGTGTAGCCCACTGTAAATATGTAAGCCCACCACTAGAAGGCTTTTCTACAGCACCAATTATCCCACCATTTGTATCCTTATAAACATTTCTTGTAACTCCATCCGAATAACGTCTATAGATATTCCCGGCATTTCCAAAGCCGTAAGTATTGCCATCTGTACATTTAACCCAAAACATAACTAAGTCAACGTAAACATTGTTTAATCCAGCTGAAGGAGATAAGGAAGCGGAAACAGAAGCCGATGGTGAAGCTGATGCAGAAGGACTAAGCGACTTTGACGCACTTCTTGAAGCACTGGGAGAAGGCGAGGCAGAGGGAGAAGTAGAACGGCTAGGACTTCTTGATGCGCTTGCAGAAGAACTGGGTGAAAGAGAGGCACTTTGTGAAAGAGAAGGCGACTGAGAATGGCTTAATGTAAACAATCCCTCATCTACCAGAGCTTGTCCGCAAGAAAGAGTGTCAACCGCTTTTCTGACATCTAGGTTTTTCCCGTGTTTGAAAGACCCACGGATTCCACGATCTGCAAATGCACTGATCGCTCCCTCGAAGCTCTTAATTTCCAATACACCCATATCTCAAGAATAACTGCTTAGGTTATTTGAAGGCAATGCTAACAATTTTCATTATTAGTCAAATCGTCAAACTCTGTATATTTATCTGTGTAACTTGTACTGGTCGCTGAATATTTATCTGTAAAAGTACTAGTTGGTGTTGTGTATTTTGCGGTATAACAAGCAGGAGAATGCGAAGGTGATGCACTGGCACTACCTGAAGCCGATCCTGAAGCTGAACCCGAAGCTGAACCCGAGGCTGACCCGCTAGCAGAGGCAGACGCACTTCCCGATGCAGAACCCGAGGCTGACCCAGAAGCTGATGCACTAGCAGAAGGTGAAAGCGAGGCACTCGCACTTGAGCTTGGGCTTATTGAGGGTGATTCTGAGGCCGATGCAGAAGCGGAGCCTGAAGCCGATCCGCTTGCGCTACCACTGGCAGAACCACTAGCTGAGGCACTTGCGCTTCCGCTAGCACTGGCCGAAGCAGAACCAGACGCACTCCCCGAAGCACTTCCGCTTGCACTACCGCTTGCAGAACCCGAAGCTGAACCTGAAGCTGAACCTGAAGCACTTCCACTAGCTGAACTCGAAGCCGAAGCCGAAGAACTTGGACTTAAAGATGGAGATTCTGAAGGTGAAACGGAAGGAGAGGTGCTAGGGCTAACTGATTTGGATTCTGAAGGACTAGCAGACTTAGATTCTGAGGCAGATGCAGACGCTGAAGGACTTAGACTAGCACTAGGTGACAAAGATGCAGATGGACTTAACGAAGCACTTGGAGAAAGGGAAGCAGAAGGACTTCCAGAAAGAGAAGCACTGGCAGATCCACTAGTTGAAGCACTTCTTGAAGCGGATGCAGAACCCGAGGCTGAACCTGACGCACTACCCGAAGCAGACGGACTTTGTGAACCTGACGGGCTAAGAGAAGCAGAAGGAGATAGTGACGCTGAAGGACTAAGTGACTTTGATGCGCTTCGACTTGCAGATGCGCTAGCTGAGGCAGAAGGAGAACCAGGGGTATAAGTAACAACTATTATTCCTGCTGCTCCATTACCAGAACCTGTCCAGTCATTAGTTGAAGCTCCAGCTCCAGCTCCTCCACCTCCGTACAATCCTGCTGTACCGAAAGCATTTTCCATTGTTCCCGCATCTGTTCTTCCACCATTCCCTCCAGCTCCTCCACCCGAACCGTGTGTAGCATCCCATTCCGACCCGTTTGCTCCGTTTGCACCCAAACCATTTCCTGCTCCCGTTCTACTCCCTCCTCCTCCTCCTCCCGATCCAGTTGCAGCAGTAGCAGCCGTTCCATTTGCACCCGCTGATCCTCCAGCTCCACCACCTGAACCTCCATTTCCGTTTCCACCCGTACCTCCTGTAGTTGTAACAGCAGCAGCTCCAGCAGAACCGTTTCCGTTACCTCCACCTCCACCTCCACCAGTTGCTCCAGCTCCGCCTGCTCCTCCAATTCCATTGGGTCCTCCGGCTCCTCCTCCTCCACCTCCACCGTTACTTGCTCCACCGCCAGCTCCTCCAGCACCTCCAGAATACTTTGTATCTCCTGTACCCGAGGCCGAAGCTCCACCCGCACCACCTGTACCGACTGTCCCTCCAATACCAGGAAAAGCCTCAACAACTTTTGTCCCTGCATTGTTTTTTAACCATGAAGCCGTACCATCTCCCTGCGCTCCCCCGGCGCCAACTTGAATATCTATTGTAGAACTTGGAGTAAGGGTTACGTTATTTGTTTTAGAGTAGGCTCCACCTCCACCTCCACCAGTTTCTTCTCCACCAGTCGTGGGTACACCGCCACCGCCTCCCCCAGCTATTACTTCAATTGTATTAGTAGAACTAAAATCGGCTGGAACCGCCCAAGTAGCACCCGATGTAATAAAAACTACTGTCATTTCTTAATTCCGCCTTTCAGCATTTCATCTATGCATTTAACAAAAACCTTATCCTTTTTGATATTCTCCGTATTTAAAGTAACCGATTCTATTGCTTGCATAATCTCAGGACTATTAGTTTTTGCTTGTTTAATAACACCTCTCCAGTAGATAACATTTGCTTGTGCCTCAATAAGTCGCCCAGCAATTCTATTGCGAAGTTCCACAGTCAATTTGTAATCGCTTTTTATATTATTTGATCCACCGCTTGAGCTTTTTCCCATAACTCAAGAGTAACTTACGAAGTTATTTGAAGGCAATTACAAATTAGAGGCTTTTTGAAGTATCTCAGAACCCTTACCCCACTCTGGAATATAATCTGACTCTTGCCAATTAATGAGTAGATGTTGGTTTCTGTATTGATCTTTTCTCCATCTTTGCCCCGTAGCATTAGCTCCGTGTTTTATATCAACATTAGGACACTCCGATTTCCAAGTATCGTATTTAAATTGATTTTCCCATTTAATTCTTCCGTGTGTAAAAGGTTCAAAGCCCATATTACGAACCCATTTGTTAAATTCTGCATCATCCATTGTTTTTACAACTTCTTCGGCCATCCTAAACCTCTCCTTGAAGTGAGTTATGGCAGCTTCTTTATAAACACACATCCCAGAAAGTTGATTAACATCATAATGCAAAGAATGTCCATCGTCTAAGCGGAGTAACCAAACATTCTGGTTATAGTAGAAAGTATCAGTATTTTCAGGTACAAAATCAAAATGATTAGGATGGTACAAAACATCATGTTCGCAGAAGAAAATTATATCTGCCTTACTGTTTTCTAAAGCTCCGAGTATCTGTTTAAACATAGCTAGATATCCACGTTTAAGAGTAGGAAACCGCACATTCTTCACTCCAAAGTCTATTCTCTTAAGAGAAGAACTAACTATATTGATATTTTTGTCTTTGCTTATCCTTAAAAGCTGATCTCTAACAGGCTTTGCGATCTTCTCGTCAAGCTGATTATCGGTATAGTAAATAATACCCTTGGAGATACCCCAATCTGGAGGATTGAATTTGTCTAGGATCCATTGAAATTTATGAATAGCTTTCGGCCATCCGTCTTTTTGAAACATCTTCCTAGATAACTCCCTGTTTTCGTTAACCTTTTCTTGAGGATTAGGATAAGGAAAGCCAAAGTCTCCCCCCCGTGTACGGAACATATGAGCATACCAAGTATTAAGGTTAGATATAACCCTACCTCCAGAAAGCCACGTCTTACAGGCAACTTCAACCCCTTGTTGTCCCCATGAGTGAAACTCTTCAGAACATATATCTAACTCAAAATACTTTTCTTTTGTAATCATAAAACAAGAACCTTGTATGCTCATTGTTTCTCGGTAATTGGTGTCCTGTGTCCCGTCTAGTTTTACTGCACCCTTGATATTTTCAGGTTTCTTTGCAAGCTCCCCATAGTAATTGAAGTGCATTGTTTTATCGAACCGAAATGTAAAAGTTTGAGGAGAAGTCTTAGGTATCCAGACAACATCCTTAATAGTTGGTTTACCACATTCCTCACAATCTCCAGAAGGGCTTTGATAACGAGTATGTCCGTCTTCACAAACCCAGTTAAAAACGTGTAAGTTACGCATAACAGGAAGCATTGTTACGTCATCTCCAAACTCCTTAAAAGCAGTAAGCATTTTTATATCAAACCCATCATCCACAGCACAATGTGCATCAAGTTTCATTAAATACTTACCTTTAGCTAGCTTTGCACAGTCATTAGTGCCCGCACGTTGCCCGACAGACTGGGGATGATAGATTATAGTTACCCTTGGGTCGTCAACTGTTAGAGGAGGATCTGGAAGATACCCATCTAAATTGACAATTATCTCGGTATTGCCTTTGATGTGTGATAAAACGTCTTGAACCGTTCTGTTTAGGAATTCTTCGTTGCGAGCAGGCACAAGTACGCTTAAATCATATTGCATGATAAGTTTTTTCTGCTTGCTTTCGAGCTAGGACAGCGTTCTTGAGATTATAATAATAACCCAAAGCAATTTCTTTCCCACTAACCATTATTCTAACTCGCCACTTCTGAGTTTGATTGAACCAACTAATCCCCCTATATCCTGACCTACTATTTTTGTGAGTCAACATATTGAAATGATTTTGTTGTAATGTTACTGTTCTTAAATTGTGTTTTTGGTTATTAAGAGGATTGTGATCTCTGTGGTCAGTTTGTAAACCCTCTGCTGTTTTATTTATCACCCTATGCATCAAAATATTTTTATGTTTATATGCACCAGGAATATGTTGGCTTCTCATTGCATAACCAGTATTGTTTAAATGCCACTTCCACTGACTCAAAAACTCAAAGTCTTCATTGTCTACTAACGCATATTTATTTTGACTTAGCTTGATTTTTTTCATATTCTTTACTCCTTTTTATTAGTAGTTTTGTTATATCAGCATTATAACCTATTGACTCCGACCACGCAACCCAAGCTGGGATGTCTTTTCTCAAACACTTTGATGACTCAAAACCTAAATTGTTTGGATATATAAAACTGAACCATAGGTTGAATCTTGAATCGTCTCCATATACTGTATCTCTAACTATGTAATAATCTACTCCAGCTTTTTCACAGGCTTCGTAAAGTTCATGTAATTCCATTAACTTAAATCCAATAGCCCTGTTTTCTGTCAATTTACATATTTCAGCTTCATAAAGAGTTAATTGTCTAATAGTAATATTAGAATTGTAAACAGTTGTATAAAGATCAATAAGCTCTCTTCTATCCATTGGCGCCCCCCCAATAACCATAAATGGCCTGGTCTTCATGTCTAGTAACGGATGGTTGGGGGTTTCTCCTAAAAATTCAGCTTGAAATACAATTCGTTTCTTATATTTTTTAGTCCATTTATCACAATCCCCAGGATTGATAGTTGATCTAACAACAATTAAAGGACATCCAATCCAAGAAACGACATCTTCGACAATTGAAGTGTCCAAAACTCCTTCTGGGTCTTTGTTTGGGGTTGGAACGCATACAAACGCAATCTCACAAGCATCTACTTGTTGTTTGGGAATATCCTGATCTTGGTAAGGGTCATAAATAACCGCTTCAGGAAACAACTTGTGCATAGCTTTTCCTACCCAGCCATATCCGATTATTGCTACTCTCATTTGTCTAACTCCTTATATAGTTTTGCAATATTATCAATGTGATAGTCCTCTGCCTTTTCAAGACACTTCTTGGAGTACTCTGGATACACCCAAGCGTTGAACCTTAATTCGTCTAGTTTTTCAAGAAACTCATTTAGATTGTTGACTGGAATATAGCAACCTTCTACCTCCTTGAACACACTTTCATCATAAGCAATAGTGGGAATACCAAAAGATGAAGCATTTACTATCTTTAAGGGGTTTGACAAATTCATTCTATATGGCCTCCAAACAATCTGAAGGTCTATTCTTTTATAAAAATCCACAATATCTTGTCTTGTGAAAAAATTGGAATAAGTCTCAAGCTCTATTCCCCTTTTAGATAATTCTTCTCTTAAATCCTTTGGAAGTAATGGAAAAGCACCTGTTGTACCAATAACCCCAATTCTTGTTATTCCCTCTCTATTTCTTTTTTCTCTGTCAAAATTACAATGATGCTGTGGAATGAGAATTACTTTATTAGGTATAAGTCTTTGTAATTTTCTTTGATCTTGCTGGGAACAGGCAATAGCTGTTACATAAGGATGTTTCTTCAAAAGCGGTAAAAGTCCCCAACCATCTACAACATCCATGTATGCTTTTCTACCTTCAAACTTGAAATCTTCATTTCTCTTAACGTGAGGCTTCACGTAGATACAGATGCCGTTTTCATATCCTTCCGTTGGATTGAACCTTGCTCCTATCCTTTCAGCTATTTGATCTCCTCTAATAAGAGAAGAAACACGCTGAAGATGTCCTACTCCTTCTTTAAGAGGTTTGGTTCTTATCCTAAAAGGTTCATGTGGATTAGTATTCAAAAATGCTTCTTTAGCAAAAATGGAAATCATAATACAAACTCCTTTACAACTTCTGAAACTTTCATTCTTCTCCCTGGGATATTTATTTCTACATTGAAAGTGGGAATTAGACTAATCCAGTGTAAAAATTCTTCCCTATCAACAATATAACGATATGTATCTTGAATCTGTAAGGGGGTGGCACTTTGCACCCTCCCTTTCATCGCGTTTATTAAAGTATGTGGGTTGTTTCCCCAACGTATATTCCCCAGCCTAACAATACAATATTCAGGAAAATTATCTTTAACCAATTCTTCCATCTCTCTTTTGTGTCGACTGTACCTACTGTCGCTATAAAAGATAGAAAGCGATCCAAAATAAACCAGTCTTTTTATCCTATCTTGTGACAACAAAAGGTCTTTCTCTCTCTGGTACTCAGATTCACGAGTCTCTTGAGAATTTGAAACCCCACTAGCAAAGAATGTAAAGCCTTCTCGTGGCTCCAATACACTCGCGATATCTCCGTGACCTACAATTTCTGCACTCATGGCAACTCCCTATCTTTAACCCACAGCCAACTTCTGTAACGATCTCTAACTTCTCCTTCTCTAACTTCCAATGACCCTATAACAAAGAAGGGTATCATTTTGTAAGACCATGCGTAAGCCTCCAAAACTCTTTTAACATGGATATATTTACGGTACGGATAACGAGCATAGTCATGCCCGGAAACAATACCACCGACTTTTACCTTTCTGGACCAATAATGTAGGTCAAGGGTAAAATTTAGGAAGTCGTGCCCTGCATCTATGTATACAAAATCAAGGGAGTTATCTTCAAAATCCTTTGCAGCTTCTGTGGACAACTTTTTAATAACAGTGTATTTTGGGTATGGTGACATTCTCCTGAGAGTTTCCTTGTAACACTTGTCAAAATATCCCTGAAGTTGAACTTCATCTTCTGTGAATACTCCTTTTGAGTGTGCGTCAACCCTCCATGCGTCAACTCCATACAATTCAAGGTTGGGGTTTGCTTTGCACAAGACTTCTGAGTATTTACCCTTGAAAACTCCAACCTCTGCACCTTTGTTAAATCCTAACTCAGTGAATACTTCAGCTAGGTTATCTCTACCCATGTTGGGGATATCAACAATATATTGATTGCCGACTTCAATCTTGTATTTGTCTATTATGTATTTGAATGTATTTACCATAAGTTCTCCAACTCTATAAAATTCGATAATACATCTGTTCTCCTTTGATCTTTATCCCAAACTTTTCGGTATTTAAATAAGGGATAAATCTCATGATAGGCATAAGTGTGATAATAGGTTTTCGTACTATCGTGGATAACAATGTATTTTGCAAAGTTTGCTAGACGCTTAATATCTTCTTTGCGCCTGATGCTTGGATCGTGGTCAATTAAAACAACATCCCAAGGTTTTTCTATATCCGCGTCATCCCAATTGTCTACAAAGTTAATCTCGTGCATTGGACTTCTGTAATACTCAAGCCATTTACCCCACTTCTTATCACTGTCGTATGAAACGAGCTTTCTATTGGCAAGCAAGCAAGCGTAGTGAAGGTAGGGCGTGCTAAACACCCCCATGCCGAGTTCGAGTACGTCTCCTGTTGTTTTTGCCATACAAGCCATCAAAGCGCCAAGGTGTGTGCCGTAATTTGCTGAAACTGGAATCATTTGCGGAGCCATTATTTTTTCTCCTCATAAACTAGGTCTTCCCCAGCTTGGTACATCTGTATAAGTTCTCTCCAGTTCTCAGGCCATCCTGGCATCGGCATGAACTTATCTACAAACCGTTCAAACGTCATTACCTTTTTTGGCCAAGTATCATCCCATTTATCTCCTACCCAATACTTAACTGCAAGATCGTAACTTCTATTCTCTTGAGTCTTATCCATATGATACCCACGTTTGTTTCCGTCTTGGTGTAAATGTGCATACCAAGTCTTTTTATTGACCATTACCTTACCCCCAGCCATCCAGTTCTTCATAGCTAGCCAGATAGGTTCTTGTGCGTGTCCGTAAGGGTCAATATTCGGGAAACCACCAAGCTCGAAATACCTATCCTTAGTCATGAACCACCCTGAGCCGTGAATTTGTGGGGTTTTATCAATTAAAAATCCCTCATCCATATATGTATTCATTTCTCTAGTCTTTTTAAGCCAATGTCCCCCAGCTTTAAACCTAAACCCTTTAGGGTCTGTAAACGGACAGCACAAATAGAAGTAGTCGTAAAATTCTTCTTCTCCATCTCGCATTTGAATACTCCAGTCGTCTTTAATGATCTTAAAACGGGGCATAACAATCCAATCTTCTTGCATATCGGCTTGTAAAATTTCATCAAAACCCTTACCAAAACTACAATGAGCATCAGACTTGTAGATATACTTTCCGGTTGCCATTGCTGCCAAAGCATTAATCCCTGTTTTGATTCCTACAACATTAGGAAAGTAGACTGGTTTAGTTCTTTCATCTACTTCGAAACTTCCTCCATCAAAAGGGGGGCCATCAAAACCCAACAAAATCTCAAAATCTCCAGTAGCATTATCATAAATACTCTCTAGAGTTCTACTTATATTATCAGGGCTTTCAGCCCTACTTGGTATTAATATACTTACTTTACTCATAATGCATCCTTTATTTTGTGTACAAGTTGCATATGTTTATCTTCTAACCGTCCGTAGTCTTTATCCTTTCCTTTAAGCCTTTCAAACTGATAGACATCCAACTCTTCAAAACTGGCAGTCAAGAGAGCATCCAATATATTTGGTGAAGTTCCACTACAAGAGATAGTGATAAGTAGGTCTCTGTAATCAGCATAAGTTGCCAACTGCATACTAAATACTTGATCATAACCAAAATCATTGGCAATCATAGTCATAATTGAAGTATTGCTGTTAAGGCAAATGGCCTTTATTCCTTTTGAGAATAAGTCGTTAGTCAAATGCTCTGCTGTAGCAGCACTGCCACCATTACCACATATAAATACAAATCTAGCGTTTTTTATTTGTTCTATTAATTTCTCCATTAGAGTCCTATTGATTTAACAAACCCAGAGACGTCAGTTAAAAGTGGTGTAAAGTCTCGATCACTCTGTGTGATCTGAACCTTACCTATTACCTCTCCATTTTCTCCGTGCCTTTCAATAGTTAGGATTCTGCTATCTCCCAACTGTTCCAATTGGCTTTTATACCTTTTACCTTCATGGCTAAGACTCCAATTCACTAAAATTCTTGGTCCTGATAATTTTTCAACCATTTATCTTCCCTACAATTAATAATCTGTCATCGTATCGTTTTCCTACCTTCTTTACGTTTACGTAGAATCCAGGAAGGCCCTTTATAAGCTCACGGGCTACATTTTCATCTGCAACATCCTCGATGACGTACAAAGTGTTGCCGTATCTCAAAGCGTTTGTTTTTAAGAGAGTTAAACAAGTTGAAATCTGGTCTTCTGGTTTGTGACTACCATCGTCTACTATTAAATCTAAGTCGTTTGGTCCCGGAAGAATATCATCCAGCATGTTTAACAAATCATTTTCTTTAGATTGATCACATTTAAAAACATATATCTGATCTTCTCCTTGTAAATTCTCTACTCGTTCTTTGTCGTTATCAGCACCATATATCAGGGCGTTGGGGAAAAAATCTCGCCACATTTTGAGACTTGCACCTTCCGCTATGCCTATTTCAAGAACCTTCTTGACAGTTTCTCGTTTATCTTTAAACAGATCATAATAAACATCCGTATAGTGATGCTTGCCGTACTTGTCTGTCCCGTATTTTACTGCTAGTTTTTCTAAATCATTCATTTAATGAACTTTCTTCAAGTGAATCTGCATATGCCTAATCAGTGCTTTTTTATTTGTAAATCTTTGAGTTTCGCAAAGTCCACAAGAATAGACTCCCGTATCTGGTAAAGAATCTATAAATATCTTGGCTCTATTTATTTTCTTTATATCTATTTTAACCATCCCATCTCCTTTATCTGTTCTTTCCAATCAGCAGGCCACGAAGGCATATCTGGAAACTTTTCATCAATAAACCATTCAAACTTGTGTACCATGTTTGGCTCTTCGTCATTGAGCCAGTGAGAAGCACTCCAATTACTTGCCTCTACATTTCCCCCCGGCATCTTATAGAACCTTCCATATCGGTTACCTTTATGTAAATGGCAGTAAAAAGTTTTCTTGTTTACCTTAACTGCCCCACCTCCCAGCCAAGTCTTGAAGCCCACTTCCTGCGCCTCCTGGCTAAATTGTCCATATCCTTCTTCGTGTAACCCGCCTAGAAAGTTATCAAAGTGATTTTTAGTCATGAAGTAGCAGGAGCCCTGCATACTTGGTGTGTCGTCTATGTCAATATTTATATTATCTATCTTTCTTTCTTTCCAAGGTACGCCATGCATACCGTCATCGTGGTCTTTGCCCTTTCTGGAAAAGTCTATATACATGTAATCCACGGGATATTTACCATCAGTCCTCTCCTCAATCTTCCAGTTTTCTGCATCCAGTGCGTACCTCCTGGGTATAATAACTTCGTTATCTGCACAGTCTTTTTTGAGTATCTCGTCAAACCCCTCACCTACTAAACAGTGATCGTCTATCTTCATGATAAATTCTCCCCTTGCTAGGCTCGCACAAGCATTTATACCAGCCCTCATACCAATAGGAGAATCTTTGTGAATATAAGTAACTCTCTTGTCAGTTGAAAGAGGATCAGGCCAATTCATTTCTACATTGACAATAACCTCAATATCTCCTTTAGCTTTATCTAAAACGTCCTGAATAGTCTTAGAAGCAAAAGGAGAATTATAATTAGGTATAAGAACGCTTAATTTCCCCTTTACCATTAATTAACCTCACTAATAATTGTCCAATCATCAGAATCCATGTCTCCATCATTTACCGACCACGTGTGGAACTTGCCATCTCTTTCAGTAAAGATAGAAAGCCAACCATCTTTCATTAAACAGTAATCCCTATTACCCCAGGATATACGAGCAACAGTTTTACCAGTCTGGATTTTCCTTAAAGCATCAAAGAAACTCATTGTTAAAGGTCTATTTTGAATCTTTCTGTCCTTAACAATAGGTGTTAAAGCTACCATATTACTCACCCCTTTTCTTTGAAGCCGAAGCACGAGAAGCCAACGGCTTAATTTTCTCTATATACTCATCCAAAGCCCGTCTAATATGCTCACTGATAGTCCCAGCAAGACTTTTAAGGAAACTGATTTGCTCGTTACTCAAGAAGATATTAATACGCTGAAGCATACACACATTCTACACACCCCTGTTATTTCTTGTCAAGTGAGGAACCTAAGGCTGTTCTCTATAAACAACAGTTAAATCAGGAGCTGTACCAGTAGCAACACTTATTTTAATACCTGTAAGACACGGAAGACCATACTCAATACTTCCAACCCTGTCTGTGGTATCAATTATGCCTATCTTAACATCAGAATCAGACCCATCATAAACAGTGGCAGTATTAGAAGAAGCACCTTTTTTATTAACTACAATTCTAACAAGTACAAGTTTACCTGTAAGAGTAGTATCCCCAAGAGTGGTAACGTTGTAGTGTTGGTTCGCTGATGCGTCTAAAGGATTCATATATTAAATTATGGGAAAGAAATAGATGCTGATGGGCTTGCACTTGCTGATGGCGATATAGAGGCCGAAGGACTGTAAGATGCCGATGCCGAACGTGACCCAGATGATGAAGGGCTAGCACTTGCTGAAGGCGATAGAGAGCGACTAGCTGATGGGGAAGCAGAGGCAGAAGGACTCTTTGAAGCTGATGCTGAACGAGATGCACTAGCAGACCCAGATGCAGATGCTGAAAATGATCCAGAAGCACTAGGACTGAGAGATGCAGAACTAGACGCTGAAGGACTAAGAGAAGCAGATGCCGAAAATGATCCAGAGGCTGATGGACTAAGCGAAGCAGAAGGGCTAAGCGAAGCAGAAGATGATGCACTTTCACTAGCAGAAGGACTCAAAGAGGCTGATGCGCTTGCAGAGGCCGAGAGTGACGGAGAAAGCGAAGCTGACGTACTCGCGCTAGCAGAGGCAGAACCTGAGGCAGATGCGGATGCAGATGGCGAAGTAGAAGGTGAAGGACTAGGCGATTTAGACTCTGAGGCTGAAGGACTGGAACTTCGAGAAGCAGATGCAGAACCTGAAGCACTTGGCGAAAGCGAAGCACTTGTAGATGCCGAAGGTGAAAGCGATGGCGATGGTGATGCAACCCCAGGTGTAGGAAGTGTCCAAATAGCAGCATCACTCGTACCTGTATTAACGTAAGCATTACCACCAGTTTTATCAAGATCGTAAAAGATAGCACCACGTTTAAAACCAGGATAATCTGTGGGTAGTGTATTTCCTTCTGCTTCTAAAATATTGTCAGTCGAAACGTGGTCTTCATTAGTAGGAGAAGCAATCCGATCATTGTCCCATCTCAATACTCTATTAGTTCTATAAGGTAAAAGAGCTGTTAAGAAATCACTCTCAGTTGTGGTTCTTATACCACTAGATTTAGCCTCGATCCGAGCGAGTTCATCTCTTGTTTCTCTTGGTAAATCAGCTTTTAGCTCAAACTTTGCCATTTTTATTCCATTAAAAAAAGCCTAACTCTCAAAACCTAAGGCTTTTTTTATAGCTTTAGGCTCTAAGCTTTAGGCTTCGCTAGCTTCGTCAACGAACTTCAGTTGTTAAAATTTCCAGAATCCAGCTGCAGCCATGTATCTGCGTGAATCCTTAACTTTTGCCCCGTATACGAAAAGGTCTTTGTAAGCTGTACCGAAATCTCCGATAATATCTTCCTCCATACGTGCATCAAGTACCTTATCTGCAAAAGTTACCCACATTGGATGTCCTGCAAGAACATAGTATCCATCGGTGTTGTCACCGTCAAGCCTATTACTCATATAAAGCTTAAATCCTTGAAGCATTCCCATAAAGCCTTTCTTAACCAGATCTTGATAAGCCTCGTCTACATGAAGAACAACTCCAGTTCCTTGAGAAAGAATCGTAAAGAACTCAGGAGGCGCAACTAAATACCTATCTGTGTCAGGTACAGTAGAATGTGCATTTTTCTCAGCTAGGTCAAGTTTCTGCTTTAACTTTCCAACATTGCTTAGAATATTTCCTGCGGTTATAGTTAAAACTGTAGTAGCTTCAATTGTATAAGCGGTGCTAGCAGCAATAGCTCCACCCGTATAAGCTGAAGTTGCGTCATCAAGATCATCCTCAATAGTTATAGAAGTTGTAGAAGTGAAAGTCTTAATTCTGTACCACTTTGTATGTCCGGTAGCCTTAAATCCTCGCCCAACCATTGCAGAAGTAAATGTTGTGCTAGAACCAGTAACAACTCCAGTTGTTACAGCAACTTCCACCGTACCAGATGTATAATCAGTTGCAACCCTGTTACCAGACCCAACATCAGGATGAAGATCGAATACGAAAGTATCCATGTTCTTACCTCTTTCATTGGTTACCTGGTTAACTATAGTTGGGTGCGGGTCTTTAATGTAAGAAAGCCATTTATCAAGTGTCTTTTCTTTCCAGTAGAAGGATTTGTATTGATCTATTGTAAGTGTCCCGTTATTTTCTGTTAAGGCATCAGCTGTTAAAGCTGCACTTGCGTAAGTCTTTTCGGAAAGCTTGTCAAAATCGAGGATGTTTAGTTTAGACCCAACGCCGTTAATCTCACCTTCGTAATCTCTGTTAACAACTTGGTCAAGTATATTAGTGTCATAGAGTTGAGCCATGACCTTACTTGAAAAACCTTCTGCTACTTTTGTTCCGTATGCTGACATTTTGTAAAAGATGGAGATTTCTTTTACCGTCTTCCGTGTGGAAGGTTAGGAAGTTATCTTTGCCTAGACTCTAGTATTAATGATGATGTTATTTCTTGTCAAGTGGCAGATTGGGAGCAATTTAGCCTCAGAGATTAGTTTCAATGCGTCCTTCCTTTAAAGCTTGCCTCCATTTGTTGTAATCTGTCTCTCTAAGTTTTCTAGCATCCTCTAAAGAAAGTTTGTTCGTTTTGGGTACTCCTTTATCATTGGGTCCGCCACTTCCTGTCTCGAACATCCTTCCTTTATTCTCTTTTTTACCTTTAGACTGCTCATGTAAGA
>ERZ1292632.1979-Hain-H43-01um-R2-1979-length-18250-cov-5_pt1 | contig 18250 bp, 19 predicted proteins | sample MGYA00564407_ERZ1292632 | MGnify/ENA primary metagenome ERZ1292632 (study PRJEB36523, sample SAMEA6512637) | groundwater metagenome | collected 2019-01-08 | study: AquaDiva: Metagenomics assemblies of 32 groundwater samples | reverse complement strand
TGCGCGAGGGGCCGTGGAAAATTGCTGTCAATATTTCAGACGAGATAAAGCAGATGCCGCGTACCGACGGCAAGGAGGACAGACATGAAGAATGAAAGTGAAGAGCTACAAAAAAGTGAAGCCGGCGCGGACGAGTTGGTTTCAGAGGCCCCGCCGCCCCCGCTAACGATTATCGACAACATAGAAAATAGCCTGAGCGAGCACATAGTCAAAGATTTCTTGTGCCTGCGCAACCGGGCAGCGGGCAAACTTATGTGGCGATTACTGGAAATTATGGAAATGAAGGCGTGCATACCTGCCTGCCGGTAACAGAAAGTGTAGCTCCATATTTCTAGTATCTAAGATTCTACCGCCACAAAAATCAATTTGACAAGTCTTGTTTTTGAGTTTATATTGCCACTCACGGCAAGGAGGACAGACATGAAGAATGAAAGTGAAGAGCTACAAAAAAGTGAAGCCGGCGCGGACGAGTTGGTTTCAGAGGCCCCGCCGCCCCCGCTAACGATTATCGACAACATAGAAAATAGCCTGAGCGAGCACATAGTCAAAGATTTCTTGTGCCTGCGCAACCGGGCAGCGGGCAAACTTATGTGGCGATTACTGGAAATTATGGAAATGAAGGCGTGCATACCTGCCTGCCGGTAACAGAAAGTGTAGCTCCATATTTCTAGTATCTAAGATTCTACCGCCACAAAAATCAATTTGACAAGTCTTGTTTTTGAGTTTATATTGCCACTCATGGCTTATCCCGCTTCACTTTGGGCAAAAATCAAAACCGATTACGAAACAGGAAATTTCAGCGCTTTGCAATTGCAAAAAAAGTACAAAATTGGGCACTCCTCAATTGAACACCGGTCCCTACGTAAGGGGTGGCAAAAGGGGTTGTTGATTCCCGCCATCGAGAAATCCATCCAAGAAAAATTCATCACTGCCTTCACAAAGCGCGCTTTTGATGAAAACCGTGTCGCCGAAATCGTTGACAAAATGGCCAACGCAATCACGTCAACACGTATAAAGGGCGTAGTTGCCAAAATTCCGAATTGGACAGCACGGGACAAGGCCGTAACACAATACGCGGAACTAACGGGCTCTTACGCAACGGTAAGGCACGATCTTACAAGCGCCGGGAAACCCCTTCCAACGGTTCCCGGCGTTTTAGAAGTGGTAATAAAAAATGTTGAGTAACGGCAAATTTATACCGCTTGAATTGCCAAAAAAGCACGCTCGTGTTTTGCTGGACAATACACGCAAGTGGCGCTATCGCTGTTTGCATGGTGGGCGCAATGGAGCAAAGGACTGGAGCGCGGCGGGTGTGGCGGTTGAGATTGCGGTGCGTCAACCAAAGCGCTTCCTTTGCACGCGAGAAATTCAAAAGACGATCAAGGACTCGATTCATCAATTGCTTGCCGATACAATCAAGCGCCTGGGTTATGACCAATATTTAAAAGTCACGAATAACGGAATAACGGGGCGTTGCGGGTCTAGTTTTATGTTCACAGGTTTGCGCGACATAAACGCCGATAACTTGAAATCCATTGAGGGCATTGACGTTGCGATTATCGGCGAGGCACAGAACCTTACCGAAAAGAGTTTCAACGTCCTTGACCCGACGATCCGCAAACCGGGTTCGGAGATTTGGATTTTCTACAACGACCAATCGGAATTTGATTTCGTTTATAATTTGACCGAGAAGAACCGGCCTGAAAACATGATTTGCGAAAAGGTCAACTATTTGGATGTGCCAAAAGAATGGTTATCGCAGGAAATCATTGACCAAGCAGAACGGATGAAAGAGCAAAACTCGTCGCTGTATTCATATATCTGGCTTGGCGAACCTGGCAGCATGGGGCGCTTCTTTGGTGAGTTCGGGGACCACAATCGAGAAACACCATTTATGCTCCCCGATGATTGTGAAGGGCGAATAATTGGCTCGCTTGACCACGGCATTGCCCATGATACTAGTTTTGGGCTATGGTATATTGACGCTTACAAAGGGATTCACCGGTTGTTTTCGTATCTCAATCACGGCGGGACCGCCGAAGGGCACGCAATGGCGATTTGGGACGCAATCGAGAGCTTTCCCCTCGCGCATGGAACATTTCCAACTGATATTTATTACGATCCCTCGATGGATACACAGACGAAAATCAGCGAGCGCATGTATCAAAGCGTTCTGGACGAATACAAGCGTGTCTTTGCGCTCAAGGGCCAGAGCAAAGCGGTAAATTGGATTGCCGCAAACAACCGCAAGATTGACGGTTGCCAGATTATGCGACAATGTTTTGGCATTGACAAAGGAAAGCCCCGGTTAACTTATTTTCAAGGCTACAACCAAAGTTTTGAAAGCGGAATAAAGCGCGTGATGTTCGATGAAAACAATCTTGAAATTTACGCCAAAGCGGATGGTGATGATGCGGCAGACGAAGCGCGGTATGGCATTGTCGCCGCCTATTCTTTCGTCAACCGCGTGCGACAACAGGAGCAACGCAAAAGTCAAACCGAGTGGAAATTTGAAAATGACTTAAAAAACAAATATGTTGAAAGCATGGAGCCGCTATATGCCTGAGCAAATCCAACGCGTCCGCTTCCCCGAAGAGCCGTACAAGCGCATTGGGACGCCGGAAAAGGGTTCTCCCAAGCCTGTATCGGCTAAACGCCTTATGGTGTTGATGCAAAACTCTGAATTCCGCGAGGCGGTCCGGCGCTGTGGTAAAGCAGAAGGACACGTCAAAGCGGTTTCCTTGCTTTGGCGCAATCAATTGATGCACAAACGCGAGGCAGATATGCACGCCCGGGAGCAGGCATTGGCAATCAAGCTGCAAAAGGACAAGCTGGCGGGCAAACTCCAGGACGAATATGATGTTTGGAAAGGTGCAAAAGAGGAACTTGCAGCCAAGGTCAAGCGTGACAGGCCGAAGGTAAACCCTATTTTTTTTGTGAGTAAACAATGAGCCTATTTTTTGTCGTTTCCGGTAGTATCCTTCTTGGGGTGTGGGTATTGGCAGGACTGTTTTTAGGGTTTTTTGTAAAAGGAAGCAAGCATTATGTTCAGCCGAATTAAAACGTGGATTCGGTCTAGAGTTTCTTGGTTTCGCCCGCGCCGGTGGGTAATCGCCTCGGCGACGGTTGCCGCGCTCACAAGTGGCGGTTACAAGGTGGCGACTTGGGACACCTATCGAGGGTATCCAATTATTGACACAACGACAGCACCGCCCGAAACGCTTTGGTTCGATGATTCTTTGGGACTGATAAATTTTACACGGTTCGGTGAAACAACTTTCAATCGAGGGAGATTTTCAGATGAAAAGCGTAAAGTCAATGTTGTTTGGGATTTTGTGCGCAAGCTCGTTGTTCGCCTTTGATCGGCTACAAAACTGGCATGGCTACAATGACACGATGCTTGTGTGGCTGGCAAAGCAGGACACGACGGCCTATACTGCGCCATTTCGCCTGAGTGATTTTAACAACTTCCGTTTGGTTGTTGGCGCGGATGATACCAGTAGCGCGGGTTTTGCTTCGGATAGCATTCATTTTGTTTGGGGCTATCAAAGCGGATGTGAGATTCAAAATAGCTCAGGCAACCGTGATACTGTTTGGGATAACGCGATTTTTGTGGTTGATACGTTCAGGGTTACGCATTTGGGAACGATTGATACTGCCCAGGTGGACAGCGCGGGTCAACCCGGAAAGAATTTGGCATACATTGATACCGGCTATGTTTCCGGCTATGCTACGCAATCGCGCTTGATCCAACCGCAATGGGATTGCCTGTTGAGGCTGTGGGCGCATACGTATGCACCGCATTCAGTTGCGCAGGCGGTACGGGTGAAATTTACTCTTTACGGACGATTGGGACAGCCGATTTGGAAACACTAAGGGTTGGAACGCTTTTTATTGGTTTTTAATATATGGCTGCAATTCTTTTTCTATGGTTTTTAGTTCTTCGTTATCTGGTTTCTTCGAACCCTTCTCCGGGGCAAAGATGGCCGGCTTATCGTCGACTGCGTGTATCATTTTTGTTAAGTTGGTTACAATTTTTATCAATTCTTCTTGCCTTTCTTCAAGTCGATTTATTTTCGCTGATAATGATACTCCCCATGCTTCCATTTCCACATCAAATTTGTAGAGAACAAGAAGAAGAAATGATGGCAAGAACAGGAAAAGAAAGCAAAATTGTAAACTGGTCTTGTTTTGTTTGATTAAATAATGAATGAACAAGATCAAGGGAAGAATTGAAGTGCAAATAATGAATATTACCATAAAGTTTTTATTTGATAGCGTTCCAACGATAGCAATAACCGGCGGCGAATGCCGTCCGGTTCATTGCGTTGTTATACCGCAATTGTTTGAATTAAGAAATAGGAACGCGGCAAAATGAAAAACGTTGACCATAAGAATATTTTTCATTTTCCGTTTTACGGTTTTTGGGATTACTTTTCGCGTTGTGCGTTAAGCAAGGCGCGGCATCAAATCGCTATTGGTGATTTGTTCTTTGTTGTTTTACCCTTCTTAGGGTTCGCCCCAACAAAGACGCGCCAACGATGCACTAATTTGCCGATCAGATCGGCCATAAGCATCACCCCCTGGCCGCGTTCCTATTTTTTCCTTTCTTGGTTCATCTTAATAATTATTAGCGGTATAACGTAAAGCTAACCGGCGGCAGCAGTCGTCCGGTTAAGTGAAGGGTTGGGCAACTGAAGGAGATTTATAATGTTGGACAAAATAGTTAAATGGCAAAAAGCTATTTTTGTTGTCCTGATTTTGAATATTCTCATTTTATTGTTTGCCATAGTTATACAACATTGAAGGATTAACTAAATGCTGAACCTTATCAAATCTTTTGACAAATACGAAAAGAAAATCTCCGATTACATCGAGGATCGCATTTCGTCCTATTTCTCAAGTGCAGCATACAAGGGACTCAAAACCAAAACGGAGATAATGAACGATAGCTATGATATGAAATGGCACGGCAAGCGCGAAAAGAACCGTTCATCGAACGAATGGCTATCAAAAATCGGCTTCCCCTTGGTGCGCGAAGCCGTGATGATACGCCGGGCCGCGCTCCGGGCCAACTTCCGGGCCGATCCGCTCCTCTCACTTGAACCCGCAGGCAGCACGTCTTACGAGAACGCTCAAAACGCCTCCGAGGTTTTGAATCAGTCGCTAATTAGTTCGGATTTCCGGGCCATGGTATTTTCTCCCCTTACAAGTTACGTTGCCCGATATGGTGCCGGGGTGGTATTCAGTCGGTTCAACCGCAGCGAGACCAAGGTTTATCGCACAACGTCCACGCCTTTCGGCCCAGAGCGCCAAGAGGTGCCAAAGGAAAAGACAAATGTTCTCAATGAATGTGTTGACCCGCTCAATTATTTTCAAAATCCCTCGATTGCCTACGGCTATGCCAGCGATTACCAAGGTTTTGTACGTCGATGGTATCTTTCAAGTCTTATTGCCGAGGTTAAGAAAGACGAAACCAATTACATTCGCAAGAATTTGGTGAAGGTAATTGAAGAAGCGAAAAAGGCGCAACTACAAAACAGCAATTTCCACGCGCAAAAAAATGTGGGCGATTGGAAATGGATCGGCATTGACTTGGAACATTGGTACGGCAAGATTAACATTGCCGACAACGAGGACGACGAAACGATTTACTACGTAGAAAAGGCGGGAGATAAGATTGTGCGTTTACAGACTAACCCAAACGATGATAATCTAGTCCCGCTTTCAATTTTCGGCTTGGATGCGCGACTTGATTACTGGTGGGGGAATAGCGACGCAGAGGCGCAGAGGCCTTTTGAAAACTACCTCAATTTTATCTTATCCTTGAGTGCGGACAATGCGCTGCGGGAAATGGAGAAATATATTTTCTTCCCACAGGGACAGATTGATATTGCCAATATCCAAAACGCTCACAAGCACGGCGGCTTTGTGGGGGTGGATATTAAAAACATTCCCATGAATCAGCTTTTCCATGAATGGAAGCCTTCACAGGGCAATATCAATTCGCTTGATTGGATTGTTCGAGAAGTGAAAGAAGCCAGCCAGCGGGTAAAGACGAAAGTTGATTTGCAACGCCAGGCCAACCAGGGCGGCCTACAAAATAAAACTCTTGGCGCGGCGCAAATGGTGGAGCAACAGGGCAATATTGAGGACTCGGATTTTACCGAAGAATTTGCATATGGGTTAAAAAAGCTGGGCTACGTTGACATTATTCTGCTGCAGCAGCATTTGCCGGATGTGTTTGCCATTCGCCCGAAACTCAAAGAGGCGCAAAAGGTACTGAACAAGCTCGACATCTTGGGGAATTTTCGGTACAAGTGCGAAACGAGCTTGACGCGTAACAAAATAGGCGAGGTGTTGCGGTTGCAGAACGTGATTACAGGCTTGATGAATATGATGGGCACGGGTAATCCAGCGTTTGCCAATATCAAATTACAACCCATCATCAAAGAGTTCATTAAGAAGCTGGACTTACCGGCGGACGCAGACGAAGTGTACCCCGAACAGCAAGCAATGGCGCAAATGCCGGGCGCGGTGCCGTCTATGAATCTACCCGGCCAGGAGCAGGCGGGCGCGGTTCAGGAACTTGTACCGCAAGGCGCGGGGGTTGGGGCGTGAATATATTTTTGAACATTATCACCTTTGGCCTTTGGGGCCGGTATCTTGAGGCTAAACGGATTGCAACCGAGGCCGTGGCAATTGCTTCCCGTGTACAACGATATACACCTGTGCGCTTGTTCGAGACGTCGAAGGGTGAATATCTTAACGAGATCAAACGTATTGTGGAGAATGAGGCATTCCTATATTTTCTCTACGATATGGAAATGAAAATGCTTGATAAAATGATTGCCGGGGACGTAGAGACCAACAACCAAATAATTGGTATTCTCAAAGGCATGGATTGGATGCTCAAGACCATGATTTCCTGCAAACTCGCGTATGAGGCATTGGAGAAACAGGAATGAGATACAACTTTTACGACACCAAGCGGGCGCACTATGCGTTGTATTTCAAAACCAAGGACATGCCCCTGCCTGCGGACATCAACGAACCAGTCGAACGCATGGCAAAGGCGTTGAAGGACGAAATCCTTTTGCGCATGATTGTGGATGCGCGGATAAAGAAATTGTTTGGTAACGCCGTGCATATTGTTGAACGTGAAGAAGGAAAGGGTTTGGTTTCGTTAAAATACCATTTCGAGAATGGAATTTGCACAGGCTTTACAGCCTATGAACAATATGACTCCCATAACTATTTTGAGCGGACGGTTTGCAATGACAACGTCGATATGCGTCGTCCGAAACAGGGAGAACATGAGCAAAACAAAGAGCCTGTGGGCGGACAGGGTTGAGGGTTAAGACCGGCAACCGGGAAAGCGCGAATGTTTGGCAGAGAAATTGAATTGAGGAGAAAAGGAAAATGAAACTTGTAAATGGACGGCCCGTACCGCAAGCTGGGAAAGAATTGCGGGAACTTGGCGATTTGGGCAACTCAATGGAGGACATATTAACTGAAGCCGCTAACCTGCTCGGCGGCACGGCGGATACGGACAAACTCATTCTTGACCCGGCAGATGGAACGGGCTTGACGGTTCAGGGCACGCCCGCAACCGGCATGCTGATCGGCGCAACAGCAATAGTAGACGGCCTGGAAATAAGTTCTGTCTGTTCGGGAAGCGCCGTCAATCTGTCGGGCGCAAGCGCGACGGCATTGACAATTGCTCGCGGCGTAACCTCTGCGGCTATCCGTATCGGCACTTGGGTGGCCAGTGCGGCCCCTGGCAGCGCGGTTGTGCTGGCAAATACCATGCACGATGGTGTGGACACCTCGCAGCTTGACATTGTTGCGGCGTTCGGCGAAAGCGTCGCGGATCTTACCAGCGCATACAGCGCCAAGGTCGGACGTTTCCGACATTTGGTGAGCGGCGCGATTACGGCGAATCAGGAAACGTACGGCCTTGTGGGCCAGTTGGTTTGCAAGAGCGCCACGCTCGGGCACTATCACGCGGGCCTTATGGGAACATTTGAGGTAAACACGGCAGCGACCATTCCGACCAGCTATGGCGTGGCCGGCGTTACGGCGCGGGTTGGCGGTTCGGGCCTCACCGTGAATTCGGGTGGGCTCCTTGCCGGTTTCTTGGCGCAGCAGAATTCAAGCGCCTGGACCAACAACGGTACAATCGCGGCCTTTGCTGCGAAGAAAACTGCTGCGGGCATTGCCTGGCCTCTTGGGATTTTCATGCAGTACGACAGCGTGAGCAAAATCATGGACGCGGGCTCGGCTGCAACCCCGCTTGTAAACGATGCGGCGGATACAAAGTTTGTATCCATCTATGCGGATTGCGGGGCCTCGTCGGGCGACAACCGGGGAATTTACAATCGCCTGTATTTGACCGGCACGGGCGGCGGGGAATCGCTGCGGTCCTATACGGACATAACCGGCTCGACCATCGGGACGGCGCATGGCTGTCATATTTCCCTGGGCTTCGGCGAAAGCACGACCACGGGCGCAATCACCGGGCTCGGCATTGCGGGCCGCTTTACACTTGGGCTCGCCGATGTGGCCTACGGCGGCGGCGGAACCCTTGGAGTAATCGAAGCCGAAATTTACTCGTTCGGCTCGAACTCCGATCCGGCGGGAAACGCCATAGCCATGTTCCGCGTAGGGAATAACGGCGATACCACGGGCGCGGCAGACGTTGACGATGATGCGGTGCTTTTTGCGTTTGATGGCTGGACCGTTGGAGACGGAAACATGATTGCCGTTGACGGGACGCCTGCGAATATTGCGGTAAGTCACACCATCCGATGCCGGCTCCCCGATGGATCGGCAGTATATTTACATGCCAGCACGAGCCCGGTAACGGCATAAGGAGTGCGTATATGCCCGAACCGAGGAAAATATATAACCCAAAGGGGGAAACGTGAAGGTCAAGTATCGGGAAATTCAGAGCATGTTTATTTCGATGCGCAAGGTCGAAAAGGACAAGGCGGGCATTCGTTGGGCTTTTGCTCTTGCTAAAAACAAGGGCAAAATCCAGAATGACATTGATTGCATCATCGCGGCAGAAAAAGTCATGCAGGAAACCGAGCAAGAACGGATTAAATACTGCAATGAACATGCCGTGAAAAATACGTCCGGGGAACCTGTTATGGAGAACGGGTATTTCAAAGGCGTGGATGGCAAAGCCCCGGAACTCGTTGCATTTGTGGAGAAAATGCGGAAACTCCTCAAAGAGTACAATGAGATGCTCAACAAGGAAACCGAGATAGACTTTCACATGGTCGATTTCAAGGAAGTTCCGGAGCAAATTGCCCCGGAGGACTTTGCGAATCTTATGCTTATGATTCGGGACGAGGAAACAAAAGAATAGGAGGCGTAACATGCCTTGCGGCGGAAAGAAAAAGAAGAAATAGTCGTTTGAAATAGCCGGGCAACGGGCGGACTAATTACCCGCACGGTGCAATAACTAAGGGCCGAGTGGTTAACCCTCACGCGGCCTTTTTTATTTGCCCGGCTTTTCAATACAAAACTCAAAAGGAGAAAACACATGGCAGACACAGAACAAGCGGAAGTTGTCTCTCAAGATCAATTCACGAATGATTTGGTCAATGAGCAATTGATCGACGATGAGGGCAACCCGTTAAAAACCGAAAAGGAAAAAGAACCCGACAAAGAACCCGACAAAGAACCAGAAGCGGAAGGTGACAAAGCGAAGGCCGATGCAGCGAAACTGGATAAAAAAACAAAAGAGGCTGATAAAAAGCCTACCGGATTCGATGCGCGGTTTTTCAAGAAGAACGAGAAATCGGGAAAGGAGGAGTTTGATCCCGATACAGCACTTTCTTTTTTCACGCCTAAAGATGGCGATAAACTGCGGTTCTCAGGCTATACGCCCAAGACCGTAATTGAAACGAAAAAGGATGGCGACAAGACGGCGATTGATCCGAGGGACTTCAAGGCCCTGGCGAAGCGCGACATTGAGGAGGAAAAAAAATACCGTGACGGCGTGCGAGAGCATTTGTTCCTGTTCCAAAAACGGTTCGGGGAATACCGGGCAGCCGGGCACGAAGAAACGGCCTCGTTGCAAGCGACAGCGCGGGACATTGAAGATTACCTTGGTGGAATATTGAAGGAGCGCGAGTATGAAACCTCGGCGCAACGCAAGGAACGCGAGTACAAAGAGGCGCAGGACATGAAGGAAACGGCGCAGCTTGAACAGCAGGCTCGGAGTAACGAACTTGTTTTTGCTAATACCCTTGGCGGTATTGAGCAATACAATTCGCTCATGTTCGATAAGAATTTGGGCGGCGTTGTAATGAACAAGCTGTTTGACCTCATGAATCCGGGCTTCAAGGTTGCCTCACAGGAGGAATTGCAAGGCAAAATGCAGCAATGGTACACGCGGCTTGCGAGTGACATGAATAACCTTCAATATGTTTACGAAATGGCGCTGGCGCGGCTTCAAATGCGGCATTGGCCGAAGATTGTGGAGCGCGTGCGTTCGGCAAAAGCTACGGGCGACACGAAAAAAGCGCAAGCGACATTGAAAACGCCGGATGGGATCGTAACAAATTCCAGAACTCCGAAGGAGCCTGATGCTTTGGACAAATATTTGAGTGGAAATATACCTGAAATCTGATAGGAGGAATTTTCGATGGCAACATATTCAACAAGTGCAGTGACTACCCCGGCGGTCTCGGCTACCGGAACGCTGCAACGGACGGTGGATGATAAAATCCGCCATTTGTTCCCTGGCAACCCGATCCTTTTGCTTGTCGCGGGCGGATCTCTTGCCAAAGGAACGGATTTCAAAGCCGAAAAAGGGCTGATTTCCAAGCGGCGCGTGAATACCCCGAAGTACGAGGTGTTCAATTATACACCTTTGGCGATTGAATTCACCGTAGCGACGTTTACGAGCGTGGCTAGTTTCACGGTTTCGTCTGCCGATGGCCTGACCGAGAAAATGACCATCGTAAATACGGCAAACAACACCACTTGCCGTATTTCTTCGATTACCAGCACAACCCTTGTCTGTGTTACTGTGGGATCAACAACCTTCACGGCAACGGCGGATGATGTGCTCGTAGTGATGGGGCCTGCATACGGCGAAAATTCGTCCACGCCGTACATTTTAAGCAAGGACGAGGACAACTATTACAACTACTGCCAGATTTTCCGTTTCCCCGTGGCAATCTCGGCCTCGGCTCGGGATAACCCGCACTACGGCGGGAATTACTGGACCCGCCTGAAGGCGCGGAATATCATCGAGGGCTTGCGCAAGGTTGAAAATTCGCTGATTTGGGGCAACCGCGCTTCATCGGGCGACACCACGAGCGATAGCACGCTCAGTGACACATTCCGCACCACAAGGGGTTTGTGGAATTGGGCCACGGTGTCGTATCCTGCTGGGGGCAGCATGGATTATGAAAAGCTGTCTAACGACCTGATTCTGGCGATGTCCGAATATGCGCGTGGACAGGGTAAAACCTGTGTCATGCCGTGTTCGCAGAAAGTCAACGGCCAGATGGTTCAATGGGCGCAGGACAAAATGATTGTGAACGATTCCAAGGAAATTGACGAATTCGGCGCAGCGGTTGAGAAATACCGCACGTCCGGGCCGTTGATTCGCCCGATTGTTCACGACTCATTTACCCGTGGCTCCAATGGACCGAAGGCGCTGGTTTTCGACCCCGAGGACATTGAGTACGTGTATCTGCGTGACCGTGATTTCCAGCCCCGCAACGGCATTCAGACGAATTCAACCGATGGATACGAAGATGAGATATTCGGCGAAATCGGCATCAATTCGCTGACCGGCGGAACGGGCCTTACGCAAATCACAAACTGGTACTAAACACAACCGGGGAGCGGTGAAATTCCGCTCCCCACTTTTTAATGGAGGATTTTGCAATGAGAAAACTTTTGATCCTGCTCGCGGTAATGGTTTGTGCCTTTGCCGTGAGTGCCGGGATTACATCGTATTCCGCCGTGGATGGCGTGTACGATTGGGGCACGGACACACTCTATGTGTCTGCGTCGCGGTATGATACGATTTCCACGACCGCGGACACGATTACCGTTTGCACAAAACGAACGTTCTCAAAACTGAAAGAGCATGGTATTCTTTTTTCGGCTTTTTCGGGAACCGTCAATTTTGCGTCGGCTCTTCCCGGCTATGTACAAGTGATTGCCTATGATGCTGACAAAACCGAAATCTATCGGGCGACGGTTGACAGCATTGTCGGCTCGGCGGGAGAAGTTTGCGATCTGAATATTGGGGCATTGGTGCATGGTTCTTATTTTACTGTGCGCGTTTTTTGCACGGCTGATCCGGGCACCGTTGCTTTCAATAAGTTCTATGCCGTTTGGCGGCAGGGAACGACAATTACTTTACCGAAACGGTAAACCATTATCGGGGGCTGGCCCGTAAAGCTGGCCCCCGGTTTTAAAACTCAAAAGGAGAAAACCAATGGAAAAGACGAATAAAATCGAAAAAACGTATTACGCCCGTCGTTACCGGCAAAGCTATTACGTGCCCGTTCTCGGGCCGGATGGCAAACCTGTTTACAAAAAGCATCCAACCACGGACGCTTTAATCTACGTCAACAACAAGCTCAAAATGCTTGAGGAATTGCGGTTCTTTGACGTGATTTCACAAAGCGGCAAATTGGGAATGCTTTGCAAAAAAACCACGGCTGACCCCGTTGAGATCAAGGTGTTGGATGCGCTGGCGGCCCAGCGGGATGCTACGATTCTCACCGAGGAAGAGTACAAAAAGCAGAAAAACCCTGACCTTTTTGCGCGTGAAACAGAATTGGTCGCACACTTTGAAGCGGATACGGCGGCCAAAGACCAGACCATTGCCGACCTCAAACGCAAACTAGAGGAGGCACAACGAAGGAATAAGTAGTGCCGTACATAAATGACACCTATGCAAATATCAAAAATCGCCTGCTGGATTGGTTGCAGGTTGATGATACCGGCGGCAATGTTTCAAGCGTCTCGCTTGACCTGATTAATCGGGCGCAGGCGTGGCTTTGGGGTTATCGGGCGTGGGCATATTTTATAACCACGTCCAGTTTGACGCTTACGAATAAAGCTGTGGCCCTTCCCGCCGATTTCGGGCGCATTGTCCGCGTCTGGCATGACAGCGACAGCGACGGCAAACCCGATTTCTTTTATCACCACAAGGGCGATGTTGCAAGGGGCTATGAATTGCGTGATGCTTTTTTAAAGGCGTCGGGTCACGCTTGGACGATCACTTTTTACAGCAATCCCACATACACCCCAAAACTGGAATACATGAAATTGTTACCTGATTTCGCAGGATCGGGAACGGAGTATTCCTATTTCCCCGGTGAATTGATTTTGCGTACCGCGCAAATGCTCCATTACGGCGATGCGGAAATGGTGGGCAACGAATATTCTATTGTCAAAGATTTGCAGGCCCAGGCATTGAGGGATTACGAGCAATCGCACCAATACGTAAATGAGGATTCTATTATGCCGATCAATGATGATCAGGGACAACGCGTTGAGATTGACAGTTTTGCAATGGATGGTAGCACCGACGGTTACACAAATAATTACGATCCGAGTTATGATAGGGGTTGAGGAATGGCGCAGAGCGGGACAAAAGCGATAACGCTTGACTTTTCCAACATGGCCAGCGGCATGAACACCGTTGACACCCCTACGCAATTGAGGAAAGGCCAGGTACAAAGCGCCGTCAACGCCGTGATGGGCTCGCGTGGGTTCCAAACGGCTCAGGGATACTTGGGTTTGAGCGCCACAGATTTGTTTTTGAATTCCGTTAAGGGCATACACGTTCACCAATTCACGGATGGCACCGAAGCGCTTTTGACCGTAAGCAACGGGCATGTTTACGCCGTGAATACATCCACCGGGGCATTGACCGACCTTTTTACCATAAGCGGTACGGGTGAGGCATATTTCGCTTCCGCTTTCAATAAATGCTTTGCGGTAAATGGTACGGGGGCCGTGAAGGTGGAGAGCGCGACAACGGCCTATAATATTGGAATTGTGGCCCCATCGGGAGTAACGGCAGCGAAGGCGGCGGGTGGTTCTCTTACTGCTGGCGTTTACAAAATCTACGTCTGTTATGGGCGCAAAGTGGGCGGCACAATTGTCCTTTATAGCCAGGGCCAGACCATTGGAGATGTAACCCTGAGCGGCGGCGATTTGAGCATAACATTTTCCAATTTTGCAAACAGCAGCGATTCCCAAGTAAACACCAAAATTGTTTTTATGACCGATGCGGACGGGGCTACGTATTATTTCTATCACGACACGAACGACAACACCACAACGAGTTTTACCATTACGGCAACGACAAACCGCAACACGTCTTTACTCTATACCGTGGAAGCGTCGTTGAATTACGTTCCTCCGGCGCTAAAGGGCCTGATAATGCACGACCGCAAATTGATTGGATGGCTTAATGATGTGGTTTATTATTCTCTGCGCTTCGGTAACGTGTATGATTTGGAGCGGTGGAACACGGCTTCCAACGGGCAAATTATCACATACCCGCATACCGTGATTTCTCTTTTCTCTATGGGAGCGCATTTGTACATCAACACCGTTGCCGGTATCATCATGCAGCCCTACGCGGACTGGAGCCAGAAATATGAGATAATGGACAGGCGTTGGTATTACCGATTCCCCAAAACCGTTGACAATTGGGGTAGCCAGGTAATTGGAATGACCAACGACGGGCTGCGGATATTCGACGGTGAAAAGTTTTCCACCTTTGATTTGAGCAAAGATATAAAGCCGGAAATCGACAGACTCTATTCAAGTTATTCCAGCGATTACGAACCCTGCGGAAAGGTGGTACGGCGCGAGAATCGTACGGAATATCATCTGAGTTTCAGAGACACCAATACAGGCACGGCATTGAATAACCGTTGGTTTGTTCTCAATCTCGATGATGTCGTTATTCGGGATTCGGATAATTACCGCACGCCGTGGGAGGAAATCGACCTCGGTTTTGCTTATGCAACGAGCGCAAAGGACAATACCAATTATTTCGCGCAATCCAAAGAGGGTGGGGCCTGCATATTCAAAGAACGCGGCTCCGAAACGCGAAGGAAATATGTTTACACCAAGGCGGGGGCGTGGCTGGCGGCAGAGACAGACCGAACATTGAAAATCATCACCCGCCAGGACATTACAAACATTACTGGCATTGTCCGTTGGCATACCCTACACGTTTACAGCAAAGGGAAATCGGCTTTTACGGTGAAGGTGGTTATCATCGACAAGGCCGGGCGGTACAGGATTAAAACTGTTACGCCGTCAACGGATGGTGTCAGCGTTTTCGGCACGGCAATATTTGGTGTGAGTGTGTTTTCGAGCGAGACCCCGCTTTTGCGTAAGATCAAATTGCCAATGAGCATCAAGGGGCGCGGGGTTTATTTGGAAGTTGAACAAACGACAAACGATCCGACAATGACTGTTTATGAATTGGTATTGTCGGGCACGTTGATTAAAAACCGTTTTACATAGGGAAAAACATGAAAAAGTTGTGGCCGATTCTTGTTTTGTTGGGCGTGGTTGCGATTGGTGCTTTGGATGATATGAGCGTGCCCTATACTTTCGGGGCGAGTGATACCATTTACGCGGCGTATTTCAACGCCAACAACGACAGCCTGGAGGCGTGGATTATCCGCACCAATGACAGCCTCGATCTTAAATGGATTCGCTTTACGGACTTAAACGGGCACGACACGACATTGAAATATTTGGCCGTAGATACTATCCGAAGCAAGCCGGACGTGGACAGCATTCGCGGGCGGCCTTGGATTGATTCTTCGGACATCGACTACCTGGACGTTACGGATTCGCTGAAAGTGGGAAACGACCTCAACGTAACCGGGGAGGCAAGCGTTGGCGGGACTCTGGGAATCACAGGGCGAACAACGGCTACGAATATCACAGCGGATACAATCACTTGCGATTCGATAAAAAACAGTTCCGGGATTAGCACGGTACGATTGACGGCAACAGGGAATATAACCGGTGATAGTTTGGTGAGTAGCAAGGGGGCAAGGATCACGAATCATGTTGCTTGCGCTACTTTGACCGGGAGCGGAAATGTTACAGGGGATTCCCTTGTTTCCACAAAAGGAACCCGAGTCGCTAATAGCCTGAAGGTTGGAGGGGACGTTTACACGGTCGCTTGGGCCGAATTTACAACGCCAACGATTGTAGGGGTTACGGATTCATCTTCGTCTATTTATTACAAAAAAATTGGAAATCTGGTTTTTGTAAATTTTGCAGTGGCAGGGACGGGAAGTACCACGGCCTTTACTTTTACGGTCCCCTATACAAATGGGGGCGGGATATACGTGTACTTCCCGATAGCATTCATTGACAACTCGACAGCCGGGACCGCTTGGGGAAGGGGTCAATTAAATAACGGTTCCTCAACCGTAACGCTTTACACGAATGCGGCGTCAGCCGGGTGGACGGCTTCTGGCTCCAGATCGGCAGTGGGACAATTTTTCTTTGAGGCACAATAATTTCTATTCTCAATCTAACCACATTAAAAGGAAACCCAATGGCAACCATTACCCCGCTCAACCAAACATCAAATATCGACCCTTTGACCGGCAAGCCGAGGGTAACAAATTTACCTTACGCGAATGCGACAGCACCATTACCGATCATGCCCCCGGTTCCACAAGTGGGCGCGGTTGCTCCCATTGGCGGCGCGGCCCCGACAGAAGGCGCATTGAATCAACAGGTATTACAGACCGCGCAACAGAAAGCCATTACCGGGTTTCAATCGCCAGTGATGGACCTAACCTCACAGCGCACGCAAGAGCTTTTGCAGAACCCGCAACTTGGCGAACAGCAACAGGCCGCGCAGAAGCAGGCACTTTTGGAGCAGGCCGACCGGGAACGATCTCAATCCCTTGAAACCTTACGGCGGCAAACCTCTGGCGTATCCACGACCGGGGAAAACCTTAACCAACTCATTGACGTGGGCTTGCGCGGTGCGGAATATAAAGCCGATTTGCAGCGACAGTTGAACGCAGAGGAAGGGGCGAGGCAGAAAGAAAATGTTCTACGGGCGCTTACCGAAGGCCGGGCCACTGGCGAACAGGAGCGGTTGAGATTTGGGACGGACATTGGGGCGCTGGCGCAGATACGCGGTGCAGCGGAAGGCGCGGAAACGCGAGCCGCTACAAGCTACGAAAATTCGATGGATCGCGGTCTGGCTTGGGCCACAACTACGCAAAATGTTGAGCTACAAAAATTTTTAACGGATATAAAAGGCAAGCAGGAAATGGGGCAGCTTTTGCAAGCCCAGGATTTTCAGGGCACGCAAGCAGAGCTTGACCGTTTGCAGGAAAAAGCGATACAGGAAGGCGATATTGCCGGGCAAGTGCAAATCACGCAATTGCGCGGCGAGATTGATGCGCAGGCGCAGGCAGCGCAGCAGGCTTGGAGCAGCGCCGAGCGCGTTGCAAACCAGGGCTGGCAAACCGGCGAGCGGTTGAGCGAACAGGATTTCACGGCGGGCCAATCCTATCTTGACCGACAATTACAAGATGCCATTTCGACGAAAAATATTGAGGCGCAGAAGTATCTTGAGAGCCAAAAGGCGAGTCTACAACTGGCGATGCAGACGAACGAAATGGATTATGGTACGAAAATGGCGTATCTCAACAACGAACTCGCCAACGCCACGGCGGACAAGGACGTTTTGCGACAGGAGCAAATCCTTACCTTTCGGCACACGCAGGAAATGGAGAGTATTGTCCAGCAACAAGGATTCGAGGCCGGACAAACGTATCTTGGGCAACAATTCCAACTTGCCATGCAGAGCAATGACCATGTTCAGGCGCAGACTTTACAGCGCTTACAATTGGAGGCCCAGGCCACAGAGCACGCCAAGGATTTGGCGATTGAGGAAGCGCGGGTTGCTTTGCAGGAAAAAGGCGTTGACATGGCGCAGATCGACCAACAGTATAGCATGATTCAATCCGAAGTTGAAGCGGGCCGAGTAGCGCCGGACGCGGCTTTCCAATTTTTGCAGTCAACCGTTGCCAGCCAGGGCATTACCTTGACCGCCCTTGACGCTACCCAGGCCATAAAACAGGCGATGGATGCGGAGTACGACGCCCAAGTTTACCAGTTTGCAAAAACCCATCCCGAATACGTTGATACCTCAACCGAATCCGGGTTGAGCCAGGAAGGGTTGATGGCGTAC
>ERZ1292632.1175-Hain-H43-01um-R2-1175-length-26618-cov-7_pt2 | contig 18255 bp, 36 predicted proteins | sample MGYA00564407_ERZ1292632 | MGnify/ENA primary metagenome ERZ1292632 (study PRJEB36523, sample SAMEA6512637) | groundwater metagenome | collected 2019-01-08 | study: AquaDiva: Metagenomics assemblies of 32 groundwater samples | reverse complement strand
AAGTTTGTATTCTTAGCCATCAGTCTAGGGATGGCAAGTATAGCTGCCGTCTCAGAATGAGGGTCTCCACCTGCGTCGAATATTCCTTGCATCACACGGTCGTTTGATTTGTATGCCAGTATACGCAGCTCCTGCTGGCAAAAATCCAACGAAGTGAATACGTCGGCATCAGGCACAAACATAGTCCTGATCTCCCTCCCTCGTCTCTTGGGGATATTCTGCAGGTTCATGTCACTGGAGCTAAGCCTAGATGTAGCGGTAGCCATGCCAAAGTGCGTATAAGCCCTGGTCTTGCCAAGTAACGGCCTTATATATGTGCTTAGTATCTTATTGGACCCGCGAAACAGCAATACCATCGACGCCACAGGGTCGTCCAGTGACTTCAGCGCCCTCTCATCTACCGGCATAGTCAGCTTACCGGACCGCCTGCTCCTAACAACCTTGAGGATGTTCCCCCTATCACTCAGGGCATACCCTACCTGCTGTGGGCTGGCAGGATTGAAGCCCATACCTTCACATAACACCCTGTACTGCACTTCCTGCTGTCTGTATTTCTTCTCCAGCTCCAGCACCCTGTCCTGGTCTACTCTCAGCCCTCTAGACTGCATATCTAGCAGCACTGGAACAAGTGCCATATCACTTGCTTCTGCTGCTACATCTACCTTGTCTTTCATGTACTCATACGCAGCATATGTAGCCATCGTATCCAGGCAGTTCTTCTGCACTACTGTCTCTACCGGCAGCCCCAGCAGCCCATCCTTCTTGGATAGCTTAGGGAACTTGCCGGACTGTACCCCACCGTAGTATGACAGGTCACGTAGAGCCAGTGGCAGCCCTAGCTGGTTAGCCATAAGCATAGTGTCGGCTATGTTGCTGGTGTCTACATAGTATGCCCTAAGCACGTCCAGGTCGAACATACAGTGATGGTATACCTTGGTAATCGAGCTGTCTGCCAGGAGGCGAAGTACCATAGGTAGGTATGGGCTGGCCTCTGGCCACACAGGGAACCAGAAGCCATCCCTGGATGACGGAGCTATACCTATACCCAACAGCCTCTTGTCCTCCAGACTCACAGTCTCAGTATCCACCGCCACAATCCCGTCATGGTTATGGAATACCATCTGCTCCATCAGCTGCTCTATCAGCTCAGCGGACATAGGAATCGTGCTGCCATAATGACCAAACCTTACCATGATATGTCAGACTCCACTTCATTACCCCACGCATGCCAGCCAGGGCATCTCTCACGAGCAAACAGCTCTATCCTCGGCACATCCCCAATAAGCCTAACAATGAGGCTCCTGACCAAAGCAGGCTTCTCGCTGTGATTGCCACGGGGTGCGAACACTAGCTGCTTGACATCCCTAGCCACACGCTTAGGGCTACCGCGCTTGCCCAGCAGCACTCTCTCTATGTTCCCATTGGTCCAGTAGCCCAGCCCTGAATAGAACCCGACTCCGCTGGGATTTAGCTTCACCCACACGAACGCAGTGGTAACATGCTTAAATCCCCACACTTGCATCACTTCATAAGGCATGGTTCCTTTTGGCTCCGTTGCCCATAGGAACAGGGTACAGTTGTCGTCGGCGATGTCCAGTAATGGCAGGCTCTTGATGCACTCCAACGACATTGGTCTGTATGTATATCCCCCCCTGGCAGGGTCGTGGCTCTGCTGGTTGTCATAAGGCCACGGAGGGTCCGCGTAGATGATTTTGTACTTCATTCCTTAATGCCCAAACCTCACGTCATTCCTCTCTGACTATCCACGCGCCGACACGAATACCTATTAAGCCAGTTACAACAATCAGGCTGAACAGCCACGGTAGGCTCATAGTTATCTGCATGCTAATCAATTCTTTCATCACTTCACCAGAACAGATTCCTGCGCTTGTTCAGTACCCAGTTGAGTACATATATAGCAATACTTCTGTCGTGCGGAGGCACGTCCGACAGCCCCCTCAGTTTTAAGCTCTCTTCCAGGTCCTCGACCATCTCCTGTATTTCCCACTCACTCCTGATCGACTCCATTATTGCCTCACCAGTATGATTATGTTCTCAGTGTCTATAGTCAGGAAGCCTTTCTTCCTCTGTAGAGCCTTCAGTCCTGTGCCCTTAACCTGCCTCATAAACCACCTGGCCACAGTGAACCCCGCCGCTACACACATACTAGCCGCCCTGCTGCTAAGCTCCACTACCGTCCCCTTATCCGTCTTGTCCTGGATGACTACGGTAAGAGTCCCGCCCACAGGGAGTGACCTGTAGCACAGCTCATATATCTTAGCCATCTGCCTGTTGTAGAAGTAATCAGACAGGTTGCCCAGGTTGTCCGGATGAGCGCTGTAGTTGAAGAAGCCCTCTACCACAGCATCCTGGTTTGCATTTCTGCTTAGCAGTCTCCTGGCCTTCTCGTTGAAAGCCGAACGGCCTCGGTTGCATACCCCAGCGTATGGCGGACTGAACACCACATGGTTAGACGGTATAGGCAGAAACTTAGTACAGTCACCAGGAATCAGTATAACCCTCCCTACATCCAATCCATGCTCAGCGCCCAGCTTGGCTAAGCTAGCCTTCTGCATCTCATAAAACACCTTCTCTATCTCTATGCAGATGACCTGATAGCCCTCTAGAGCAGCCATCATTAAGCTGCCAGTCCCACTGGAAATGTCCATGAGAGTCTGCCCAGGCTCCCCAACATGTCTGTATATCTCCTGTAGCAAGTACAAGTTCATCTTGGCAGGATGGTTCATGCTCTCAGATACAAACAGTTCCCTGCGCAGCTTATGGTCCGGTGGGAACTTAATACCGTCGGGAGTAACCGGGTATTGTTTGGCAAAGCTGTCTATGTCACGCACTGCCGCTCACACCCTCTAGTCCTTCACCACCTTCATCTTTCTTACCGTACATCCCAACGCCATCCTCCTTCATTGCCTCTATCAGACGGTCTAGAATGTCGTTGACCTGAACATGCTTTTCCGCCCAAAACATCCGTACAACTCGAGCATTTCCCCCTTCTGCCGTACTATTAGCCCGATCGGAATACACCTGCAAAGTTATAGACAGGTGCCCCACTAACTGGTCTAGCTTACTCATCTTGCTCCAACCTCCCTCAACACCTTCTCTGCCACTCCCTTACCTATCCCATCCACCTGCGCCAGGTCAGCGGCACTGGCATTCACCACCGCATACACACTGCCAAACTGGCCTATCAACGCCTGCGCTCTCTTCTCCCCCAGCCCCCTTACTCCCATCAGCATCAGCACCTGCGGGTTCAGCACCGCTGGAGTCTTGGGCTTGACGTATCTGGTAAATGTGCTATGGCAGCTCTTCTGGCAGTTCTTATAGAAAGAAGCTACAGCAATTGCTGTAGCTTCCAAGCCAAGGGTCATCACTACAGGTACTCCAATGTCGCTTAGCTGCCATATCCAGCTCATCAGCATAGCCATCATCCCAGGATGGTTCTTACCGTATACTCTCTTAGGCACCAGCATCTTAGATAGCTTGCCGGTGCCATATGCATAGGTGCGTACACCATCTGGCACTGGCTCCGCTACCCCCTCAATCAGCAGACAGGTTCTATCCGCGTGGCCCACCTCCCGTCTTAGCTGCTCCTCTACTGCATCCAGGTCGCTAAGCACCTCACCCCACTGCTTCCTCTCTACCTGCACAACCCTGCCGCTACAGTCGAACCACATATAGTCAGCCATCCCCTGCTGGTTTATATTGCTGCGGGTTACAGGTACTGACTGGCGCAGCAGCATCTCTATCTGCACAGGCTCATGGCTATCCACCACCAGCATCCATTCCCCCTGTTACTAACTTACTTCAAATACCCCATCCGGGTGCTCCTCTGCCCACTTTAGCAGTATGCTGAGAGCATACCCTGCGTTGCCTGGCGTGCTTTCCAAGTAGTCACCTGAGCGTTCCACTCCTAGCTTCTCTACTGCTGAGCGCAGAGCCTCAGTGACAATAGCGGCTCTAGCACCATCTAGAAGCCTCAGCCCCGCATCTGAGTTTAGAGCCTCACAGTAGAAGACAGAGTAGTTGTATGTGATGTACAGGATGGCATCGCCTGTTCCAGTCGTAGCATAAGCGCCTCCATCAGTATGGGAAGCTACTGTCAGAGGTCTGCCGCATAAGCTGCAATTCAAGTCTACCCAGTAACTCACTTCTTCTCCCTCTTAACACTCGCTTCCCTCTTAGCCACACTCTCAATCATCTTAGCCCTACCCGTAACTCTCCCGCCCATCTTCCCTATCTTGCTCATGTGGCCAGGCTTAGCAGCAGTAGTCTTACCCCCCTTCTTACCCAGCTCCACAAAGAACTCCCTGCCTTTGGCAGCAGCCTTCAGCCCACTCACCCTGCCTATCTCGACAAAGTGGGACCTGCCGTACTTGGCCATAGTAGCCTTGCCCCCCTTGGCTCCTGCCTCCTTGACTGACATAGATTCAGCCACTGGTGCGGTTTCTGTCATATCTCACTCCCTCTAAAAATCACAATTACGTTGCGCAGGCTATCCCAGGTAGCATCTGGCATCTCGAATCCAGTAGCTTGGAGAGCTAACCCACACAGCGTAAACTTGCTATACACCTTTAGTACCTTAGCACTCTTACCAGTATCATCTACTACAGATACACTCCTGACATCGTTGCGAATATTGACGTCAGAAAGCGGGTCTATGTGCCTCCACCCTGCACTCTTCCTGCCTATCACTACATCCAGCACTTCCCCACTGGCACCCTGGCGCTTCTCGTACTCATCATCCATAGGAGCTGTCAGCACCAGGTTCTTATCCATTTCTACGGCCGCAGTCAGTATGGCTCTCATCCTGGCGTTAGGCTCTGTGTACTCCTCACGCATCAGATTGCTGCGCTCCTTTTTGAACTCCTGCTTCTCCTGTAAGAAGGCCGACCTGCACAGCTCCCACACCTGTGCCCAGCTATCGAACATGATCGTAGCCACATCCTCGTCCTTGAGCGCCTCCAGGTAGTCTTTCAACATCTTGTACCATAGCTCTTTCATGCCTACCAGCAGCTTGCTAGGCCCCACATCTAGCCTGCCTATGACAGCCTGCTGTGGCGCAAAGTAGCTCTTGGATACTACCTGTCCGCTATCTATATCAGCTTGGAACCTGTGCTTAGCCCTACGAAACCCCCCAACATCCAGGTCGAAGTGCCTGAGAGGCTTAGGAAACGTGAGCCCGAGAGTAGTCTTGCCGGTCTTAGTCTCACCTGAAATTAAGCATGTTACTGACGACATAAACCTACCTCGTCCAACTAGCTACATTGGACGTTGCAGCGCCCGAACTCGCCTTAAAGACAGGCGAAAGCAACGCCTTCTCCAGCTTGGCTTGCACATCCATAAGACGAGCTTGCGCGTCTACCAGACAACCAACTACGCCATCTATGGAATGTAGCTTGACCATGATACGATCACAGAGAGGATATGGCTCAGGCCCCTCACCCGGTGTGACAAAGGAATCGACGGGAACCCCAGTATTATCCCCCACCGTCCTCTCTAGTATCCTGTAGGCGCTCGCTACGTTAAGCTGCTCAGATGCTATGGCAGACTCCAGATTGGCCTTTATACCCGCTATCTCTTTTAGGACTACTTGCTCAAATGAATCCAACTCAGGCACACTAACAACTGCCATGTCCTACCTCCCCATCTTATACATTCTACCTCTGACGCAGAACTCAGCCACATCACAGTAGTATTTACACTTGTTGTGATTGTTCCAGCACTCGTACTCAGTACACAGCTCTGCCATTCCCAGCTTCAGGGCCTGTAGCAGAGCCTTCCTCTTGCGGCTAAAGTACCCGATTACATCTCTATCCGGCAGCCTCCGTACAGGGATTATGTATATCGGCTCGGTTACACCCCTGCTGGTGGCCACACTGGTATTGCCATCCCTCACCGTCACCTGCAACCTCAGGCTGGTGATCCTGTACTCACCCTTAAATCCCTTCCTTGCTGTTAGCTTCCCTAGCAGCACCCGGTACATGTTCAACTGCATCTCCTGCTCGAACATATCCGCCGCCTCCGGGTCTGCAACCCACAACCCGTTTGTCTTCACCAGCCCCAGGCACTTAGCTACCTTGTAGCTGCCAAATGCCTTCATATCGTAGAGCGTGTAGCCAGACCCATCAGGCTCCAGCAGGTCCAGTGTCCCATGATACTGATTGTTGCTGACATCCACCTCGGACAGCCACGTCCCGCTATCGTGCATCAGCTTGTGATGGGACGAGCCCAGCAGGGCGTATGCTCTGCCTGTTGGCTTAACAGCATAATCCTTGGTTATCCTCAAGTAGGACTGCCTAGTGCCATTCAGCAGGTCCGTGACGTGAGGTCTGCCATCCCAGGGACGGTCCCTGGCTACTACAGCCAGGGTCGGAAGGGTCAGACATCGCTGACCCAACCGACAGCTGCCAAGGCAGCTACTCACATCTATCTGCTCGTTGTCTGGACAGATAAATCTAGCTAGCATCATACCTCCGTCATTGCATCTACCCTATCTGCCCAATAATCCACTGGTCCTCTTCCCAGGTTAGCTCACACTGGCAGGCTAGCTTCCAGCCGCCATTCCTGAACTCCAGAGATACGTTGCACCTAGGGCAACTAAGAACGTAGCTTGGATTATCCTGCCTTGGCCACATGGTATACTCCTGCACCATCCACGGTTACAGTTCCATCAGCCAGCAGACTAGACACAAACACCCTGCTGGCTATCTGCGCCACCAGTGTGGGGTCACCCAGTACCGTCTGGTCACTCAGAACAATCACGTTATAATCCGGCAGAGTCTTTCCATCCAGCAGCTCTATGGCACGCTGCCTGGATAACGTGCCGGACTGCTTAGCAGTGCCACTGCCCACTACTCCCTCCACTTCCCAGTAGGTCATGTCCTTCTCCACTCGGCTCCCAGCCCCATCCCCAATCTTGATCTTGTGCCCACTGGTCCGTCGCAGTTGCAGCCTCCTGCCCTTGAGGTCCCCGAAGTCCTCCCCCTCCTTCAAGTACTTAATGCTGCTATTCATCAGCACGCCCAGTGCTGACATCGGACTGATCTTCTTGCCTGCTGCTGGAGCATTGAGCCGCACAGGGAACGTAGGCCAAGGATACGGCTCTGTACTCTCCACATCGGCAATGTCCACGAACTCAAGGACCACCCGGTCCTTCTTGTATTGGTCGTTCTCGCCAGGGGGCTCAGTCTTTATGTTTGCCAGAGTCCCTGTGAATGCCTGGAGCACTGATCGGTCTACTGTGTCATCGCCGATGTTCTTGATCGACAGCCCAGAGGCTAGATTCTGTACCTCTTCTACAGACACTTTCTTTCTCTCCTTAGTTTAATTTTTGGTTAGCTTGAGTACGTGTGATGCTAAGTTACCACTTCATGCCATACGCTTCCTCCATAAGCTATAGGATAATTGAGGCGGGCCAGTCATCGTCATTACTCATAGACTGGTCATCTGTCACGGGCATGCCCGATTTCCGTTTGCGGTCAGGACCGCCGCTCGCCTCAACCATCCGATTCAGGGCAGGTGAGCTTTCCCCTACTCACAACCCCCCATAAACAGCCTGGTCTGGACTGCTAGTAGACAATCCAGAAACATCTGCTTGCGGTCCCATACCTACTCTACTACGCAACTGCCCTGGTGCGGCGGCCAGGACTCGAACCTGGAACCGGGAGTATATAAGACTCCTGCGCTGCCATTGCGCCACCGCCACTAGCGGTCCAAAAACCGCTTTCCCAATTGCCGTAATAGCAATTTTACCCCCAATTGGATTGCATGTCAATAGGCAATTTTGGGATTGATTCGGGTTTGTTCGGTTTTGTTCGGGTTGACGGTTGTTGCTGCAATAGTTTTTAACGTTATAACTATATATGAATAACGTAATGTTTATTAAGTATTCCAATACTATAATCTCTATATACTCTCTATATACTCATGAGTAGCTGCTACCCCCTAATCTAGCTTTCAACATCCGCTTATACTCCCTCCTCCTGGTTCTGCACTGGGCGCAATTCACCCCCAGCTTCCCCGAAGCCGACTTGAAATCAGCCGGTAGTTTATAAGCCCCACAGGTTGGACACCTGTGAGTCTCCATACAAGACTTAAACAAGGGAGCGGAGCACAGGCTCCTGTTGCATTTGTCCCGGTTGTAGCTATGAGTGCTAGATATGCAGGGGCAAGACGATTGCCACCCTTCGCTAGATGCACCAGCCCAGTCGCTTAGCAGATAGACACGCTCTAAGAAGCTCATGATAACCCTCTATGGTGTGTTAACGTTAAAACTACGGTCCGGGAAGCTTGGTAGACCATCAGCAATATTCTTTAACGTTATAACTATATATTAGAAACGTAATATGTATTAAGTATCCTGATTCTATAGTCTCTATATACTCTCCTCATGCTGTACTCATGCAGCTACAGTAGCTGTACTGTATAAGCACTCCATCTGCTAACGTCCGCTTATACTCCCTACTCTCAGGAGAGTAGAAGAGAATTGAGGCCTCCCGATAAATACACAGTCTGCCGGGTAGGTGCGGTCCAGGAAGATCATGTAACAGCTCCTCTCTGTGGTAATAAATTACGTACATTACTAATATAGTATAACGTTAAAAGCTATCGCTGGACAAGCTAGCGAGCTGTCGCCTATATGCACGACAACATGGCCATAGTCGCGCAAGCCGGTAGCGTCTATGTACGTGACTATGCCTCCGTCAAGCTCCTGGCCCACTGATATGGTAAGCTGGTGCACGTGGCTGGTGATAGACTCCAGCTCGCCGCGTCGCCGCTGGACGGCGGGCTGTGTTACTGCTAGTAGCCGGCTGCGGGCCTCGTCCCTGGACTCCATAGCCCGCCGATAGGTGCAATGTAACAGCGGCATAATGGCCCTAGCCCAACTGCTAATCTTCGCTCCATATAGCAGGGTGCAGTTCTCACACAGGTCTATGTAGAATAGATAGCGCATTGATTCGGGTACTCCTTGGCGGGCCAGGTAGCCAGGAGTATACACAAATACGTCGGCCACAGCCTGGCCCAAGCAGCCTGTTACCTTGCCGTCGCCCAGGCAAGGGCGACCAGTGGGTACAGGCTGGATGGGCTCCTGGCCGCTGGGCTCCTTGCCGCTATAGGCCCTGGCTATAGCGGCATTCATCCTCAAGATTCCACGCGGCCTATACACTTAGGTTCCCCTGCCTGCATCCGTCTCTGCTTGGAGAGAACTCCGTAGGTCGGCAATCCACTGATTCCGCTCTCTGGTCCTCTCTAACTCAGCCTGGTTTTCCCTGCCATTATACACCAAGCTCTTTGTTGCCTCCTTAATCTGGGCCTCTCGCCACTCCTTGCCAGTTCGTAGGACTACTTGGTCACCATAGTAGGTGCCGGGTGTTCCGTCGTATCTGATTGTGTTGTCCAACTGCTCGATCATAAGCTCCTTTAGGCCAACATGGTCCTGTGTTGGCGGCTGCCAGACCCTGACCTTAGCTCGCATCTCGCGTAACCTACCACTGATGGCTTCAATCTTCATGTTATACTCCAAGTGCTTTGTAGCAGCAGCCTGATAATCCGCCTGTGCTTGCTCATCACACTCAGCATCAGTCATAGCTGTGACGCGGTCAATGGTAGCCTGAGCGTCTAGCATTGCCTTCGCATGATAACCGGACGGCTCAAGCCTGTCTGGGATTGGAGCGTCCAGTGGGTCATCGCGCATCGTTATGAGCGCTCCAAATGCCCTAGCACACGTCCAGACAAAGCGTTCGAATGAAATATCGTGTTCACAAAGTTCGGCTGTATAGCCTGTCGGGCTCATAACTCTTCCTCCTGCTGTTCTATAGACGCTTCGTAGTGCTGCCCAAACACGGTTACTCCGCCTGGGCAGAAGGCAAGTACTGCTATCCCCCAAGCTAGCTCGTTGAACAGATGAGCTGTCTGGCCGGGCTTACCGCCCTTGTAGAGCAGCAGGTCTCCATGCTCACCCAGCTCATCACACAGCGCATTCAGACGCGCTCTGTCCAAGCCCAGGTCCATCACTCCATTCGCCTTCATACTCATGATGTGCAATGGGACTGCTGCCGACAGAGCAATACCCAGGTACGACTGGTCTTTCTTACTTTCCATCATCCTCACCATCGACTATCACCAGTGGGCTCCAACACCCTAATACCACTTTAGCCCCTACTGTAATGGCCTCACGGTGCCACTTACGTTTGCTACCCTTCTTTAGCACAGACTCAGGCACTAACGCCTTAGTCCTGTAATACCTCTCGCCTGTTTTAGTCCTGTATGCAAAGACAGCCTTGCCGTGTGCAGCAGCATCGAATCGCCGCTTCCTCAGACTCATCTCCTCTAGCCTCTTCTCCCGCTCCTGGTGCAGCTTCTCATCGTGAGCTGGTGCTGGGTAGCGGCACACAGGACACTCATCCAGCAGCTTCTCCGACAGTGGAGCCATGTCCTTGGCTAGCTCCATCACCACACTCCAGTCGTGTTCATTCCAACGGCAGGTACAGTTATAGTGTGACATAAACCAAGGCAGACCCTCATCCATTGCCCACATCGTATCCGCAGTACACACTGGGCATGGTACTTTATACATTTCAAACCCTCCAATTCCTAGTTTACAGCCGTGCTTTGCTTGGCAGCAGTGAACACACCACCGCCATTCATCATCTTCCGGTCCTCCAGGAACTCTGCGGTGATCATGAGCACCAGTGCTGTTGCTACTACTGCCATATCGCCGAACGACATAGTCTCTTGCTTCTTAGCCAACAGCCCTATAATCTCATCCAGGATTTCCCCTGCAACAGCACAGCCATCCCGCTCATCCGTTAGCCTCGCCATTCCAGCGGCGAACGATGTCAGCGCACAATGAAGCAGCTCTTCCCTACTGACTCCCTTCAGGTTGTCAAGTACATTAATAGCTTTACTCTTGCCCATCAGCTAGCCCTCCTCCACCCTCCTGTCCAATTACGGTAGCTTCTCCATATCAGGGTTATTGGTACTCTGCAACACGCCGGTGCTATAGTTGCCTTCCAGTTGTGATACTCATACAAGTCTCCTTCTAAGTCTGTGATATGTGGCTCCCGAATTACCACGAACTCCACCTTGTAGCGTCTGGTTAGCCGCTGGATGTACTTGCTAAGGTCCGCTCTGACCTGCTCCGCGTTTCCTGATGTCATCTGTTCCTCCCTTCACACTACTAGCATCCACAGTAGCTGTCACCCCAGTCCCCGCCGTTTCGGTGGGCCTGGCCGAACGTGAATGGACATCCGCATTCCCAGCAGGTCTTTGTCTCAACCTGTCTGGTCGGCGCCTGCGCTATGGATTTGCCCGCTACGGCCTGGGCCACTGGGCATTTGATGTGCATGGTGCTACCTCCATGCACCCAGTCAATTGATTCGCCCGGGTTGATGCTCTGCCCGCACCTGGAGCATCGTCCAGAGTATTTCGCCGTGACAATCATCTCTATCCTCCTTCACACTACCCTGTATCTCAGGGTGCTCCTGTCAAACCAAACTGTAGTTGTGGGCACTATTGTAGCTGCATGCCTCACCTTCCTGAAGTCCATTACAAACCTGTCTCTCTTGCTATCCGGCAGCATCACTACTGCCGTGTCACACCAGTTGATAAAGAACTTCCCTCCAATTAGCTCATCCTCCCATACCACCATGTCTAGCGGTACGGACGTATTCAGCTTCCTCGTGTGCCCTATCAGCACTAATGCCGTGTTGTGCTTGGCCTGTATGAGGTCTAAGTCGTCCAGCAGCCTCTGCACGTTGTCGTTCTTGCTTATATCTCCTGCAATCATCTTATAGATGGGGTCCAGGATTAGCACCTGAGGCTTATGCTTATCCATTACTGCCTTTAGCTGCCCCAGGTGGCCAGCCGCACTAATCTTAAAGTACGGCTCCGTCGCCCAGGTTAGACTGTCATCCGGCACTAGTGCATTAGCGCATACATACTTAGCCAGCCTGACCTGGAACTCAGCCTTTGGCACCTCCACTTGCACTACCATCACGGAGCATTGGCAGCATTGCAGCCCCATCCAGTCGCCCCCTACAGATAGCTGGAATGCCAGGTCCATAGCTGCCATGCTCTTTCCTATGCCAGCCTTGCCGAACAGGATCATCCTGGTGCCAGGCAGCAGCACCCCAGAGCTGATAAGCTGAGGTGTGCTGGGGTGCTGCCAGGACAGCATATCTGCTGTGGTTTCTACTTGCATGCCATCCCTCCACTATCTGCCAACCACTTAGCCGTGGTACGTAAATCCCCAGTCGGGCTTACTGAAACTACCGCCGAGCTCATGCTCTATCACCTTGAGCACGTCGTTAGTGATGTCCGTATACAGTCCGAGGTTAATCAGCATGGCATCGCCGGGGTCGTCGGCACTAAGCTCCTCCCGTTTTACGCAGCGTCCGTAGATGGTACTGGCCCGGTGCTCGGGGGCCAGGTCTGTATCCTCAGCATAATCCCCCACTATAGCTATCCTGTCTCCTGCCCATCGCCCTATGGTGCGGTGAGCGATAGCCCGGTACCCCTCAGACAGTGGGCCTGGGCACAGGTTATGCTCTGGGAATACCCTCTCCGTCCCATGCCAGTTCTCATCCAGGTCCAGGTCTCCCCCACCCCTCACTTCTGGCATAGCCGCACATAGTATCAGCAGCGCTGCTCCGGTGCCGGGATGGCTACATACTTGCTCACATAGCTTGAGCCCAACCCCAAGCTTGTGGGGATTGATGTACTCCCTCTTATCCAGGTTAACCGGCTTCCAGTACTGTCCCATATCCTTTACTCCCTCTTAGATGTGCAGGTCACAGCCTACTGCCAGACAATCCCTGTTGTCTTCCAGTAGCTGCCTGTACTCTTGCACCCAAGTAGGATTCACGTTGCTGGTCATAGCCCACCAGCCCATTGACGCGCTCTCATGCCACAGACCGTCAGGGGTTACTACGGCGAAGCTTCTCTCCGCACCGGACTCCAGAAGATGTTTTACTGTAGACGTGTTCTCTTCCAGTTGCCCCCTGCCCTGCTCGTCCCAGCACACACGATCCCACCTGCCGCCAATCTTATACCAGTCCCACTTTGCTTTATCGCTGTATGTAGTGGCATATACCCCAGAACCGTGACACTCCTTACACTCTGGGTCTGGAGATTGCCTACTGCCTATGCAATAGCAGGCTCTGTTGTACTCTGGAACCTCTATCGCCTCATTGTAAGGTGCCAGTAGCCTCCCTACCTCAGCCCTAACATCTATCCGTGGGTCACTTGGCACCAGTACCAACGTGTAGAAATGACTCACTGCAATGCCTCCTTCTTAGACTCTGCAACTACTGTGGTTACGTACCTCTCCCTCAGTTTGTTTATGCCAGCCCTATACACCTTATGCTTCCTGTGCATCCTGCGTTGCCGCTTCTGCTCACTCGGCCTGCTCACTACTTATCCTCCAGCCACTTCTGGTCCGGGTTGAATCCCCACTCATGGCCACAAGCATGGCAACGAAACGCTATCTCTACCAGATGCATTTCCATGCCATAGAACATCCCACGTCCTTGGCGTACAGCAGCCACAGGGGAGCCCTGCCCGCAGGCAGGACAAATCTCTTCACTCTGCATTTCCGCAATCATCCAAATACCTCATCCTGGCAGCTTTGGCACATGCCGGAGATTTCATACTCGGTGCGGCTAAGCGAGTCACGGAAGTCCTGAGTATCCCCAGTCACCTTGCCACACATAGAGCACAATCCTGCCTCGGCATCAAAGCCTGCTAAAGACTTCAGCAATGCTTTTATCATGGGACTCTTATTTTTATAAGGTGTAAGTTTCATATATCACCGTCCTGCCTTTGGAGCATTCTTATCCTCCAGCATCAACCTGCCCACCGTGCTAGACAGTTGGTCCAGTGCCGTCTTCACGTACACTCCCCCGTGCTCCCCAGCCAGCTTACGCATGAACTCAGCAGCCCTGGCATCATGCTCCGGCCCTACATACACACAGTCTATCCGGCTGGTAAATGAGGATGCTGCATACAGCGCATCTGTTGGGCTATCCGGATAGCCGTCACTCACCACTACAAAGCTTACTAGCCCATCCATCCGCTTCACATAGTCCAGGGCTCCAGCCAGGTCAGTACCACCTCTGGGCATATCCGGCACCCCGCCAGGTACGAACTCTGCCGTGTCATCGAATTGCACCAGCCCCACTTGACCAGGATTGGCAGCCTGTAGCTTCTCCAGCTCGTCCACTGCCACTGTCCAGCGCATCCTGCCTCCGGGGCCGTCATGGTTGTCCATGCTGCCGGACCTGTCAAACAGCACCACTGTAGTGACGTTCATGAATGCATCGGCCAGGCTCTGTCCTGCACTCTCCGCCACATCCCACACACTGCCCTTGACTGCTTTGCTACAGTCTCTGCTCAGCTCATACATCTCCATTCCCCATTCTGCTAACCCACTCTATAGTGGGCTGCTTAGCCCCAAACGGCCAACTGCTGACCATCACTCTACCATGCGTGTCAAGCACATCAGCCCATACCTGTATCTCCGACACCAGCATGTAACCCAGGCGGTCCTGGCCATTCACTACTACATAGCCACAGGTCAACGGAGCCCTGTAGTTCCCAGTTGTCGCTACTATAGCTAGCGGTAAGCTCTTTTGCATAGCCAATCCTATGTCATACTTGCGCCGCTGTATGGGATTCAACAGCACCTCATACGCTCTGGTTATGGCCTTGAACTGCTCAGCAGCGTCTGGCTCGTGGCACACATCTGGGTGCCACTGCCTGGCCATACGCCTGTATGCTGAACGGATAACAGCTCCGTCGGCTTTGGCATCTACTCCCAGTGTGGAGTAGAGCGTCCCACGCTCCCCAGGAGCACCACTCTTGAACCACTGCCTCAGTACAGGCTCAGGGAATACTATCCGCCACTTGCCGTCCACCATACCCAGGGCTGCCGCGTCCATCCGGCGGTGTCCCTTAGTAGCTCCTATGTACTCTACCTTGGCCATAAGCTGTGAGTACGTCACAGGTACTATACCCGGTGCCCTCACAGTATCTCCAAAGTGGTGGCGCATCAGCTCTTCTACTATGAAGCCGCACTCCGCTCCCACCAGCCACCTCTTACCCTGCGCCTCCCAGGCTCTCAGGTATGACGGCACCTGCTCCTTCAGCTCATCTATGAACATCTGGCCGTATGGAGCGCTCACTGCAATAGTGCCATCGCCTAGGTCAGATAGGCCACACTTTGCCCTGGCCCTGTAACTCCAACTCAACGTCAATGCTAACCTCCTTTCTATCTCTTCCTCTTGGACTCACAGGTAGCTCTGCTCCTGCTACCTGTGAGCCTCCGCGCTCCCCTAGCTAGGCCCGCATCCTGCGAGCTGAGTCCCTGACCTCTACTGATGCGGACACTAATATCATCGAGCAGGCTATTACTATCTGCTCTCTAGACAGACCAAGCACACTGGCTGTAGTCAGCCATATGTCTGCACAGTTCTTCGCCTCTACGTCGCCGAGGTAGTGCATTGACTCCTCCACCAGACCGTTTACTATATCCGGTAGCATCATCTTGCCTACTGTGGCGGCACCCTTGGCTAGCTCATCTGGTGCTAGCTTACTCATGTCTACCCTCCTTTCTTACAGAATATCCTGCTGCTATGCAGGTACAGGCTCTTCGTCGTCACACTCGATCTCGTACTGAGCGTCCTCGACGACCCTGGTGCCTGTTACCACCCTCTTGACCCTACAGCTAGGTCCTGGCTTGCCGTAGATGGAAAGGTACAGACCGCCTGCTCCATCTACTCTGCCAGCAGCCTTGATATCCCCGTCCCCTTCGTCCACTGACACTTCGAAGTCAATGGGCCAGCCTGCCGCTACAAAGGCAGCAGCTAGCTTCTTCACCTCACTGTCCACGTGGTAGAACGTGACCGACCTCGGCGACACAGACGGGTAGAGTGATGTTGCATCAGCACCTACAACAGGTAGCTCCCGTAGCTGCCTCAAGAGCCTTACATACGCCTCTACTTGAGAGGCATGGTATGCTATACGCTCTCCCACCTCAGCATGAATCATCTCTGTAACGTTCATAGCTCCCCTCCTTCCTATGGCTTATCAGCTTACTGCCACATGCTTATAGAGTACTGTAGCTGCTATAGCATCAGTACTCCATAAGCTGTGGAAGGAAGCTAGCTATCGTAGCACAGCCCGTTGTCTAGCAGTTGCATGGCTGTGCGGCCATAGCTGCCCTGTAGCTGCCAAGCCATACCACTGCTAATCAGCTCCTGGAACAGGAGCACCGTCTCATCCTCGTCCAACTCACCATCCTCATAGGCTATGATCTGGCTAAGCAGGTTCACTTGTACACCAGCCTCTGCCCTAGGCCAGTACCCAGGCCAGTACCATACTTCCTGAAGTGCTTGCGGCACATGTAGGCCCACGGCCCCGTGCTGGTCTTGCCATCATACAGCGCCTGCTCCTTGTCACCCTCCTTGCAGATGTCACAATAGACGGTGTGCTGCATCACTACCATCTTACCCCTCAGACTGTTCATTGCTCCCTCCATTCTGCCTGCCGTTGCTACGGTCAGGCCTTCAGCTCTGCTTCCACTGCCTTGCACAGTGCCGACTCTGCCTTTTCCAGGTCGCCCGCCGCCTCAGCTCGCAGAGCTATGGCGAACTGGCCCCTGACCATCAGCGGCAGGTCCTTGACTCCCGGTAGCGCTGCAATCTCCCGCAGCGACAGTCCCTCTAGTGGATGCGCCATCTGTACCTCCTTCCTCTCCGCAGTCGCCCGAGTTAGATTAACAGCAAGCCTCTGCCTGCCGCTCTATCTCTATGTTGCCGGTCTCCCACTGGGAGCCACCCCAGCGGGAGCGGTAGGACCGGCTGCCACTCGCCTGAGCTGAGGGCCTGTGGGCGTCGCGCTGGCAAGACGCTAGCCCGTAGCCGGCCAGCTCGTTTGCCCATAGCCGGAGATTGACTCCGTACTACGGGTGGCTACCCTACATCCTAGCCCACTGGCAGTAGGGCTAGGTGTACGGGCTAGTCCAAAGACCGTATGGCCAGCCACACCGACAGTGTGGCCAGCCACACCAGGACTAGCACGCTGGCGCTTGCTATGTCCGCCTCAGACATAGCGGCTAGCCCGATGTTGGGCGGGCTAGGATAGCATCTTTCAATGCTCTGCGGGCGGTAGCGGCGGCGTTCTTCACTTGCCCGTCAGAGTCGAGCAAGTGACCTGCGGCTTCATACGCCGCCCTGTCCTCGAGCGTTCCCAAGGACAGAACCACCTCCTTGGGCGCCCGCATGTCGGGCGCACCCTTGGGGCTACCCGAAGACGTGCCCCGGGCGTCCCTCGATCGGACAACCTTAACCCTGGCTACCGTAGCCAGGGCAGACTTGGCACAATCAATAACCATAGCCCCGGTCGTCGGGTCTATGGTCATGCTGACCGCTGCGATCAGCGGTCCATGTGCCATGACTGCCCCCAGAAGGTCGCCAGCAGCAACCTTCTCACGGACCGCAGCCACAGCCGCGTCGTATGCGGCCTGCGTGGCTGCGTCTTCCCGCTCGTTTCGGACGTCAGCTACCGTGTTGACGTCCTCCAGACATAGTCGCCCGCAGTCGGCGACGATGTCGTCGAGCTCAGACTGCCCCAGTCCGAGCGCCTGGTTGCGCACCATGGCGTTGTGCGCAACCCACAATGCGCGCATATCCGCGCGCGTGCCCTGCTCGTGGCGGACGATAGCGTCGCAGACAGACGCTATCTTCTGTTCGACTACTTCCATGACCTCTCCCTTCTCTCTGGGCCCGGCCCGTCCAGTGCCCACTGACATAGCCTAATCCTGCTCGACTAGGCTACGTGCGTGGAGACTAGCTTGTGGAGACTAGACTGGCTTGCTGCCAATCTCCACCAGCTGAGCCTGCACCTGATACCGCTTGCCGTCGATTTCCATCTTCCCCTGGCCGAAGAAGCCAGTGGAGCCGCTGGCAAAGGTCTTGCTGTTGGCAACCAGCTCGCCAACTAACTCACTAGTGTCTGCGTCCCGGAACAATACCTCTAACACGTGCTTTCCCCCCTTGCCCTCGCACCTATGGTGCCGCAGGGCTTACCGAGTACTCCGAGTACTCGGTTTTGCAGTTTCCGCGCCCGAATTGCACGACCGCTCGCGCGATTGATTCGGACGATTCGAATTTTACGCCCCCAACGGCCAAATGTCAAGCATTTTCGGGCGGATGCCCGAAAATTGCTTAAACTCATATT
>ERZ1292632.1976-Hain-H43-01um-R2-1976-length-18270-cov-16_pt1 | contig 18270 bp, 20 predicted proteins | sample MGYA00564407_ERZ1292632 | MGnify/ENA primary metagenome ERZ1292632 (study PRJEB36523, sample SAMEA6512637) | groundwater metagenome | collected 2019-01-08 | study: AquaDiva: Metagenomics assemblies of 32 groundwater samples | reverse complement strand
GCCTGCGGATTATATGCGCATCCGAAATCAATCACTGTCCAGTCTTTTGGAATAATTTTTGAAAGATAATAATAAGTGTCTACAAATCCTAAAAACGAACTGTCAATATCACACATCGGTTGATTAAGAACTCGTTGCCATTGTTCGTGAAATTTCTCACAAAGACTTTCTACTAGTTCGTTGTTGATGTGTTCAAAATCCATAATCTTATTTATTTAATGGTTGAATTAGAGTAGGTTGAGTTGTAAAGCAAGTCATACATAGTTGGACTGTAGTCGCCTTTTCCATTAAAAATGTTTCATACTTTAAGCATATTTTAGTGTTTTGGTTCATAGCAAAGTTTATACAAGTGGCCTAATTCGCCACAGAAAGGCCTCTAATTCGTGCGATATGGAAAAATGTGGGGTTAGATACCCCTAAAATCATTCTAGGGCGTTTAAATCGTTTTCTCCTAAATTATAAGTTTTAAGCAAACCATAGAAATTACAAGTGGCGCATTGAACATAAAATCTATGTTCGTTTAAAATTATCACCGCTTCGCCCTTGCATCGCCGGCAGGTTATTCTCTTACCGGCTATTTGTCTTTTTTTCCACGAGATTATTTCTTTTATGTGTTGCATATTATTTTTTATCACTATATTCAAGATTCATTTCGTTTTGGCAAAGGAAAAGGTAATCGGCGCTTTGTTTGTCGTGAATTACCAGCCCATTTATCAGAATATCTTGGCACTTCGCGCAACAATGGGTATCAGTTAAACGGAACACTCGCTTGCCTATTCTGTTTAGAAACCATTTTAAGGTATGGTGTTTCATATTTGTGATTATTAAATTAAAGAGGTATTTGATTAGGATTATTTATGATGGGAAAAATATCTACAAATGTCCCCGAAATAAAGTACACATCTCTTATTGCTTCTGGATAACCTCGGCCTTTTTGTAGATAGATATTTGTGCGATTTTTTTCAGGATATTCCGCGTTTGGGTCAAAACATCTTGTAATCTTGAGAACTCTGTCCGCTCCGTCTTTTATTTTTCCGCTTCCGGTCATCTCATCCATCCCTTTGTCTTTCCCCTCGGCCGGGCTTTTTCGGTAGTGGTGAATTAAAACTAAGGGAATTTGGCGATCAGAAGTAAAAGAGAGGATTGACCGGACTATTCTCTTCTGCCTGTCTAAATCACTTTCGCGCGGATTAGCGCCAATTAAATCAAGGTTATCAATAAAGACTAAATCAAGTTCAGGATACTCATCAAAGATTTTTAAGATAGTTTCCCAAAACACTTCCCCAGTTCTTCTGATACCTTTGAGATACAGGGTTGGTATGTTTTCAATCTCTTTAATTTTTCTTTCGTAGGCCTGTTGTTTATGGTCGGGAATTTTGTAGTCCAGTTCTTCTTCAATCGTAATGCCTGCATATTTTCGGCCAAAATCTTCTTTGATGTCTTTGGTGTCCATTTCAAGGGAGAGGAATAAAACCTTATGTCCAAGTAAGGCGTTCTTACAAGCCATATCAAAAACGTATGTCGTTTTGCCCGAATTGGATTTGGAGGCAATCACAATAAAGTTTCCCCGTTTGATAATAGCAAAAGAAACATCTAGTTCTCGTGTTCCCCAAGTATAGCGGAGTTTATAATCTTTCTTCACTTCTGGTTTAGAAACTTCCTCAATCTGTTTTTCTATCACCTTTTGTTCGTGTTCTTCACACCATTTTTTAACTTCTACCAGAGTGTCTTTTGCCCAGCGAGCAATTTCGGATTTTGGAACTCCGTAATATCCTAACCATTGCATCCAAGTCGGGCCACCATGCTTACCAGATCCTATCATTCCGTTTTCGTCTAGCCAACCATCACACGCCTCGCCATTGACATAAATATATTCTCCGTTCGGTCTTCTTTTTTTGAACTCTATCATTTCGGAATTTACGATTGGCTGGCCTGATAATCTGACAAGCACCGATTTGTTATCAAGCGAGCCAAGCATTGTCCAAAAGTCATCTGTGTGTATTTCTCTTTGGATTAAGGATTTGGGCTGATCTTCCGTGAAGGGGAAAGCCCACATCATATCCAAGTCGTCATACTTTCGTTCGGGGTGTTCTTCTACCAGTCCGACCATAAATGGTTTATCTCTGTCTTTTTGGTGGTAGAACCCAGGAACTCGGAAAACGCGCGAAACATCTTTACAGGCCTCATCCCCGCCAAAATGTTTTATCAGTCCTTTGACTATCCGGGTATAATTTTCAATCGTGCCTTCTCTTGCCAGCCAGTAGCAGTGAAGTGAGTTTTTGCTTTGAACCACGAACGAGGGGGGGAGTGGGCTGGCTTTAATCTTGATCCATTGTTCGTCAATCGTTAGGTCATCGTTCTCTACTATCCAAGCGTTTATACCGGTACATTCGGTTGCTCTGCGAACCCCTGTCGGGAAACGATTTGGAGTGAAGTAAATCCCTGCCCCTTTTTCGTTTAATTCTTTAATCTGATTTTTGGTGTATTTACTTGGTTTGCCACAAGTAGTCAAAGAAATGTCTTTGTCTTTTTTAGAATCTGAAAATGTCTGCACAACAAAATCCGGGAAATGTTGTAAAAAAGATTTTGTGTTTATATTAAAAAATATTAAAAATATTTAAAAGTTTGCTTGCTTCGGACATACCGTATTTAGTTACAAAACGATTAAAAGCTATTTCGTTATCTCCAATTTCTTTAATCATTTGCTTTGCTATTTGTTCAAACGATGAGGGTTTACCTTCTTTGATTTCATCTTCCCACCTCTTTTGGTTAATCCAAGTTAGAGGTTGTGGAATAAATTGGCCATTATCTTTCTGCCATTGCTCTGATTTACTTTGAGCTTGAACAGCAGACAGGATCCGGGGTAGTAAGGACTTTTCCAGTTTGAGGAATTTAATTTTACTTATTGCTTTAGTGTCGTGTCGTGGATAAGTATTCCAAAAAGCTGTAAAATCCGCTTCGTCCATTTTTGGACAAAGAGTTTTCTCTAACCTTTCCTTACCTACACTAACCTTACCTAACCTAACCTTACCTAAGCCGTCCGTGGACTGTCCACCAACTCTTTTACTGTTATCATCTACATCAGAACGAGGTTGGGGAACGAGTAATTGAATATCAGGAATGACTTGTAGAAGTAGAGATTTATATACACTATCTATTTTTCTGTCCGCTCTAATAAAGTTTTGTTCTTGCCAATCTAAAATGTAACTGACTATATCTTCATTAAGGACTTTAACAAAGTTTCTGCCCACCAAGTTTAGAATTATGTCTTGGCTAGTACCGAGCATTTGCATAATGGTAAAGGCTTCCACTACTCCGTCATCATCTGCGTTCATACAAAGATGAAAATAGAGATTTTGTGCCTCTTGGGGCATTTTTAAGAAACGAGCAGAATTAGTTATTGTCTTACTGAACATTCGTTTTTGAGCCATAGAGTTAAGTTAATTAAATAAATTAAAAAACTATTAACAAAAAACGTTTTCTTTTATCTTTCCACATACATTTAAACAAAAAAATGGTCAATGAAAGTTTAATTTGAAAATTTTATAAACTTTATTTAAAAATTCTTCTTTTGTTTTTGTTAATTTCATTCTATTACAATCAGCACAACAACTTACAATATTTGTTAGAATATAGCCAATTTTACTATCTATTCTATCCAATCCGATTGTTCTTATTTCGTCTCCACAATAAGAGCAAGGTTTTTTCCAAAACAGAGAAAAATCATTTATAGTTAGAAAAAATTTAATTTTTCTCGCTTTTGCTCCGCCTCTATATTCACTTAATTTACCTTTTAAAGTTAATAATCTCTTTTTAGCGTATTCTTTTTTTTGAATTTTTGTTTGTGGTAATTTGCTTTTTTTTCTCCAGTATTCTTTTATTTTAGATTGATTATTATCTCTAAAATTTTTAAAATATTCAAGCCGTTCTTGTTTATTTTTTAAATAGTATTGTTTTTGATAATTTTGTCTATTTTTCATAAAGAAAAAAAGTGTTAGCGCGAACAGGAAGTCGCTATGATATATCCTCGCGAGAGTTTATACCATTTGCTGTACTTCCCATTCACGTCAACACTCTTATAAAAAAATAATGGCAAATACATATAAATCCTGTTCGCGGCTCTTTTGAGCATAAATAAATTGCTTTTTAAGTATACCATAAAAACAAAATTAAGTCAACGTTGCCCTGTGCATAACTTTTGTTGACAGTTCATTTTTTTTGTTGTATAATATATATAAATACAATTATCCTTTCTTATTTCCACCCCACTACAAGCTTTGGATTAGGGCTGGATACCTGATTCAAGGGTGGAGAAAAGAAAAGATAAACCATAATTTCTTTCTTATGGTCAAGGAGCTAAAACTCAAAAAGAAGCCAAAAGGGTGCTAATTTTTTAGCATTCTTTTTTTAGGAGGCGGCAATAAAGCAACTTTGTGCTACGGACAGTTGGAGTAATTACCACACTTTCCCACAGGCAAAGTCGGTCAGGCGAGATGGCCGTAAGAACTTAAATTTGACCACAAGTTCTTAATTCTCGCCTCTTGAAAAAAAAGGCTGGGGTGTTCGCTTAATGGCATTAGCACTGCTTCGGCAGTTGAAATATGCAAGAGTATAAAATAAATTTGCAAAACATATCAGAGTTAAAAGAGATGATGCCCTGCCCCAAGTGTAACAGGGTTTTAACGCTTAAAGGTGGATACATATGCGAATACTGCCATATTGAAATCGCTTATTATATTCCTTTTAGCGAAGAAAAATAGTAAACATTTTTAAATTATGAGGACATCACAAACCATTTTAGGAGATAAGGCAAGAAATGCTATTTGGAAAGGTGTCAATGCGATTTATGAGGTAGTGAGAAGCACTTTTGGACCGGAGGGAAAGTCAGCTCTTTTATTTCGGGGAGCGAACAAAGGTAACCGAATGACTGATGATGGAGTAACAGTGGCTGAATGTCAAGAGCCAAAGAATCAGTTTGTTAGAATGGCGGCTCAAACTTTTAAGGAAGCTTGCAAGAGGACGGTAGAAAGGGTGGGAGACGGGACGACTTGCACTGCGATTCTAGGTGGCGTGTTATTTAATAAAATATACAAAGATTTAGATGAGAGCCAAAACGCATTTTCAAGTGGTAAAAAAGGAGTGATAAGTTTGAAGCGAGAGATATTGGCTAGCGCTGAAAGAGTTAAAAATTTAATCAAAGAAAAAGCTAAGAAAGTTGAAACCCTAGAAGATTTAGAAAAAATAGCCACAATTTCTGTTAAGGATAAAGAGTTTGGGAAGTTGGTAGCAAAAATGTCTTGGGAAGTTGGAGTAGATGGTTTTATAGATGTTTCCGAAGGATATAAGGGCGAGATTGAAATCGAAGTAATTAAGGGAATGAGATTCCCCGCCAAAGTTCCAGCCAAAGTATTTGTAAACAACCCCTCTCGCTTTGAAATGATTATCCAAGATTGCCCGATAATTATTACAAATTATGCCCTAGACAATGTTGCTGACATTTCTGTTGCCCTAAATGAAATTGGCAAGACCACCGCTAAGGTTACCATAATCGCCCCTGCTTTTTCTGAAAATGTTTTAGTCAATTTCGTAAATGCAGGAAAATCAGGATACTTTATTTACCCAGTTTTAGTTCCGGCCTTACGAACCGAACAAATGGAAGATCTGGCTATCTACTGTGGAGCTAAGTTTATTGACAAACTTAAAGGAAACAAGTTGCAGAATATTAAAGTAGAGGATTTGGGTTTTATTGAAAAGTTGGTGGTCAAGGACTCCGAGAACAAAGAGGACGCTGTTGCCACAGGCGGAAAAGGCACTGTGGAAAAAGGAACGCCTATCGGAGAGGGAATTGAGTTAGTTGTTGGAAAAACCAAAGTAGAGGAAAGAATTGAAGTTTTGAAAGCCCAGCTAGTTGAAACCAAGCAGGATATTTTCAAGAAGTTAATGGAAAGACGTATCGCTTCAATGGCCTCGGCTGTTGGAATAATCAGAGTAGGAGATAGCACTCAGGCGTCTAGTTTATACAGCAAATTAAAAATTGAAGACGCTGTCTACGCTTGCAAAGCTGGTTTAAGAGGTGGATTCGTAAAGGGCGGTGGACTCTGCTTAAAGGAAATCGCCGAAACTCTACCAGATACAGATATTCTAAAATCAACTCTCCTAGCTCCGTATGAACAGATACAAGCCAGCGTAGATGGTGGAGTAGAAATTGGAGAAGATGTATTAGACCCAGCCGAAGCTATTTATTATGCAGTAGAGCATAGCACACAGGTAGTGGCTGGACTTATAACCTGTGATTCTATAACGGCGGAATGCGAAGATTTACCCCTTGGCGAAGGAGAACTGGCCATAGCAAGAGCGATACAAGAATTTGTAGTCAGCGACAAGATAGCCAAAGGTCAAATTAAAGCAGGTGAAAGAGAGTTAGAGTTAGATAGAATGGGTGGACTGAATGAAGAGGAATACTCTATTGCTCACGAAAATGAATAACTTACAAGTAATTATTAAATTAAAACAATTATATGGTATTAGGTAGAGGTAGTAAGGACGTAGTTTATAAAAAGATGGGTAAGGCAAAATACTCTTCAGAAATGCACAAAGAAAGTAAACATAAAACGCCAAATGGAATGATGATGGATGAAGAAATGAAGATGAGAAAGAAAATGAAAAAAATGTAGTATGCCATTAGCTTTTGAAAAATGCATAAAGAGTGGCGGACGAGTAAGAACCGTAAAGATTGGTAAGAGCAAATATCGTCACGTTTGTTATTTGAACGGCAAGAGCTATCAAGGTGAAGTTAAAATTAAAAGTAAGTAAATAATATGGAAAATCCCAATCTTGAAAAACTTGAAAACTCGGAAAAATCAAGTTGGGGCGGAAAAAGAGATAATAGTGGGAGAAAGCCTCTAATGAACAAAGAGGAAATGGAGCGAGTTAGAGAATTGATAGCACAGCACGGAGTTGAGTTTGATGGCGTTGCAAGAAAAGAAAGATGTTTGGCTTTGTTAGACATTCTTTACGAAGAGGGTTTTTCAAAGCGAAACATAATGGCCATTAAAGAATATCTGGATAGACAACTTGGCAAACCATCACAGGGAATCGATCTTACAACTAAGGGCAAAGAGTTTCCAACTCCTATGTATGCAGGACAATCAAACATTCCAATTCAACGACACGAGGGCGACTCAGAAGATATTCCAACTGAGGAAGAGGATTAAGGCGGTTTGTGGTGGAACTAGCGCAAGCAAGACAATTTCAATTCTTGTATGGTTGATAGATTACGCTCAAAGCACAAAGGATAAGAAGATTGATATAATGTCTGAAAGTTATCCGCACCTAACAGATGGAGCAATGAGGGATTTTCGGATGATAATGCTAGACAGAGGATATTGGAAAGATGAAAGATGGACAAAGAATCCGCCAGTATACACTTTTGAAACAGGTTCGATAATCAAGTTCATTTCAATTGATAAACTAGGAAAAGCACACGGGCCGAGAAGAGATGTTTTGTTCATTAACGAAGCAAATAACATTCCATTTGAAATATATGACCAACTGGAGGTTAGAACGAAAGAGCATATCTGGCTAGATTGGAATCCAACGCACGAGTTCTGGTATTACACCGAAATTAAGGATAGGGTTAATCACGATTTTCTCACTCTCACTTATCTTGATTGTTTGGAAGTATTGGATAAAAGGATAGTTGAAAGCATTGAAAGCAGAAAAGGGAATAAGAACTGGTGGCGAGTTTATGGCGAAGGGAAACTCGGAGATATTGAGGGCAGAATTTATACGGGTTGGCAAGAAATAGACGAGATACCATTTGAAGCAAGATTGTGGAGAAGAGGATTGGACTTTGGTTATAGTGTTGACCCAACAGTTTTAGAGGATATTTATGAATACAGCGGTGGCTATATTATAGATGAGCAACTTTACGAAAAAGGTTTGAGCAACAAAAGTATAGTTGATTTTATCAAAAACTTAAATGAGCCGCAAACACTTGTTATAGCCGATAGTGCTGAACCAAAGAGTATAGATGAATTAAAAAGCTATGGCATTAAGATAGTTGGAGCGCAAAAAGGTCCGGGAAGCGTAGACCAAGGTATACAATTTGTCCAAGATCAAAAAATAAGCGTTACCAAGAGAAGTTTAAAGACAATCAAGGCATACAGAAACTATTTGTGGGCGCAAGATAGGCGAACAGGGAGGTTTGTTAAAATGCCGGATGATGCAATTCACGAGTGGTCAAACCCGATGGATGCGATACGATATGGATTTAACGGAGTAGTAAAGATGAAAAAATCAATCAGTGTTCACAGACCTGCAATGGGTGTCGGCTGGGCGAATAAATTTCGTTAATATGATTGGAGAAAAAGTATTCAACACGCCAATATCAAATTATCAGCCCTCTAACAAAGTCCGTGATTTTACTATTCAAGTTAAAAAGGACTATGCTGAAGGAGTGAGAATTTTAGAGAGGTCTTGGGTTGAGCTTAATAATAGAAATATAATTGAAGACACAAACCGAGGTCAAGAGATGTTTAACGCCTATGTAGATACGAGTGTAGAAGACCCTAACGAAGCGTGGAAGTGGAGAGGAACTAGGTCTCTTGCTAGAAATAAAGGAATAGCAATGCACGCCCAATTAACAGCTAATTATTTACTCCCCTTATTCATCGCCCAGAACGAAGATGATGAGATTGATAGAGATTTTTCAGAAGTAATGAGAGATATTATTGAATGGATGGCTCAACCAACTAACTCCGACTACCAGCCATCATTCTTGCAGATAGCTTTTGGAATGATGTATAACCCAGTTACCTATCTAGGAGCTGAATATTGCGAGGTTTATCAAAAGATTAAAGAGAAGAGCAAGGACGGAAAGTTGACCACAAAAGAAGTTTTAGACGAGGTTTTGTCGGGATTTAAAGCTCCCATCTGGAGCGTAAGTCAGGTTTTGATAACAAATGCCCATGAGCGAAACATACAAAAACAAAGAGCTATTATTCAGAGAAGATATACTGAATATGAAGAGTTAGAAGTTAAATACGAAAAGCATCCAAACTGGGAGTATGTTCAAAAAGGCGTTAGGTCAATTTATAACGAAGATGATGGTTTGTTTTACGACATTAAAGACGACGAGCACCCCAATTTAATAGCTGAAGAGATTTATAAAAATAGGCGAGAAGATACCGAAGTTCCTTTTATCAATGGGATTTATGTGGGAGACGAGAATGTTGAGAATAATCCAATAAAACACAGAGATAATCGTGATTGTCCAAAGTATAATATCATCCCATTCGGCTATATGCGAATTGGGGAACACTTTTTCTACTACAAGTCAATGATGAACGCTCTGGGTTGGGACAATATGGCTTATGACGCAATGTCGGAAATTGTCTATAACCGAGCAATACTTGAAAACGAAATGCCAATTGCGGTATCAGGAAGCGACAAGATTGATTCATCCGTAATCTTTCCAAATGCTGTGGTTGCCTTTGATGATAAGGATACAAAGATCACTCCGCTCTTGCCGAGCAGTAATACCATCGCGGGATTTAACGCCCTAAGAGAGGTAGAGAAGTCGATGAGTGAAGGATCGGTAAACGAAACGCTTTCAGGACAACTGCCTGATGCGTCCCAAAAAGCATTTAATGTTGCTCAAGCTCAAGCCAATGCCAAGAAGTTAATCGGAGCTGTTGGCAAGTCGTTGGCTGAATCGGTTATCCAATTTGGGGATTTGATGAAGGATATAGCGCTCAATCATATTACTGTTCCGCAGATTGAAGAACTTACTGGTGGCAAGATGAAAATGAAATATAAAACATTCTTGCTTGAGAATAAAAAAAGTGGGGGTAAGATGGCTGATAGGGTTATCAGGTTTGATGAATCTTTAATAGGACTTGAACTTACCAAAGAACAAAAAATGGAGCGGAATCTCAAATTATTGGAAGAGTCGGGTTATCCTCGGGTTACAAAGTCAATCCGATTAGTTAATCCATCAATGTTCGCCAAATTTAAGTATCTTTGCAAGGTAGATATTAACGAAATGTTTACTAAGGGAAATGAATATTGGCAACCAATTTTAATGGCACTTAAACAACAATTAGCTCAAGACCCATTCGTCAATCAAGAAGCACTGACACGAAAGATACTTTACTCATATTTTAACAGCGAAGGTGAAGAGTTAATGAAGGAGGAAGCTCAACAGATACCAGGGCTACCGCAAGGAGGAATGGCAAATCAATTAGCAAATCAAGTGTTTAATAAATCAGCCGCAACTGCGGTTAATCAAAATGTATTATGAAAGTAGGAAATTTTACACTCGCTAACGAGGAGAAAGTAGAAAGAGCTTTGCGCGGGACTTTGGTTCAAGGGGGAAAATTGGTAGGTGGCGTTGGGGACGGAGCTGATGATGAAGCGTTGTTAGCTGAATATGACAGGTTAGGCGGTTTAGTTCTTAAAGATGATATTAAGGTAAAGACGGGTAGTTTTTATGACCTTGCTAATAAGTGTCCACGAAAAGAACCAGAGTTGTCATTTTTGACAACAATAGACAATGAAATCATAGAAGTAACGGAAGAAGAGGCGAAGGTTGTTGAAGCCACAAAAGAGAAAATAAAAGGCATCAAAGCCAAGAAGGAAGATGCCAAACCAAAAAAAGTTAAAAAGGTTAAAAAGGAAGAGGATTATGAGTAAAGAGGAGGTCTTAACAAAAACAGTAAAACATCTTTTTAACACTATTGGGCCAGAAGATATTTTAAAAGACTGGAAGATTGGCAACAAACAGATTACTGATGGAGAGAAAAAGTTGTTGATAGCCGAAGCCATAACTTTTCTGAACACTCGGCTTTGGAAGGTATTACAAGATGAGATTAAGCATAGAGCCAATGAAGCAATGTTTGTAAAAGCAAAGACGGAGTATGACTTAACTGCTGGGAAGCTATGGCTATACACACTTGATTGTATTAAAACAAGACTAGAACAGATTTCAAAATCAAAATAACTTACCCTTAGGGGATGCTCGCAAGGGCTTACGTCTAACGTGAAGACAATAAACTCACGATGTCTCTATGGAGATGACTGAAGAGGCCAAACTTGAGGCCGAACAAGCAGAGGTCAAGGCGAAAGCCTCAGCCTCAGCAAAAGATGATGAAACCACAGAGGAAGAGGAGAAATCCAAATCCGATGAGGAATCTAAACAACTTGAGGCCGAACTCCAAAGGGAGCGAAAAGCCAGAGAGGACGCTGAAAAAGCGGCCGCTGATATGGCTTTCAAGCTTAGGGAAAAAAAGCGAAACGATGAGGAAGAAGTTGAGGAAGAGGAAAAACCTCTTACTGCCAGTCAACTTCAAATCGTCTTGGCAAAAGAGCGCGAAGCAACTCGTAAGGAGATGCAAGCGGCCGAGATTGACAGGATAGCTTCGGGACATTCAACAAGTGAAACTGAGAAGCAACTTATCCTAGAAATCCACAAGAATCGCAGTTTTCCAAACCACCTTTCTTTAGGAGAACAAATTGAGGAGTGCTATTTACTCGCCAATAAGAAGAAGATTCTAGGTGAGAACAGCGAACTTAAAAGAGCATTAAGGGGCAAAGGAGGAATTAGCAATGATTTTTCCTCTACTCATCACGATGCTTTGTCTGGAACTGCTCCTAAAATAGCAGCTTCGGACAACGCTGAGTTAGCAAGGGTAGGTTTTAAATACAATTTAACGACTAAACGTTACGAGAAAAAACTTAGTAATGGAAGTATGTTGGTTAAAAAGGATTTGGAATCTCCAGCTCAAAATGTAAAGGCCTAGGTATTCTTAGCCGAAACATTAAGATTGTGATAGAAATATCACGGCTTATTGTCGTTTATTCATTGTAACCTTGCTTAACTCACAAGGAAACTAACTATACAAATATGAGAGGTGATTTATCCGTAGTTGGGCTGCAAGTTTCTTTTCCTGTAAGAATTGCCGCTTCCGCTACTCGTTTCGTAGCAGGTGAACCCCTGCACAGCTTAGCCGCCCTAACTACTGGAACATCCGATACCAATGTTTATGTCTTGGCGGCCGCTGATACTCCCGTGATAGGCACACATAAGCTGGGTGGCGTAGCCAAAAAAGACGCTTTACCGCGTGTTACAGGCACTATTGTCGCTCATTGGTCAAATGTAGCTCGTCCAGTTGCGTATTCCGGTATAATTCGCGGTAAGGCAGAGACCGTTGCTTCGGTTGATACCGTTACTGAGCTTGTGGGTATTCTCCAAGATGTTTCTTTAATTGATTACAATTCTACTGGTGGGACAGATGGTGGAGAATTATACACACTGAAAGAAGCAGATAGTGCGGCCGACACATCTGGCCTTGAATTCGTAGGTGGAAATGTAGCAGTCGGAACTTTAGATGTTATTGTTTTAGCAGCGGCTTACGACGCAGTATTAGTATAATAATTTAATTCTATGAATAGTCCATCAGGCGGCCATACAGCCGCCCTATCACCAGACGCAGTTCAAACAGCCATAGATGCGGTTCTTTGGGAAACCTATGGTCGTGTAGGACAACCTGGCGATATTAGCGCAGGGGATTCTTTCTTCTTCAATACCGGTTCTACAGTTGGTTTGGGCTTCATCTGGGATGAAGACAGCAACGTAGGTGATTTTGACGAAATTGATGAGCAGGAAGAATTCTTAAATACCGATACATTTATCGGCAATCAAAAGACAATTCGTTCTCGTAAGTTCTATAAACAAGTGCCAATTTCTGACGAGGCATTTAGGGCTGATATGGTAGGCAAACGAGATAAGATTGGTAAACAGTGCGGTCTTAAAGCTCGTCAGACACAGGATAAAAGAGCTTTGCTAGATACTTATGGAGACGGTTTTGCTGGTTCAGTAAACACCACACCAGACGGTCAAGCTCTATATTCAAACTCTCACGTGGCTTTGAAGTACGGAACTACGGTAGACAACTTGGAAACAGGGTCGCTAACACCTGATAACCTGTGGACTAGCGTAAATGCTTTGGCCAACCAAAAAGGCCAAGATGGAGACGCTGGATCTCACGTGTTCGCAGGTTTCTTGTCCAACTTCAATCTCTACCGAACAGCCAAAGAGATTATGAATTCTACTTTGGTAGCTGACAGCGGAGAGAACAATGTCAATATCTTTGACACTGTTTATGGTCAGGTAAGAATCGCGGCTTCAATTTTCTTGAATACTGCTTATAACAGTGCAACTAACGCCGCCACATCTTACCACGTCTTGTCTCAAGATCATCAGATAATGAGAAAGACATTCTATGGGCTAACCACTCACCTGAAAACTCCAGAGGTTACAAACAATGATTCTTATGCTTACGTAGCCAAGTTTCACGAAGTTTGTTTCCCTGGAACTTGGAGTGGAGCACAGGGTAGCAACGGAAGCGTTTAATTAACTAATCTTTAAGGATATGAAAAAATCCAAAAGAAAATCCTTAGCGATGTGGTTAGTTATCGCGATTCTAGGTGTAGTGGCTTTGACAGGATTAGCAAAAGCATCTGCGCCCGAATTTAGTTGGGCTAGTGTTGAAGATAAGTTGGCGCAGTTGTTGTTTGGCAGTGTTCAGCCAGAAGAGGGATTACTTGGCGCTTCTGGCACTCGTTATCCTAGTGGAGTTAGTGCTGATTCTACTTCGCCAAGTGCAGGACAGGTTAGAGGAACGACCTTGACGATTACAGGCGCTAGCACAGCTGGGAGCTTACAATCAACAGGGGATTTAGTAGGCAATCTACTACGCAGTGGCTCAGTGGCGGCTAAAACCGCTACCACGACCCTAACTGCGGCAGAAGTTTGCGATTCTTCCCTAATTACGCTCACTGCTGGGACCAGCACACCTACGATTACCTTCCCCGCAACTACCACGCTATTTGCTGACTGTTTAGATACTACGGGGGATAGCAAAGTATTAACACTGTTTAATGGTTCTACAGTTACAACTACGATTATTGCGGCGGGAACGGGTGGAACTGCTTATTATTCATCAACACTGACTATTGGGACATCTGATACGGCAGTAGTTGAGTTAATAAGAAATGACACTGTTTATTTGATGCTAGTAACTAACCAACCAAGTTAAAAAGATTTTGAGGGAGGAGGAAACTTAAAAAACTTTCTCCCTCCGACTAAGTTTATTTAATTTATTTGTATGAATCTAAAAAAGATATTGATAGGGATAGCGGCCTTTTTAACCGCTTTGGCAGGAGGTTATCAAGCGAATGAGTTAATTGGTGCAGGTCGGCTTAATTACCAAGAGCGCTTTGTAATGAACGACGTTGTCGCCACAACTACGGGTGCGGCTCATAATGTTGCCGATTTTAGAAATGTTGGTATTACCGTAGGAACAAGCGCGGCAAGTGGAACGCTAAAGTTTGTTTGTTCAATGTCTGAAACAGCGCCTGTTTTCTCTACAGCCCAATCATCCACAAATAGATGGGATTATGTTGAAATAATTGATTTACAAGATGGTGCTTCTATTGACGGAGATACAGGGTTGACACTTGCAAACACAACCGATGTAAGACAATTTGAATTGAATACCAATAATTTAAGATGGTGCACAGCTATTTTAAGCCCTTGGACAGCTGGCACTACCACAGTAATGTTACTACCAGCAACTAACCAGTAATATGTCAATGTCCATAAGTGAATTTAAGGACAACTTATCGGCAATGTTACACGGTGGAACTTTAAATAAAGTGCGTAATATTGCTAGTGCTTTTGAACGAGCGGCAAACACAATGCTGGTTAAAATAGATCCGATAGATACAATGCGTCTTGCGGCTTTATCAAGCACTGTTCACGACGATGTCTATAATTACTCTCTGCCCTCTGATTATAAGAAGATTATTGACCTCTACCCACAGAACAGAAGGGAGCTTTTGGATTCGGCTAATAGAAATTTGACCGAAAGATTTGACCTTAGAAAGAAGCTGACTGACAAAACACTCGTGATTGAAGGTTCGGAAGGTTCTAAGGTTCTTAGGATTAACTGGCGGTCAAGAACGCCCAAAACAATCAACGAGATGAACACCTTAACGGCTAATGGAACTTGGTCGGCTGTGGCAACCGCCACTAATCTCGTGGCCGATGACATTGATTATGTTTCTGGCTCGGGTTCTATTAGATTTGATTTAGTTGCCACCGGAGATGGACTTCAGAACACCACAATGACAGCGGTAGATTTGACCGATGAAGATGAGCAAGGTGATTTCTGGGTGAGGTTCAAGATTAAAAATTCAACTGACTTGGCCAACCTTACAAGCATTTCACTGGTATGGGGTAATGATTTAACTGCAGGTTATTGGACGGGTGTTGCTCAAACAGCTCAAGCTGATGGCTCGGCATTTAAGGTAGGTTGGAACGAAGTAAAAATCCCGTGGTCAACGGCCACTGAAACAGGAACTGTTGCTCCGGCTACGATTGACAGTTTAAAAGTTACAGTAGCCGCAACTTCCGCAATCACTCAAATCAAAATAGACAAGATAAGCTGTTCAATCGGGCGCAACTTTGATATTAAGTATTATTCCAAATTCTTACTCAAGAATACATCTGGAACTTGGATTACTAAGACCACGAGCGATGACGATACGGTTATCTTGGATAATGATGCAATTCAGATTTACTTGTTTGAAACACTAAAAGTTTGCGCTCATCAAGTTGAGGGTGGAGATTCGGGATTTGATATAAATTATACAGATAAAGAATTAGATGTTTTATATAAAAAGTATAAAGTAGAATATCCAAGTATGGCAAAAAAGGCTTTAAGTTATTATGGCTCATCGCCTAATCGTTCACGATGGTAATATGAAATTATCCAAAAAAATAGAACAAAAATTAAAAGGAGAAGGATTGAAAATGTGGAAATATTGGGCTGATATTTTTGTGATGGATGTAAATTATCCTTCTGAAGTTACTAAAGAACAAAGAGAAGTTATAGCGCACAACCTAGCATTACAAGTTATTTGGAATTTAGCACATAATAAATAAATTTGTGAATTTTGCACTTGCAGAAGAAACATTGGGATATAACACGGCCAAAGATGAATCAAATTCTGATTTTCGTTTGCTTGTTGGTGGTTCAAAAAATGTTTTGATTGATTATCAGAAGAAAGTTAAGAGCCGAAGTGGTTATAGTCGGCTGGGAGCTGGTAACACGGCACTAACTAGAGTGAGGAACGCTTGGACTTGGGCTACTTCAACGGGTCAGAAACTTCCGATGAGATTCTACGATGATGAATTAGAGGTATATTTAGAAACCATTGATACTTATGTCGTTGACGCTTGGACAAGAGTTAAGGATGGATTTTCAACTTCCGAATTGTTGCGAAGCTGTATTCAGAAGGGTGGAAATGGCGGATGGTACGACTCAACCGAAAAAATTGACCTTTGCCTGATGGTAATAGCTGACGCCAATCTCTATGAGTGGACTGGGGGAGTAGCAACGATAGCTTCCGCGACTTCAAACACGATAACTAAGAACGGAACAACTACTTGGGCGCAAAATAGATTTTATACGACTAGAAATAAAATAGTTATTATAAATGGGACTGAATACACCTATACAGGAGGAGAAACCACAACTACTCTCACAGGCGTAACTCCCGACCCTTCGGGCGAGGCAACAAATTCAGTGGCTGTTCAAAAAGTTTTAACTCGTTCTAATCTTCCGGCCGCTTCACGGACTAATCATTTTATTTACAATTTTGAAAATCAAATAATAATCGGTTCGGAGGACGATAACCAGATTCTGGCTTGCCAGAATAACGATTTAACCGACTGGACGCCTTCAAGTCCAAGAGTAGCAGGGGAAGGATTCACTTTAACACTTGATGGCCCGACAAGAGGCATAGCATCGCTTGGCTCAAACTTGTTAATCGGCGCAGGAAAATCGGTTATTTTTAAGGTCGTATTTGAACAGATAGCTGTTGGTTCTACACTTGCCGAAACCGCAAAGATTAAGAGATTAGATGTCGGGGTAAATCAAGGGTTTTTAAGCCAAGAGTCAATTGTTCCTGTAGGGAATACTGTTTTTTACTTAACAAATGAAGTTGCGCTTAGAACAATTGAAAGTCCCGATAATTTGGCTGGAATCAATCCCAAGACATTATCAAATCCAATAAAGCCTGATTTTGATGCAGAGGACTGGGATAATGCTTTTGGAATGTGGTATAAGAACGCTCTTTATTATTCAGCTCCCGACGCATCTCATCTTTATATGTTAAACTTTGTTGAAGACGCGGATGGCAAATTATTTAGATTTTGGAATCCGCCTCAAGTTTTGCCAGTTGGAGCGATGACACTTATTGAAGTTGGCGCAGTTGAGCAATTATATGCTCACTCAAACGGAGTTCCTGAAACCTATCTACTATTCGATGGTTCTTCCGATGGTGTTTATGACGGAATGGCGGTAGAGGATAAGTTGCCAATAGAGGCCAGAGCTAGGTTTGCCTACAACAATTATAAAAAGAAGGGTGTTTTAAAGACGTTTGATGAGTATTATGTAGAGGGTGAAATTACTCCAGCCACAAAAGAACTCTCGCTGATACTTAGATATGATTTTAATGGAGTAACCCAAACCTTAACTAAAAACATTGATGGTTCAGATGAAGATATTTTGGAAGGAAGTGTCGGTATTAACTCACTAGCCCAGCAATCACTTGCGGTTAATCCACTTGGGGGGTTACTTAATCCGCCATCGGACGCAAGAAAATTCAGATGTATTTTTGAAATCGCTAGGGAAGATTTTTTTGAGCTTCAAGCCGAATTTTACACAAATGATGCAGATAAATATTGGGCAATTTTAACTCACGGAGCAAACGCTCAGCTTTCCAATCGGAAGCCAATAAATATTAAGATATGAAGAAATTTATAACAACATTGGTTCTGTTGCTAGCTCTGCCAGTTAGTGCGTTTACCCTACCACAGGGAGCAGAGATTTTAACTTCGCCTTCACAGATACAGTATTATAAGATTTTAGGCCAAGTCGGTGAAACAGGAAGTCCTGGAAGTTATTTATATGGGATAAAAAATGAAGCACTTTTAGGCGCAACTTTGCCAGTGGCTGGTATGACCTACACTTTAGCTGGTTCTGGTATAACCGGTTCTGCTACTTCAATAAATTTGACTTCACTCACAATTCCGCAAACGGGATATGAGCTTGTGGATTCTGACTTTTCGGCTACTTTTTACGTTACGCTTGAACCCGGGAATACCAAAAGACAAGAGATTGCTTCTTGCACGACAGTAAC
>ERZ1292632.692-Hain-H43-01um-R2-692-length-37553-cov-28_pt1 | contig 18288 bp, 16 predicted proteins | sample MGYA00564407_ERZ1292632 | MGnify/ENA primary metagenome ERZ1292632 (study PRJEB36523, sample SAMEA6512637) | groundwater metagenome | collected 2019-01-08 | study: AquaDiva: Metagenomics assemblies of 32 groundwater samples | reverse complement strand
CAACCTACTGAACGCGACTGTCACGACGCTGAACCTGGGAGGCGCGGCGACGACGCTTAATTTTGGAGCGGCAACAGGAACAGCGACGATTGCCAATGCCACTGTTGCCATGACTGGCGCGACTGCATTCACCTGCACGCCGCCTGCTACCTTCACCGGCGACATCGCCGTTAATGGTGGCGACCTTACCTCTACCGCAGCGACGTTCAACCTACTGAACGCGACTGTCACGACGCTGAACCTGGGAGGCGCGGCGACGACGATTGCGATAGGAGCGGCTGGTTGCGTATGGACACAAAACGGCACACATACTCTAACTGGCGGGACAGTGACAACATCTATCCCGGTCATCAGCGCAACGCAAACCTGGAATCAGGTAGCCACCGCTTTTACTGGGTGGAAATTGAACATCACAAACACGACCAGTTTAAGCAGTTCGTTATTGATTGATCTTCAAGTGGACTCAACGAGCCAGTTTAGCGTTAATCGTCTTGGGGAAGCTACCGCAACGACATGCCGGGCGAAAGGTGCAAATTCAACCACTTTCGCACAAAATATATACATGGAATATGACACGACTGGAAACATAGCCGCCATAGTGGCGGAAGGCCCAAATGCGACTACTAAACCAGCGTTTAACATTCGGCTACATGAATCTGATGGTGGAACCGAGATTATCCCCATTGCTATTTCAACCACTGGCGTCATCACACTAGCGAATCTGACTGGTACTGGCTCGCGCACCGTCGTTGCGGATGCCAATGGAGTATTAAGCGCACCGTAATAAATGAGGAAACCATGACACAACCCGATACCAAAAAACTCACCGTCGGCGAACTGCACGCCGCCTATCAAACCTTGGCTGCCGTGGCGAACGAGAACGCCAAGATGCCCTCCAAAGCCGCCTACTGGATCGCCCGGATGCTGAAACGCTTGGAACCGGAATACGTGCCAGCAGAGAATACCCGCATCGCGCTCATCAAGGAGTTCGGCGAGGAAAAGGACGGTCAGGTATCGGTTACGGCTACTCACCTTCAAGAGTTTGCCGCCAAATGGTCGGAAGTCAGCAGCGTCGAATCAGACTTGGTGCCGATCAAGGTCAATATCAGCACGCTGGAAGGCGTGAACATGACCCCGCAGCAAATGCTGGTGATCGAGCGTTTCGTTGAGGAATGAGATGCAATACTACGCCGAAGGAAAATGAACATGCCCGGCATCATTGCAAACCAAATGGCGGGAACGCGGCGCCAGCGCGTCGGTGGCCAGAATGTCTTTACGGCTGACGTTTCGACCTACGATCCCGAACGGCGCACTGTAAATGCGGGGCGGGAAACCGTTTCAGGTCAACTGGGATCTTTGCTCGCTACGGATTCCCCCTACCTGACTGCGGCCCGCACACGCGCCGCACAGGTGGCGAACGCCCGGGGATTGCTGAATAGCTCAATGGCGGCGGGTGCTGGAGAGGCTGCCGCTATTGAGTCGGCGTTACCCATTGCGGCCGCGGACGCGGATATTTATGGTATAGCCGCACGCGAGAACCAGCAGGCAGGGAACCTGGCGTCTGAATTTGGTGCTACCGCCCTGAATACCGGCGGCCAATTCGATGCCAGCAATCTCAATCAAGTGTCCCGAATGGGATATGGTGCTGAGTTGGAGAGCGGTCTGATCGGCACGCGCGCACAGGCCGAGAGGGGATTGCAGGAGCAGCGCGGCGGTCAAGCGCTTCAGCAAATCGGGGCCAGCGGTACTCAGTCCAGGCTCAATATCGGGGCGCAGGCCGAGGCCGAGCAGGGGTTGATCGGGACGCGCCTGGGCGCGGAGACGACGCTGATCGGCGCTCGCGGACAGGAAGAATCTCGCCTCATGGCGCAGAAGGCGAGAATTGATCTGCAACTGCAATCGGCTGACGCGGCCACGCGCGAGACGCTGCTACAACAGCAGGGCGAGATCGAGCAGCAGTTGCAAGCGCTGCGCGGCGGTCAAGCGGTTACGCAAATCCAGGCATCCGGCGCGCAGCAGCGCATGACGGAGGCGCAGCGTTCTCAAGCCGAGAGTGACCTGCTTGCTCAAAAGGGTCAGATTGACCAACAGTTACAAACGGCTGATGCCGCTACTCGTGAAAAATTGCTGGCGCAACAAGGCCAGATTAACGAGCAACTTCAGCAATTGCGTGGTACGCAAGAGTCAACACTGCTCTCTCAGAAAGCGGCCATTGACCTCCAATTGCAGACCGCAGACGCGGCGACGCGCGGGAGCCTGTTGCAGCAACAGGGCCAGCTCGACCAGCAACTGCAGACACTGCGGGGGGCGCAAGCGCAACAGCTTCAAGAAAGGAAGGGCACGATCGACCAGCAACTGCTGACCGCGGAAGGCACGCAGAAGATCACGCTCCTTCACGAACAGGGCACGCTGGAACAGTCCATGCAGGAGCTTCGCGGCAAGCAGGCGGGCGACTTGCAACAGCAGAAAGCGTCTATTGACCAGCAACTGTTGAGTGCCGAGAGTGAGCAGAAGGCAGTTTTGATGGATCGGCAGGGGCAAATCGAGCAGAGCCTACAGGCACTTCGAGGCGATCAGGCGAGGGCGCTGCAAAGCCAGAAGGAGAATGCTGACGCGCTGCTGCAAACCATGCGCGGCGATCAAGCCGCAAATGTTTCGCAGATCGAGGGAACCTATCGGGAACTTTTGCAGACTTCCGCCTCTGCCACAGCGCTGTATTCCGGCATTGTGCGCAACATTTCGGAGGCCATGCAGAACGCAGACTTGGATGAAGCCGCCAAGCAGGCGTTTGCTGATAAAAGCATTGATATGTTGAGGGGCGGGCTTGCTATCATAGGTGGGATCTCGAATCTTGATCTCACTTCTCTGCTCAACTTTGCCGGTACGGCCCCTGCTTAAAGGATAGCGCACATGAGCGAACACGGCGAAGACTATAACTATTCCGGCTGGACTCGGAATGATGAAGGTGGCATGGACCCGCCCTCGACGGAGAAAGAAGCGTTTTTCATTACGAAAAACGGGCGTGAATATCGCTGGCTTGCGCCGACCAAGGAACAAGCGCTGGCGTTGCCCGGCTGGTCTAATCGTGCGGGTTATACCGGCGGTGTGGTGGAATTTGATTACACTCCCGCTGAAGCCTCCGACCCGAATGAGCCGGCGGGACGGGGTGCCTTCATCGCATCGGATATCATCAACCCTCACATCTTGCAAATAGCCGCAGAGCGCGACAAAGAGTCTGATTTTGACAAGCTGATGAAAGCCGTAGCCATCAGTGTAGTCACGAGTGGCCTCAGTTCGGCATTGCTGGGAATGGGGGCCGCAGGCGGCGGCGCGGCCTCTGAGTTGATGGGTCCAAGTGCCTTGGAACTAGGTGTTCCCGGCGCGACCGGATACGCCGCTCCGGCTGCTGGTGCGGTTGGCGGCGGCGGCGCTCTAGCGAACGTGGGCACTCAACAAGCCGCTGACGCACTAGCACAGAGCACATACAACGCCGCGGCCGCCGCAGGCGTTCCGGGCTATGACCCAACATTGATTTTTGATGCGTTTGACGCACTGCCCGATAGCGCACTTACCGGATCTGCTGGCGGGTTGGAGCAATTCACCAACTTTGTTCCATCAGCAGAATATGCTGCTGGTTCCGGCACCAGCGCAGTTGGCGGAAGCCTTGCAACTGGCGCTGGGCAAGCCGCTGACGCAATAGCACAGAGCACGTACGACGCCGCGGCTGCCGCAGGTGTTCCGGGTTATGACCCAACATTGATCGCGGGAACCGCTGGTTCCGGCACCAGCGCATCAGGTGGGCTACTTGATTCCGTCATTAATTGGGCCAAGGGCAATCCGCAACTTGCGTCGACTGGGCTGGCTGTTGGGGCCGGCCTTGTTCGTGGCGCCATGTCCCCGAGTCCGCAGGAACAGGCAAACGCCATCTATCAAGCGAAGCTCCAAGCAGAGGTACAAGCGGCTGACGCCAAACGCGCGAGAAACCGCATGGCAAATATAAATTTAGGACGACTGCGGCCAACCGGCGCGATGCTTCAACGTCCTGGCATCCTCCGTAACGTGATGAGGTAATCCACATGATGCACGCCTCCGATATCGCACAGCCGAGCGTTGGCTTGGTGCGCGGTAAGATGGAACGCCCTCAAGCGCAAATGCGGCAATCGCCAGCAGAAGAAACTCCAGGTGGCGATGCTCTGGTCAAAGTGGTTCTTGCAGCCATGAAAGTGCTATACGAAAAGCAGACATCCGATGGCGTGGTGGCCATGCTGCGTACTGGCGATCCGGTACATGCCGTTGCGCAGACTACCCTTTTTGTCATGAAGGCGCTCTACGATGCCTCACGGGGTTCTATCCCGAAGGAGGTCATGCTGCCTGCGGCGTCCGTGGTCATTGGGTTGGTGTCGGAACTAGCTAATGCTGCTGGCGTTAAAATCTCCGGCGCACAAGCGCAGTCGGCAGCACAACTGGTGCAAGAGAAATTGGGCAAGCGATTTGGCGGACAGCAACAACCTGCCGCCCCTCAAACCGCGCCACCGGCCGAGCCCCAGGCCGCACCGATGAGTATGCAAGGAGCGTGATATGAGCGGACTTCTCAGACGCGCCCTAGCTGAAGGCGCCGCAGTTGGGGAAAAGATTTTCACCGAGACCGCCATCGAGTCCATGAAACAGGACTTGATGGGCAAGCGCGATGCGCGTCTTGCTGAGTACTCCAAGCAATCACAAGAGCGCGGGTTTGAACACGCGAATCAGCGTGATGTGCGGCAAGAAGGATATGCGGTTGACCGAGAGAACCGTGTTGAGGATCGCGCAACCGAGCGTGAGATTCGGCAGGACCAGAGGGCGGATACCAGGCAACAGGCTGGGTTCGCCCACACCGAGAGACTGCAAACTAATATGCAGAAGTTTCAGACTGACTTAGCGAAAGTGCATGAGGATGCCGCCAATACCCGTCATGCCCAATCCACTGGCATCGCTATGGCACAACTGCGGGCATTGCAAGAGGGTGTGGAGCTTGTCCCGCAGAGTGATGGCACATTCCAGAAAGTCAACAAACTCACCAAGAAGCCAATGGGCACCGCAACCGATAGGGCTGGCCATCCTCTGACTGGTCCGAAGGATGTTTCCGCCTCAATCAAGATCATGGTGGACACCAATAGCAAGATCATTGCTGCGCTTTCAAAAGACCTTTCCGATGCGGCTGTGGAACCGCAAAGACAATCGCTGATGGGCCAGATCAATGATCTCAAGCAAGAGAACCAAAAATTGCTTGGTTTGGCTCAACCTGCCGCCCCGTCATCTCGAACAGGATGGGACAGCAATACCAAACAAGTGTTTTTCCAGGGTCAGGAGATAGGGAAGGCGGACAACGAGGCTCAAGCCCGTAAACTGGTTGAGAACGCCAAAAAACAGAAGGCCCCCGCATCCTCTACATCCTCTGCGTCCCCTGAGCCTGGTTTCGACCTATCGCCGCGCGGGATACTCCGTGGACTGATGGCGCCCCACCCCACCACGCTGGATGACGAAGAAGATCCTCAACGCCTGAATTAGTCATGGCCTTCATAGATTTTGAGACGACGACGCCAGGCAATACGGGCGGCTTCGTTGACTTTGATGCTGCGCCACCGTCCTCTGACGGTGATCTATCGCGCGGCTGGAAACGCGCCTTTGCCCAAGTTCCAGAACTCGCCTACGGTACAGGTGCGCTTGCCGCCATGTCGGCAGAAAAAATGTTCGGAGAGGGTGGTATCTCCACTGCCGTCAAGGATTATTTTTCCGAAAAGTTTTCCGCCAAGCAGGCGGTAAACCAGCAGTATGTCCCCAGCGTAGATTTTACGGATGCTTGGGACAGTCTACAGGGCGGCAACCTTGGGGCTATGGCCGACTGGCTACAGGACTCCGCTGGATACGTTGCCGGACAGGCATTGCAAACCGCGGTGACGGGTGGTGTCGGTGCCGTAGTAGGTAAGGCTGCGATCACTAAACTTTTAGGTGGTGCTGTCGCTAATCAAGCTGCGCGTCTGGCAGAGGATATGGTGGTCAAGCAGGGTGTGACCGCCGCCGCCAAAGATGCAGCGATCAAGGCCGCGCTGCCGGAAGCCACCAAGCTCGCAGCGCAGCGCACGGCGCAAGCCATCGGGGCCGGCGTCGCGCTAGGCGCGCAGAACGTCGGCATGGAGGCGGGCGACATCTATGGTGGCCTGATCGAGCAAGCCAAGCAAACTGGTCAAGACATCACGGGCGATGATCTCCTGCGCGCCTGGGGTGCCGCTGCGGTTGCGGCTGGCACTGAAACCGCTACGGACCTCCTCGGGCTAGGTGCGGTGACTGGGCGCATCAAGATCGGCACGAAATCCGTACAGTCCATGACCGGATTGGGCGGTCGAGCTGCGCGTGCTGGCGTTGCTGCTGGCGTAGGTGCGCCCATTGAGGCTGGGCAGGAGTATGTCCAGACCTGGCTTGAGCAGTATGGTGCTGGGCGCGATCCTGACTCGCCTGAAGCAGAACGAGAGCGTATCAATGCCGCAGCGGTTGGTGGACTAGGCGGCACAATGGTCGGTGGCGCTGCCGGCGTCATTTCCAGCCCCATCACTCCTGCCCCGACTCCATCTCCGCAAACCACCCCCACTCCACAGCCCTCCATCACCCCCATCATCACCGCGCCAGACGTTGAGACTGCGATCCGCGCCGCGGATGAGATCGTCAGCGCCCCCGTCCAGTCGGAACCCATAGTTTCAACAGAACCCGCCCCCCTCCCCGAACTCACGACCGGACCGCGCACCCAAGAGCAGCAGTTGTGGATGGCTGGCATGGAGGCTGAGCAAATCCGTGCTGCTGAACGCGCCAAGGAAGCGGACTACGACCGCTTGCAGCGCGAGTCACGCCTGCCAGCGGCGCTCTACGATGCTGAACGCGCAGACCGGATAGCGCAAAAAAGCGGCCAGCGCGTATTCGAGGAAGCGCCCACTGCCATGATGCTCGCCTTCGAGCGGGCGCGACAGAAGGCGACCACCCCAGAAGCGTCAACGCTGACCGATAAGGAGATCGACCTAGCGCGCCGCTTGACGCGCAGCGAGGAGAAGCGCGATGCCTTTACCGCCGAGATCGAGCGGCGCACCCAGGAGATCCCCCATGAAGGTCAGAACCAGACAGGGCTACCAAGTCAGGAGCGAGTCGGGCAAGAACTTGTCCAAGCCCAACCTGACCTCGAAAGAGGCGGACGAGCGGTTGAGGCAGGTCGAATACTTCAAGCACAAGAGCAAGGGCCTGGTGCGCAGCCGAATGCGGTAGTTCCTGTCGGACAGTTATTTGTTGACTATCAGGGCCGACGTTATCCCGTCGCGTCTCTGGAAGAAGCATCGCGCAAGTTTTCTCAAGCTCGTGATGCTGCCGTTCAGGCAGGCGGCGGCGGTGCGTCTACCGTTGGAAAACCTCCACTCATTCGAGATCAGTCCGGTCGAGTCATCGGCAATATTGCCTACAACGGTCGAATTTTCTCGGGAGAGCCGAAGGATTGGAAGCCTGGTGTCCAGTCTTTGTATGATCCCCCCGGCTGGGGTCAACGTGACTCTGCGCTGGACGCGATAGCGGAAGCAAACCGGCGCGGGGATACTGAGGAAGCAAAACGACTCGGAGAGCAATACGCTGGTGTTCAACCTATTGAACAGCCCAGCACTATAGCGCCGGCCGCACCCACATTGGGTACGATTGCACCCAAATTGGGTATTCCCGAACGGGAACAAAACATCGGTCAAACGGATAAAAGCGCATTATCGGGCACAGCTATTCCCGAACGGGAAAACAAAATTGGCGGTCGTCTCGTTTCCGACATTCCCCTGCCCATGCTGCGCAAGTTCGCGGAGAAGGGCGGGCCGAAGGTGCGTTTTTCAGCACAGGCTGAAATCGAGCGCAGGAGTGAAAACACCCGCTTGCAACAGGAGAAGGCGCAGGCCGTGGAGGCGCAGCGTAACACGCCTTCGGCGCAGCTCCTCCGCATGTTGGTGGAGTGGGGGGGAGTCAACAAGGACTCAGCGCTCGACATCTCTGGCGACAAAGGGGTGCGGGGCTTGGGTGGCGGTATTGTTGCGAGGATATTCAGAACGCCCCAGCGGGCCAACGGCGGGAAGGGGCACATCGTGGCGGGGCATGGCCTTGATGACATCGCCCTGAGATTAGTCGAGGCTGGCTGGCTCCCCGGGCACATTTACGATGAATCCGTGGATGGTGGCGTGCAGATTGTGCGCGACATGATACGCGATGCGATTGATGGCCGGTTGCAGCCCATCACCGACCAGCAGGCCGAGCGGATGTTCGAGGCGCAGCGTCAGGCTCGGCAGGAGATGGACCAGGACATGCGGGCGGAAGGGGTGCCTGACTACAGGCCTGACGATGCCAAATGGGTGGATCTAGCTACCAAGGTAGCCGAGCGCGATCCTGACAGGTTCGAGCGTCTTGCGGTACAATACGAGGGTCGCTCGGACGACGAGTTCCGAGTGGCCGTACAGGAGCTATTCAATGCACATCAGCGAGAAGATGAGGCGGCTAATACAGGTGGCCAGGAGGCGCGCGGAGCGCCGCCGAGCCCAGAAGCAGCAGCCCCAGCCGCAGCCACCGAAGAAGTAACCCTCACAGGCCAGCGCCCTGCTGACCTGACGCCTGCCGCCGAGCAGGCCCGCGCCGCCGAAGTGTCGCAGCGCGAAGAACGCGCCATTGCAGACCGAGAGCGCGACGCATTCACCCTGTCCGCCCCTTCCGGCACGACCTCCGCACAACCCCTAGCCGAGCCGAAGAACCAGCGCGATATGTTCGCGTCGCCCGCATTGGCACGAAACGAGCCAATCGCGCCAGAACGCCCAGCAGCACCAAACGTCGGCACTGCCGCGCAAGTGCCGACGGCTATGGAGATCGCGGTAGAAGAATATCGCAAGTCCTACCCTGGGCGCGAGGCGCCTGATGATCGTATTTTGCTAACCAAAGACGGGCGATTTATCTCCTTCTCCAAGCACGATGCTGATACGATTTCTGGAGCAGAAGATTTGGGGTGGCAGCGTACACCGTGGCCTCCTATTCAGAGGCCGACCACCGTTGGTGTACAAGCAGAAAAAGTGGACGTTCAGGAATCTGCCCCGTTCATGGAAAGTGAACAGGCGGGGAAGGGTGAACAGATTACCGATTTCGGCGAGAAGATCGGCGGGGCACGGAAGGATACGGCGCAGCCGACTGGAGGCCGCACAACGACCACGGCGGGCGAGTCTGGCGAACCTGGGTGGCGCAAGCGGTTCAGCGTGTCGCAAGTCGCCGCCAGCACGAAGGAAGGCGAGGCGGGTAAATGGGTGATCCGTGACGAGCGCAAGCAGGACTGGCGCGGGCAGGCTCGGCAGGTAGGTGAGACCTTCGCCAGTCAGGAGGCCGCCGAGAAGGCTATCCCACTACTCGCCGTGGCGCAGAAGCACCGCGCAGTTCCTGTTGGAAAGCCGGTGAACGGCATCCAGCCATACGAAATCTGGCGCGACGTGACAGACCGAAAGCGCGTGAAGGTGGTGCAGCAACAATTCGCCACCCGCGAGGACGCCATGCGCTACATGGCCGAACACGCGGTGGAGATCATAGAAACCAAAACCGGCTTCGGCGAGGAAATCATTGCCAAGCCGGATACCGTGACGCGCACCGGGGCCGAGCGCCGTACCGGACTCGCTACCAAGGAAATGTTTGGTGACACGTTCGGATTCCGTGGCGTCGAGTTTGGAAATTGGAATAATCAGGACGAGCGCCAAGAAGTGATGAACCACGCCTATGATGGGCTGCTGGATTTGGCCGACGTGTTGGACGTGCCGGCGAAGGCGCTGAGTCTCAACGGTGAACTGGCGCTGGCGTTCGGCGCCCGCGGTCAGGGCTTGTCAGGGGCCAAGGCCCACTACGAGCGCGACTACGGCGTTATCAACCTGACCAAGATGACGGGGGCCGGCAGTCTCGCGCATGAGTGGTTCCACGCCACGGATCATTACTTCGCGCGTCAGGACACCAAATCAAAGGCGGAGCGCGTCAAGAACGAGGAAGGAAACTTGGTGTATCCGGCCGGCACGCCACTGACTGACTACGCCAGTCACGGCTTCCGTGCTGTAGGCTCTCAGGTTCGGCCAGAACTGCGCGATGCCTACAACGCCTTGATGGAAACGATGTTCACCAATGCCGAGCAATACGTCGAGGACACTCAGAAGGCTGAGAAGTTTGTCGGCGGTGCGCGTGAACGACTGGCCGAGGCCATCAAGGAAATCCGCGACGGACTGCTGCGCGGGCCAGAGCAGTTGACGTACATGAAGCGGAACAACAAACCCGCATCATCCGAGCAAATCGCGGCGTTCGACCAGCTTGCAGATCAAATGCTGGCGGGGAAATACCCTGACGCTGAGTTTCGGTACAACAAGACTGACGGCGGACCCGCCAACCGGCGCGGCGCGATGGCCGGACGGTGGAGCAACGACGTTCTGGATTCCTTGAGTGCCATCCTCAAGGCGGTTCGCGGCCGTTCTGGGTTTTCTGCTGAGGGTCACGGCCCATTAGACGGCTTGCGCTACCTGATGAAAACGTATCTTGAGCGCATCAGGATGCTCGAATCGGCCAACGCGAACGAAACCAAGACCAAGCGCGTGCCGACCTCCTACGCGATGGAGAACAAGAAAATAGACCAAGGCCGGGCGTCTGATTACTGGACGACGCCACACGAAATGGCGGCTCGCGCCTTCTCGTCCTACGTCGAGGACAAGGTAAAGGAAAGCGGAAACCGTAGCGACTTCCTTTCCTATGGCTCGGATAACCGCCTGCCGGAATACCGCCTGCTCAACGTCAGACCGTTCCCCGAGGGCGCTGAGCGCACGGCCATCAATGCCGCGTTCGATAAGTTGGTATCCACTCTTCAAACCCGCCCCACCGACAAGGGCGTGGCGATGTTTGCCCGCGGCCCGAAGGATGCTGGAACGCCAGTAGAGCGGTCGGATACTGTAGAGACATCGCCTGCGGTTCAAGATTTGAATGAAAAAATGTTTCGGCAGGAAGGTATCTCCAACGCCTTCACATCTTCTAATTTCAACGACAAAGGACTAACAGATGCTTACAAGAGTGCATTCGGGGTTGAGATTGTGTATGTATCTCCCAATGCTGCCGGCGCCGAACAATTCCTCGGCATCCACTACGGCGGGAAAATCTATGTCAACCCGAAAAACCCGCATCATGGATTCATCCAACTCGCGGGCCATGAGCTGTTCCACAAAATCAAAGAAGATTACCCGGAAGTCTATCAATGGTTCGCGGACCAAGCAGCCAATTACTATCGTCCCGGTGCCACAGAGCGTTATGGACGCAATCTCGAAAAGACTGGCGCAAAAAACTTTGACGCGCAAGAAGAATTGCTCGCAGACTTCACTGGGGATGCGTTAGCTGACCCCGAGTTTCTGAAGGTTTTGGCAAACCATAACCCGTCGAAGTTCAAGCAACTGCTAGATACGGTGGTGGCGTGGTTGAAACGTGTGGCCATGAAACTCTACGGCAAGGGTTTCCGGTCCTCTGAGTATTTCACCGATGTCAATAAATTACGTGGCTACCTAGCGGGGATTTTGGACGCCTACGCCAAACAGAACAGCCCGGACGCTATTGACGGCGTTGAGCCACCGTCATTCTCCCGTGTTGTGGAACAGAATGCGCCCCCCACTCAAACCGACACCCCCGAGTTCAAGGCGTGGTTCGGTGACAGCAAGGTGGTGGACGAAAACGGCAAGCCGCTGGTGGTGTATCACGGGACACCTACCGACTTCTCCGCATTCAACATTGATTCTCCGCGCAACATGATGGCGGATCGCACCGCCCAAGGTTTCTACTTCACACGCGATCCAGAGGACGCCGAGCGTTACGGCGTGATTCGCCATCGGCCAAACGCCGGCGGGCAAATTATGCCCGTTTACTTGAGCGTACAGAATCCGCTGATTCTGTCCCGCGATACCACGCAACCGGCCATTGCAAAGGACATGGATATGGAGCATCCGGCACTGGTCAGTGCCGAACAGAGACGAAAATTGGAAGCGGCTGGCTACGACGGCATCGTTTACAACGACGGGGAGGAGATAGTTGCCTTCCGCCCCGAGCAGATCAAGTCCGCCGTGGGCAACCGCGGTACCTTCTCCCCCACAGACCCGGATATACGGTTTAGTAGGGCGGGGTGGATCAATCAGCAACCCGTAGGCACTCAGGAAGCGTTGCGTAAGGCTGGGGTCTGGTTCGCTCCACCCACCCTCAAGGCGCGCGTCGCGGGCTGGTCGCAGGACTGGCAGAAACGACTAAAGCAGGGCGTCGTGGATCAGTTCGATCCTATAAAGGAATACGATTACCACGCCTACATGATCGCCAGAATGACACGCGGGGCAGACAACGCACTGGATGGCCTTCTCAACTACGGCACGGTCTACCTCGACCAAGATGGAGCCGTGGACGTGAATTTCGAGAAAGGCGGGTTCCTCGGAATCATGTCGAAACTCAAGGGCGAACACGACCGCTTCCTTGCGTGGGTTATTGGGAACCGAGCCGAGAGACTGCTGGCAGAGGGCCGTGAGCACAACTTCACCGCTCAGGACATTCAGGCACTGAAAGCCCTGAACCAAGGTTCCATGCCTGACGGCACCCCCCGCGCACAGGAGTACGCCAAAGTCCTGTCAGACTTGAACCGCTACAACAAGGCGGTTCTTGATATCGCTGAGAAAGCCGGACTGATTGACGGCGCCTCGCGTAGCGCGTGGGAAAAGGATTTCTACGTCCCGTTCTACCGCCTCATGGAAGGCGAGGATGGCAAACCGAAAGGCCCGATGCCGAGCAAGGGGCTGGTGAACCAGTACGCCTTCAAGGTGTTGAAGGGTGGCGAACAAGCGCTGGGCGATCCCATGCAGAACATCCTCAAGAACTGGGCGCACCTACTGGACGCGAGCCTGAAGAACCAAGCGGCCCGAGAATCCCTGCTCGCCGCGCAGCGCGTAGGTGCCGTGGTCGAGGGCCAGGAGGACACCGTACGTCAGATGGCGAAAGCGGCCGGTCTGAAGGATGCCGTGGTGTCGTTCACCGACCAGGGAACACAACGCTGGTTCATGGTCGAAGATGCGTTTCTGCTCGACGCAATCAAGGGCATCGGCTTCACTGGGTTCCAAGGAACCGGCATGAAGGTGATGCAGAAATTCAAGAAATGGCTGACGATCGGCGTCACCGTGTCACCAACCTTCCGCATCCGCAACGTGATTCGGGATTCCCTGCAAATGATCGGCACAAACCCGGCAAGCTACAACGTCCTCGACAACGTGCTGACTGGCTGGAAGGCGACCAAGGAAGGCACGCCCGAATACGCCTCAATCATGGCCGGCGGTGGTGTCATGCGGTTCGGGACCATCCTCGACGGCGACCGCGCCGAGCACGTCAAGCGCCTGATAGCGTCAGGGGTGGACGATCAAACTATCCTCACGACGCCCGAGCGGGTCAAGGATGCCATGCAACAGGCGTGGGACTGGTGGCAGCACGTAGGAGATCGGGCGGAAAACGTCAACCGCGCCGCGCTCTACAAGAAGCTGCGGGCCGATGGCAAGACGCATCTCGAGGCCAGCTTCGGCGCGCGCGACACGATGGACTTCAGCATGTTAGGAACTTGGGCATCTATTCGGTTTTTGGCGCAGACGGTCCCGTTCTTTTCGGCTAGGCTTCAGGGTCTCTACAAACTTGGCCGCGGCGCCGCAGAAGATCCACGCCGGTTCGGTATCGTTGTAGGAGGGGCAACTTTGGCGTCCATCGCCCTCATGCTTGCCTACAGGGATGACGACGATTGGAAGCGCAGAGAAGATTTCGATAGAGAAACATTTTTCTGGTTGAAAATAGGTGACAAGGCGTTTCGCATTCCCAAGCCTTTTGAGATCGGTGCTATTGCCACCATCGCGGAGCGCGGATTGGAGGCGATGATTTCAGACGAACTCACTGGCAAGCAGTTCGCTGGCCGGGTGTTCAGCATTGTGAGCCAGCAGTTGTCTATGAACCCTGTGCCGCAGATGGCGATGCCGTTTATCGAACTCTACGCGAACCGCGACAGTTTCACTGACCGCCCGATTGAGGGTATGGGCATGGAACGCCTGTCGAAGTCACGGCGCATCGGTGCTAATACATCAGCCACGGCTCAACTGCTCGGTAAGAACGGGCTAGTCTCTCCGGTGCAGATTGACCATTTGGTCAGCGGCTACTTTGGGTGGTTGGGCGCACACATCGTTTCGACTGCGGACCTGGCCCTGCGTCCAGCGATGGGCCTGCCGGAAAAGCCAGCCTTGAGAATTGACGACGTGCTGGTTGCCGGTGATTTCGTCAAAGATTTGCCCGCCTACCAGTCCAAGTACGTCACCCGCGTCTATGACCAAATGAAGGAAGTGCAGCAGGCGATGGCGGACCTTAAAGAGTTGCAGAAGATCGGCGCCACCGAGGAGGCACAAAAACTAATGGTGGACAAGGCAGACAAGTTGCGGCTGTATCGCCTTTACACCCACGCCGAAAAACAACTGACGAAGATCAACACCCAAATAAAACTGACTCAGGCCAAGGCCGGGGATGCGGATGAAAAGCGGGAGCGCCTGGGTAGCCTGTACGCGATTCGCAATCGCATTGCACAACTCACCGAAGAAAGAGCCAGATCGTCTCAGCGATAATGGCGATGGTGGCGAGCGTCGCCGCCGGACGTGCCCACTTATGGAATCGCTCCACAGTGGAGCCGATTAGCCACACGGCGCCGATGACTATGAAGCCGACGAGGAAAGGGTAGTCCACTATGCCGCCTGACGGGCAAGGTAAGCACGCATGCACCTGGCAATGACATGATGCCGCTCTTTGTAGACGGTCAGGATTCTCCCGCGGGCGCGGGCAATCAGTCGGTCATAGTGGGCTTGGTAGTTCACCCGCTAGGCGTGGTTGACCTCGGGTTGCCAACTTTGAACTCTTGCAGGATCATGGCCGCATCTTGCGGGGTAGCGCGCCACCAGCGCCGCCAGGCGCCGTAGGCGATCATTCCGTCCCGCTCGAACAGCCTCATGCTGTTGGCCATTCTAATGACGGTGGCTTGGTTTTCGTCCATCCCTCAAGTATAGCACAGACCCCGTCTGACTATGGCGAGGCGCGGGCGGCGATCCCGGCGAAGGTGAGGAGAGGGGTCATGTCTCGAATCCCCAGTGAATGAGCATCAAGGCGGCTATCACAGCAAGCACGGCCATTCCGATCCAGATCACAGGAGCCATGAACTTAAGGTCGCTCGGCTTGTCGGTCATGGCTTTAACTCCATGATAAAGTCCTCGATGGTCTGCTGAATATCCTGTGCGAGTAGATGGGCGTTTGTAGCGACGAGATCGGGGTGGATAATGCCCTCGTTCATTGCGTCACGCAGGAACACTTCGGCCAACTCGTAGCATTTCGTGTCATAGGTCATAGCTTCTCCTCCTGCCCTGGTCGGGCGGCGGAGAGCATGTCCTTGAGCTTCCGTATTGTCAGCGCAACCGCAAAATCGTTCACCCACTTCGGATCATCCAGGAATGTCATGCAGATTTCCTCAAGCCGATTCAGGTCGTAGAGGATGCCATCGGCGGGCTGCTTCACGAAGTCATCGAGCTTTGCGCTCTGTAGCTGTCCCGGTAAGCCCCAAAAGACGACATTCCCCTTCTTCCGCTCCGCAAGAATCTTGTCTCGCAACTTGTTTTGAGGCGTTCTCGGCGTCTCGCTCGGCTTGTCGCTCATGGCACTTTCCCATCACGGTAGTTGTCCCACTCCAAGTTCATGTTGTGAGCGATGCGGTCAAGGACGCCTAGCGCGACTGGAAAGCTAAGGTTGACTTTACCAAAAGCTATGCTGCCTTCCATTTCTACGCCGTAGATGATTCCTAATATCTCTCCGTTTTTTGCTTGGGCTAGAAGTTCTTCAAGCCGATCAATAACGCGCTGCTTACCGTTCGCATCGGGCTGAATCTTGACAACGTGCAGGTCGCTCATGGCTCCCTCCAAACGGTGCCGCAAACGTGGCACTTGTGCATATATCCAAAATGCCAATGTTGGAAGGCAGCGACTCCACAGCGCGGGCATTTATAGGTCATGGCTTTTTACACTCCTTTGCGTGATGGGCCACTGCTTCCGCGAACGCCAACGCAGTATCCGCGTCCAATCCGATCCATTTTGTCGGCGTGCCGAAGTCAATTATCACGGTCCTGTCCTTGTGACTGATAGCCAATCGTAGAGCGCCTTCGTCATCCGCGCTGAACTTGCCACGCGGGAAATCTCCCGTTGCACCCAAGCTCATGGCCCTATCCTACGGCGCGGGCGGTGGAGGGCAATCATCGTGCGCCTTAATCAGTTCGTGCCAATCTGCGAAGGATAAACGCTCGACTGGTATCCTTCCGCTGGTGCCGCGCATCAAGGAGACAAACGGCAATGCTGCTGTGTGCAGGCGCTCGAAGTAAGGGCGGCGCTGTGCCTCCAGCCCACGGAGGGCGAGGTCGCGTAGCTCGAGCATGCGTTGCTGTATCGCTTCACTACCTTGCTCGCTCGCAAGTGAGCGACACAGGCTCTCAATCTGCTCTCTCGTCATCATCGCTTTTCCTCCTTCCCCGGCCGAGCGGCGAGCATGGCTTTGTAGAGGCGTGTGAAGTATGCATAGCCATGTAGTGGAAGGTAAGCATTGACAGTGTTACTTCTCTCTGTATCCGCAGCCTCTAACATTTCCTGCGTTGCTATCTTCGGCACCCTCACCCACCCCTCCCGCTCGCCGCGCGAGGAAAGGGCTTGGCGGAGGGCGTAGGCATCATTGACTGCACTCACAAACACTATTGCGTCCTTGTGCCATTGCGGCTCAGGGTCAAAGGGCGTAATCACGCTAGTTGCAACGCTCGCTTCTATTCGCGCCACGAGCCGATCGTCTAGCCATAGCGCAGCACCGAATTTCGGACTGATCGTCAGGACCGCATGTGGTCCTTTAGGCTCTTCCGCGCTCGATCCCACGGCACCACAACGAGCGCAGAGGGATTGGCAAAGCTGACGCAGTGATTCAGTTTCAGCGGCATCGGGTTCCTCGGTAAGCCAACCCGTGAGCAGAGCAATAGCGTTTCTGCGTTTTTCTTCCTCGCTCACCTTCTCCTGAGCACGGAGTGCGTAAGTAGACAGTCCGTAGTGAATCCCAATTGTGATGCTGCCTGCCTGCGATTTCTCGTCTTGTCTGTATGCTTCGGCGTTCATCGCATCTGTATCCGCGGTTCCGGTAATGTATCCGTGTCCCGCCGCGTTCGTTGGTGCCGCGCACTGCGCTGTGCTGTCAGTCTTGAGTAAGCCGCGAAGATCACTCGCAGCTATCTCATTATCATCGCCTCCGTAGGACTCAAGAATCTGAGCACCATGTTCGATTACCTCACGCCACTTCTCGCTCACCCCCGCGCCTGGGGCGGCGGGAGCAGGCTTGGGAGTTCCGCTCTCCCCGGTGGTTAGGTTTGTTTCAGCCTGCCCCACCGCGTTAGTTGGTGCCGCGCACTGCTTACAAATCGTGCGGCGCTTGTAGCCCCTAAACTGTTGGCGACACTGCACGCACAGATTATAGTAGTTACCATTCTCACCAGAGAAATCTTCCAGCCAATCACCGGGCGCTGGCCGCTTTGCAGGTGCGGGAGTATTACCTCGTATCGGTCTTTTCGCGTCTGTCATGTTGGCTCCTTTCGCGCCGCGTCTATGACGGCCCTATGCTGCTCAATGTTGACGAATGATTGAGCGTCACGCAGCGCCGCGTTCGCCTGCTCCAGCGCAGCCTCAAGTCGTGCAATACGCTCACCTGCGGGTGTCAGGCCTTTCTCCGTCGCCAATAAGGAACCACGATCTTTCTCAAGCTCCGCGATACGATCGGTGGCGGCGGCGAGATTGTGTTTGAGTTTGTCGATGCGCTGATACAATGTCGCTGCCTCCTTGTCTGCCCCATCCTTGTGAATACGGACGGCCCCATCATAGTCTATCGTTATGAGCGGACCAAGATTGGCAAGCCGACTCTGCCATGCTGCCGGCCTCGCCCGCAGCGCCCTGATCTCCGCGAGTAGCGCGGGGAAGATATAACGCAATGAGTCGCGGAAGTCGCTTTCCGCAAACGTTTGCGTTAGCGAAAAGGTCACTGATCCCTCAACCGGCGAGTTGAGTGATCTGTTCGCCTTTATCGCCGCCGCGTGCAGCCGCTCCAGCTCGTCAAGGTCAACGGTCATGGCGGTCCTTGGGTGCG
>ERZ1292632.1973-Hain-H43-01um-R2-1973-length-18292-cov-10_pt1 | contig 18292 bp, 18 predicted proteins | sample MGYA00564407_ERZ1292632 | MGnify/ENA primary metagenome ERZ1292632 (study PRJEB36523, sample SAMEA6512637) | groundwater metagenome | collected 2019-01-08 | study: AquaDiva: Metagenomics assemblies of 32 groundwater samples | reverse complement strand
CTCACTTTTTTGGGGTTAAAATAACTTGAAATTTAGGCCGGTTTTTGCTAAAATTAAGGGGAATTTAAGAGGTAAGCGCAGCAGCTTTTTTTATTTGCGTCCCTCGAATAAAAGTTAAAAATGGCTAAAAAAGAAGAAGAAAATAAGAAAAATAACGCCTCTTACGAAGCGAAGGATATTTATGTTTTGGAGGGTTTGGAGCCGGTGCGGAAACGGCCGGGAATGTATATCGGTTCAACCGGCGTTGACGGCTTGCATCATTTAATTTGGGAAGTCGTTGATAACTCAATCGACGAAGCGATGGCAGGACATGCCAAAAACATAAAGGTGGAAATTTTAAAAAATAGCCGCGTGGCGATAACGGACGACGGTCGCGGTATTCCGGTTAGTATTCATCCGCAGACAAAAAAATCGGCGCTTGAAACGGTAATGACCACACTTCACGCTGGCGGAAAGTTTGGCGGTGAGTCATATAAAGTTTCCGGTGGTTTGCACGGCGTCGGCGTTTCGGTTGTTTGCGCGCTTTCAAAATGGATGCGGGCGGAAGTTTGCCGTGACGGTGAAATTTATGTTCAAGAATACGTTCGGGGCAAGCCATCATTCAAGGTGAAAACCGCTGGTCGTTGCAAAAAAACTGGCACAAAAATAATTTTTGACGCTGACGAGCAAATTTTTTCGAAAGTTGAATACGATATAAAAAAAGTTCTAGAACACTTAAGGCAGCAAGCTTATCTAACAAAAGGAGTTCGCATTGAACTTATTGATGAACGCGACAATCCGGCGACTGCCGGACCGTTTTATCATGGATTTTATTTTGAAGGCGGACTTCTTTCTTTTATAAAATATCTAACCGGTGACCGGCCAATGCTTCAAGAACAACCGTTTTATGTTCACAAAGAAGTAAATAATATAGATGTTGAAGCGGCTTTTGTTTACGAAAATAACAGCGAAAACAAAGAAATTAGTTTTGCGAATAATATCTACACACCGGACGGCGGAACTCATTTAACCGGCTTTCGTTCAGCAATTACTCGCACTTTAAATGATTTCGCAAGAAGTGAGGGTTACTTAAAAGCGGCAGAAGAAAATTTGACTGGTGATGACGTTCGGGAAGGTTTGATTACGGCAGTTTCTATTAAACTTCGCGAGCCGCAATTTGAAGGTCAAACCAAAGCTCGTTTAGGCAATCAAGAAGCGAGAGCGGCGGTTGAAACAGCGGTAGCCGAAAGTTTGAAGGAATTTATGGAGCGGCACAAATCTGACGCGAGAATAATTATTGAAAAAAATCTTTTAGCGGCGAAAGCGCGAATGGCGGCGAAAGCGGCAAAAGAAACGGTTTTGCGGAAAGGCATGCTTGAAGGAATGACTTTACCGGGAAAGCTTGCTGATTGTTCTTCGCGAAATCCGGAAGATTCAGAGCTTTTTATCGTTGAGGGCGATTCGGCCGGCGGTTCGGCAAAACAAGGCCGGAATCGGCAATTTCAAGCGATTTTACCGCTAAAGGGCAAGATTATGAACGTGGAAAAATCCAGAATCGATAAAATGCTTTTAAATAAAGAAATTCGCTCGCTTGTGGTGGCGCTTGGCACGGCGATTTCCGAAAAATTTAATATCGAAAAACTCCGCTACCACAAAGTTATTTTAATGACTGATGCTGATGTTGACGGCGCCCACATTCGCACTTTGCTTCTTACTCTTTTTTACCGGTATTTTAATCAGATTATTGAAGGCGGTTTCCTCTACATCGCTCAACCGCCGCTTTTTCGGTTGCAAAAAGGCAAAGAAGTAAAATACGTTTACACGTCAGAAGCGAAAGATAAAACAATAAAGTCGTTTGGCGGTGAAAATGTTAATATTCAACGTTATAAAGGTTTGGGTGAAATGAATCCGTCTCAACTTTGGGAGACAACAATGAATCCAGAAACCCGTTTTTTAAGGATGGTGACTATTGACGACGCTCGGGAGGCCGATAAATTATTCGATATTTTAATGGGAGAAACAGTTGAACCGAGAAAAAACTTTATTCAAGCGCATGCTACAGCCGTTAAAAATCTTGACATATAGTTTAAGTTTAATATAAAGTAATAAAACTTATGTTTGAAAAGCTAAAAATATTTTTGCAAGAATCCCGCCAAGAATTAAAACGGGTTAATTGGCCGTCACGTGAAGAAACCACTCGTTACACAATTTTTGTGATTGTTTTTTCAATCAGCCTTTCATTATTTTTAGGACTTGTTGATTTCATATTCTTGCGGATTTTATCCGGCGTGCTTTTTTAATTTATATGACTGAAACAAAACAAAAAGTAGAGAGTAAATCAAAGCGGGATTGGTACGCCGTTCACACTTATTCTGGTTACGAAGACGCTGTTTTGCGTTATTTAAAACAACGGGTTGAATCATTAATGATGAGCGACAAAATTTTTAACATCATTGTTCCGAAAGAAGTTAAGGTAAAAGTCAAAAGCGGAAAGCGTTACACAGTTGAAGAAAAAATTTATCCCGGCTATGTTTTGGTGGATATGGTGTTAGACCATGATTCGTGGTCAGTGGTGCGGAACACACCGCGAGTAACTGGTTTTGTTGGCTCCGACAGCGCCACCCCAACACCGCTCTCAAAAGAAGAAATAGACGCGCTTATGCTTCGAATGGGCGAGCGGGACACAAAATACAAAGTTGATCTTCGGCCAAACGATTTAGTAAAAATAACCGACGGGCCTTTCAAGGATCAAGAAGGAAAAATTTCCGAAGTTGACGAGGATCACGGGAAAGTTAAAGTGATGGTGCCGATCTTCGGTCGCGAAACCTTGCTTGAGCTGGACGCGCTACAGGTAAAAAAGGTATAAATATAACCTATGGCTAAATTAATTAAAACAGTTCTAAAACTTCAAATACCGGCAGGCGCGGCAAATCCGGCGCCCCCAATAGGGCCGGCATTAGGCCAGCACGGCGTAAATATCGGCCAATTTTGCCAGCAATTCAACGAAGCGACTAAAACAATGGTGGGCGACATTATACCGGCGGAAATCACGATTTATGAAGATCGGAGTTTTACTTTCAAGCTGAAAACTTCACCGGCTTCGGCATTGCTTAAAAAAGCGGCTGGCATTGAAAAAGGTTCGGCAATTCCTCATAAAACTAAAGTTGGAAAAGTCACTAAAGCCGACATTCGCGCTATTGCCGAAAAAAAGTTGGTAGATTTAAATACTAGTAATCTAGAGGCGGCCGAAAAAATTATCGAAGGCACGGCCAAAAATATGGGAATTGAAGTGGTAGGATAAAGATTCTTACGTTCTTAAATTAAGTGTAGTTTAGCGTAGGAGTTTGACTCTTTTTAAGACAGCTGGAATAATTAACCCAGCTGTTTTTCATTTATAATTATTAGGAGAATTTATGAGCGGCAAACTAATTGTTATTTACGGCATCAACAATCTTGGTAAAACCACGCAAGCAAAACTTTTAGTTGAGCGAATCGAGAATAACTCTTTGTTGCGTGGCCCACTCAGAAAAGCAATTTATCTAAAGTATCCTCTTTATGATCTTGAACCGACTGGTCCAATGATTAATGCTTATCTTCGGAAGGGCAACCCTGACGGTTTTTCTCCTCAAACTTTTCAGATTTTGAATGTTTTGAATAGATTGCATTTTCAACCAAAATTGCAGGCAATGCTTAATGAGGAAACACAATTTCCTCTTAGCGTTGTCGCAGAAGATTATTGGGGAACTGGTCTTGCTTGGGGAATGGGCGCGGGCGTTGATAAAAATTTTATGACCCGTTTGAATGGCATATTAATCAAAGAAGATATTGCTTTTCTTTTTGATGGCAAAAGATTTACCGATGGCATTGAAAAAGGGCACGTTCACGAAACAAGCGACGATTTAACTGAAAGAGTAAGATTTATTCATCTTGATTTAGCCAAAGAATTTGGCTGGCACGTGATTGACGCGAATCGTTCTAAAGAAGAAATTCACAAGGAGATTTGGTCTATAGTTGAACCACTTATCTAGAAAATAAAACCCCGATTATTAATCGGGGTTTTTACTTATGCTAAATTTTCAGGCAAATTTGTGATAATTATCTCGCATACTTCAGCCGGTGTAGCAAAAGAAGTTTCAATTACAAGATCAAACTTGCTTTCATCAAGATGGTTTTCAATGTAGGGATAGAGCAAACGATAACGCTCTCGTTCGGTCGTTACCCGCCCTTCATTGAGTTTTACTATCTCTTCAATTGTAAGATGATTATATTTCGGTAATTTTTGTATTCTTTTCGCGGCTTCTTCTGGATTACATACGAAGAACACCTTGAATTTTGGCGTTTCCGGCGCAAGAAAAGCGGCAATTCGGCCTTGAACAATAATGTTATCTTCTTTTCGGATGATTCGTTCCTGTTCGGCGTCAATTGTTCGCTCAAGTTCCGGATTGTCTTTCATCTCGGCGTAGAATTCCTCGATGGTTTTGCCTACTTCTTCAGCCATTTCTCTGAAAATTCCGCCAGTGTAATATTCCGTAAATCCAAGTTTTTGGGCGAGTAAAGCGCTCACGGTGGTTTTTCCGGCGCCTAAATCGCCACTTAAGATAATTCTCATATCATTTCCTTTATTTTAAATTTTCAAAAATATTTAACTCCTGGTATTATAAGGTTAAAGCTTAAAGAAAATCAACTTTTATGCGTATTCCCACAATTGGCCTAGAGATTCATGTCGAGCTAAAGACCAAAACAAAAATGTTTTGTGGTTGTTTGAATGATACAAACGAGTGCCATCCGAACGTAAACGTTTGCCCGATTTGTTTGGGCCACCCGGGCACATTGCCAGTCGCGAATAAAGAGGCGATTTTATCTGTTATTAAACTTGGCCTTGCGCTCGGCGGGAAAGTTGCCGAAGATTCCCATTTTGACCGGAAAAGTTATTTTTATCCTGATTTACCGAAGGCCTACCAAATTTCCCAGTACGAAGAGCCATTGGTTTTAGGCGGAATGCTTAAAGATATTAGAATTCGGCGGATTCATCTTGAAGAAGATACCGGCAGATTACTGCACAATGACGATAACAATAACGATAATGATGACAATAAAAAAAATGGTCATGGTCATCGTCATAGTCAAAAGTCAACCCTGGTCGATTTCAACCGCGCTGGCGTGCCTTTAATGGAACTTGTCACCGAGCCGGATATAAAAAATGCCGAAGAAGCGGTCGCATTCGCTAAAGAACTTCAGCTAATTTTGAGATATCTAAATATTTCCGAGGCAGACATGGAGCATGGCCAAATGCGCGTTGAAGCGAATATTAGTTTGTCCGGCAATGCCGGAATGGGCACGAAAGTGGAAGTGAAGAATATTAATTCATTTAAGGCGGTTTTTGGCGCGATTAAATATGAGCTAGAACGGCAAGCGGAAGTTTTAAAAGAAGGCGGAAAAATTCATCAAGAAACACGTGGCTGGGATGATAAGAAAAATAAAACAGTAAGCCAGCGGTCTAAAGAATCCGCCCATGATTACCGTTATTTCCCGGAACCGGATCTGCCACCACTTGATTTGCGGGAATGGGATTTGGAAAAGTTAAAAAATGAGTTACCGGAATTGCCGGAGGCAAAGCGTCATCGTTTCGTACAAGAATTCGGTTTTGGCCTTGATCAAGCTGGCTTGCTTGTGGAAGATAGATCAGCCGCTGATTATTTTGAAAATGCTGCGTCCGAACTAAAAGAAGTTTCACCTAAAACTAACTATCAAACCTTATTTAATTATTTCACGAGTGATTTGAAAGGAATTATGAATGATAAGAAAACAGCAATAACTGACATCAAAATTACGCCAGAACACTTAGCGCATTTAGTATCGTTAATTGAGAAAGGGGAGTTGTCTAGCCGTTTAGCAAAAGACACAATGCAAAAAATGTTTGAAACCGGCGAAAGTCCGGAAACGCTTATGAAGGCAAACGGCATAAAAATGGTGAGCGGAGAGAACGAATTGAATTGGTTAATTGATGAAATTTTAGCGCAAAATCAGGATGCCGTTGCCGACTATAAAAAAGGCAAAATCCAAGCGCTCCAGTTTCTTTTTGGTCAAGCGATGGCTTTAAGCAAAGGCCAAGCCGATCCAACAAAACTCCGCGTTTTTCTTGAAGAGAAGTTAAAATAGAAAAATAGGCGATTTAGGCAGTTTTTAGAGGGTTTTTGGTACTATTGACAAAATAGTATATAGCATGCTATACTTCACACAGTAAGTAATAAATTAACTTTTATTCATTAACAATTCCATAAAGGAAAAAATGGCTAAGCTTAACATAACAATTACTCACCGTCTCAATCAAGATGAAGCTTTGAACCGTATCAAAACCCTCCTTGACGATGTCAAACACCAATTCGGTGATAAGATTAGCGATTTATATGAGGAATGGGACGGCAACGCTGGAAAATTTAGTTTTTCGGCTATGGGATTTTCTGTGTCTGGGACGTTAATCGTTAAACCACAAGAAATCGAACTCTCTGGTAACCTCCCATTCGCGGCATCATTTTTTAAGGGGAAGATAGAGTTGACTATCAGAGAACGAGCAGAAAGCTTACTCGCTTGATAAGTTTGCCATAACAAAGCCACCGTGTTTATTCGGTGGTTTTTATTTTCCAATAAATTTTTTGACGAGCGGATAAGCTTCTTTTTTATCGTTTATCCAATTTATTTTTTTGTCGCGTTTAAACCAAGTTATTTGGCGTTTGGCGTAATTCAAACTTCCCTGAATAATTAACTTTTTCATCGTTTCTTTCGGAATTTTATTTTGCAGGAATTGAGCAATATAGCGGTATTCCAAGCCGAAACTCTCTAGTCGAGCCCAGCTTAATCCTTGCGAGTGAAGTTTTTGAACTTCGGCGATTAATCCACGTTTTAATCTTTTCGCAAGGCGTTTTTCGATAAGTTGCCGCAGTTCCGATTTTTCTTTTTTTATGCCGATAAACAAAATATCTGCGTTTAAAAGATTTGTTTTGAGTCGTGGCACTTTTCCTAACGCTTCAATAATTTCAAGTGCGCGGATCAAACGGTAAGAATTGTGCGGATCAATATTTTTCGCTCGCTCCGGATCTTTTCGTTTTAACAAAGCAAATAGTTCTTCCACAGTTTTTTCCCCTAATTTTTTTCGAAGCAATATATTTGGCTTTACTTCGGGAATAATAATGCCGTCAACTACCGCTTGAACATAGAATCCCGTGCCACCGCAGATAATCGGCGTTTTCCCTCGCCGCCAAATGTTTTTGAGCGCTTTTCTAGCTAGTTTTTGATATTGCGCTACCGTAAAAATCTTTTTCGGATTCGCGATGCTTAAAAGATGGTGGGGAATACCTGCCATTTCTTTCTTTGTGATTTTGCCCGAACCGATATCCAAGCCGCGGTAAACTTGGCGGGAATCTGCCGATATCACTTCAGCGCCATTTACGCCGTACATTTTTTTGGCCTGCCCTGAGCTGAGTCGAAGGGCGAGTTGAACCGCAAGGGCGCTTTTTCCGCTCGCAGTTTGGCCAACAATTACAATAAGTTTCCTTTCAAAAGATTTCACTTTCTTTCGTGAATTTCAGCGGCAATTTTTGCGATGAAACTTTGAAGTGAAATCGTTTCTGTTTCTTTTTTACCTCGCTTGCGGACGTTTACGTTTTCGTCTTTCATTTCACGTTCTCCCACGACAAGCGTATAAGGAACTTTTTCAATTTCTGTTTCGCGAATCCGCTTGCCCAATGTTTCATTTGCTTCGCTTATCTCCGCGCGGATTGAATTTTGTTTAAGCTCGCTTAATACTTTTTCTCCGTAGCTAGAGAATTTTTCACTTACAGGAAGAATTTTTACTTGCGAAGGCGCAAGCCAAGTTGGCCATTCGCCGGCGTAATGTTCAATCAAGTAAGCAATGAATCTTTCGTGGGTTGAAAGAGGAGCGCGGTGAATGACAAAAACTTCGTCATTTTCTTTACCGTCTTTATCGTGATAAATAAGATCAAAGCGTTTTTTGGCAGCAAAATCGAGTTGAATTGTGGACATTGTTTCTTCGCGCCCGCCAACTGATTTATATTGGATATCAACTTTTGGGCCGTAGAACGCGGCTTCATTTTTTACTTCTGTAAACTTTACGCCTAAATTTTTGAGGACGTTTCTTAAAATATCTTCCGCCATTTTCCAATTTTTCGGCTCGTTAATATATTTCTTTTTGTTTTTTGGATCCCAAAGCGAAAGTCGGAAAGAGTAATTTTTAAGTCCAAAAACACCAAAGTATTGAATAGTTAATTCCATCACTTTTTTAAATTCTTCTTCGATTTGATCGGCGCGGCAGTAAATGTGCGCGTCATTCATTGAAAGCATCCGAACGCGCAAAAGTCCGGCCAAAGTGCCAGATAGTTCATTTCGGTAAACCGTACCGTATTCAGCGAAGCGGAGTGGTAAATCTCGATAACTTCGCGGTTCAGATTTATAAATTAGGTGGTGGAGAGGGCAATTCATTGCCTTCAGATAATAATTACCATCATCAAGTTTCATCGGAGGAAACATTGAATCGGCGTAATAAGGAAGATGGCCGGATGTTTCAAAAAGTTTTTGCTTTGCGATGTGAGGCGTCGCAACACGGCGGTAGCCGTATTTTTCTTCCATTTCAACGGCGAATTTTTCAATTTCGTTTTTAATAATTGTGCCGTTCGGCAACCATAAAGGCAGGCCAGAGCCGATTAAATCATCAAAGATAAAAAGTTTTTGTTTTTTGCCAATTTCGCGGTGGTCGCGTTTTTTTGCTTCTTCTTGCATTTTGAGATATTCTTCCAATTCTTTTTTAGTCGTGAAAGCTAAGCCGTAAATCCTTTGAAGTTGAGGATTTTTTTCACTGCCGCGCCAGTAAGCGCCGGCGATATGCGTTAGCTTAAAAGCGTCGGGATTAATTTCCGAAGTGTTTTTCACATGACCACCACGGCAAAGATCAAAGAATTCCTTGCCGGTATAATAAATCGAAAGCGGTTTTTTATCTTTTGTAAATTCTTTGATTAAGTCCAATTTAAATAACTGATCTTCGAAAGTTTTTTTAGCCGTAGCGGGCGTTACTTTTTTGCCGGAGAATGGAAGATTTTGGGTAATTAACCATTTTATTGTTTTTTCAAATTCTTTCAGATCCTCAGGCGTTAGATTACGGGGAAGAAGGAAATCATAATAAAAACCGTTTTCAATTGTCGGACCGATGCCTAATTTTGCTTTCGGAAATTTTTTCAAAACCGCCGCCGCGAGCAAATGAGCAAGTGAGTGACGAATGTTATCTAAATCATTCATACCTAATTATTATAAATAAATTTTTTATTTTCAGCGAACGCCTATCTGCTCTGACTTGTCATCAGGTTGGCGGCAGGTAGATTGACAGTTATTTATAAACCATGCTAATAATTCAAATAGCTTAGTTAAAAATATTTTAATTTCAGGAAGGACTAAAAGTTATGCAGAAAGTTATAGCAACTTTTTTTGTAATTTCCATCATTGTTTTAATTATTCTTATGAATTTAGTTAGGGAAGAAGGAAATATTGGTTCGTGTGATATTTCAAAAATCAAAACAAATTCCTTGAAACTTGGCGTTCGTAGTTATGAAGGCAGGCAAGATCAAAAACTTATTAACCTTGAAGATTTTTATTCTCGTAACTATGACAGCGTTTGGGTTTGCGGCGTCGGTGGCATGATTATTTTTGAAGGTAAGGAAAACAACAAGGAAAGATTCTACGCAAGCCTTTTACCAGCAACAGTATTTAATAAAATCACAAAGATGAATTTATCGAATGATCGGGGAAAGCTGAACGTAACTCTTGATACAGATACCGCCATTATTTTATTAACAAGTTTTTTAGTCGGTTTAACAATAACGGTTTGCGAGTTACTTGTTTCGGCAATTGGTATTTATGTTCGTAGGCAGAAAAAGAATTAAATTTTTTGAAATAAAAAATCCCGACGTTTTGTCGGGATTTTATAATTCTCTCACTTCGTCGCAAATAATTTTTGGTTCGTTGTTTCGCCAAGAAAGGCGGCCGCTTAATATTATCGCTTTATTTTCCTGCCAGGCGAGCGGATTTTTTGCTAATGTATCGGAAAAAACCAAAACTTCCATATTATCTTCCAAGTCCTCAAGCGTGACGAAAAGCATCGGCTGACCTTTTTTAGTCATGATTTTTTGAATACCGGAAATAATACCGGCCAAACGCAAGCGCGGCCCTTGTTCGGCTGATTTCGGCATTTTCATAATTTCTTTAATCGGCCGGACCTTATCTTTAACTTTTTGGAGATAAGCGTTAAAAGGGTGGTCGGTTAAATAAAGTCCAAGCAGTTCTTTTTCCCAAGTAAGAAGCAAGCTTTGGTCAGCGGGTTTTCCTGGTCTCATTTTCAAGCTAGCTAAGGTTGCTGAAGAACCAAAAAGATTTGATTGATTGGATAAGGCGTTCTTTTTGGCTGCTTGGTTCCATTTCAACAATTCTTCAATATTATCTAGCGCTTGGCCACGTTCAATTTTGAGCGAATCAAAAGTGCCAGCTTTAATCAAACTTTCAAGTGATTTTTTATTAAGATCTCGGTGATGAACGCGGTTTAATAAGTCGGTTAAACTGGCAAACTGCCCACCCTTTGCTCGTTCTTCAATTATAAAACTCACAATATTTGCGCCAAGATTTTTAATAGCTAAAAGACCAAATCGGATATTTAATTCATCAACGGTGAAGGTTTGGAAACTGGAATTAATATCCGGCGGTAAAACACTAATGTTTAAACGCTTTGCTTCATTGATTAGGAAATTAACTCGATCAATTTCCGTGCCGGAAATATTTAGCAAGCTTGCCATAAACTCAACCGGGAAATGGGCTTTAAGATAAGCGGTTTGGTAACTAATCATCGCGTAACAAGCGGCGTGACTGCGGTTAAAACCGTAACGGGCAAAAGGAGGAAAGAGTTCCCAGATTTTTTCAGCCGTTCGTTCATTGATGCCGTTTTTAATCATGCCCTCGATTAATTTTCCTTTTTGTTCATCAAGCAGTTTTTTAATTTTCTTGCCGATCGCTTTTCTTAAAGTGTCAGCCTCGGCAAGCGTGAAGCCGGCAAGATCGCGGGCGATGCGCATCATTTGTTCTTGATAAACGCCGACGCCGTAAGTATTTTTTAAAATTGGTTCGAGTTTTTGGTGAAGATAGGTAATTGGTTCTTTTTTGAATTTTCTTGCTATGTAGTGGGGGATAAGTTCCATTGGTCCAGGCCGGTAGAGAGAAATCATCGCGATAATATCTTCAAGCTCGGTTGGCTTTAAATCTTTTAAATAGTAGCGCATACCGGATGATTCCAATTGGAAAACACCGGTCATTTCGCCGCTTTGAAAAAGTTTAAAAGTTTCGCGGTCATCTAGCGGCAAATTATCAATATCAACGGAGACATTTTTTGTTTCTTTAATTAAACGCAACGCCTTTTCAATAATTGTTAAATTCTTTAGTCCTAAGAAATCCATTTTAAGAAGGCCGAGATCTTCAATCGAGTGCATTTCAAATTGGGTGATTACCGTGTTTTCGCCTTGTGGCGCTTTTTGAAGAGGAACTAAATTCACAAGCGGTTCGGGCGCGATTACAACGCCACAAGCATGAACAGAAGCGTGGCGGGCAACGCCTTCAAGACGCATGGCGGCATCAAGTAAGCGTTTAGTATCGGCATTTTCCGCGTATTGAGTTTTTAGTTCCGGCACCAATTCAAGAGTTTGTTTGATTGGCGTATTTACGGGTATAAGTTTGGCAATTTGATCGCAAAAAGCGTAGGGAAAACCTAAGGCGCGGCCGGTATCACGCACGGCCGCCCGCGCCATCATTGTGCCGAAAGTAATGATTTGAGCGACTCTATCCGCGCCGTATTTGTCGCGGACGTAGGCGACTACTTCATCACGGCGTGTGTCGGTGAAATCTATATCAATGTCAGGGACTTGAATTCGGTCAGGATTTAAAAAACGTTCAAAAAGAAGATCATATTTCAAAGGATCAATGTTTGTAATACCTAAAATATAGGAAATTATGCTGCCGGCGGCCGAACCGCGACCTGGGCCTACAATAATGCCGTGGTTTTTTGCCCAGTTTACAAAATCTTGGACGATTAAAAAATAATCAGCGAAGCCTGTTTTTCGAATTACATCCAATTCTATTTCCAATCGATTCTTAATTTCCGGCGTTATTTCTCTAAAACGGTTAGAAATTTTTTCATTGACCAAATTTAAAAGATAATTATCGGAAGATGCTTCACCTTCGGGCAAAATAAATTTCGGTAGAAGCGTTTTTCCAAGTTCGATTTCCAAATTACATTTTTCGGCAATACGGGCGGTGTTAATAAACGCGTCAGGAATTTCTTTAAACTCATGAAGCATTTCTTCGGGCGAACGAAGTGAGATATCAAAATTTTTGAGCGATAAACGGTCTTCATCATCAATCTTGCTGTTTGTTTGGACGGCGAGTAAAATTTCGTGGGCGAATTTATCATCACGTGAAACATAATGAACATCTTGAGTGCCGACAATCGGAATAGAAAATTTATCCGCGATTTTTAAAATTGAAGGATAAAGTTCTTTTGTGTGTGGTTGGATTTCAAGATAATAATCTTCGCCGAAAATTGATTTATATTTTTTAGCAACTTCTTCTGCTTCTTCAAGTCGGCCGTTTTTAAGCGTTCGCGACAATTCGCCGGAAAAACAACCGGAAAGACAAATCAAACCCTCGTGATGTTTTTCTAATAATTCCAAATCCACTCGCGGTTTGTAATAAAAACCTTCGAGATAAGATTTCGTAACGAGCTGAATTAAATTTTTCCAACCCGTCTGATTTTTTACAAGTAGTCCCAGATGAAATCTTTTCTCGTCAACCTTCGGCCGTTTATTTAAGTGGCCAAAAGGAGCAACATAAACCTCTGCGCCAATAATTGGTTTTATTCCAGCCTTCTTCGCCTTTTTATAAAATTCAATTGCTCCGTAAAGATTGCCGTGATCGGTGAGAGCGATCGTGTCCATCTCCAATTTTTTTGTCTGTGTAATAAGATCGTCAATTTTTGCCAATCCATCTAGAAGAGAATAATGCGAGTGAACGTGGAGATGAACAAACTTGACCATATTGCTTAAATTCTAGAAATTTTTTCTATAGCTCACAATGTTGATAACTAAAGATTTCGACAAAAAAACGGAAAAAGAGCAAGAGCTTTTTTAAAATTTTTCCAAAGACGTCATTTTCGGAAAAAATTTTGACAAAGGTGGCTAAAAAATTGTTGAAAAAGATTTTTGGACTGAAATTTTATGTAACAACCCCGTTTTTACTAGTAAAAGACCATAAGGAAGCGCAAAAAAATTAGTTCATGGCAATTAAAATTATTTAGAGTATTTCTAAAAACTTAAAACTATCTTATTATTTAGCATAAAGAGAAGAAAAAATGAGAACAGCACGTACTACTATTGGTATTGATGAGGTTGGCAGGGGCTCATTGGCTGGGCCCGTTACGGTTGCCGCTCTTGCCTTAACTCGCCGACACCGGTTTAAGAATTTGCGCGATTCAAAGAAACTTTCGCCGCAAAAAAGAGTTAATTGGTATCGTTCAATTAAAGGCAAAGAGGGAATCTATTATAGTTTGGCGAGCGTGACGCCGAAAATTATTGATCGAATAAATATTCGGGAAGCGACAAATCTTGCCGCGAGTCGCGCGCTTCGAAAATTAATTAGCCGAAATCCGCATTTAGAAAATCAGCCGCTTACCGTGAGTTTGGATGGCGGTTTATTTTTGAGGGACGGTTGGTTTGGCGAGAAAATTCGGGCGCGAACAATTATTAAAGGTGACGAAAAAATAAATACCATTAAATTAGCTTCGATTGTGGCAAAAGTTTCGCGAGATCGTTATATGAGGCAACTCCACCGATTTTATCCCCAGTACTCTTTAAAAGAGAATAAAGGTTATGGCACTAAAAAACATTTTGCGGCTATTCTACGATATGGCCACGCAAAAATTCACCGTTTGACTTTTATTAGAAAAATTACTAAAGTTTAAGAGTCGGAAAAAACATCTTGAAATATTATGGGAGGTGTACCAGTAAAACATCATTCAAAATCAAAAGTTGGTCGTCGCCGGTCGCAACAAGCGCTCAAAAACAAAGTTGTTAAAGTTTGTGGTAATTGCGGCGGACCGACCGTGCCTCATCGAGCTTGCCCGCAATGTGGCGCTTATAAAAAATAAAAATAATTTTTTGTTCTTTGTCGCTCTTTTAAGAATTTAAAAATCATGGCCACTCGACACTTAGTTAGAACAATCGTTCTTCAATCACTTTATGAGTGGGATTTTTACAAACACGAAGCCGATCTTATAAAAATTGTTGAAAGAAATTTATTAGAATTCGGTCCTGGCGTTGACGAGCCGGATTTTGTTTGGCGTTTAGTAAAAGGCGTTGTCGAACATTTAGCCGAAATCGATAAAACAATTTCTCGGGTTGCGCCAGAGTGGCCACTTGATCAAATCGCAATTATTGATCGGAATGTTTTGCGACTTGGCCTTTATGAACTACTTTACGCCGATAAAGCGGAAGTGCCGCCACGGGTGGCGATTAATGAAGCAATTGAGGTGGCAAAAAATTACGGTGGGTTAAACTCTCCGAAGTTTATAAACGGCGTTTTAGGCACGGTTTATCGCGAAATTGAAGGGGATAATTCAGCAGAAAAACAGCCTGGCAAAACTAAGCATAAAAAGGAATAGTGGATAACGAACTAAAAAAAATAGAAAAAAGTTTAGGTGTCGTGTTTAAAAATGAAGATCTTTTAAAAGAAGCGCTTACTCACCGTTCCTATTTAAACGAAAACCCGGCTTGGCCTTTGCCTCATAATGAACGGTTAGAATATCTCGGCGATGCAGTTTTAGAACTTATTGTTACGGAATTTTTATTTAAAACTTATCCTCAATACGAAGAAGGAAAGCTTACAAGCTTGCGCGCCGCTTTAGTAAACTATCAAATTCTTGCCAGAGTGGCCCGCGAAATAGATTTAGAAAAATTTATTTTTCTCTCACGTGGAGAAGCAAAAGATTTCGGCAAAGCCCGAGAAGTTATTTTAGCAAATGCAATTGAAGCTATTTTTGGCGCAATTTATTTGGATCGCGGTTACGCGCCGGCAAAAAAAGTAATTAAAAAAATCGTTCTTAGTCATCTTGAGGAAGTAATCACGAAAGGCCTTTATCGAGATCCGAAAAGTTTTTTTCAGGAATTGGTTCAGAATAAATTTAAAATTACGCCTATTTATAAAGTATTGAAAGAACGGGGGCCAGACCACCAAAAAACTTTTTTAATAGGCGTTTACTTAAATGAAAAATTAGTGGCAGAAGGCAGCGGTTTATCAAAGCAGGAAGCAGAAGCAAAAGCGGCGGAAGCGGCGATAAATAAAATGCAAGAGCAATCTTAAAATGGCAAATTTTTTGAAACGGCTGGAATTGCAAGGATTCAAATCTTTTGCCAACAAAACTGTTTTAGAATTTCCTTCTCGAGTGACTGCCATTGTCGGGCCAAATGGTTCGGGCAAATCAAATGTCATTGACGCTTTACGGTGGGTTTTGGGCGAACGAGAGGCCAAGCATTTGCGCGGCGATACAATTGGTAATTTAATTTTTGCCGGCACACCGAAAAAATCATCCGCTGGTTTTGCTCGTGTTGCGCTTTATTTTGATAATAGTCACAAAACTTTTCCCTTTGATTCGCCGGAAGTAATGCTTATAAGAAAAGTTGACCGTTCCGGAGTTTCCCAATTTTTTTGGCATGACGAAGAAGTTCGTTTAAGAGATTTACTGCCGATTTTGGCGAGAGCGCGATTAGGAAGTCGCGGTTTGACTATGATTGGCCAAGGACAGAGTGATATTTTTGTCCGTTCAAGCGCGGAAGATAGGCGAATGATGATTGAAGAAATTTTGGGTTTGCGGGAATTTCGTCTGAAAAAAAACCAATCTGAACGACAACTTGATTCAAGCAGAGTTAATATGGAAAAAGTTCAGGCAATGCTTGCGGAACTTACGCCCCATCTTAGATTTTTGCGAAAACAAAAGGGCCGCTTCGACAAACGAAGTGAAATAGAAGAAAAACTTCGGGCTCTAGAAAATACTTATTTTTCTTTCCGTCATGGCAGTTTAATTACCGCGATTGAAAAAGCCAGTGTTCCTATTTCCCAGCTGGAAAAAGAAAAAATAGAAAAAGAAAAAGAAGTGTTGATTTTTGAAAAGAAATTAAAAGAAATTGATGCTAAAGCCTATGACGTAAAATCACTCAACGAAATAAGAGAAAAAATTCGCCTCTTACTTGCCGAACGGGCTACTATTGATAAATCGCTTGCTCGGGGCGAAGCCCGCTTGGAATTAGCCGTAAGCAAAAGCGTGGCTGCCGCCCACTCGCAAAAAGAACTTTTAGATTTTATTCAAGATATCAGTTTAGAAATTAAGTCACTGCTTAATTTTGAAAATCTAGAAAAAATAAAAACTGCCCTTTCCCTACGTTTAGAAAATATTGAAGCGCTTTTAAAAAAAGAAAAAAAATCTGCTGGTGATGAATTAGAAAAAGAAGTGAAAGATTGGCGAGTTAAGCTTGAAGCAGTTGAAAAAAATGTTGAGGCGTTGAGAGATGAAGAAGAAAAAATGCTTTTAGGCCAGCAGAAAATGAACCAGGAATTCCGGGCACAGATTGAAGCGCTCGAAGGCAGAAAAAATAATCTCCGGTTAGTTGAAGAAAAGTTGCAAAGAGAAATCTTCGAGAAAGAAAAAATTGGTTTAAAACTAGAAGAATTAAATAGAGAATGGTTTAGCTTGGGTCGCGATTTAGCGGAACTTAAAACAATTCCTGTTTCGGGGGAAATGATTGATTCGCCGGAAGCGGAGAGAAAAATGATGAGATTGCGGGGCGAGCTCGCGGCTATCGGCGAAATTGACGAGGGGATGGTTAAAGAAGCAGAAGAAAGTGAAAGCCGTTACGAATTTTTGAGTCGGGAACTTACCGATCTTCATAAGGCGACCACTGATTTAAGAGTTTTGATTAAAGACCTTGAAGAGCGGATTCATAATGATTTTAAGAACGCTTTTAAGTCAATCAACGAAGAATTTAATAAGTATTTTCGATTAATGTTCGGCGGCGGTCGAGCCCATTTAAAACTTAAAAAATACTCTCCGCCCGCTGAAGAAAAAAATAACGAAATTGAAGGCGAAGTAGTCGAAAAAAAATACGCGCCCACTGAAGCCGAGAAAGAAGAAGCAGAACAGAAAGCCGGCATCGAAATTGATTTAACCGTTCCAAAGAAAAAGATCTCAAGTTTAGAAATGCTCTCAGGTGGTGAAAAAACCTTAGTTTCGCTTGCCGCTCTTTTTGCTTTAATTTCCGTAAGCCCGCCGCCGTTTTTAGTGCTTGATGAGGTTGACGCGGCGCTCGATGAAGAAAATGCCCGGCGTTTTGCCGATCTTATAAAAGAATTTTCTAAAAAAACCCAGTTCGTTATTGTCACTCATAATCGGGCAACAATGGAAGCGGCGGATATTCTCTACGGCGTCACAATGGGTGATGACGGCGTTTCAAAGGTTTTGTCTTTAAAACTTGACACGGTTTCTTCGAATAGTTAATCTTTAGCTGCGCATATGTTAGCAATCAAATTCAAAAAAATAGGCAAGAAACACCAAATTTCTTTTCGGGTGGCAGTTCAAGAAAAACGATCAAAACTTGAGGGTCGCTTTACTGAAGATTTAGGTTGGTTTGACCCGCACACAGATAAATTTGAAGTAAACGGTGAACGAGTAAAATATTGGATTAGTAAAGGCGCGCAACCAACGGCGAGCGTTCACAATTTAATTGTAAAAGCGGGGATTATTAAAGGTAAAAAAATAGCCGTCCATAAAAAATCGAAAAAAGATCCGGTAATTGCCGGAGAAAAAACGGCTACTGAGCCAGTAAAAGCGGTAGTTGAGGAAAAGCCAGTAGCGCCGCCAACTGCCTAGTACTGAGTCAGCCGAAGTATTGACAAATTCATTCTTATCTGCTAAGATAGATTTATAAAGAAAAGGTCGGATATAAAGATAGAAAATCGCACAAATGTCTAAGAACGGAGTTGATCAGGAATTTCTTGAATACTTGGTGAAATCTATTGTTGACCATCCTGATGATGTAAAAGTTGATCGCAAGGTTGACGAGATGGGCGTCTTACTTTCCTTGAAGGTGAATGCCCAGGATATGGGTCAGGTTGTTGGTCGCGAAGGTTCAACCGCAAAGGCAGTCCGGACACTTTTACGGATTGT
>ERZ1292632.1971-Hain-H43-01um-R2-1971-length-18294-cov-7_pt1 | contig 18294 bp, 28 predicted proteins | sample MGYA00564407_ERZ1292632 | MGnify/ENA primary metagenome ERZ1292632 (study PRJEB36523, sample SAMEA6512637) | groundwater metagenome | collected 2019-01-08 | study: AquaDiva: Metagenomics assemblies of 32 groundwater samples | reverse complement strand
GTTGGCAACAACTTCAGATTGCGAACGGCAAGGATGTTAGCGAGATAATCCCCGAACATTCAAGGCATTGCGAGTTTAGAACTTCCCACCCTGGCACTTCCGAACCTTTGCGCTTAGCTCTTGAGAATCTGAAAGTGAAGATTGACGAGGTGCTCAAGAATCTAAAGAGATAGAGAGACCCAAAACCCCCCACATAAGATTTAGTCATACCCCAATGTGTTGAGGTTCCAGCTTTTAGTTTATAAAAGAAATGCCATGAGTATTTGTTATTATTCTGGTCATGTATGGGTATTAATACGTGTCTATTGGAATAATCATCTTTTTGAATTCCAATGCAAGAGGTGTCGTGTACCAAGTATGGTCTATGTATCGTAGATAATATGGAACCAAAACAGAGTTTTGAATGCGGCCCTTGTTGATTTTTTGAAAAGAGAGTAGTATAATGCCAAGACGAAATAGAGTTCAGACAAAATCCATGTCAGCACCAATAGGAAACACAAATGGAGTGGGTAATAGTGGCGGTAAGACACTGAATGACCGCAGACTCGCCGCGCAAGTGAGGACCATCGCGCTCTCGAAGATAAAGAAACTTCTTGAGGCAGAATATGACGGGTTGACCGATAACGATAAGAGGTTTCATGACGCAGTGCTTCTGAAATTAGCAGGAACGGTCTTGCCACGCTTGAACGAGGTAAGTGGCGAGGATGGAGAGCCGATACAGTTTACGCTTATCAAATATGCCGACGCTCCAATACAAGTTCCAGCCGAGACCATACCAGATACCGTTCCTGAAGGCGTTTGATGGTGGCTACAGGCGTCTCGTCCAGCTCTGGCACCGCCGCTCTGGTAAAGACATAACCGATCTCAACGTCGTGGCTGGAGAGATGCTTGAGAACCTAGGGAACTACTACTATGCTTTTCCCACATACTCTCAAGGCAAAAAGGCGTTATGGGACGGGAGGGGCAAGGATGGCGTTCACTATTTAGACTACTTCCCAAAGGGGCTTCTCTCTGGCAAGCCGAATGATACAGAGATGAAGATAAAGTATAAGAATGGTTCTCTTTTCCAGGTCATCGGCGTAGAGGATATAGATAAAGTTGTAGGCACAAATCCAAGGGGAATCGTGTTCTCCGAATACAGCTTGCAGAATCCCAAGGCGTGGGACTACTTGCGGCCCATCCTTGCGGAGAATAAGGGCTGGGCGATTTTCAATTACACGCCCAGGGGCAAGAACCATGGGCAGAAGCTCTACGAGATGGCTCTTGCGAATCCAAAATGGTTTGTCTCGAAACTCACCGTTGACGATACGAAGGTTCTCACAAAAGAGGAGATAGACGAAGAACGCAAAGCGGGGATGACAGAGGACATGGTGCAACAGGAATTCTACTGTTCATTCATATCTGCCATTCAGGGTTCTATTTACTGGGAACAGGTTAATGCGGCAGAGCTAAATGGTCAGTTCATAGACGTTCCTTACGATTCGAGACTCTTGGTGCATACTGTCTGGGACTTGGGGAAGAATGATACGAACTGTATTGGCTTCTATCAGTCAAACGGCATGACTATTCGCAAGATTGACTATCTATCTGGCAATAGGAAGGGATTGCCCGATTGGATAAAGGAGGTAAAGGAGAAACCATACGTCTACGGTAAGCACTTTGCTCCGCATGATATAGAGGTCTCTGACTACTCAATCACGGGACAGCAGTCAAGGAAAGAGATAGCCAAAGAACTGGGCATAGATTTCACGATAGTCCCAAAGCTCTCAATACAGGACGGTATCGATGCCGGAAGGCGCTTTTTCAAGAAGCTCTACGTGGATAAAACAAAATGTGTGGAGTGGCTGGAGGCAATTCCCCAGTATACTAGGGTTTACGACGAGGAGCACAAGATATTCAAGGACGCCCCTCTCCATGACTGGACCTCTCACTATGCCGACGAGCATAGATATGCGGCTCTCGTTGAAAATCAATTCAGCAACGACTATACGGAGAATGAACGTGAAGCCGCCGAACGCCTCTTGGCTCGTCTCCGAAATACCCAGCAACAGGCCCGATAAAAAGATATCAACATATGCAGATTGTGGAAATGACTATATAACATAGATATGAATAAAGCTTTATTTCTCCTAGCTGGCCTCGTTGTCTTACTAGGCGTAGTGCTCTACTTCGGTCAGGCGGATAATCAGGGGGGACCGGTAGGTTCCAACAGTGCACTTCCGCAAGTTGCTGATTTCAATACAAATATTGCTTCGGTATCTTCTAAGGCATTAGTGCGCGCAGGGGCGGCTCGTGTTTTGGCCGTACGAGCGACGAATGAAGCTCCATCTGTCCGCTACTTCCAGTTGTTCAATCTTGCAACAACTTCAGCCGGGTTCTCAACAGGCAAGACGCCAGAACTCATTATCACGTTGCCAGCCGCGTCTTCTACCGCATCCCCATCTATAACCACTCTTGGTTCGGATTTTTTCTCTCCCGCAATTGCCTTTCGGCAAGGATTAGTTTGGACGATCAGCTCCGTGGAAGGAAGCTATGCTTCTGCGTCAGTCAATCCAGGGAAACATGACATTACCGTTATCTACCAAGCCGGTAGCTTCTAGGCCGAAACTGTACAGTCCAGGGGAATGGGAGCTGATTCGCCGCATCTATTTTAAGGGATTGCCCGACTTTAAGAATACCGACCCCTCCGAACAGTTAGACCGGATGGCGCGGCGTAAAAACAAGAACTATTCCCGATGAATGACCTGTCCGCGAATGAGAATGAGATACTCAAACAATTGCGCGACTTGAGGCCCTATGAAACGCTCACCATTATAGCAGACGCCCAAGGTCGTCCAGATAGCTTTCTTCTTACCAGGAGTAGCAAGGTCTTACTGGTGGTTCAGCATGAGCCGCAATTTGTGCGTGGGAAGTTGCAACCTGTGGTATAATGCGTTAGTATATAGACACAATTCAGGATTCTTCCACCGGATTCCGGGGACATAACAATCTTCGGGATTTTTTATGGCATACAAAATCTGTAAAGAGCTTTCAACAATCCGCAAGAGTTACGATACCCCCATCGAGATACTTTCTGGATTGAATTTCCGACAGAAAGATGTCATCCGCACTGTTGAATACTACTCGAACTCACGATATTTGAACGGTCAGACGGACGAATTGAAACGGGAAAAGCCATTCTACAACATCCTCAACGCCATTTGTGATGCAGAGAATGCGGCCAAGGATATTGACACGAAGGACATCACTATCACGAGTGATGACGGACAGCACTACATTGCCTCATTTCTCCTTTCAAAGGATGTTTATGAGTGGATGAAGGCAGAGAACTTTGCCAAGACGCTGAATGATATGAGGGATATTCATACGCGCTATGGGGGACTTCTTGTCAAGAAATGTCTCTATGAAGATGATGATGGCGACCGCAAGCTCAAACTGGAGATACCGGAATGGAAGAATGTGATGACCGACCAAGTGGAAATCTCCGGCGGAGCAATCGTAGAGACCCATTATATGTCTCCTACGGAGCTTCTGGCTATGGAGGAATGGGATCAGAAGAAAATTAAAAGTATCATCGAGAAGGCTGTAAAGACTGGTCTTGGGACGAGGATACCCGTCTACGAGGTTCGTGGAGATTTCCCAAAGTCATTTATCAAGGAATTAGAGGGGAAGCGCTCGACCAAATCCGACGAGACGAAGTTCTCCTATCAGCTCTACTATCTGGCTGGCGATAGAGCGGATACTTCGATGACAGACGATACGTTCGGGACGAAACTTCTACCCTTGTATTGGGAAGATGACACCGAGCGTGTCTATAAGTACCTAGCCCGCAAGCGAAAAGCTGGCAGGGGACTAGGAGTAGGCGTATTCGAGGAGGGCCAAGAGGCCCAAGTGTGGACGAATGACACCGTACTCAAGCAGTATCGGGCGATGGAGTACACATCGAAGGTATTGGGGCAAACTGCCTCCAAGAAACTCAAGGGCCGGAATCTGCTGACCGAGACTGACGATGGACAAATTCTCGAACATGAGGATAGTAAACCGATCACCGCGTTGAATCTCTTGCCATCGGGGGGCCTGGCCCAGTATCAGAATCTCATTGCCCAGTGGTACGCCCAGCTCGAAAAGACTACCAGCGCTTATGCCGCCCAGCGCGGAGAGACTCCGCCATCGGGCACTCCGTTCCGGCTCCAAGCCGTTGTGCTTCAACAGTCGTCAAGCGTGTTCAAGGACTTACAGGAGGAACTCGGCATCTTTATAACCGAAATCTTTGAAGATTGGATTATGCCGCATCTTGCTTCCCAGTTGAATGCCAAGCACATCTTGGCCCACGAATTTTCTATGGAAGAGTTGAAGGAGATTGATAAGAACTTTTCTACCCATTCTGCGAACGCAATGGCAAGGAAGATGGTATTGAGCGGCCAGGCCGTAACGCCTGAAATGTATGAGATAGCCAAAATGCAGGCCAGCGAATTTATCGTCAAAACAAAAGGCACAAGGTTTATCGAAATCCCGAAGGACTATTACAAAAAGATTAAAGCGAAGATAACGGTGAACGTAACAGGCGAACAGCAGAACAAAGGGGCAGTGCTGGAATCCCTCGTGAACATTCTGACCGTCTACGCGAAGAACCCCGCCTTGGCCCAAGACCCCGTTCTTATGAAGATTTTTGAGAAGATTATTGAATTAAGTGGCGTGGGCATCAGTCCTGTATCCCTCATGGGGGCAGTCGAGGAGCAACGCAAGCTCATAAATCAACAGACATTGCAAGCACAAGGTCAAACGGCCAGCGCTCCCCCAGAAGGGTTGTCGCTATCCGCTAACCCAGCACCAAACCTATGAGACTCTACGAAGCCGCACAAGACGGTGCTCTCATAGTCGAGCTTCGGGAGTTCTTCCATGAGAACCTACGCGAGCTTGCCCTTGAGAAGGTATTCGCGCGGGAAGATACATCGGGGATTGCCGACGCTAAAGATGCCATTGATAAGGTTTTTGAATCAATCGAGTTGCAGTTCCAAAACAAGGTCGAGCCAAAACAAATCGTAAACGAAGCACGATAATGCCAAAAGTAAAAGTCAAAGGGAAGGTCAAGGGGTTCGCCTATACCAAGAAGGGGAAGGCGGCGGCGAAAAAGGCAAAGCGGACAGCTATGTACCACGCCTCTGCTGGACGCCTGCGGCTTGATTAGCTTTAGCGGAATGCTCCTCTATGGGGGCATTGCGGTACAGCTTATGTATCAAATAATGTCCCGCCGGTGACTTGACTGGCAAAATTATCATGGACGAACAAGTCCAAGACGAGACCCTCGACTCTCAAAACGAGGCGACAGAGGAAGTCGAAAAAACCGAGATCGTCGAGGAAACTGCGGAAACCGTAGAGACCGAGGACGCCGAAAAGCTCAAGGATGCCAACAAGCGGCTCTTTGAGCGAGCGAAGAAGGCAGAGGCCGAGAACAAAGTTCTCAAGGCCAAGCAGGAAGTGAAAGTCGAAGTTCCTGCCCAAACTGTCGATCCCGATGAGTTGCGACTCATTGCGAAGGGCCTGTCTGACCAAGAGATTGATCAGGCGAAGGTCATCGCGAAAGGCAGGGAAATATCCCTTCCCGAAGCGCTGAAAGACCCTCTACTCATTGCGTACCGCGAAAAGTTAGAGGAGCAGCGCAGAAAGGAGAAAGCCAAACTCGGAGCGTCGAAGGGGTCGGGACAGGCCGACGATGAAATACTCGTGAAACCTGGGACGACTCCAGAGGAGCACAAACAAATCTGGGAAAAGGCATTGGGCAGATAATAGCCCAAGACCCAAGTTGGAAAGCACTAATGTTCTTTACAATATAAGTGGAGGGCTACGATAAGTGGCATTCCCAACAACTTCTCATACCTCTACAACGCTGGCTAGTTTTATCCCCGCATTGTGGGGTGAGAAAATCAACGATTTCTACAAAAGTAAGCTCGTAATGGCTGACTTCTTCGTTGACCGCAGTTCTGAACTTGCGGACGGTGGAAATATCCTCTATACGCCCAACATGACGGAAATGGCGGCAACGGCGAAATCCAATGCCACCGCTGTCACGTTGGTCGCTCCAACGGACACGAAGATCACCCTCACTGTAGACCAGTGGTATGAGGTCTCGTTCGCTATTGAGGATGCAGAAGCGGCACGGATGAAGCACTCCTACTACACCCAGGAGATGTATGCAAAAGGGGCAGGTTATTCAGTCGCCAAGCAATTGGAGACTGCGGTTGCCGAACTTTTTGACAACTTCGCCCAGGTGGTAGGGACGTCTGTATCCGTATTGCTCGATTCCGATATTCGCGGAGCCATCAACTTCTTGGAGGTTGCTAACATTGACACGACACAGGACGTAGCGTTCTTTGTTGCGCCTGCCGTGTTTTGGAAGCAAATCCAGAACCTTGATAAGTTCTCGCTCGCGGTCAATTCACCCGTGAATGACCCGACAGCGAAGCGGCCCGCGGCATATCTCTACGGTAAAATGTATGCCGTACTCAAATCTTTTCTAACAAAATCTGGGAACTCCTTGAATAACTTGCTTAAAAATGTGTTTAGTGTTAGACTAGACACATATGGAGCAATCTAAATTAAGGACAATCAGAGCCAAGGGTACACGACAGTTAGCCTATTTAGCAGGTATAATCGACGGGGAAGGAACAATTTATATTCAGCATACACAGAGAGGCGAGTATAGATTGAAATTATATGTTGTAAATACATATGAACCCCTTATCCGTTGGTTACAAGATAATTTTGACGGATTAGTCTATTCTCGTATTAGCAAGAAAAATCCACATTGGAAACGTAAATGGGAGTGGATGAGCAATGCGGAGATACTTCCTGAAATCATAGATTATCTTATTGTAAAAAAAGAACAAGCTAAATTGGCAATTGAATTTCGTAAAACATTCCATCAAAACAGGCGACCTAATGAAAAGGATATAGTCATAAGGAAAAAATGTTTTGAAGAAGTGAAGAAGTTGAATAATCGTGTATGGCTAGGCGCAACGACTAAACGAAAAGACACCTAAACAGGTGAAACGATAGTCTGAACTTACGAGCAATCGTAAGAGGAGTACAGAAATGATGCTCCCGCCTCGCAAGAGGTTTATAAGCAACAGATTGATCCCAGTATATATTTCGACCAACATCCAATATATTTCTGGTACTACCGGCCGAGCAAACGCACTTGCGCACAAGGACGCAATTCACTGGGCAACCTCACCTCTGGGTGGTGGCGGCTCGGAGGGTTCCAGCGTCACTGGCAAGTTCGGACTCCGTGTGCAGTCGAACTATGTGCCCGATTACCTCTCGACAGTTACCACAGCAGATATTCTCTATGGCGTAATTGAGAACCGAGATACATCCGGCGTGTATATTAAGACCAGCACATAAACATTAAACAGTAGTTTAATTGTCTTGCTTGGCACTCCCACAAACTGGAGAGGCCAAGCAGGTTTGTAGGCAATTAGGCGACTCAACGATATGGGACAAGTGATGATAGCGGCGAGACTCAAGAAGAAAACCGAAAGAATCAATGTGAGCGGGGATGTTATCGACCCCATAACCAAGAAAGTAATACAGCCGGTTGAAAAGGAGTTCGTACCGCCGCAAGGAGTGGCGGAGATTACAGTTTCCACACAGCCGAAACAGGGCGTGCTGGGCGACAAGATTCAGAAGATGATAGAAGAGAGAATCAACAAGATTGTCGAGGAAAAGATTGAGGAGATATTCAAGAATCTATGAAGAAAGTGTTTTTCACCAATACCCTTATGGAGGGGTGCCACTATGTGCGTGCGCTGATTCCTTTGCGCGAACTCGGGGCGGACGGGGATAAGACGAGTTTGCAGACAGAGAAGATGGATAATCGGGTGAAAGCGCAGGCCGTGCTCGCCTCGGATATTGTTGTCTTCCATCGCCCAAACGACGATAGAGCTTTGAAGATAGCGGAAATGCTACGTAAGCAGGGTAAGAAGATTGTCATGGATAACGACGATACCTATAAGGGGTTTGATAAGACAAAATTAGGGAAGTTGGCAGATAAGTTTGGGCAGATTGAGTCCAACCTGGATGCTTTCGGCGGGTTCGCCGATATGATTACCTGTACCACGGAATACCTGAAGCAGGAATATCTCAAGTTGAACCCCAACGTGGTGGTGCTACCAAACTGTGTTGACCCCGAAGACTGGCCGGAGCGAGATGAGATACTGAAAAACGATGGCGAGAAAATGCGTGTCGGATTCGTCGGCTCGGTGGGCCTGCACAGCGATATAGTGAACTTTACGCCAGTGCTTGAGTGGCTCGGCAAGTGTGAAGATGTGCAACTTGTCGTATTCGCCCTGCCCGCAGACACCCCCGAATCCAAAGAAGTACATCAGTATTACAAACCCGAATTAGAGTATTGGAGGTCGTTCAACGTGGAGTGGCAACCCTTTGTGCCAGTAAGGGATTACGTGGAGACGTTGAACAACCTACGCCTTGACTTGTTGCTTATCCCCCGTTCTGACGATTACTTCAATCGTTGCAAGTCAAACCTGAAATTTTTAGAAGCATCTATGCTTGAGATTCCCGTGGTAGCACAGGGCTTTAATGATGGGCTTTCTCCCTATCAGGTTGACCCTGGAGATGCCGAACACATGCGCATCGTTGTAGACAATACAAAGTGGATGGATGAAATTACATCGCTCCTGGGGAACAAAGAACTGCGGAGAGAGCAAGGCAGAAGAGCAAGGGAGTATGTGCTCGGCAAATATCAGATAAAGGACAACATACATAAATGGCAATCCGCCTATGATTCCCTATATCCCACAAGAGATTAAGCGGCCGGAGTTGATACTCGAAGCGCCCTCGGCCTGGAAAGGACTCGAATCCATCATCGGTGACATTATCACCAGATTTGGAATTAGGACGGATAAAGCGCTAGAATTTGGAGTAGAGTACGGATACAGTCTGGTGGCTTTGAGCAACTTCTTTAAGCGGGTGATGGGGGTAGACCACTTCCTTGGGGATGAGCATACAGACGCAAAGAATGTCGAGGGAATGTACGAAAAGGTGAAAGAAGCTCTCTCGGCGTATCCGAATATCCAGCTATTTCCCAAGAGCTACCAGGACTACATGAAGGCCCATCGTTTCAACGGACCATATAACCTGATTCATATAGATATTGTGCATACGTATGAAGACACGTTTGCGTGTGGAGATTGGGCTATGAAGAATGCGGATATTGTCCTTTTCCACGATACGGAATCGTTCCCCGATGTGAAGAGAGCTGTGCAGGATATTGCCGATAAGCATGGAGTGGAATTTTATAACTACCCATTTCATTATGGTCTAGGAATCCTATGCCGAAAACCACTGTCATAATTCCGCATCGCATGACCGAGGATGCCTCCAGGACGCTCCTTAGCTTGCAAAATCAGACGTACAGCGATTTTAAGACAATAGTAGTACCAGACCAGCACAAAGGCGCAAACTGGGCCAGAAACGAGGGTTTTAGACAAATGAATGAAGGTGGGTCGCAATCCGAATTCTTGCTTTTTTCGGATGATGACATTGATTGGAAGTCCAACGCCTTGGAAGTTTTAGTACAGACGCTCAACCGTTTCCGCCTTGCCTCCTACGCCTATGGAAGATTCAAGGTGGGCGAGAAGATATGGGGGCACCAGATGTTCGACCCCGCACTCCTTCGGTGTTCCAACTACATCTCCACCATGAGCTTGATACGCACAAAGGACTTTCCGGGTTTTGATGAGAAATTAAAGGGCTACCAGGATTGGGATTTATGGCTTACTCTTTTGGCACAAGGAAAGAGGGGCGCATATTGCAATGAACTTATCTTTACCACCGAACATCGAGAGGGCATTTCTCATGATAGAGATGCCGGAGCTCTGGAGGCATTGCGGGCGATAAACGACAAACATGAGCTGAATCTATCCAGGTTTAATACGGGCTATCTATGATTCTGCTTTCTCCGCACGATGATGACAACGCCTTATACGCATCCTTTACCTGCATCCGTGAAAAGCCTCTCGTGGTCGTGGTGACTGACAGTTGGATACAACCGAACCGCGGAGAGAAAGGATGCTCTGCACAGGAGAGGGCAGAGGAAACGAGGAAGGCGTGTGAGACGCTCGGATGTCGAGTGTTCAGACTGGGAATTAAAGACACCGAACTGAACGAATGGAATCTGAAAGAAGCCCTAAAACCCTATTTGCATGAAAAAACTGTCTACGCGCCAGCAATCCAAGGTGGGAACTTTCAACACGATCTTGTTGGGCGCATTGCAAAGGAAATATTCGGGGATGTCATTCAGTATACGACCTACACGAAGACGGAGCTTTGGACGAAAGGGGACATCGAAATTATCCCGACAGAAGAAGAGAACGGATTGAAAAAAAGGGCATTGGCACAGTATTTCTCCCAGTTGCAGTTGCCCTCCGTCTATCCGCATTTCGTAGCTGTAATCAATAAATCGGAATGGCTTATAAAAAACTTCTAATCTGTCCCTACTTCGGGGACTTTCCGAAGTGGATGGACCGGTACGAAAAGCCAAAGGGCTACGAGATGCTCATTGATACTAATTTGGGGGATTTCAAAAGGCGCGTCAAAGACAAGTTGGGCATTGACTATCCTGGACTTCCGAATACTGGCAAGGTATGGGATTATCGCGGAGCGTTGGGTTTTTTGTATGCGAAAGAAATTGAGGGATATGACTTTTGGGGGCATACTGACTTCGATTGCGTCTATGGCGATGTTGACAAATGGGTGACTGACGAATTTCTGGCAGAGTTAGATGTGCATTCTAACCATGGCACGTATGTTAATGGTTGCTGGAGCTTATATAGGAATATCCCGAAGGTTAATGAGCTTTTTCAGCGTGCTGAAAATTGGCATCAATATCTAAAATATAAGATTCCTAACGGTTGGATAGAGGGTGAGTTCTCTAGGGTACTTGAACGGAGCGGATTGCGCTACAAGTACACTTTCTGGCAAGGGAATCCTTATGACATAAACCCGCTCCTGAAGAAAGAGGATGGTAAGCTCTACCAGGATATAAAGCACGACGGGAATTGGGAAGAAATTATGATGTTTCATTTCCGTAGAAGTAAAGTTTGGCCTTTATAATTATGATTACATTCCGAAAAGCTACCATGGATGACGCCGATATACTTCTGGCGTGGAAGAATGAAGAGGACACGAGAAAGAACTCCATTGTCACGCAGGATATTATCACCCGGGAAAATCACCTCTCCTGGCTGAAAGAATGCCTTTCTGATTCCAACAGAGAGTTGAATATCATCCTGTTGGACGAAGCGCCTGTTGGCGATGTGCGGCTCGACAAGGGAAATGAAATAGAGATTTCCATACGGCTGGACAGAAAATATCGCGGCAAAGGACTGGCGACGGCAGTCATCGGAATGTTTCCCGCTCCTTTAATTGCAAAGATTGTCACTCGCAATCTGGCTTCCATGAGAGTGTTCATCAGCAACGGCTTCAAGCCGTACGAGTATGTTCAGGGAAAGGTTGCTTACTACATTTTTAGAAAATGAGAATCATACTCGTTGGCCATCCGGGTAGTCAGCAGATAGTACCGGCAAGTAGGTATCTCCTGGAGAAATACTTACCGGGCTTCACTTTGGACTTTATAAACCACACTGGAGCAGTTGAATTCTGGTCGTCATTTTGTGCCAATTACCTAGAGGGAATACAAGATGATAGAATCATCTTTACCCTGGACGATTATCTCGTAAACGCACCGATGGATAGAAAGTCATTTGATGATGCCCTTGCCATGACTCCCTGTGTAAAGCTCTGCGTGTGCGCTGACGAAGAACACAGGGGATACCCAGTAACCACACAGTATACGATATGGGACAGAAAAGAACTTATTGTACTTTTACGCCAGACAACGACACCGTGGGACTTTGAGATAAACGGTAGTAAGCTTTTTAGGGGCAAGTCGCAGGTCAAGTCCTGTATTTTCTATGATACACGCTCCGCTCTGTCTAATAGATGGGCCGGAGTGCGCACGGATGGAGTGAAGGAGGAAGACCTTAACGCGATCAGACATCTATTATGAAAAAGTATCTCATAACCGGAGGGACTGGATATCTGGGAATGGAGCTTATCGCCCGCCTTGTCGGTGAAGGCAAGACCGATCTTGTGGTTGTTGCCCGCAATGAGGGCAAGCTCATGGACTTAAAGGAGAGATTTCCGACTATTGAGATTATTGCCGGAGACATAGCTGATGAGTGGATAGTAAAAAGGGCCATGAGGGGCGTAGCGGGTGTTTACCATTGTTCGGCCTTTAAGCATGTTGGCATGGCGGAGACACAGTCCTTTGAGTGCATTCATTCCAATATAGGGGGGTCGGTTGGGGTATTGAGGGAGAGCTTGATCACAAGGCCAGAGTTCGTCATAGGCATTTCCACCGATAAGGTGGCGCAAGTGTCGGGAATATATGGGGCAACCAAGCTGTGTATGGAGGCCCTGTTCAGAGAAGCAGAGCGCGTAAATCCAGATACCAAATACCGCATAGTCCGCTATGGGAACATCATTAAAAGTACGGGTTCACTGCTCACAAAATGGGAAGAAAAGATGAGAACGGGGCAAGAGATAACCATTACCGATTCGAGTATGACGAGATTCTTCTGGACAGTGGGACAGGCCGTGGAAGCTATCTATGAGTGTTTAGAGAAAGCTACAAGCGCGAAGCCATGGATTTCCAAGATGAAAGGCATCTCGCTTGGTAATGTCTTGAAAGCGTGTCAAAGCGTATGGGGGACTGGTTCACGTGTCACGGCCATCGGTATCCAGCCAGGCGAGAATATGCACGAGACCATAGATGGCATTATCTATAGCAACGAGGTTGAGCAATACTCGGTAGAAGAGTTTGCCGAATTACTATGAATGCATCCGCCGTGCTTATTACAAAAGAGAAAAAATACCCGCAGGATGTGTTGGACTCGCTGAAGGAATTTGATGAAATCATCGTTAAGACCGAGAGTCCCAGCATTTATCAACGCTATCTGCTTGCCGGACAAGCACGACATGATATAATCTATGTACAAGACGACGATTGCCTGACTGACTATAGAGCGCTTTGGGAACATTACGATGGACGGCTGACGAATGCGATGACCGAGCACCACAAGGGGTACTATCGGGGCGCGGGAATTACCCTTGTCGGCTGGGGATGCTATTTTCCGAAACAAATGCTCAACTCTTTGGATAAGTACATAGGACGATGGGGAGTTGATTCGCTTCTGTTGCGGGAAGCAGATCGAGCGTTTACGTACTTGAATCAACCTCACAATGAAATCATTATGCCCCACGTTGATTTGCGGCAAGAAGGTCGAATGTCGCACGAAAGAACGCACTACGCTTCGATGCGGCTGATGTTAGACAAATTAAGATTACTATGAATTATCCTAAAACAATCCAGCTAGAGAATGAGAAACTGAAAAAGCTCTTGACCGAGAAAGAGGAATTGATACTCCAGGGGAGGGAAAAGAGCATGGAGATAGACGCTCTCCAAGGGGAGATGGACGAGATTGACCAAAAACTCAAAGATGAAGAAAAGAAAATTGATATTACTGACCTGAAGGCAAAAGCCGAGGAGCTTACCCTCGAATACAATGCCGTGATGAGAAGAATGGGCAAGGCCAATGAGGAAGCTCGCAAAAGATTGTTTGAAAGCACACCTCAAGGACTCCGAGACGATTTCAAAACAAAGAAGGAACAGAAAGAGAAGCTAGAGGTAGAGCGAAACAAGATAGCTCTGAAAGCCCAACAGAAATCTGATAAGATTATCCCGCTTGGCAGGAACCTTATGAAGCATTATCTTGAAGATGAGTTCGACGACTATGATACGCTTCGCATAGAAAACGGCAAGGCCGTGGGCACTATTTTTAACCATATCGAGGACTTCAAGGCCAGTTTTCGCAAGCGGGCGAAGAAGTAGTTGCGCTCCAAGAAAGAAGGGCGTATAATAGCAGTTAGAACAACGCGGTTTCTCGACTACCGAATCCCGGAGTTTGACAAGAACTCCGGGTTTCGTTTATGCAGAATCATACGCGCCATGACACCTAGAACACAAGAAAATCCAATCAGAAATGTCCCGAAGGTAGTCACCACTTTTATTGGCGTATTGGATCGTCCAAGCTTTTTGACCAGTTTTGTAAAAAACATATTTGCCAAGTTTTCCACAATGATCGCATTTATCGGGCTTTGGAATACGTTTTTTTATCCAAGAGTGTATACCTGCGTATCCTATGTTTTCGCCCTTCCATCCAGGATGATTGTCGCCATGAATGAACTTGTACCAGCAAGGCTTACAGCGAAATGTGTTGCGATACGAGTATCTTTGAGCAAGTTCTTTTCCACAATCAGAACAGTTAGTTTTCCCGCCACGGTAGTTTTTGTTTTTTGAGCCAGTAAATGTTTGGGACATCCATATTCCTCGACATTTACTGGAACAAAATTGACTCTTAGCGAACTGGTCAATACTGTTCCTGCCACGATAGTAGATAACTTTACAGATGGTGCATGGTTTAGGAGGAGTAATAATTTTTCTCATCTATCCATTGTAGCATCTATAAACTGCAAAGTAAATGGTCTTTAGTTCGACGACGGACAAGAATGGGCTTATCCAGCGCATAGAACAGCTCACGGGTCTTGGCGACGCAGGTGTAAGTGGCAATGCCACGCTTCTCAAGATTGTTACGGGGAACGTCAACAATGCCTATGACAAGGTTGTCGAGGCGATTTTGAAGGTAGATAAGAACTGGAAGTGGGACGACTTCAATTATACGAACTTTCCCCGAGCCACGGAGACGCTTGTTGCCGGACAGAAGGACTATACGCTCCCAGCGGCTACTGCGGGAGGCAACGCATCTACGCTCTTGAGGGTGAACAAGATTTGCGTGCTAGATACCAACTCCACAGCCAATGAGGTGGAACTGTGGCCTACGAATCTTGCCGAATCGGAACTGAACGATATGTACCAGACGAACGGCAAGCCGGTGTATTACAAACTGATCGGAAACTCGGTAAAGATGTGGCCAGCCCCAGACGCGGGAGTAACCGTAACTCTTGCAAATGGGCTTGTGATTTATTTCCAACGAACTTACGACCCATTTACCTCTGCCGATACTACCCAACAGCCGGGGTTCCAGGCAACGTACCACGAATTGCTTGCGTATGGTGCCGCGGCGACCTACCTCCTCCCGAGCAATGCACGCCTAGCTACGTCCTACTTGCAACTTTTCAACGGGGGGTTGGAGGAACTGCAAGAGAGTCGCGCAAACCAGAATCAAGAAGTGGAAAGCAGAATTATACCGAGATACAGAAGCTCACGATGACCTATACATACCAAGATAAAAACACGACCAGTGAAAGCTACCAGACCAAGAACGATACCTATACGGGGACGGGTACTGTGACAACAACGGGGACTGCGGTTGTAGGGAGCAGTACACTGTTTACGACGGAACTAATTGTCGGTAATGGGATTTTCATTTCAGGCCAAGGGAGAGTTGTTTCTGTGATAACCGATGATACGCACCTTACCTTGGATTCTGCACTTTCTTCGGATGTAGCAGGTCAGGCATTCACCTATAATAAGAAGCAATATCAAACCAAAAACTGATGGCTGAACAAGACCAGAACAAAATTGGTGTTCCCGAGGAACTTCTCCCAGAAGAGGTTATTCCCGATGAGCAACAGGAAGGAAAGCAGTTTGTAGCAAAAGGTATCAAATGGTCACACGCTTCGCCTAATTCCGTTGATCCTGGACATAAGCATACCGATACAAGCGTAGAGATAGGGCGCGCACTTCAAGTTGTCGTGTTTGCGTCACTGGATACCGTGACGACGGGAGACGGGAAGATATATCTCCACATAGATTCCCGGATAAATGGGATGGATCTCGTTGATGTCCACGCATACCTTGTTACCGCCGGTATAACGGGCACTACGGATATTCAAATCCACAATCTCACCGATGCGGTAGATATGCTTTCTACAAAACTGACAATAGATTCAACGGAGAAGGGGTCCGACACCGCAGCGATACCAGCAGTCATTGACACGACGAAAGACGATGTGGTGACTAATGATGTGCTGCGCATAGATATCGATGCGGTGCAGACAACCGCTCCGAAGGGCTTAATAATTACACTTGGATTTAAAACACCATAATGGCTGTAGTAGTTATCAATAATGACAATAGTACCCAGAATGGGGGTTCATCCCTCACTTTTGCGCATAATATAACATCGGGAAGAAACAAGACTCTCATTGTTTTCGTTTCTATCTCTGATCCTGGTTCCGATACGGTACAATCCGTCACTTACAATGGCGTCAATCTTACGAAGATCGCCCAAGTTGCTAACGGAACTGATATCCGCACGGAGGCGTGGCAACTGAACAAACCCGCGCTCGGAAATAACAATGTTGTTGTTACCCTTACGGGGGGTACCCACGAGTTCGGGGCGTCGGCAATATCCGTCAGTGGGAGTAATGGAGTGTTGGATGGAACAAATACCGACACGGGAACTGGCGCTCCAAATAACTCGGTAGTTTCAAAAGTAAATTCTCTTGTCCTGGATTTTGTCGGGCTGAAGGGGGCGCAACCGGATACCTTGACCGTCGGTGGCGGGCAGACGGAATTGGCCCAGTTCACAGGCACGAACAATCGCTATGGTTACTCCAGGGAGGGCGGTGCCGCATCAGTTAATATGTCGTGGTCGCAATCAGGCACTAGGGCATTTGCTCATGTATCCGTTAGTGTGGGAGCTGGCACCCAAGGCGACGTTGAGTTCGATGCGGTGAGCACGAAGATAACCGTATCCAACAGATTGACGGAGGCGTTCGATCACACCTGTTCTGGCAACGATAGAATGCTCATTGTTGTGGTTGCTGCGAGGAGCAATGATCCGACTGCGGTTACCTATGGGGGGATTGCCATGACATCTGCTGGAGCGAAAGCATCGGCGCCCATAGCGTGTTTTATGTTCTATCTGGCCAACCCGCCTTCGGGAACCAACAGCGTATCCATAACATTTAACGGTTCTGGGCAGGATGCCATCATGGGCGCGGCTTCCTTTACAAGCTCTAATGGTCAGGTTTCCGGCTATGCGACGGCGGTTGGCAATACGAATGTTGAGGGACAGCCGACTGTGACTATTACTGCTACAGAAGACGGAATGGTCATAGATATCTTGGGTGGTGGGTTCTCAACATTCTCTCCAACACACACTGCGGGGGCAGGACAGACGGAAAACTTTGACCTGGAAGCGGACGGCGGAAACGACGGCGATAATTACGGTGCGTCCAGTAGACAGGACGGTGAGACGAGCGTCGTGATGAGTTGGAGTGGCCTTGCGGCTGGTGATGATTGGGGCATCGCCGCACTGAATGTAAAAGGAGGATTTCAGTTCACACCGAGAGTAATGCAATACTGATATGGCAACCAAACTTATAAAACTTGGAGGTATAAGGGGGGGATACTCAAGCGACCCATTCGCTCCTCCAAGATTGCAGACCTACCAGACGGCGAAGGATATTGATGTGTTCTCCCAAGGCGGGCTGTTAAAGCCGCACATTAAACTCGCCAACGACGCGGGAACTACGACGACAAACCAACTTGCGAACATCATCAAGATAGGGACGGTGTACTATGCGATAGGCGATGATGGGACGGGCAAGTTGCGCCTATTTTCCACGAGCGCACTCGGTTCTTCTACGACGTGGACGACGGAGGGGACATCGACTACGGCTTCTACGGCCCCAGGTACAAGTGGCGTAAACTTTCTAGAGGCATTTGACGGTGCGGCATATTTCTGGGATGCATCTGGCGTTCTCTCACAGTACATCAAGGCCACCGATGCCTACACCCAAAGCTGGGCAACATCGTTGGGGGGACGAGGGCCGCTTATGAACCACCCTGGCCTAAAAAAGCTCATTATCGCGGCGGCAAATAAGGTTTACACCTACCAAAGCGGGGCGGCGCCATCAGCGGCCGCGCTCACCCTGGACGGCGACTATACCATCAATAGTCTCGCTCCTATGGGTGCGTTTGTGCTTGTCGGTGCGGAACACTCGAACGGGACATCAAAGATATTTGTATGGGACGGTTCCGCGACAACGGTAGATGATATGCTCGACATTCAGGATGTGAATCTGAAAGCCATCCGTAATGTGAACGGCGAAATTATTGCGTTCGTCGCAAACCAGATTGGGAGTAGGGCAGTAGCGCTCCGTATTTATCGCTGGGTCAACAAA
>ERZ1292632.1970-Hain-H43-01um-R2-1970-length-18298-cov-4_pt1 | contig 18298 bp, 14 predicted proteins | sample MGYA00564407_ERZ1292632 | MGnify/ENA primary metagenome ERZ1292632 (study PRJEB36523, sample SAMEA6512637) | groundwater metagenome | collected 2019-01-08 | study: AquaDiva: Metagenomics assemblies of 32 groundwater samples | reverse complement strand
AGCAGAGCTGGTAGGGATGAATGCGGTCTGATTTAAATTCAACCGTTCTTAAATCTTTTGTATTTTTTATAAGCAAAAAATTTGACGCCAAGTTTGCGCCTAAATCTATTCCAGTATTTTGCAAAATACTAGAATAGATTATTTCGCCATCGCTACTCATTTATATTTCTGGTATTTTACCAATTTCCTCATTCGTTCATTCGTGCGAATGAAGGAATAAAGAAAGACGTGGATAAAAGGATAAATTGTCTATCTGAAGAATTATTTCGCCGCCGCCACAGCTTCATTGAACCCCGTAAGAAAGTCAGAACTTCCTACGGAGCAGGTTTCACTTTTCTATTTTGCAACATTGATTGCTTCTTCAAATCTAACCGATAGTAACTTGGAATAGCCGTCGGAGCCCATGGTCACGCCGTAGAGGATTCCGGCCCGGCCCATGGTTTCGCGGTTGTGGGTGATTAAAACAAGCTGGGAGTGTTTGGCCAAATTTTCAATCATGTCGCCGTATTTTTTTGAGTTGGCTTCATCAAGAGCGGCATCGGTTTCGTCCAAAATTATAAAAGGAGGCGGGTTGACTTGGGAGACGGCAAAGAGCAGGGCGATAGAAGTAAGGGCTCTCTCACCGCCCGAGAGCATATCCAAACCTTTAGTTCTTTTGCGTGGTAATGATACATTTATATCAATTCCTTCTTTTGTTTCTTCCTTCGCCACGCCGAAGCTTGATTCTTCAAGCGAAGGCGGGTTTTCCGTATCTTTAATTTTCAATCTTTCAATTTTCAATTCCGCTGTTCCGCCGCCAAACATCAGTGAGAAAAATTCATAGAAAGCTTTATTTATTTTTTCAATTCCTTGTTTAAATTCGATATCTAATCTCTCAACCAATTCTTTTATAAGAATTTGGAGGGACTGCGCGGAATTTTTGAGATCCTCTAGTTCTTTGGCCAGAAATTCGTCTCTTTCTAAAGTTTCTTTGTATTCTTTTGTTATTTCTGCTCCACCGGCTCCACCCAGTTCTTCAAGCCGAATTTTCATTTTCTCCAACTCACGTCTTTGTTCTTCCTTCGCCACGCCGTAGCCTTCGGCGGAGGCTGGGTCATTCTCAAATCCCACAATAGCGGAACCCAATAACACTCCGCCTTCTTGAATTTCTCTTTTCCAATCATTCTCTTCTATTTCCAATCGTCTTTCTCTTTCTTTCAAAAATTCTATTTTATTTCTGAATTCGCTTTGTTCGCTAGAAATTCTAAAAATATTTTTTTCGGCATCTCTCTCGGTATCTTTTTCTTTTTCTATGGAGTTCTTTATTTCATTATATTTAAAATCAAGTTCCAGAAGTTTTTTGTCTATTTCCAATATTTTTTCTTCGCTTTTATTTTTATCGTGCCCAAGATCAAGATTAAATTTTTCCAATTTTTCCAAATTCTTATCTTCCAGATTTGCTTTGTGTTTACCTACGAATTCTCTTATTTTTTGTATAATTTTTGATATTTCGGAATAAATAGAAATTTCTCTTTCCAATTCCTCCACTTCTTTAAGCGGTATCATTTTGTTTTCTTCCGACCTCATTTCCACTTTTATTTTTTCAATGTTTCTCTGGTTGACGGTTATTTCGCCTTCTATTTTTCCCATCTCTCTATAAAGTTTGTCTTTGTTTTCTCTTTCTTCTTTAATTTCATTTTTCACATCCAAAAGTTCCTTGCTCTTGCCGTCTTTTTTAGCAGAGTTTTCCAAAATTTCTTTGGCTTTGTCCATTTCTTTTTCTAAATGATGCAATTTCTCGGTCAACGGCTTCCTTTCCGTTTCTATTTTTTCTCTTTCGGTTTTCAAATAAACTTGTTCTCTTTTCAAATATTCTCTATAAAACTTAGCAAGCTTTAATCGCAACTCTTCGGCTCTCTCCACCTTTTCAACCTGCTTTTTGAGGAATTTTATATGTGGCGCGATTTCCCTGCGTAATGACTCTACCTGCTTTATATTTTCCTCCGTTTTTAAAAGTTTTCTCTCGCTCTCTTCCCTTTTATACTGATAAATTTTAAGCCCCAAAGCGTCTTCTATCATTTCTCTCCTTTCTTTTGTGTTGGCGGACAAAATTCTATCGGCCTCACCTTGTGAAATAATATGATGCCCCGAAGCGCCAATGTGCGCTTGCGAAAGCAATTCAATGATATCTTTGAGCCGCATCAAAGAGCCGTTCAAATAATATTCATTGCCGCCATCCCTATTGACCACTCTTTCTATTATTACTTCTTCAAAATCAACTCCCGATCTAAAATTTGTAAATAAATTTTTGGTATTATCCAAAATTATTTTAACTTGAGCCCTGTTTGAACGGCTCACTTCGGTTGAGCCGTTCCAAATCAAATCCTCCCCGCGCTTGCCGCGCATGCTTTTCATTGATTGCTCGCCGAGGCAAAATCTAAATGCCTCAGCCACATTGCTTTTGCCGCTGCCATTTGGTCCCACGATAGCCGTTATTTGCGACTTAAAACTCAGTTCCGTTTTTTTAGCAAAACTTTTAAACCCAGATATTTCTAACGATTTAAGCATGAAAATATTTATGGTGACTTAATGGAACCATTTTATCATACTTAAAAATTTTATTTTCTTAATCCCACTCCTTTTCCTTAAGAGCGTGGCGAGCCGCCGATTGTTCGGCGTCCTGTTTGGAGTCGCCCTCGCCTTCGGCGACCATTTTGTCGCCAATAAAAACGGCTACTGTAAATTTTTTATCATGGTCCGGACCGGTCTCTTTCGTGGTCTTGTATGATGGAGTTACCCCGGCAACATCCTGCGCTTTTTCTTGGAATTTGCTTTTGGCATCAGCCCAAAGCTCCTCTTTGACTACTTGCTCCGTCATAGGAGCAATATTTTTCAATATAAAACCTTTTGCTTTTTCATAACCCAAATCAATATAAATGGCTCCTATAATAGCTTCCAAGGCGTTGGCCAAAATATACTGGCGGGCTCTACCCACATCTTTAGCTTCGCCCCGGGAAAGAAGCAAATAATCATTCACATTCAATTTTTTGGCCACCTCGGCGCAGGTCTGGGCGTTGACTAAGGCGCTTCTGATTGAAGTTAGGTCGCCTTCATTTTTGTCTGGATACTGGTCATATAAATAATGAGTTATAACAAGTTCAAGCACTGCGTCTCCCAAAAATTCAAGCCGCTCATTGTGGCCTCCTTTTAATTTTTTATTTTCATTCAAAAAAGAGCGGTGGGTCAGCGCTTGCTTAAGAGTGCCTTTGTTTTTAAATTCTATTCCAATCAGTCTTTCAAATTCGCTGAAGTCTTTTTCTTTCATAATCCTCTAACTTTTTACTAATAGATTAATCGCTTTGGTTACTATGGGTAATATATCACCATAAAAATTCAAATCAAGTATTTCCTGAAGTTTGAACCACTTCACATCATCCAACCCGCCTTTCTTTTCCTTGTTTTCCAAAGTCAGCTCTTCAAACGGCGCCTCGGCCAAAAAATAGATGATGTGTTTTTTTAATTTACCTCTTTCCGGATGAAATGTTTCGTAAGAATTTTCACCAAGGCGGTCTTTGGGTTTTATTTCCAAACCCAATTCTTCTTTGGCCTCGCGCACTAATGCCTCTTTTTCGCTTTCCCCCCCTTTTAACTTTCCTTTAGTCAAAGTCCAATGACCAAAAACATCATGAACTAAAGCCATATAGATTTCATCTTTGTGATGAGCATAAACCACTGCCCCCACCAAAGTTTCGTTAGTAGCTGGTTTTTGGCTGGCACTTTTTTCATCTTTGCCCGGCTCGCCCATTTCTTTATAAACAGCGCCCAAAACACCATTTACGAACTTGCCGCTGGTTTCGCCTCCAAATTTTTTTGCCAATTCAATGGCTTCATTAATGGCCACTTTTGGCGGCACTTCGCTTCTGTCGGAAAAAAGAAGTTCATAAAGACCGAGGCGGAGAATATTTCTGTCCATCACACTTATTTTTTCAATGGGCCATTCCGGCGCTGCTTTTGAAATAATGTCGTCAAGATCCGCTCGTTTGCTTATAACCCCGCTCAAAAGGGACTTCATAAAATGCTCGCATTGAGCGCCAGGAGCAAACTCCAAAGCGTCTCTTTTAAGTATTTTTTCCGGCTCAATTTTTCCACCGCTAAAATCCCACTCGTATAGAGTTTGGAGGACAGTTGATCTTGCAAGGTGCCTGTTAGCCATTTTTTCAAAAATAGTTAGTAGCTAGCAGTTAGAATATAGGATTTTTTTTAATCAAGCAACATACTGTCTGTTTAAAACCCAAATGCTAACTACTGACCACTTGCCGCTATTTTACTTCCCCATTTCCTTCGCTTTTTCTTTTACTCTCTTTTCTTTCCTGGCAATTTTGGAATGGACATCCAAAACTTGTCTGCCTTTATACTTTCCGCAAACTCCGCAAACGCTGTGCGGCGCCTTGGGGCTTCCGCATTCTTTGCACAAAGTCAAAACTGGCGCCACCAAAGCGTGGTGGCTCCTTGTGTTGCCCGTCTGACTTCTTGTGTGTCTCATTCTAACTACCATGATTATATATTACTATACTTTGATGTTTTTGCAAAATGACTTTCTATGAATTTCAGAAAGCCCATATTTTCTCAATCTTTCATAATGAAGTTTAGTTCCATAGCCTTTGTGAATTTCAAATGAATATTTGGGGTATTTTTTGGATAAGCGGCGCATCAGGCGGTCGCGGCGGACTTTGGAGACAATGGAGGCGCAGGCGATAAAAATATTCTTGCCATCTCCGCCTATTATTGTTTTTTGATTTTTATACTCTTCCGGCGCTTTGAGCAATCCATCCAATCTAATTTTGCCGAGATGGGCATCTTCTCGGCAATCTTTCAAACATCTTTTAATTCCTAATCTGGTTGCATAGCTAATTCCCTTATTGTCTATAATTTTATTTGAAATGTGAGAAACAAAAAAAGAGATTTTATTCACTTTTCTTAGTTTCAAAAACTCACGATATATGGCATATCTCTTATTTGGCGAAAATTGCTTTGAGTCCTTTATTTTTCCTCCAATTATTTTTATGAGTTTATTCTGCAGACCTTGAGGAGCCAAAAATGCTGCCAAAGTCAACGGCCCCGCCAGTGGCCCCCTCCCCGCTTCGTCAACACCTATAATTTTTACTTCTTTCATTCTTTCCATCTTTACATTATTATACTAAATATGAAATTTACACATCTCCATACTCATTCCCACTATTCTCTTCTTCAAGCTCTGCCTAAAATTCCTGAACTTATAGGGGCGGCTAAAAAGGAAGAAATGGAGGCGTTGGCGTTGACAGATAATGGCAATATGTACGGCGCCATTGAGTTTTATAAGGAATGTCAAAAAGCGGGCATTAAGCCGATTATAGGAATAGATGCTTATTTGGCGAGCAGAACCAGATTTGATAAACAAGCCGGCATTGATAAAGACAGATTCAGATTGGTTCTACTTTGTAAAAATGAAAAAGGTTACAAAAATCTTTTGAAGCTGGTGACCGCTTCCTATTTGGAGGGGTTTTATTATAAGCCCAGAATTGATTTTGAAATTTTGGAAAAATATTCGGAAGGGTTGATTTGCATTTCTTCATCTTGGAGCGGAGATATTTCAACTGCTTTAAGAAATAAAAATGTTGAGTTAGCTAAAGAATTGATACAAAAATATAAAAATATTTTTTCAAATAATGGAAGTAAGGATTTTTATATTGAAATTACTAAACATCCCGAACTTGTTGGACACAATGAACACATGAATACTCTTGCCATTTTTGCCAAACAAAATGAAGTGGACATAGTAGCTACTCATGATATTTATTATATTGCGCCAGAGGATAGAGAAGCTAGAAATACTTTGATGGCGATTTCTCAAGGCGCCCCGCAAAGCGGTGGTGAAAGAGGAGTTTGGGATGAGGATGAGGATTTTTCTTTTCTTTCAGAAATAGAAGTTAAAAAAAGATTTGAAGATATGCCGGAGGCAATCTTCAATAATCATAAAATAACAGCTCTTTGCAATTTGGAGCTTGAGTTGGGCAAATGGATTCTTCCGAACTACACGATAGAAAACAGTTTGTCCCACGATGATGAATTGAGGCGATTGACATATCAAGGTCTAGCGGAGCGTGGTTTAGAAAAAACTCAAGAAATAATTGACAGAATTGAATATGAACTCAAAGTTATTAGTGATAAAAAATACTCACCCTACTTTTTAGTTGTTAGTGATTTATTGCGGTATGCAAGAGAAAATGAAATATTAACCACTACTCGCGGTTCTGTAGGAGGATCAATAGTTTCTTATTTAAATTTCATAACCACCATAAACCCCATTGAATTTAAGTTGCCATTCGAAAGATTTCTTAATCCGTTTAGACCAAAAGCGCCGGATATTGATATGGATATAGCCGATGATCGCCGAGACGAGATGATTGGATACGCCAAAAAAAAACATGGTATTGATAAGGTGGTTCAAATAGGAACATTCGGCACCATGATGGCTCGCGGCAGTGTGCGCGATACGGCGCGGGCTCTTGGCTTTGCCTATACCGTAGGGGACAAAATTGCCAAACTTATACCAATGGGAGCTCAAGGATTCCCCATGACCATTGATCGCGCTCTTGCTGAAGTTCCGGAATTAGTTGAACTTTACAAAAAAGATGCCGATTCAAAAAAAATAATAGATATGGCAAAAAAAATAGAGGGTTGCGCTAGACACATGAGTGTTCATGCTGCTGGTGTTATAATCGCTCCCACTCCCGTTACTGATTATTCCCCTCTCCAATTTGATCCAAAAGACAATACCCAAATTATTACTCAATACGATATGTACTCAATCACCGATGAATATGATGGTGTTGGTCTTTTAAAGTTTGACTTTCTTGGCATTAGAAATCTGGCTATATTGGCGGATGCCGTAAAGAGAGTAGAAAAAATTAAAGGCATAAAAATTGATACTGAAAACATTCCTCTTGATAATAAAAAAACTTTTGAAATGTTGGCTCGCGGTGAGACCATTGGACTATTTCAACTCAATGGCGATGGTATGACTAGAGCATTGATAGATTTGAAGCCGTCGATAATATACGACATAAATGTTATGGTAGCGCTTTATCGTCCCGGACCAATGGAAAATATAAAAGAATATACAGCCAGAAAACATGGCGAGAAACCGGTAACATATCTTCACCCCAAAATGAAAAATTTTTTGGAGCACACTTTTGGTGTGCTGGTTTATCAGGACGATCTTCTTTACACTGCAATAGAAATAGCCGGATATAATTGGGGCGAGGTTGACAGATTTAGAAAGGCCATAGGAAAGAAAAATCGTGAAGAAATGGCAAAGCAACACATTATGTTTGTAGAAGGTTGTCAAAAACACGGTAAAATGTCAGAAAAAAAAGCGGAAGAATTGTGGAATTTATTCGTCCCCTTTCAGGGTTATGGTTTTAATAAAGCTCATGCCGCCGGCTATGGCAAGTTGGCTTATCAAACAGCTTATATGAAAGCCAATTTCCCCGGTATATATATGTCGGCTGTTTTGACCGCCGAATCAGGAGATGTAGAAAAAGTTGCCGAGATTATAACAGAATGTAAAAGAATGGGCATTGAAATTTTACCTCCCGACATCAACGAAAGTTTTTCCGACTTTACTTTGGTTAAAAAAGAAATAAAACAAAAAGAAACCATAAGGTTTGGATTGACGACAATTAAAAATTTTGGTGAGGGAATTTCACATACAATAACTGCCGAAAGAAAAAAGAATGGCAAATTCAAATCGTTAGAAGATTTTTTGACTAGAATTCAAGATAGGAATTTAAACAAAAAATCTTTGGAAGCTTTAGTTAAAGCCGGTGCCTTTGATAATTTTGGCGAGAGGTGGCAAATGCTGGCTAATACAGAAGTACTTTTGGAATATAACAAAGAATCGATGGGTAATGAAAATCAAGATTCTCTTTTCTCTCTCTCTTCTGCTAGTGATTTTTCTCCTCTTCATTTAAATCCTTCAAAACCAGCTACACAAACTGAAAAATTGGCTTGGGAAAAAGAGCTTTTGGGTTTGTATGTTTCCGGTCATCCTCTGGAACAATTTAAAGAAAAATTGGCTAACCAAAAAAATACAATTAAAAAAATAAAAGAAAGCTCAAAAGAAAACGATATTGTGATAGTGGGTGGTCTTATAGAAAATATGCGTGATATTTTAACCAAAAATGGCGACAAAATGTTTTTTATAAAATTTGTTGATTTGACTGATGAAATTGAACTGGTGGTTTTTCCTCGCGTTCTTCAAGAATTTTCTTCCGTTTTTATTCCCGACCAGTGCATTGCCGTCAAAGCCCGCGTCTCCCTCCGCAACGGCGAAAAAACTCTCATTGCCGAAAAGGCCAAGAAGTTATAATATAAATTTATGTCAAAAGAGGAAAAAATTAGGCATTCGCTGTCGCACCTTATGAGTATAGCTGTTTCGGAGTTGTATCCGGGTGTGGGTTTAGGGGTTGGGCCGACGATTGAAAACGGATTTTATCAGGACTACGATTTGCTGGAAGTAATTACTCCCGAAATTCTACCAAAGTTGGAAAAACGAATGCGCGAGCTTATAAAAGAAAATATTAAATTTGAACGGCATGATATGGATTTTGACGAAGCCCTGGAACTTTACAGGAACGACCCTTATAAAACTGAACTTATAAATGATTTGAAAAATGAAGTCGACCCTTCGACTGGGCTCAGGGTAAACACCAAAGTAAGTTTTTATAAGTCAGGTGATTTTGACAATCTTTGCGCTGGTCCGCACGTCTTTTCTACCAAAGAAATAAATCCGGATGCGTTTAAACTTACTCACATCGCCGGAGCTTATTGGCGGGGAGACGAAAAAAACAAAATGCTGACCCGCATTTACGGTTTGGCTTTTGAATCAAAAGAAGAACTTGATGAATATTTAAACAATCTAGAAGAAGCCAAAAAAAGAGACCATAGAAAGCTCGGCAAAGAACTGGACCTTTTTCATATAGACGAAATGGTCGGCTTGGGGCTTCCTCTTTGGCATCCCAAAGGCGCTTTGCTTTGGAGAGTGATTGAAGATTTTTGGCACGAAGAGCATTTGAAAAACGGTTATGATTTGGTTAGGACGCCGCACATCGGCAATCGCGCACTTTGGGAAACTTCGGGCCACTGGGGTTTTTACAATAAATCAATGTATCCACCCATGGAAGCTGGCCAATCTCTTGAAGAAAAACAGCAAAATAAAAAGACTGAAAATTCTGAGGAATATCTCCTCAAGCCCATGAATTGCCCATTCCATGTGCAGATTTACAAAAGCAATCCCAAGTCCTATAGAGAGCTTCCTCTTCGTTGGGCTGAATGCGGCACGGTCTACAGATTTGAAAAGAAGGGAGAACTCTCCGGTTTGGTTAGAGTTAGGGGCTTTACTCAAGATGATGCTCATATTATCTGCCGTAAAGATCAAGTGGAAGATGAATTAAAAAGAGTTATAGATTTTATTTTATTTATTTATAAATCATTTGGTTTTGATATTGATAAAATCAAGGTCTATCTTTCTTTGCGAGATCCAAAAAATAAAGAAAAATACGCAGGCAATGACGCTGGTTGGGAATTTACAGAAAATGTTTTGAGAAAAGTAGCCCAAAACAAAAAACTTGATTTCAAAGAAGAACTCGGCGAAGCGGCTTTTTATGGACCAAAACTTGATTTTAAAGTTAAAGACGCGCTGGGCCGCGAGTGGCAATGTTCCACTCTCCAATTTGATTTTAATCTTCCCGAAAGATTTGATATGGTTTTTACAAACAACCAGGGCAAAGAAGAAAGACCTTATATGCTTCATCGCGCTCTGTTTGGCTCTTTTGAAAGATTTATAGGCCTTTTGATTGAACACTATGCCGGTGCTTTCCCTCTTTGGCTCTCACCCGTTCAAGTCAAAGTGATACCAGTACGCGAAAGTCATAATGATTATGCGCAGGAGGTTTATAATTTTCTAAAACAAAATGATATAAGAGCTGAAATTGATTTAGCTGATGAAAACTTAGGCAAAAAAGTTCGCCAAGCAAAAAATGAAAAAATTCCTTATTGGATAGTCGTCGGCGATAAAGAAGTAGAATCAAAAGAAATAACCGTTGAATCTCGTGGTGACGGCGAAGGCCAAAAAATCGGTTCAATGCCACCCTCAAAATTCCTAGAACTCTTCAAAAAAGAAATTAAAGAAAAGAAATAAAATAAATTAAATATCAATAGTCGCCAGTTTGGCATTGCTTTGAATGAAAGATTTACGAGCGGGGACATCGGTACCCATTAGGATGTCAAAAATACGATCGGCGTCTTGTGCGTCTTCTACATTTATCTGTTTTAAAATACGGCGTTTTGGATCCATGGTGGTTTCCCAAAGCTCTTCGGCGTTCATTTCCCCGAGGCCCTTGTAGCGCTGTACAGAGAGCTTGGGGTTCTTCCTTTGGCTCGCCGAAGCTTCTGAAGATTCCTCTTCTCCTTCTTCAGAAGCGGAGGCGGCTTCTGCTTGTTCTATTTCTTGCACATCCGCGTCCTTACCGATAACTCTCGCTTTCTCATCATCACTATAAGCATAGTGAATTTCTTTACCCTTTTTTATTTTATAAAGTGGCGGTTGGGCAATATAAATAAATCCCCCATCAATAATGGGTCTGAAATATCTGTAGAGCAAAGTCAAAATAAGAGTGCGAATATGGGCGCCGTCAACATCGGCATCGGTGGCTATAATTATTTTGTGATATCTAAGTTTAGAAAGATCAAAAGTATCGCCAATGGCCGTGCCTAAAGCCACAACGATATTTTTTATTTGCTCCGAAGCGACCATTCTGTCTATTCTGGCTCTTTCAATATTTAAAATTTTGCCCTTTAGAGGAAGTATAGCCTGGGTGCGGCGGTCTCTGCCTGTTTTGGCAGTGCCTCCGGCCGAATCTCCTTCCACAATAAACAATTCGGACTCATCGGCTGACTTACTCTGACAATCGGCCAGCTTGCCGGGCAAAGTCATGCCCTCCAAAGCCCCTTTTCTTAATATTGAGTCCTTGGCGGCTTTGGCGGCCTTACGAGCGCGCAGAGCCAGAACAACTTTGTTAATTATAGCTCTAGCGTCATCGGGATTTTCTTCCAAAAATGCCTCAAAAGCTTCTCCAAAGACACTCTCCACCATGCCCCTGGCCTCTACGCTGCCAAGTTTGGCCTTGGTTTGGCCCTCAAATTGCACCTCTCTTAATTTTATAGAAATAACAGCCGTCAAACCCTCAAGTACATCTTCTCCTGTGAATGTGTCATCCCCGTTTTTGGTCAGGTTATTCTTCTTGGCATAATTATTTAAAGTTCTGGTTAGGGTAGTTTTGAAACCGGTGATATGGGTACCCCCCTCGCTATTGTAAATATTATTAGCGAAAGGCATAATACGGGCCGAAATGTCATCTATATATTGCAGAGCTAATTCTATTCCTTCAAAATTTTCATTTATTTTTTCAACATAAAAAATATTTTTATGAATTGGTTTTTGGGTGTGATTATAAAATCTAATTAAAGAAATAAGCCCCCCATCAAAATAAAATGTCATAGAAGGAACTTCTATTTCTAACTCTCTTATATAAAAAACTTCTGCATCTTTTATTTTTTCCTTAATTTCCCTCAAATCCAAAACAGATATTTTAAGACCCTTGACTAAATATGCTTGCTGTCTCATATGGTGAACTACCCTTTCAAAGTCAAAATTTATTCCCTCTTTAAAAATTTCCGGATCAGGTTCAAAAGTGATAATGGTGCCGTGCAATTTGGAAGAGCCAACTTTTTTAACAGCAGCGCTTTCTTTACCCTGAGCTCGTCGAATGGGTTTTCCTTTTGAATATTCTTGAACGAAAATTCCCCCGTCCCGATGCACTTCGGCTTTCATATAAACAGAAAGAGCGTTAACCACCGAGGCTCCGACGCCATGCAGGCCTCCGGAAATTTTGTATCCCTCTCCTCCAAATTTGCCTCCGGCGTGAAGAGTGGTTAGGATGGTTTCCAAAGCAGAAACTTTTGTCTGTTTGTGAGTATCAACAGGAATGCCTCGGCCATTATCAGCCACTCTGACGCGATTGCCCGGCAGGAAAGCTATTTCAATATTATTAGCAAAACCGCCCATGGCCTCGTCGCGGGAATTGTCAAAAATTTCTACAATCAGATGATGCAAACCATCGGGACCGGTTGTGCCTATATACATTCCCGGCCTCCTGCGCACTGGCTCCAATCCCTCCAAAACCGTGATATTTTCAGCGCTATAACCGCCCTTTTTAACCTTTTTTTCTTTTGCCATTGCCCATATTATAGCAAATTTTAATTTATTTTGCTATACTATATTTTATAGAAATTTTGTAAGAAAAAACATGAAAGAACACATTATACCGACGGATGAGGAGAGAGAAATAATAAAAGGTTTGGAAAAAAGACAAGATGCCGATGCTTTGAGAATGAAGCGATATTTGAACATGCCGGACCTCTCCAGAACCCCCGGCAGTCCCATTGCTGAAATTGTGGAACGCATAGTCAAAGCTCCCTATTTCAAGGACTTGGATATTATCAAAACTCCTGAAATAGTGCCTGCTGATGTCAGTTTTGACTTGTTTGATTTTCCTGCCGACCATCCTGCAAGAAGCAAATCTGACACTTATTATGTAGATGATAAAAACATTTTACGCACACACACAACTGTTTGTTGGTATTATTATTTAATGATGGAAGAAATAAAAAAGCGTATAACTGAAAATAAGCCGGCTGGTTGTTTTAGTTTTGGCAAAGTTTATCGCAAAGACGAGATTGACCGCAATCATATGAATATCTTTCATCAGATAGACGGGTGGTATCTTGTGCCAAAAGCCGTAGGAACAATGGGTAAGAAAGATTTGGAAGACGCTTTGGGAAATATCGCTATAGCCGTATTCGGCCCAGATACCAAATATCGTTTGAATAAGGACACTTTTCCTTACACGGATCCGTCTCTAGAAATGGAGGTTGAGATTGAAGGAAAGTGGGTAGAAGTAGTCGGTTGTGGTGTGGTCAAAGGAAAAGTTTTGGAAAATTTTGGCATAGATTCTTCAAATTATACTGGTTGGGCTTTTGGATTTGGGCTGGAAAGATTGGCCATTGTCAGTATGTCTCTGCCGGACATTCGCCTGCTTTGGTCGGAAGATGAAAGGGTTAAAAAACAACTTAAACTGGGGTCTAAATACAAAGAAGTGAGCAAATATCCCCCCATAACCAGAGACATCTCCTTCGTGGTGGACAAAAGTTTTGTACCCAATAATTATTTTGATCTGATCCGTGAAGTTATAGGAGAAGATTTAGTTGAAGAGGTTAAACTTATAGATAAATATGAAAATGAGCAAAAGTTTGGTCAAAATAAAATAAGTTATGCTTATAGAATTGTTTATCGCTCTTTAGAAAAAACCTTGACTGATTCTGAGGTGGACGCTATGCACAAAAAACTGGAGCAAAAAACAGCCGAGGCCTGCAGAGCAAAAATTCGCTAATTTTTATAAGATATACTATTATTTAGACATGTATTTAGTTTCAGAATCTATCACCTATGTTTTTCTTTTTGTGGCTCTTTATGTTGAAGTATTTTTTTTAATTACCTATTTTGAATTTTCCTCCCATTCCGTTTCGCAAAGCGAAACTTCGCGGGACAAGCACTTCTTTAAGTTTCCATCTGTTTCAATTATAGTGCCTGTTTGGAACGAAGAAACAACTGTTTTGAAAACAATTTTTTCTTTACTTAAATTAAATTATCCAAAAGAGAAACTTTCTATTTTAATTGTAGATGACGGCAGTACTGACAATACTTGGAATGTCATCCAGAGATTTTTCCGCCACAAACAAGTGAAGCTTTTAAGAAAAGAAAATGGCGGCAAATATACGGCCCTGAATTACGCCCTGGAATTTGTAAAGACAGAATTAGTGGGTTGTTTGGATGCCGATTCTTTTGTTCACCCCGAGGCCCTAAAAAGAATTGTGACTCAATTTGAAGACAACAAAATTATGGCCGTAACCCCTTCTGTAAAAATATTTGAACCAAAAGGTTTGCTCGGTCTTATTCAAAAAGCCGAGTATATGTTTGGTATTTTTCTCAGAAAAGTTTTCTATTACTTAAATGCCATTTATATAACTCCCGGACCTTTTTCCATATTTCGAAAATCTGTTTTTGAAAAAATAGGCGGTTATAAACACGCTCACAATACCGAAGATATGGAAATTGCTATGCGCATGCAAAAAAATAGTATGAAAATAAGCAATGTTTCCGACGCTTTTGTCTACACCATTGCTCCAGCCACTTTGAGGCCCTTAATTAGACAACGCTTGCGCTGGGTTTACGGTTTTATTAAAAACGCAATTGATTATCGTGATATGTTCTTTAAGCCCCAATATGGCAATTTAGGAATGATGGTTTTGCCGGCGGCCGGTTTTTCGGTTTTATCTACCATGTACTTTTTTGGGGCCATGGTTTTTAGTTGGGTTGACACTTTGATTACATACACTAAAGAAATCCTAACCATTGGCATATCATTTAACGGTTTTAATCTTGATTTCTTTTATATCAATACTGATATTTTGGTTTTTGTTTCTTTAATCGCAGTTTTAGGAACATTTATAATCATTGCCGCTTCCCGCGGTTTGGCTGAAGAGAAAAGCAAATTTGGCTTGGATAGTTTATTATTTATTGTGTTCTATGCCTCCCTGGCTCCAATTTGGATAAGCAAAGCTGTCTACAACGTGGTCTTTTCTAAAAATACAAAATGGAGATGAGTTGGAAAAAATATGTCTACACTTTTGCGATTACAGCGGTTATATTTATTACCGCCATTTTGGCTAGCAATTATTTCAGCCAAAAGAAAATGAACGAAATTAAAAATATAGAAAGCCGTATCGCGGTTGATATTTTAGCTTCCGAGACCCAATTTTCTCTTCTCTCCGAGCTTTCTTGCAAAGAAATAAGCAGCGGTCTTCTTTCAAAAGAATTGGCCGCTCTTGGCGACAAACTTTCATACACAGAAGAAAATAGGGGGTCGGATGATGCCGAAGTTTTAAATTTAAAAAAATATTATTCCCTGCTTCAAATTAAAGATTTTATTTTGATGCAAAAAATAAAAGACCGTTGCGGTTCCACTCAAAATAATGGCGGTCTTTCCATAATGTACTTTTATTCAAACAAAGGCGATTGTTCCGATTGTGAAAAAGAAGGTTTTGTTTTGACTAAATTGAGAGAAGATTATCCGGAATTAAGAGTTTATTCTTTTGATTATAACCTTGATCTTTCGGCCCTGCAAACTCTTGTTTCTATTTATAATATAGAAAAAAACCTACCGGCTGTTTTAATAAACGATAGAGCTTATTACGGCTTCAAATCTGTAGATGAAATAAAAGAAGCTCTACCCGCTCTCAAGGCCATAGATGCCCAAAAAACTAAAGAAGCTTTCTTAAAATCCAAGCAGGCCACCTCTACAAAATCAAATTAGTGTGATATATTAATAATGTTTCGCCAGAATAGCTCAGTTGGTAGAGCTCCCGTTTTGTAAACGGGTGGTCGTCGGTTCGAGTCCGACTTCTGGCTCCAAAATTAGAGATTTTATTCTATCTTTCCCCTCCCCCCATTACTCTTTCCTTCTGTTATTTTCTTCAAATAAAATGAAGCTGAACCCTTATCAAAAATATCTTTTTTACCCATAATAATGGCATCCTGTCTTTTTTTATACTCAATCATTATCTTTTCTATTGCCATCTCAAACAGATTTTTGAGGACGGTTTTAATTTGGACAAATATAATATAACGCGCGCTTTGAACTAGTTGCAGGCCTCTAAATTTAAGATTAGAAATACAGTTGTAGCATTGGCGATCAAACTTGCCGATAAACTCCAATATAATGTGCCTCTTGCCATGTTTTAGTTCTATGGCTTTTATAAATACAAAAACAGAGGCGATAAAAAGCGACGAAATGAATATTAAGATAGTAGCCATTTTATTTTATAGAAAATCTTACAAATCTTCCGATCTCTGTTCTCTCGCCAAATTTTTGCATCGCTTCTTCGACCAGATTTTTTATTATTTTATCGGGGCTTTTTATAAATTCCTGGCTCAAAAGCTCTTCTTGGTTTTCCGGGTCCATGGCCGTTATATGCATAGCAATATCTCTAGCCAAAGTCTTGAATTCTTCGTTACGAGCCACGAAATCGGTTTCGCATAAAAGCTCTATCAAGCTTCCTACAATGCCGTTGCTGTGGACATAAGAGGCAACCGTTCCGGCTCCCAAAGTTCTACCGGCTTTTTTGTCTGCCGATTGCTTGCTTATTTTACGCAAAATAATTTTGGCCTTATCTGAATCCCCACCAGCTTCTTCCAAGGCCTTCTTACACTGCATAACAGAAACGCCGGTCTCGTCTCTGAGGTTTTTTATTTGGTCTATTGTTATATTCATTTCTTTCCCTTATTATAACTCTCTCCAATTTTTTCCACAAAAAATCTAATGCTGGCTATACTGGAATCATTGGCCACAATGGGATAATCAATGCCTTTAATATCATTATCTGAGCCGCATAAAGCGACAACTGGAATTTTTAAACTCTGGGCTTCCCTCAATGCCGTTTCTTCATATCGAGGATCAATAATGAACAAAGCTTTTGGCACGGCTATCATATTTTTGATGCCCCAATACATTTTTTGCAATTTTTCTATTTTTCTGTCTATCAAAAGTCGTTCTTTTTTTGTGTATTTGGCCAGCTCGCCTTTTTCTTTTTGGGACAAGAGATCAAGCATGGTGTCCACTCTTTTTTTTATTTCTGTAAAATTAGTCAGGGTACCTCCAATCCAGCGGCTGGCGACATAAGAAACACCGACTTTTTCCGCCACTTCTTTTACAATGTCTCGAGCTTCATTTTTGCCCCCCACAAAAAGTATGGGAGAATTTGAAACGGCAAGAGAAGAAACCAATTCAACAGCTTTATCAAGAGAAATTTGGGTTTTTTCCAAATCAAAAATATCCACCCTGTTTTTGGAACCAAAAATATGCGATGTCACACTCGGATGTCTTCTGCCCTTGCCAAACCCAAAATGAGCTCCTACTTTGAAGAGCTCGTCCATTTTTGATTCATCTTTTGTTGTTTCTACCATACAACTGTAAATCTTATCAAATTTGCTTAAAAGCGTCAATAATACCGCCTATCTGGCCCTTCATTATATTTTCAATGCCGTGCCATGACTTATTCAGGCGATGGTCTGTTACTCTGTCCTGGAGAAAGTTATAAGTCCTTATTTTTTCGGAACGGTCAGCTGTGCCCACCTGTTCTTTGCGGTTGGCGGCATATTTGCTGTCTTCTTCCACTCTTTGTTTTTCTTCCAATTTAGCGGAAAGAATCATTAAGGCAATTTCCTTATTGGCGCTCTGGCTTCTTTCTGACGTTGATCTCACAACCAAACCGGTGGGCTTATGGGTGAGACGAACTGCGGTTTCCACTTTGTTTACATTCTGACCGCCCTTGCCTCCCGAGCGGGAAAATTCAATTTCCAAATCAGCCGGATTTATTTCAAACTTTGTTTTTTTGCGGATAGGCAAAATGGCCACCGAGGCGGTAGAAGTATGAACCCGCCCCATTTTTTCGGTCTTGGGTACCCTTTGGATTCTATGAATGCCGGTTTCCTGTTTTAAGTCCTTATAAACATTTTGCCCGCGAATTTCAAAACTAGCTTCTTTATAGCCGCCAAGAGGCGATTCTGATTCGTCTATAATAGACACGGTCCAGCCCTTTGAGTCGGCATATTTTCTATACATAGCGGCTAATTCTTCAGCAAAAAGGGCCGCCTCTTCTCCGCCTACACCCGCTCGCACTTCCAAAACAATCTCATTGGAAAATTCTTCATTTCCCGATATTCCTTCTCCCCAAATTTCATCCATCTGCTTAATCAAAACTTTTTGCGTCAAAACATCAACTCCTTCCTTGAGAAGCCGTTCCAAACTTTCTGCCAAATATCTGGTCTTAGGATTTTTTTTGTATTTTTCCAGGTCCATCTGCTTTTTTCGCCTTTCTTACTTTAAATCTTTCCACCCGGCCGGCGGCATCAATCACTTTTTCGTTGCCTGTGAAAAACGGGTGGCAGGCGCTGCAAATTTCCACCTTTATTTCTTTTTGAGTTGAGCCAACAGAAAACTTATTGCCGCAAGAGCAGCTTACTTTGGCGTCAATATAATATGTCGGATGTATTTCTGTTTTCATCCCGTTAGAAGTTTTAATATTTTTTATAATTACTGAA
>ERZ1292632.1132-Hain-H43-01um-R2-1132-length-27354-cov-8_pt1 | contig 18307 bp, 20 predicted proteins | sample MGYA00564407_ERZ1292632 | MGnify/ENA primary metagenome ERZ1292632 (study PRJEB36523, sample SAMEA6512637) | groundwater metagenome | collected 2019-01-08 | study: AquaDiva: Metagenomics assemblies of 32 groundwater samples | reverse complement strand
ATTGGAATTGATCCTCTTGGAGGAAAAGCGATTGCACACTCGAGTCGTCAAACTCCTCGCGTGGCCAATCGCATCTTAAAGCGCGTTCGTGACTTTGCACAAATAAAAGACAAGCCAGTTATTACAGCCGATGTCGCCAGAGAAGCTCTTGATCTCTACGAGATTGATCCTCTAGGACTGGAACCAACCGACCGACATATTCTTCGAATTCTTATTGAAAGATTTCGTGGTGGCCCTGCGGGTATTCAGTCCCTCGCAGCTGTTTCTGGAGAAGAAATACAAACTATCGAAGATGTCTATGAACCGTATCTTATTCAGCTTGGGTTTCTTGCTCGCACACCAAGAGGACGCGTTGTGACGAAAGAAGCGTACAAGCATCTTGATATGGTCATGCCGGAAGACCAACAAGACAAATTGTTGTAGAATAAAGACGCGTAGTATTTTTGCGATATTTCTTTTTCCTTTTTCTTTATGAAGCCGATTTTCGGACTCCTCTATACTGTTCTTCTTTTTAGTTACATAGCGACTGCGCTCTTTATTGTTTTTCATGTTATCCGTTACTCGCTTACAACAAGAACGCGTTTCTTTGGAGCTGTTCTTTTTCTTTCGGTTCTCGGAGTACTCTTGTTCACGAATGCCCTCTTATTCTTTTCCCTTCCTTTTGATATTCTCGTCCCCAACAATTACTCTCTCTAACCCTATGCACCAGCACTTCGAAGGCCAACGAGAAGGAGAAGAGGTCCTCTTGGTGATTCATCGCCATTGGTTCAATCTTTTAGCACATCTCTTCACTGTTGTTCTCCTTTCAGTAGTCGCAATAGGAAGCATTCTCCTTATGCCGTTTCTCTTTACGGAAATCTTGTTACCTGAACACCTACACCTCTTTCTCTTTTTGGAAAACACCTTTTTTGTCTTTTTGTGGATATACGGCTTCCTCGTTTGGATTGATTACTACTTCGACGTTTGGATTGTTACCAATGAACGTATTGTTAATATTGAACAAAAAGGCCTTTTTGTTCGCCATATTAGCGAACTTAATTTTTCTCGCATTCAAGATGTCACAAGCACTGTTGAAGGCATTATTCCCACTATCTTAAACTTTGGTGACGTTTTCATACAAACCGCTGGAGAACAGGAACGTTTTACCTTTCGTCAGGTACCAGATCCTCTACGCATCAAAGATACCGTTATGCGCCTTGCGAAAGGATCACTTGATACTGATCTTCGCAACATTGCAGCTTCACTTCAATCACGAGAAGCGTAGACTTTCTGATATTCCCGTCCTCCCCTGAGAACGTATTCTTGATTTGACTCTTTCGTTTATGAAAATACTTGGTATTGATCCCGGAACAGCAACTCTTGGATGGGGAGTTATTAATGCGGAGGGTGGCCGATTGGAAGCTGTAGCTTATGGGCACATTAGCACCTCAAAAGACCTCCCTCTTGCTGCTCGTCTCAAAGAAATTGCTACGGACTTAGAGACGCTTCTCGAAATTCATCAACCAGAAGAGGCGGCTGTTGAAGAACTTTTCTTTTTCAATAATCAGAAGACGGCTATGGCTGTAGGTCAAGCACGAGGGGCTATCCTCTTGACGCTTGAGCGTTTCGGCATTAGGATAGCCGAATATACTCCCCTTGAAATCAAACAGGCTCTGACCAACTACGGCCGTGCGGATAAGCTCCAGGTCCAAACAATGGTCAAAGCGCTTCTCAAACTCAAAACCATTCCAAAGCCAGATGATGCCGCAGACGCCCTGGCGATAGCCGTGTGTCATTCCAATCGGCGACGTATGGAAAACATTCGCAATTCGAAGTAAGATAGAGACATCTCATTCTCTTGCGAAAACCAAGCGCCTGAAACAAAAACCTTTCGTTTTATTTTTTCATACGCTCCTATGTCGTACCATCCAGTCATCACATTCATCATAAGCCAGGGTGTCCCACTCCAAACAGTGGTACTCCTTTTGATGCTCCCTATTGTTGCGACACTAGTCGCCTTCTTTCGCCAGGTAGTTGGAATCAAAGCTTTTGGTATCTATACGCCCTCTATTGTAACTTTTGCCCTTCTTGCTTTTGATCCAAATGGTATTAAGTATGGAATTGCTATTTTTGTCAGCATTATTCTCGTAGGCATGGTGTCTCGCTACATACTCAAATACTTCAGACTCCTCTATCTGCCGCGAGTCGCTATTACCCTTTCTATTGTTTCTCTGGCAATCTTAGGAATCCTTATTCTTGCAGGCTCTTTCAGCAGGACAGGACTTGCCTCTATTTCTATTTTCCCACTCCTTATCATGATCACTTTGGCAGAAAAGTTTGTGGCTACCCAGATTGAAAAAGGGAGCCGTGTGGCATTCCTCCTTGCTGTTGAGACTCTTGTCATCTCTGTTGTGGGTTACTATCTCATCAGTCTGGATATGCTCACAACGCTACTCCTCGCTTTCCCTTGGATTGTACTCTTCACATTCGTGATCAACTTTGCACTTGGAAAATGGACTGGTCTTCGTATTACAGAATACCTCCGTTTTCGTAAAATCCTCCGTCATCTGTAGTTTTTCTTTGTTCTGTCTTCTATGTTTGATTTCTTCAAGAAAAGCGGAAAGCTTCTCGGAATGAATGCGCGGAATCTCAAATACATCCGACCATACAACCGAAAGCGCGGAATGGAGCTTGCTGACAACAAGCTGCTTTGTAAGCGCACCCTTTTAAAAGGAAACCTTCCGGTGCCAGCCCTTATTGCTAAAATTCGAAGCATTGAAGAACTTGATGCCTTTGACTGGACAACACTTCCAACAAGCTTTGCTTTAAAACCAAATCGTGGTTTCGGAGGCGAAGGTATTTTGGTTGTCTACGCACGGAAAAAAGACCGCGATGATGCCTGGGTAAAAGCAGATGGGTCTCTTATTACCGTTCAGGATATCAAAAATCATATTCGAAATATTCTCGATGGATCCTTCTCTCTCGCCAACATACCTGATATTGCTTTTTTTGAAGAACGCCTCAAACTCTTAAAGCTTTTTAAACCGTATTCCTACAAGGGTATTCCTGATATCCGTATTATTGTCTTCAACCGGGTACCTGTTATGGCAATGCTCCGCCTCCCAACAAGAGCATCTGATGGAAAGGCGAATCTGCAACAAGGAGCTGTTGGTCTTGGAATTGATCTTTCTACCGGGACAACCACTACTGCTATTTTAGGCAAAGGGCATCTCATCGAATATGCACCAGGTACTCGACTCGTGCTTTCAGGAATAAAAATTCCTTATTGGCAACAAATCCTCCGTATGTCTGTTGAAGCCCAAGAAATGTCTGGTCTCGGATTCCTTGGAGCTGATGTGGCTATTGACCGTGATCGTGGGCCCGTTATTCTTGAACTCAATGCTCGTCCAGGACTTTCTATTCAGCTCGCAAACTTAAGTGGCTTAAAAGAGCGTCTCGATCGCGTGTCGGGTCTGAAAATAAAAACCCTCGAACGCGGTATTCGTGTTGGTATGAATCTTTTTGGTGGAGAAATCGAAGAAGAAATTGAAGAGCTCTCCGGAAAACGAGTTATCGGAACAATAGAAAAAGTAAAATTAATTGGGAAAGACGGAAAACAGGCCGAGATTGAAGCAAAGATTGATACTGGAGCTGACTCTTCTTCTATTGATTTTGATCTTGCAAAAGAACTTGGTTTTGAATCGGTCGTACACGAATACCTCCGCCTCTCTCAGGAGTTCGACCTAAAAAATCTTTCTTCCGGGGAACGCGTCAAAATTCTTGAGGCTATTCCAGATGTTGCGAGTACAGCAAAGGTGCAGTCCTCTCATGGAACATCCTATCGTGTCGCTATCCGCATTGAACTTGAAATTGATGGGCAGCGTATACCCGCGAAGGTATCACTTATCGATCGTTCACATTTGGAATACTCTGCTATTATTGGAAGGCGTCATCTGCGTCAATTCTTGATTGACGTCAATAAGAATTTTTCCTCAAAATAATGTCAAGCAACGAACAATATCAGAACATCCTAGAAACATACTCACGCGCCACATCCGACTTATCGAAAGATAAGCTCGGACATTTTTTTGAGCGAGCCTACTTTGCTTCCGGAAATGTCGCCTACACTTCCCTTATTTTTGATGCATTTCAAAAATCACGTTTACAAAAATTAAAAAATGCTCTTCTTAATTGGAATAATCCTGAGTACGTCTATATCCCCACATTCAAAAAAAACACTTCTTCTCCAAATACAAAACGTAACAATAAACGCAAAGAGTGGTATCAAGCACATCCAAAACTCCCTCTCTTGCATGACATAACCAATGGAGCTTTCTTTCTTAAAAAATTCCATCTCACGCAAACATTCAGAGATATATATTCTGAGTCAAAAGAGACTCTCACTGACCTGATGAAAGAAAGTGAACGCCTTTACTCTCGAGAAGGTATTCTTATCGACAGTTCGTATAGCGCAAATACACTTTTCCATCTTCGATCTCTCGGCATAGTTGATTACACTTCTTTGTACCTCACAGCTTTCCAAAATATTCTTGTCACTGACTACGCTGATCCTGCTACGCTCCCACAAGAAGATTTGTATTCCGTTTTTTATACACTCACGCACATTATTATTGCGGCCTCTGATTTCTATGACCGCGTGCCTGCCGAAGGTTTCTCTTGGATATTTTCTTATTTTGAATTGCATCAGGCCATTGCAGAAAAAAATCTTTCTTTAGATATCTTGACTGAAGTAGCATTATGTTATAAGATTTGTGGTCATCAAGTAGATCAGAATTCAATCTACCAAAAATATTTTACACACGTCCTTCATACATTTGCACTTGTAAGCAAAGAGGATACGAGCTACCTTGAAAAGACAGAACACACCGCAAGCATTGCTCTCCTTCTTTTCTCTCCAACAAAAACATTTTTCTCTGGTCCAGATCTCGCTCATCTTTCTTTAGAGAAATAGTCTCTCTAAAAATTCGTCGCTAAATTATTTCGTACTACCGCTATGGATCTCGAGCAATACCTCAAGAAAATTACTCATGGAGGATTTCGATCCTTTATTCGAAAAACTGCTGAACTCGGCGTTCAGTGTGAATTTATTTATAGTGAGAGTAGCCATATCCTCAAGCTTTCCTACGGCGGGAAATCTATCTTTTGTCATAAATCCAATCTCCCTGTATATCGAAGAATGGGAAATCTGACAAAAAATAAAGAAATTACCAAAACAATCTTGGGAGCCATTGGCATTAAAACACCGCGAGGTATTGTCGCGAATACTCTGAAAGATGCACTCAAAGGAATTGAATCTGAAAAACTTCCTTTCCCGCTTCTGTGTAAGCCTCTTAGTGGCTCTCTTGCAAAAGGCGTGACCTGGAACCTTACAAGCCTAAAAGAACTCAAAAGTGCCGTTCAATGGGCTCAAAAAGCTTACAACAAAAAACGCTCTCTTCGCTTTCTTATCGAAGAAATGTTTGTTGGAAAAGAGTATCGCGTCCTTGTTTTTGATAAAAAGGTGCTTTCTTGTGTAGAAAAGATTCCTGCTGGACTTACCGGGGATGGACATTCTACCCTCGAAGAGCTTATTCATACCTTTAATAAGACTCGTGTAAAAGGTTTTGAAATAAAGCTCGACAAAACTGCTCGAGAAACCCTGAAGCGAGAAAAGCTTTCTTTAGAGTCGGTTTTACCAGAAGGTTACTTTTTGAAACTCCGAAACAACCTCAATATGTCTGATGGAGGAAGAGCTATTGATCGCACACTCGAAATGAGTCCTGTTTTTCGGGAAATTGCAGAACGAGCCATTGAAGCAGTCGGTTTAACATATGGGGGACTCGATTTTCTCGCAGATGACATTACAAAAAGTGAGAGCGACTACGTTATTCTCGAAATAAACCCAAATCCTTTCTATAATATGCATGAAAAGCCTCTCGTAGAAGGACGAGGGGTTGATGTTTCTAAGACTATTCTCAAAAGCCTCTTTCCGACACTTACGTAAACCTCTTTTAAAAAGATGTTTCAGGAAGCCCTTAGGGCTTCTTTTTTTTGCTGTTTTGTGGTATACAATTAAGATACTTTGACACCCTATTTTATGCGATTTTTCTCAAAAAGACGGCGTATTCTAGCCAAATCTTTACAAGCTGGAGAGCCACGAGATTGGAAAAAAATTGGAAAGATTGCACTTATCACTGGTGGTGGCTTTTTACTGCTCATCATCGCGATTTTTGCCTATATTGCAAAGGATTTACCAAGTACTGGAAACGTGAATAAGCGTTTTGTTGCAGAATCAACAAAAATCTATGATCGTACTGGTACGCACATACTCTACGAGGTGCATGGCGAAGAAAAGCGTACCGTAATCCCCTTCTCAGCAATACCAGAAATTGTACGCGCCGCAAGCATCTCTCTCGAAGACCAAGACTTTTACCATCACTTTGGAATTAAACCTTCTGGTATCTTACGAGCAGCCTTCAAAGATATTATTACTTTTGACGCAGCTCAGGGAGGATCGACTATTACGCAGCAATTCGTAAAAAACTCCCTTCTTTCAAATGAGAAGACGTTGACTCGAAAAATAAAGGAGGCTGTCCTTTCTATTGAGCTTGAAACTATTTTTTCTAAGGACGAAATCCTGACCATGTATCTCAATGAGATACCGTATGGACAAAATGCGTACGGAATTGAAGCTGCTGCCCAGACATTCTTTGGAAAGTCAGCCAAAGACCTCTCCTTAGATGAAGCTGCTCTTCTTGCCGCTCTTCCTCGTGGGACTGCCTACTACTCTCCATATGGTTCTCATACGGACAAGCTTATTGCACGAAAAAACTATGCCCTCCATCAAATGGCTCAGTTAGGATATATTACCGAGGAACAGGCTGAACAGGCCGTGAATACTCCTACCCTTGAGAAGGTCCTCCCTCAAAAAGATATTATTACCGCCCCTCACTTTGTGATGTACATCAAAGACTATCTCCAAGAAAAGTATGGGGACCAGGCTGTTGAACAAGGAGGACTCAAAGTTATTACTACTCTGGACTGGGAAAAACAAGAGGCTGCTGAACAGGCTGTGAAAGAAGGAGCGGCAAATAACACGCGCTGGAAGGCTTCAAATGCCGCTTTAGTAGCCATGGATCCAAAGACGGGGCAACTCCTCGCTATGGTTGGTTCCAAAGACTATTTCGATGCCTCTATTGATGGCCAGGTAAACGTCGCTATTCGTGATCGTCAACCAGGATCTTCTTTCAAGCCATATGTCTATCTCACTGCCTTTACCAAAGGGTATCTCCCGGAGACGATACTCTATGATGTAGAAACAGAATTTGATACCGACTCTGGAAAATCCTATAAACCGCAAAATTATGACGGGAAATTTCACGGGCCCCTCCCAATGAAAAAGGCTCTCGGAGGATCACTGAACATTCCTGCTGTAAAAACACTCTACCTCGTAGGAGTAAAGGACTCTATAGAAGTAGCTAAAAATCTTGGTATAGCAGGACTAAACGATCCAGATCGCCTTGGTCTCTCCTTGGTTCTTGGAGGCGGAGAAGTGCGGTTATTTGATCACGTTGGAGCGTATAGCACGCTCGCTACCGGAGGTATAAAGCATGAAAAGACAGCTATTTTACGAATTGAAGATTCTAAAGGAAGTGTCCTTGAAGAATACAAAAGCTCTCCCGGAGAACGTGTTATTGAAGAGAAGTACGTAGCTATGCTCGACTCTATTCTCTCAAATAACGAGAATCGCGCCTGGGTATTTGGAGAGAATTCTCCACTTCGCTTCGATAATCGTCAGGTAGCTGCAAAAACAGGTACCACAAATGAATTTCGTGATGGTTGGACTATTGGATATACTCCCTCTCTCGCTGTAGGTGTTTGGGCAGGAAATAACGACAACTCTCCTATGGTTACCGGAGCAGACGGAGTCAATGTTGCCGCCCCTATCTGGCGAGCATTTCTTGATAAGTCTCTAGGAAATTACGCTATAGAAGAATTTCCAAAGTACAACCCTGATGATGAGATTGGCGACGGTGATGGAAAGACAAATAAACCAATGCTGAGTGGAGAACTCGAAGAAAAGAAAGATATTAAGGTTTGTCGTATCCCAGGAGAAAAGAAATACTGTATTGCAAACAAATACTGTCGTGATAAAGATGTAGAAAAGAAAGACTTTGTCAGTGATCACGATATTCTCTACTATGTAAACCGAAAAGATCCTCGTGGTCCAAAACCAGAAAACCCCGCGGATGACTCTCAATTTAAAAATTGGGAAAAAGCGGTAGAGAACTGGTACGAAGACCAAAAAGGAGTAGTCGTTGATGAGGTTCCTGAAGACGAGTGTAAAGAATCAGATTTTTCTAGTCTCAAGCCAAAAGTTTCCCTGACCACCCCTTCTAGCACAAGCTCTTCATCTCTCACGCTGTCTTCAAATACTGATGCTCCGTATGGTATTGAGAGGGTAACCTACTTTGTTGACGGCCAAGAAGTAGGAAGTAGTAGTGGGAAACCGTATTCTGTCTCTTATTCCATTCCAGGAAGCAAAAATAACTCGACACTCACTCTTGAAGCCGAACTTCTGGATAAAAACGGAAATAAAGTAACTGACAAAAAAGATATTAGTGTCAGCTACTAAAAGAAAATCCCCTCTACAGGGGATTTTTTTCTATTGTGGTTGAGCAAGCTTTACTTCTTGAACTACTACTGCTCCAAGGAGTTCATTTACACGATCACAGATGCGTTTCCGATGAAGAAAAGCCTCACTTCTCCAGAGCGAACTTTTTGGAGAGAGGAAGAGTTTTTTTTCTTTAAAAAGAATAGGGGTAATATTTTCTCCCCCTCGTTCCCCGTATTCTTCAATAAGGACCTTTTTACAAACAAAAAAGACTGTCTTCTCATCTATATTTTGTAGAGCAAAACTTTTCTTCGCTATCAAGCTTCCGAGATTCTTCATAGGATTTCAGATATTTTCTTTCTTATGAAACGAAAAGCTCCTACTTTCGAATTGGCATAAGAATGTAGAGGTAGTTTTGTTTTAGAGATCCTCCCTCAAGCATTCTGAAAGCTGCGGGTGAGGTCCCTGTATTCGCTAAAAATGCCACTCTGTCGCCCGTAAGCACTCCAATGCCCTCTAATACGTATCGTGGGTTAAAAACAAGCGTCAGAGGCGCTTCTCCACGAATTGTTTCTATATCTAAAACTGAAGTATTCTCACCAATCTCCTGTGACTGAGAAACAATGGTACAGGTTTTTTCTATTGGATGAAATACAAGAGCTATTTCTCCAGAGTTATAAGAAGAAAAAGAACTCGCAATTCGAATAGCTCTCTGAAGGAGATCTTTCTCTAAAGAAACTTCTAAAGAAAATTCACTTGGGATAATTTGCTTATAGTCAGGATATTTCCCATTAATAAGCCTTGAAATTACCTGGATATTATCTACTTCAAAGAAAATTTGATTTTCTTCAAGGGCTACTTTTACTTCTGTACTCTCTGGACTAATAATACGAGAAATCTCATTAAGGGTTGCTGAAGGAAGAATAAAGGAGCTCGTTGTAGACTGGAATGCTGTATATCCCTTCCCTAAATCACCAAGAGGAATTATTTCTTCTGCTAAACGAAAACTATCTGTTGCTGCTAAATGAAGTTCTTTCTCTAAAAAGGTAAGGTTAATACCTGTAAGCTCTAGTCGAGCCTCGTTCGTACTCACACAAAACAAAAGCCTTGAAAGAGCACTTTTTAATTCTTGAGCTGGAAGAGAGAAAAAATATTCTTTCTGAAACTGTGGAATAATAGGAAAATCCTTTCCATCCATTCCCTTTATTTTCACCGAATACCCAACACTCTCTATTTTTAATTGCTGGTTATCTACCTCGAGAGCGACAACTTCGCCTCCAGGAAGATTATGAATAAAATTACCAAGGAGTTTTGCTGGAATAGTAATTTTCCCTTCTCGCTCTATCTTAGCCCCGATATACGCTACGACACCTATTTCAAGGTTCGTAGCTGAAAGCTTCAGTCTTCCCTTTTCTGTTTCCAAAAGAAAATTACTGAGGATAGGAAGTGTTGCCTGTCTTCCAGTAACTCGCTCAATCTGTGAAATTGCTTTTGAAAGATTTTCTTGAGTACAAACAAGTTTCATAAAGGTATGTCTTTAAAGAGTAATATATAATCTTTCTTTATTTATATACTTCTTATTATTATATATTAGTGCTGTGGATAACTGGATAACCTTGTAGAGAGCTTTATTTGAGGTATTTTTCGTACGGGAAGCTCCGGGGTTAAAGATGGATACTTTTTGTTTTTTAGGTGATATCTTCGAAGAAGTACTTTTTATTTTATAACTATACACTCCCGATATTGAGTTACCCAAGGGTTATCCCAGAAAAAAACGGGGTTATACAGCCTTATACACTCGCTGAGTAGTATAAACGCTCACGAAGTGTCGAAAGCTCTTCTTGAATTTGTGGGTCTGTGTCTTTATTTTTATCTATTTTTTCAAAAGCATGTAAAGCAGTAGTATGATCACGGCCACCCAAAAAATCCCCAATACTGGAAAATGGAATCTGGAGTTCACTTCGTAAAAGATGCATAAGCATCTGGCGTGGATGAGCTACTTCTTTCTTACGCCCCTTTTTTACGAGGTCTTCTTTGGAAATAGAGTAAAATTCCATAACCACACGGAAAACATCATCTGTTTGGATGGTTTTTTTATTATTTTCAATAAGTTCTGCTAGGATTCTTTTGGTATTTTCGAGATTTGGTGGAATTTTATGAAATTCGGAGTATGCCAGGATGCGATTTAAAGCTCCTTCAAGCTCCCGAATATTTTGAGAAATATTTTCAGCAATGTAGCGTAGGGCCGCAGGATCAACCGAGAGTCCCCTTTCGGAGAGTTTGGATTCCAGGATAGCAATCCTTGTTTCAACGGTTGGACGGCTTATATCAGTGATCATTCCACCTTCAAAACGAGAGCGGAGACGTTCTTCAAGGGTAGGAATGGCTTTTGGAGGGCGATCACTTGAAATAACAATCTGTTTATTAATCTGGTACAGAGCGTTAAAAATGTGAAAAAATTCATTTTGGGTCTTTTCCCGACCAGAGAGAAACTGGACATCATCGATAATTAAGAGGTCCATTTGCTGGTAGTACTCTTTAAATTTATCAATCTTCTGATTTTTGATAGAATCGACAAGTTCTGTGGTAAAACGCTCTGAAGTAATATATTTTATTCTTTTTTCTGGTGCATTTTTTACAACTTCATTCCCAATAGATTGAAGGAGGTGTGTCTTTCCTAAACCAACACCACCATAGATAAAAAGCGGATTATAAGCCATCCCTAGGTTCTGTGAAACAGCATAACAAGCTGCGCGCGCGAGCTCGTTGTTCTCAGCAACAATGAAGTTTTCAAACGTATAGCGACTATTTAAGTTTGTCTCATGAAAAACCGGCGTACTTGATGTCTGTCCTCCAAACGAGGGTCTCTCAATAAGCTTTTTTCGTACAAATCCAGAGTTTTCTGGTGCCTGGACAGCATCGACATTTTTTACAGAATCTACAGAGAGGATATTTTGAGTAGGTTTTTCTTGTGCAATAACACAACGAATCTCAGATACTGAAGGATCAAGGCTTTTTAAGGCGCGGAGAATATAAATATTATACTTATTTTCAAGCCATTCCTTAGCAAATCCATTTGGCACACCAATAGTAACCGTTCCGTCCTGGGACTGGAGAATCCCGGTATTTTTAAACCAGGTAACAAAGTTTGCTTTCGAGATAGAAAGCTCTATTTGGCCTAAAACAGCCTTCCACAGCTCCTCATTTGTCATACATCAGTTTCACAAAAGCCAAAGGATACGTTGAAAAGTATTATATCATGTGGATAACTGTCCGGCGAGGGTCAATATGCTCTCTAAAAGTGGATAAGCAGTGTATAAGTAGGAAAACAAGACTGAGATTGACTTTTTTTCTCTTTCTGGTAGACTAACCATTACTTTGTTTCAGAAGCAATATTTAAGGTTTGGCTATGAAAAGGACGTATCAACCAAAAACTCGAAAAAGAGCAAGACGCCACGGTTTCTTGAAGCGCATGAGCACTCCAGGAGGAAAAAAGGTAGTCGCTAACCGTCGTAAAAAGGGACGAACAAAGCTTACCGTTGCTTAAGGCACTGTATGTTGGGAAGAAGCTTCCGAATACGGAAACAAGAGGATTTTGAAAGAGTCTTTCGAGGAGGAAAGCCTCTTTTTTTTGATGATTTAGGTTGTAAATTTCTGTTTGTGGGAGGAGATGCCCTTCGGGTAGGTTTTTCTTTTAGCAAGAAACATATTCCCCTCGCTGTTTTACGACATCGTCTCAGGCGAAGATTTTCGGCTGCTTTAGCCCTTCAGAAGGAAAATTGGCCGAAAGGGTATGATCTTGTCTTCTTCACCGTAAAGAAGCCAAAAGATGTAAATTATGCTACTATAGAACGGATTACTGAGCACTGTATAAGTGCTATAAATACCGTAAATAAAGGAAAATAATCACTATGTTGGATCTTTTTCATACATTCATCTACGAGCCTCTCTATAACACTCTTATCTTTCTCTATAACGTTATTCCGGGGCATGATTTTGGGGTAGCTATTATTCTGACGACTTTAGCTCTCAAAACCCTTCTTGTGCCTCTTTCGCACCAGCAAATTGCTTCTCAAAAGAAGCTTCAAGAGCTTCAGCCAAAGATGAAAGCGCTTCAGGAGAAGCATAAAGATGATAAAGAGCGTCAAACAAAGGCTTTGATGGAGTTTTATAAAGAAGAAAAGGTAAACCCCCTCTCAGGATGCCTTCCCCTTATAGTGCAGATCATTTTTTTGATCGCTATTTATCACGTTATTATCAATATTTCGAAAGCGGGATTTATTGTAAATACTGCTGATCTGTATCTTTTTGTCCAGAATCCTGGACCCATCAACCACTTCTTCCTTCGATTTATTGACCTGACAAAGCCAAATTATGTCCTCGCCTTTCTTTCGGCTATCGGACAGTACTATCAGACAAAAATGATCCTCGGGCGACAAGTAACCCCTCCTCTATCAACGAATTCGGACCAACCAGACTTTACCGCTATAATGAATAAGCAGATGTTGTACCTGGCCCCAGGTCTCACATTCTTTATTGGAGCCACCTTTCCTGCTGCTCTGTCTCTGTATTGGCTCTTCTCAACACTGTTCATGATTGTTCAGCAGAAGTATATTTTTCGAGTAAAGAAGTAAACGTTCTGGCTATGGCTCTAGAAAAAAAAGACATTGTACACGAAACCGTGACCCTTTTTTTAGAAAGAATGGGCTTTTCTGCTACCGTTACAGTAATACAAGATGGCGATGATATTTTTTGTAAGGTTTTTGTAGAGAACGGTCAGAATTTCCTTATTGGACAGCACGGAGTGAATCTTGCCGCTATTCAGCATCTTGTTCGTACTATGGTGCGCAAGGCGGCTGGAGAACCAGTAAGTGTAGCTATCGACATTAATGATTACTTCGCCGATAAACAAGGTCTTTTAGAAAAAGAAGCAGAGCAAGCGGCTCTTGAAGCGAAGAAAAGCGGAATAAGTGTAGCTTTGCGCCCAATGCTCCCGTACGAACGAAAAATCGTGCACTCCTATCTTGCAAAACAAGAAGGAGTAACCACTGAAAGTATTGGTCAAGGAGAAGGACGAAAGATCCTCGTGCGCCCAAATACTGAGACAACCGAGGCATAAAGACGAACAATTTTTTCTATGGCTATCGCAAAAAGAATTGCGTATAACGTCGTTCTCAACTCTTCTTTGAAGGTTATTTCTACGGTTGTGCTTTCTCTCCTGTCTATCCGTCTCATTACGGAATATCTAGGACCAGAAGGCTTTGGAAAGTATGCAACCATACTGGCTTTTTTTGCTTTCTTCTCAGCCATTATTGATCTTGGTCTTGGGCCGGTCACTGCGCGAGAGATTTCCCGTCAAGGAGCTAATGAAAAGCAGATTTTGGGAAATATCCTAGCTCTTAGGCTGCTCTCTTCGACAGCGCTTTTTGTAGTCTCCCCCCTTATTATTGTTCTTTTTGCATACCCAAATGATCTCAAAATCGGCCTTTTGTTTGCCTCCGGCGCAACTCTTTTCTCTACACTCTCTCTTGTTTTAAACGGGGTTTTCCAAAAACGCTTATCCATGGATAAGGTGGCTATGGTGGAGTTTCTTGGAAAACTCGTCCAGGTAGGGCTTGTTATTTTGGTAGTACAGAAGGATTGGGGCTTTCTTGCCGTCGCTTCGACCTTTCTTGCTTCTCTCATCTTTAATGCGATCGTAGTCTTTCTTCTGAGTCGTCGCTATATTTCGTTCCCGCTACGCTTCGACTTCGCCTACTGGAAGACTTTTCTGAAAGAGTCTCTTCCTATGGGAGCAACAGCCATTATCACATTCGCGTATTTCAAAATGGACACCATTCTGCTTTCTATGATGCAGAGTAATACGGATGTCGGAATCTACAATGTGGCGTACAAGATAATGGAAAACCTTATTTTCTTTCCCGCGATGCTCGCCGGACTGATACTCCCTCTTCTCTCTCGCTTTATCTATACAGATCGACCACAATTTAATGATATTGCTGATAAGACATTCGCCGTCTTTATCATTATTGTTACCCCACTTATTATGGGTACATGGTTCCTTGCTCCTCAGATTATTTCTATTGTGAGCGGAGGCGGCTTTGAACAATCAGCCTCAGTCCTTCGTATACTCGTCTTTGCTCTCGGATGTATATTCTTTGGACACTACTTCAATATGCTTTTGGTCGTAAGTAATGCTCAGAAAAAATTAATGCAAACACTTATTGTGGCGGCGGTCTTTAATATAGTGCTCAACTTGTTCCTTATTCCTCGCTATTCATATATGGGAGCCGCTTTCACTTCCGTAGCCACAGAACTTTTGGTTATTCTTCTTACAGGAACACTTGTTTTTCGACATATTGGGTACCTCCCTTCTCTTCGAAGGGTTGGTCGGATTCTTCTCGCCGGAGTTCTTATGGGAGCTTCTCTTTTGCTTCTTTCGAGAGCCTCTTTTCTTCTCGCTGGAGCGGCTTCGGTGCTTGTATACGTCGTTAGTCTTTGGATTACGCGAGCCGTTACCTATGCTGAAATGAAGAGTCTTTTTTCTGGAAAGGGCGAAGCGAGCCCTCAGCCTCTCGACACTCTCTTGTCGTAAGTCTTTTGTATGGATGAAAATCGAGTCGCTATCATTGTTTTGAACTACAATGGGCAAGGGTGCCTTTTGCCGTGCTTGAAGTCCTTAGAGGCTCTTACTTATGAGGAGAAAACAATTATTGTGGTAGACAACGGATCCCAAGACGAGTCCTTCGAGCAAGCACAAAGAGCATTTCCAAAATTTGTATATCTTAAAAACAACCAAAACAAAGGGTTCTCCGGCGGGATGAATACCGGTATTCGATATGCATTGGAAGCGGGTATTCCTTGGGTATGGCTTTTCAATTACGATGCTCTTGCTGAAAAGGATGCTCTCACGCTCCTTCTGGCAGGTGCGGCAGGAAATAGTTCTGCACGATTGCTTTCCCCGGTCGTTTTGAATGAGAAAAAAGAAGAATGGTTCTCCGGGGGACGAATTAATTATCTTCGGATGCGCGCTGAGCATACCCCATCCTTGAGAGAAAAAACTCCGTATAGAAGTGAATATCTTTCGGGCTGTGCCCTTCTTATACACAGAGAGGTGTTTGAAAAAATAGGTTTTTTAGATGAAGACTTTTTTCTTTATTATGAAGATGTAGATTTTTCTCTCCGAGCGAGAAAAGCCGGCTTTTCTTGTCTCGTGGTGCCAGAATCCCGAGTCACTCATAGTGAACAGAGCAATTTTAATCCTAGCAAGGTGTACCATCTAGTGCTTTCAGGACTTCTTTTTTTTGAAAAACACACCCCCTGGCACTTGCGACCGTACATTTTTGGGTATGTTACAATACGAAGAGTAAAAAATCGTATTGACGTTTGGCTTGGGAGGGAAGCAGCGAGCATGGTACAGAAAGCTTATGCTACCTATTTTTCCCGTATTAAAGCCAAAAGTCTCTCTGATCTTCATTAATTATCAGAGTATTTGGCATTTACAGCGCTCTTTAGAAAGCCTGTGTGCCTATGAGTCTTCTGGTATTGAGCGAGAGATTATTGTAGTAAATAATGATCCGAGCGAGGAAAAAGCGCTCTTTATCCTTCAGAAAAGGTATCTCTTCATTCTGGTACGGAGTGATAAAAATGAAGGCTTTGCTAAGGCGGCGAACCTCGGCGCTTCTTTGGCAACTGGGGAGTTTCTCGGCTTTATTAATCCAGATACCTTGTGGATAGAAGAGGTTTTGCCTCAAGTGCTGAGTGATTTCGCAATATTACCCTCCTGTGGCGCCCTAGGAATTCAGCTGGTTGATGAAAAAGGAAACGTAGATGTATTTGACTCCGGGAAAGAGGTAAACGCACTGCGTACGCTTACAAATCACTTCTTGTTTACAAGAAGTCGAACAAATCTTCCTCTTCGGAGAACGGGCTGGGTGAGTGGAGGGGCGCTGTTCCTGAAGAAAGCGCTCTTTCTCTCTCTTGGAGGGTTTAATGAAGAGTATTTTCTGTATTTTGAGGATGTGGATTTGTGTCAGAGAATACGGAAAAATGGACTGAGTATCTATAAAGACGGCCGTATCAAGTTGCTTCATTACGGAGGGAAGAGTCATAGTTCAGAGGCTTCAAAAAAACAATACTACTATGCCTCTCAAGACCTCTATTTTCAAAAGCACCGCCCTTACCTTGAGGGAAAGATAATTTCTTTTGTCAGAGCTCTGGTTTATGGAAGATAATCACCTATGGTAAACATCCTTCTCGCTCTGTATCTTTCGACACTCCCCTTTCAGTTTGCCCTGTCGCCTTTTGAAGGTGTTGATCTTGCTCTTTCTCGTCTCTTCGCTCTCCTTCTTTTTTTGGTTTTTCTTGCCAAGAGTCTTCGGGAAAAACAATTTCGTCTCCCAAAACCACTACCCCTTTTTCTCCTAACCACTTTTCTGTTTTTGGTAACACTTTCAGTTTTTTGGTCTGAGAATAGAGGATGGGCACTTCGCAAAAGTACTTTTCTTTGGAATTTTCTTCCGCTCCTTTTCGTTTTTTATGCTGCTCTTTTTCGTGTAAGCACAAGAAGGCTCCTGATACATTCTTTTTTTGGAGGAGCAGTTCTTGTTTCTTTTGTGGGCTTCTTTCAGTTTACCCTTCAATTTTTTTGGGGTATTGAGAAAGCATTTTCCTTCTGGGTTAGGTATATTACCCCGCTGTTTTCTGGGGCATCTTTTGGGGACGCTGTGGCGAATTATCCAAGTCTCCTTGTGAATATTTCAGGAGTTACTGTAATGAGGCTCTCGGCCTTTTTCCCGGATCCGCATATGTGTTCATTTTATCTTGGTATGGCAGTCCCATTCGGACTCCTCCTTTTCTGTGAAAAACAAGGACGGAAGCGGTTCGTGTATGGAGCGCTCGCCCTTTTTATTTTCATTGCAGACCTCCTTACTTTTTCTCGCGGAGGCTATATAGGATTGGTATCAGGAGGAATCGCCTTTCTTTTTTTACAGCCAAATCGTATAAGGAAAAGTTTTTCGCCACTTCTTATCGGTATTTTTCTTCCCGCTCTTCTTATAGGAATCATCTTGAGTCCTGTTGGAGAACGCCTCTGGTCGAGCGCTTCTTTGAAGGACGGCTCGAATGTTGAGCGTCTGCGTCTTTGGCAAGAGGCCAGTGTATCAATTAGAGAAAATCCAATTCTTGGTACAGGTATTGGTAATTATTCTCTTTCTGTAAAACCGACTACTACTTACAGAGAGCCTATCTATGTGCACAATCTTTTTCTTGATATAGCCGTAGAAATAGGCGTGTTTGGAGCCCTGTCTTTTTTCGCACTTCTTTTTCTCGCCCTTATAAGAAGTTATACTGCGTTTATGAAGGCAGGCTCTTTGGAGCAAGGAGTTGTTTTTGTGAGTCTCATGATATTTCTCGGACACTCCTTATTTGAGACGCCTCTTTTTTCTGTGCATATACTTCCTGTGCTTCTTTTCCTCCTCGCTCTTAGCTTGTCGTATCGCTCTTCGTTTGAGAAGGTATAAAGGATATGAATATCTACCTACGAACCACTACTATCTTTCTCCTGACTGCTTTTGTTCTGCTCCCCTTTGCGCAAGAAAAGATTGTGGTATGGGGAGTTCCTCTCTATCTTCTCGAAGGAATTATTATAGGAGCCGCCATTTCTTTTGCGCTGCATATTTCTACGAGAAAAGATTTTGTAGGAGCATGGGACCC
>ERZ1292632.1866-Hain-H43-01um-R2-1866-length-19090-cov-7_pt1 | contig 18318 bp, 17 predicted proteins | sample MGYA00564407_ERZ1292632 | MGnify/ENA primary metagenome ERZ1292632 (study PRJEB36523, sample SAMEA6512637) | groundwater metagenome | collected 2019-01-08 | study: AquaDiva: Metagenomics assemblies of 32 groundwater samples | reverse complement strand
AGAGGGGGGTCCTGCGTGAACGGCAGTATCTCCGTAGCCGCGCTCGAGCGGCGCACGACGATCTTCACGTCGATGTTCGAGGACTGGACGAGGGATGCGGACTCGGATGCCGCATCCGCCACGAGCTCAATCAGAGGGACGTAGGCAGACAACCCGGAGACGTAGCTCTCGACCAGCGTGTTCAGGCTGTACGTCTTGGCGTTCCACGTGGTTCCGTTCGAGGTCACCGTGAGCTGGGTCTGCGAGTCTACGGAGACGACCGTCGAGTAGAGGTCGTCCGTCGTATTTCGCACGAGGTCCCCAACCTCGACTTCGTCCGTCTGGAAGGTCGCTCCGGCGTTGATGATCGTGGTCGTGCTGCCGCCTGTCGCCGTACCCGTCGAGGCCGGCGAAAGCGTCAAGGTAGCAGTAGCGTAGGAATCGTAGCGGTACCTGTGCTCCTGACCGGATGCCGAGATGATTCGAATCTTCGAGTTGTCCGTCGTCGGATTGTCGGACGGGACGGTGATGGTCACGACGACCGCGGTATTGCCCTTGTTGTTAGCCGCCGCAAGCGAGAACTGGGTCTTGGTGACTACCGCTCCGGTCCTACGGAACACCGCCACGCTGTCGCCGCTGATGAGATTCGTCACGGTCATCGACACCGTATTCGGTGGGGTCTGGGTAGTTCCGTTATCGTCGATGAGCTGATACGCCTGCTGCTCCGTGGAAGCCAAGTTCGTGATGACGAGCGCCACACCCGGAGCGCCGAAGAACTTGCCGCCCGCGAAGGTTCCGAAGGGAGCTGCCGCGACCGTCGCGATAGCTCTCGGCGCGCCGTTGATCGTCGCCGTTACGAAGTCCTCAACGAGCACCTGGGAGAGAACAGGAGCCGTCGTCATGTTCGCGACACTCACGCGCCACCGCACGTAATAGAGGACCGGCGAGCCGTTCACGGATCGCGCGGTCCAGGCGAGAGGTGGGTACCAGGTCACGTTCCCAGTACCCGGCGCGATCGTGAAGTCCGTCGTCCCGTCCAAGAAACTCGCGAGACCCTCGAGGCTCGTCCAGGCGGTCCCATTCCAGTATTCCCAGGTTCCGGTAGCACCTCCGAGCACGCCGCTCGTGCTGATGGTGATGGCGAGCTTGGCGAAGATCTTGGGCACGCCGAAATAGACGATGTCGCCGTTGTCGCCAACCATTGTCACGTCGGCAGCGGCTGCACTGTCAGCATCGACCGATTCGTCCGTGTACGTCCCCCCCGACGTGTCGAAGATCCAGACACGCCCATTGCCCGCCGGAGTGTTGAATTGCTGGGACGGATCCGGACTGTCGGAGGCCGTGTTCGCGTTCGTGAAAGTGCCACGAGCAGCCTTGACGATGAAGTCGCCCGTCGCTCCGTCATCGTGGTCGGCAACGATGATGCCCACCGCATCGGTGCCTTGATCGAAGACGCGATCTCCCTCACGCCAAGTTCCACTCTGCGCGTTGTACTCGACCTGGAGCTCGGAACCTATGTATTCCTGACCATCCTGCCCCTGCAGGACCGTGGCACTTCCGCGTCGCATCCTGTACTTCGTGACCTCGTAGATCTTGGCGATAGCGACATTGCGGGCCGTCGGATCGATGATGACGCTGTACGGTCGGGACCCGTTTCCGTTGTTGATGTCGAGGTTCACAGCGCCGAAGGCGATCGTCACGGTACTGTCCGGCGCAGTGGCCGGCCCAAAGTCTGCGGGAGCCCCAGAAGTACATGTCGCTGTAGACGTGTAGCCCGTGATCGACTCCGCGCCTTCGAAGTCGTCGAGGTCGTCGATGAGGTAGTAGGTCAGGATCGGGGCAGCCACAGTACCCCCAACGGCCGTGAGGACTGCGAGCTCCGTCGCACTCGCACGCACGGCGTTGTCGCCAATCACCTCTTCGGCCAGGAATGTTCCAGCCCCACCTGAGCCGGTGAAACGCCTGTAGCCGGTCGTGTTGTTGAGATCATCCCCAACGGCGAACGGAACAACGGTTTCTCCACCTACAGTCGCCAGCGCCGCAGTCTGGAAGTGGCTGTAGAGCTTGGAATACTGACGCATCAGGAAGAGCGCCGAACCCTTCGTCGTATCCACAGGGGACGGACCGAAGACGCTGTCCGCCTCCTTGGTCTTGATCAGGATGTTGAGGTGAGCATCGTGGGGCCACCAAGGCACGGTCCCCTTCGTAGCCTTGACCGCGCTCTCCTTGAAACTCCCGCTCGGTTCGTCGGGATCCTCTTGGAAGATGTAGGCGCTCGTCTCCGTCTCGCGCTGACCGATCGACGTGATGCCGGCCCAGGCCGACTCGCCAGCCTTGGACGCCTCGCCATGACGCCCATGGCGTGCAAAAGCGCCAGCGCCTACGCCTCCGATGAAGCCCTGGGTACCGAGCGGGTTAAGCGTGACGGTCCCCGCATCGCGCTTCGCTCGGATCCAGTAGAGCAGCGCCGAGGTGCTCAGGGTCCGCGCAGTCCAATCCGTCGGGACCGTGTAGGTCACGTTGTTCGTACCGGCCGTCTTGAACGCGTTCGTCCCATCTGTCACGGCGGCCAACGCTGTCCAGGCGGTTCCATTCCAGTATTCCCACGTGACCGTGTACGTCCCGGTTCCGGCCGTCCCGACATTCACGACGAGCTTGGAGAACTTCTGGGCAAAGCCTACAGCCGCCGCGTCATTCACTCCTGCACCCGCAGGGAAGAATGCCCAGTCGTTCGCGGCCGCACTGTTCGCATCCGTCGTCTCGTCTACGTAGGAGGGACCCCCAGAATCATCGACCTGCCACACCTTGTCGAACGGGTCATTCTGGACGGTGTACGACTCATCTGGATCATCGAACTCGTCCCCGGCCGCAGCAGGATCGTCGGGCCTGATCCAGATGAGTTTCCTCGTAGTATTGAAGTCGAGAATCGTCCCCGTATCGGCCGTCGTCGTTCCGACGATCGTGCGTCCGATGTCGGCCGCGTTGAACTCCGTCGTCTGCGCGTACCCGATGACGAGGATGTACTCGGTCGTGCCAGACTTCCAACCGCTCGTGAAAAGGGAGCCCCCGGTCAAGCGCTCCACCGTCGTGTCGTCGATGAACCACTGGTTGTCGAGACGGTATTGGGCCGGTGTGACCGCCGTCATGGGAACTAGGTCGTCCATCTGCGCCGGATCGTCAAAAAGCTTCAGGAGCGCAGAGTAGAACGCGTTCAGCGTCCTGGTCCCTGTGGCCGAGCCCGTCCACTGGATACGCTGCTGGCCGTTCTCCGCACTGTAATAGATGGTGAAATCTCCATCGAGGATCGTGTCGCTCACGTTCGACTCCTAAGTCACGACCAGTATAACCCTCGACATGTCAATACGTCACGGGTTCTCGACGATCGTGTCCTCGGTCAACGCCTGGGTCAACGTGAAGCCATCCGTCGTGATGGTACCCGGGACCTGAACCGGTACGTACTGGGTCTCGGTCGTGCTCTTTCTCACACGGACCGTGATGGCCACGTCCGCCGTGTAGTTGAACGTCTCGGTCGCGATCCCGTTCACGTTTGTAGCCTCATTCATGAGGATGGCGCCGTTGTCGTTACGTGAGACGAAGACCTGCGCATTCTGGACGACGGCACCGCTAACGAGGTCTACGACTTTCACCGTGAGATTCACGGCATTGTTGATCGTCGTCGTGCCACCACCACTATTCTCGACAGTGCCTGGATTCGCACCGTTCGTGGCATTGACGATGACCGCTCCGACCGAGGAGTTCTCGATGTCGGCCGTACTCGATCCCGAGAACTTGAGAGCATCATAGGTGTAGGTACCGGCCGTCGGGATGTGGGTCGCACGCACGCAGGAGATGAAATCGGAGGCCGTCACGCTGTGCGTCGTGCTCGAGATCCTCAGACCGCGGTTGTCGGAGCTGATGATCTTGCAGTTCGTGACGACGCAGGTATCCGGGAGGATCTCGGCACAGGACTCGAACGAGCAATTCAGAACCTCGCGCCCTGCGGCGTTTGCAGGAAGCGAGATCGTCGAGGCGCCCAGGAAGCTCGAACCGTAGAGCTTGAGGACGTCGATGTTCGTGTCGGTCGCAGTGAGCAGCCACTGCTCGTTGGTCGTAGTTCCACCTGCCTTGATCGTGCAACCCGAGATCCCCGACGTTCCGGACTTGTTGCCGAGCTGCCAGTTTATGGTCCCGGTCGCGTTCGCCTCGACCGTGATCGTATAGAGGGCGGAGGGCACCAGAGCCTGTCCCGCGGCTCCGACGTTCTGCCTGAAAATAACGATCTGGTTCGTATCCTTGAAGTCTACGTTGATTCCTGCCGACGTACTTCCGAATCGGAGCTCGCCGGTCACGATGTAGACACCGAAGGATTTTGTGACGATCCCGTAGGCGGCAGCATCGTCCGTCGAGAAAAGGTTTTCCCAGGTGATCGCGTCGGTCGCCCCGCTCGTGATGCGGAGTCCCGTTCCCCAATGCAGGAAGTCCCAGAAGCAGTTGTCGGCGGCTCCTGATTGCTTCGAAGAGATGTTGAACCTGACACCTGTGTAACGATGGAGCTGTGGATCGTAGGTCCCAGCTGAGACGTTGTCTCCGGAAGCACCCCCGTACGTGCAGGCACGAAACCATCCTCCCGTGTAGGTGTCAGAGCCCGAAACGTACCATTCCCGCCAGTTTCCGGAGATGTCCTCCGCGTAGATGCGCATCCCCCCATTCGCCTTCGTCGTCAGGGTCGATGTCGTAAGCATCCAGGTGTAGATGCATTGACTCGTCATGTCGATCGGCACGAAGCTCCGTGTCCCCAGGGGTTGGGTCGTCACGGACGTGAAGGAGGACACGCGGGCACGGACCCAATAGGCGCTGATCGTCTGGATAGTCGAGGTCGCCCAATCCGTAGGAATCGTCCAGGTTACCTTCCTCACCCCGGTACCTGCCGTAAATCCGCTCGATCCGTCCGACACCCCGGTCAGAGCTGCCCAGATGGTGCCGTTCCAATATTCCCACGTGACGGTCCATGTGCCGACGCCGTTCTGACCTACGTTGAGCCCGAGAACGCCCCACTTCCTGTCCGTGACGCCCCCGAAATAGTAGGCATCGTCGACCACAGGAACGGCCGGCAGGAGCGTCATGTCGTTCGCGGTGTCGTTGTTGGCCGCGGTCGTCTGGACGGTCTGGACGCCTCCATCGTCCGCGATGGCACCTTGCATGCCCGTATAGGAGGCGGTCCCAGAGGTGAGCGCGTGGTCGAACTTCGCAACTGCACCCAGGGTCTGGCTTACCTTCTCCCCGAGACTATTTGTACCTTGCCGTACGATGTCGGAGCTCAGCGCGGGGGAGCCCCCGCTCCAGCCCGTCGTCGCCTCGCAATCGCTGATGAGCGTGAGCAGGGGCGTGACGGAGATCGCCATTAAATGCTCTTCGCGCGCCGATCATGGAGAATGATAGCCAGCGTACTCGATGCCCACAAGTTCGCATAGGGCATGTAGACCCATGTCTTCTGCTTCCGGCCAGTGGTGATTCCGCCTCCGGCGTCCTTGCCCACGACGTAAATGGCGCTCGCTGGATGTACGAAGCCCGCCAACGGAGTTCCCGTGGTGCCAGATGCCAAGAGCGTAGCTTCGTTCTCGAGGTAGACCCGCGGGACATCTGGATAGGTTGCCTCCGCCTGCTCGAGCGTCTCGTACCGCTCGAAGACGATCTGCGAATCGCTGTGTCCGTAAAAACGAGAGAGCCCATACTGGGTAGCATCGACGAGCAGGACGTGCGTGGCACCCAAGTTCCTGGCGTCGAAGATCGCACGCTCGATGTCCGCACCGACGATTCCGGACATGGTGTTGCGCACCACGTCCTCGAAGAAGAAGCAGATTCCCACCATTTCCCTGCCCCTATGCCGCCACGGAGTTCGTGGATGTCAGATTCGCACCCGTGTAGGCGAGCGTCCGGGTCAACGTCGCCCCATCCGAGACACGGGTCAGCACCGATTGCGTGAGCTGGTTCGACCCATCATACGTGAGCGCTTTGCCGAAGAGCTTCGTTGCCATGGCTGGAGTCGTCCAGATGTCGACTGCGGTCAGGTTCGATCCCGTGTACGTGTATGTCTTGTAGTTGGAGAGGTTTGCCGCCTTGAACTCCATCTCCATCTCGAGTCCCAGCTTCTGGGCTGTCGTGTAGTGCCCGTAGGTCGTCTCGTGCGTCGATACGGCAGATGCTGCCGTACCCGACGGATCGGCTCCCACCTGTGCGGGCGTGTAATCGCCGCTCTGTGCAACTACGGCCCCGATTCGCCCGAAGACGGAAGATACCGCGGCGGACGTGACCCAGGCGTCGAGCTTGCCGTTCCCATCCGCCTTTGGGATAGCTCCCGCAGCCGGTGTCGTCGTCGCAGGGATCTCGGAGACCTGCAGGTCGAGCACATGGTCTGCATTCCAGTCCGACGGACGGACCAAGGTCGCATCCGCCTCATCCGGCTTCTGAGACATGAATGCATGGCTGACGGACATCGCGGGCCTCCGTGAGGTATCCTATGGAACCCAGGAGAGACCATAGCCTTGTCCAAGAACTTGCTCAAGCGACAGGCCGATCTCTCGCGCATGGCGCGCGATCTGGGCGCGTCACGCACGGAACGGGAAACCGCAAGCCGCGCACTCGAGAACGGGCAGGCATCGATTCGTCAGATGGATATCACCCTCGGGGAATCCTACGAGACGGCCTTGCTCCTCGCCCTCTGCAAACGACACCAAGTCGGAATCCGGATCGATGCATCTGGGGAAACCGCGCTCCTCGAGGGGTCTGCTACTGACATCGAGCTGGTACTGGAACGCATGGCTACTCTGCGCCCGTGCCTCGAGGAAGTCGTGGCAACGGCCGCAGCAGGCTGGATCTCGGCAGTGGCAGGAGTCGAACCGGACGACTCCTCAAAGGGGCAGATACCTGCCGATACAGACCTGCTCCATGCCGCCTGGGCGTGCGGGAAACAGAAGATCCCGGAACCTACGATTCCTGACGGTCCACGACTTCTCGACGTGTCAGATAGGAGAAGCGGAACCAGATAAGTCCGTTGCCGCAGTGGGACATCCGCAGTCGTACCAACTCGCAAAGTACATGTGGGTCCAGGACAGAGTTATGTGCTCTTCGATCTTCGGATCGTCTCTCCAGAGGCTCGTGCGTTCCTCTAGGGTCGCGTGCTCGCGGATGTAGGCAGCCATGTGCTCTGGATTCTTGAACTCGGGCACACGGACGACTGCTCCTCCTGGAAACAGGCGCTGGACGAGCGTGGCCGAGATGATCGCGGCCTTGTGCGTGACCGTATCCTTGTCGCTCAGCTTGCTCGTCAGATCGATGATGAAGGTCTCAGGAGTTTCCAATCGACGCCTTCCTTTCGGAAGAAGCGTAACCTCCGCCTCTTGACTTGTCAATAGCGGGACGCCAAGAACTCCTTGACCAAGCTCCGATCGTGCTCTGTCGCCTCATAATTCTGCCTGCGGCGCACGTCATCCAGCGCGTTCGTTGTCTTGATGACCGTGAATGTGACGATCGTCCCATCGGGCTCTTCGAGGCGATAGGCATCGAGGTTGTGTGAGACCCGCGTCATGAGCTCCGCCAGAATATGCCACCGTTGCCCAGTACCGGTCAAGTTCTTGACACGTCAATACCTTGAGGCGTCGAACCGTAAGCCGTGATAAGCTGCCGTCGTGATTCTCGTCGCCATCAGCAGTATCATCACGGCCCTCGTGGCAGATGTCATGAAGGGGAGGCCGAAGACGGGCTACTTCGACAAGCTGGGCGACATGATCACGCGCGATCCGAAGATGGACTTGGTCTTCGAGGTTCTACGGCGCTATGCGACCTCCGAAATGCCTGTGATGCTCCTTGGAGAGAGCGGTACGGGCAAGGAACTGGCCGCGATGGCTATTCATCAAGAGAGCCCCCACTCTCTGGGTCATTTCGTCGCAATAAACGTGGCCGCAGTACCAGAGGCTCTGGCGGAAAGTCTGCTCTTCGGGCACGTCAAGGGCGCGTTTACGGGAGCAGAACAAGGCCGCATTGGTGCCTTCCAGCACGCCAACGGCGGCACGCTCTTCCTGGACGAGGTTGGAGACCTCTCCCTCGCCATGCAGGCGAAGCTACTTCGAGCTCTCGATCGTGGAGAGGTCAGACGCCTTGGCGCATCCGAATCCGAAATCGTGCATGCGCGCATCGTGACTGCGACGAGCGTGGATCTGCCACAAGCAGTAATTGACGGAAGGTTCCGTGCAGACCTTTTTCATCGTCTCGCCGTTCTCGTGGTGGTACTCCCACCCCTGCGCGAGCGGCCGGCTGATATACGACTTCTGTCGGATGCGATAGCAAACGCTCTCGGAGTGACACTCTCCAGGAATGCCTACGATGCTCTCCTGCAACACGACTGGCCGGGAAACGTTCGCGAGTTGCAAAATACGATTGCTCGATCCGCAGTGCTGCGCGGTGTAGGTTCCACGCTACGAGGTACGGACCTCATCTTCCTCACACCGACAGGTAGACCAAGAATTACGCTAGCCAAGAATTGATGCGATGGCGTGTTTGATCCTGGCCTTCGCGATTTCCATTGTACCGATGGGAAACGGCGTAGACCCAACGGGCAAGTAGAACATTACTGATTGTTCTCCGTGTGTTCAATCGGCACTTGGGTAGTCATCGTTCATCCCCCTCTGGCTCGTCGCCTGTGACAAGACTGAGATCGGCAGACGGCCGCGTTCGCGCCTCTTCTACGACCGCCTGCTTCCGCCTGTCTACGGCCGCATGAAGCTGACCAGCCACCTTCTCCAGGACACTGCCATCACGGCGTCCAGCCTCTTGGCACGCAGGACATACTGTCAGGTGGGCGTTGAACGGCATGGCCATCGCCCGTAAAAAAAGCGAACCGTAGTCGAAGGCAGCACCGCGCATGCCGTCGATCGCATCCCGTGTCTCATCAAGCTGAGGAGGCAACACCGGCTCGACGACAACGGCTGTAAGGAACAGCCACCCGCGCAGCTTCAAGATGTGCTCCTCCGGCCGCAAGGGCACAGCTGTCAGGTAGTAGGGATCTGAAGTGGCAATCTCGATAGGCTCACTGGCGCGGGCACCGCAGATGTCGCAGACGATGTGTGTGAGAACAGGCATTACACCTTCTCCAGTTGCAGAGTAGGCCATTTCGGCCGGTACTTCCGTTCGCGGCGAGGAAAACCTTAGCCTAGCGGGACGTTCTCACCATGTGGGAAGATGGCACTTTGCAAACGGAACGCGACGTCAAGCATCGAGATCCGCTGGCGTAAACATGTGCCGACTCCTTTGACGTGATTCTTAGGCGCCGATGGGGGATATGGCAACTCGTCCTCTCTGCGTCTTGACGCGTCAATATCTTGACGCGTAAATACCTCATCCTCCCCGCGTCAAGACCTGGAACCATTGACGCGTCAAGGTGTACCAGCGTCAAGACGTTGCCGTGTGGCTCATAGACGTGGTACGAGAACCAGGACGACGAACGCGAGGTGACCAGGTGGCTTCGTACCTGGGGACATGGGTACACTTTTTTCCCTTGACATGCCAAGAGCGTCCATGCTGACCGAAAAGGAAGTGTGGGAGGCGATTGAATCCCTACGGGAGGACTGCTTCCTGCGCCAATATGTGAACTGGGCATCGACGCAGGTCTCCTCGCACAACAGCTTCCATCTGGCCTATGGGCTCATCCTCGAGGCTGCGGCAGCACCTGTACAACTCGTAGCATCTGGCTTCATCGCCAAGACGTACCCTAACTTCTGGTCGCTCATCGTCGGATCGTCGGGGTCCCAGAAGACCATCGCCATGAACGTGGCACGGGATCTCCTCTTCGAGATCTCACCAGAAATCATCGGACAGGATCCCGCTAGTGAGGAAGCCTTCTTCAAGATGCTCAACAAGAGATCGAAACTCCTGTTGATGTATCCGGAGTTCGCTTCCGTACTCGCCAACACGCGCGGTGGCGACAACTACAGGGCCAAGATAAGAGACGCGTGGACCTCGATTTTTGACGCAACGCCGTTCAGCCGTGAGGGCGTTCGAACGAGTGCGGTAAAAATCCGGGAACCTCGTTTCAGCCTCACGGGAGCATGCACAGCTGAGAAGCTCGAGTCCCACGTAGAAGTTGACGACTGGACCGGTGGGTTCATGTCGAGGTTCTTCCTCGTGTACGGGGAGCAGGAGCGCGATCTCGATTACGGGATCCCGAACGAGCCTTTGAGAGCTTGGCTCAAGTCTCGACTCTCGGAGATGGAACAGGCATGCGCAAATGCAGCCAACATCGAAAAATGCAGGGGCTTGACCGACGAAGCCATGACACTTTTCACTCCTTGGCGCAGGGCCGTGAACACCGAGGCCAAGACGGTCAAGGACGAACGGCTTGCGGGTCCACTCCGCCGAGTACCTCTCATGGCAGCCAAGATCGCGGTCTTGCTCACCTGGGACTACGGTCGAGCGCGGGAGGGTCAGCCGTGGGTCATCGAAGCGGACGTGATGCAGGCCGGCATGAGGCTTGCTGAGCTCCACAAGAAATGTGCCATGGGACTTGGCAAGCGCATTGCTCCGAACGAGGAGATGAGACTCCAACGACTTGTGTGGAATGCTGTTGGGGACGATTGGACGGCTCTTGGCCAGGTCGTCAAGGATGCGGACATGACAGTCAAGACGATGAAGCCCTTCATCGAGACGCTCAAGCTCATGAGCGCAGTCGAGACACATGTAAATAACACGGACGAGTTTATACGGAGGAAGGCTGGAGGCAAACCTCCCCAGTGGAACGAGGGCCTCAGCACGCTTCCTCCGCCTCCGCTCCCGGACAACAGAGTCGACGTCGATTTTGCCAAGAAGACGCGATCTGAGGAGCCCGTGCCGCCGCTGCCTGGAGCCAAGCCTGCCGTATCAGAGCCCAGGCAGGAGCATAGGTTCACGTACGAGTGGGACAACTACGATCCGGGACCCCACAGGCCCCCACCAGAGGACTGAGGCTGGACTGGGGCGGCTCTCTGCGCTCCTCCAGTCTGGGGACGCCAGGTGGCCTCCTGGGCCGCTACAGGAGCCGGATTGGGGTTGACACCTCATGGCAACGGCTAATCGGTTTCAAGACCGCCCCAAGCGGTCCTCAGGGTGCCTTCTGGTCGCCTCTTCTCGACCTGGAAGGCGTCATCTGGGGTCTGGGCGAACGGGAGGCTCGAAGCAGGCCGGTCCAGCGAGCCACGTACCTCGTCCAGGCGAGTCCTGACCCGCTCAGGCAGGGACGTGGGATCGAGGTCGACTGCTGGAGCGTACTCCTGACCTTGGAGCTCGACGACCCTTAGGGCTGCCGTAGAGGCGAGCAAGGTCTGGCTCGCGATGAGGGATCTCAGGATCTTGATCTTGGTATCTGTCGGTATGGTACCGAGCCTAGGCAGCGTGAAGATCGCACGCACGCGCCAGTCCGTCTTCAGGTTGTCGTTCAGGGCGTCCCTGATGCATCGTTCCTCGTCGTTCGCAGACCCGCCAATGCGGTAGAAGGCCATTCCCTCTTCGAGGATGGCCTGCTCCTCACGAGCATCCGCCTCGTATTCCTGGTGCTCGGCCGCATCTGTGTAGTTCTTCCTCGAACCTATGGAGCCAATGAGCCTCATCTGTCTCGCAACCTCCCAGGAGCTGTAGTAGTTGACGTTGCCACGTCCATTTTTGCTGTATCCGACCTGGACCTCGATCAGACTGCCTGATTGCGCCGAGGCCATCACGAGGTTCATCCGTTTGCGCGCGGTCCTGAAGATCGTACACCCACGCGCCCACATGAAGTCCGCAGTCTCGCGGTCGAGACGTCTGTAACCTCCGCGCGTGGTCGGAACGATCGGCTGATCTACGTATGGCCACGATCTGCCTTCCTGGGCAGCCCATCTCGCCAGGACGTGCCAGCAGGCGAGCGTTTCCTCGGAGATCTCAGAATCTTTGTAGCAGAGAACGATACTTCCCTGCGAGCAGCCGATGTCTTCCCAGTTCGCGAGCCTCCACTCACGCGCACCTTGGAAGTCCGTACCGGCCTCTGTCCTACGTCCGTGGTGGTCTCTTCGGCCTTCGATCAGGGAAAGACCGATGATGACCATCGCGGATGCAATTGCGTCTACCGGGGCACCCGCGAGGAAGTTCGACATCTCGGGGTTCCTCGATGCAGGTCCCTCTGTGCTCTCACCCCCTTTCTTGCTGATCCGTGCCGTGAAGTCTGGTATCTGGACAGCCGTCGACGCTGTCTCGGCATCCTGAAGCCAAGCCACGTACCTACGATAATGGGCCCACGCGGTCATGTAGACTGCGGGTGTCGTGTAACCAGATACCGCGTCATCGAGGGCAGCTGTCGTGATGAGGCTCCAGGTTTCCTCGTGCCTCTCGGGATCGTAACGACACCTTCGCAGGATCGATCGCACGTGTGAAGCATAGAGGCCGGCTGTGCCTCCGGCCGTCCTCTCACGTGTGGTGAGCCATTCTCGAAAACCTGTGAGGGGTAGATTGCTTTTTTGCATCATTCCGAATCCTCCATGGCAGGACTTAGCCCAAATCGAAAGGCGCTGTCAACCACCGATGTTCGAGTATAGTTTTTTTTATTATAGCGCCCTCGCGCGCGCGCGTACGCGCGTACGCGATGGGGGTAGAGCCGGACACGCTGATTGGCGATTTACACACGTTACGCATACACATCTTGTAGCGTGAATACGGCTTTTTTCTCTTTATTTTATTACATATGATACGGGCCCCTCCCGACATGTGTATGCGTAACGTGTGTAATCGCCAATCAGCGTGTCCGGCTCTACCCCCATCGCGTACGCGCGTACGCGCGCGCGCGAGAGCATAATAACGTAAATAAATAACGTGCGCCATAACACAAGCATGCCAAGACGCACGCCTATCGCAACGCTCTCGTAGAGAAATCTTTTTCAGTAGGGGCTACCCTCCGTCAAGACTTCGTGCTATGGTCCGTCTGGCCCAGGCGGGAACTTGGGGTCACTCCGAGCCGATGTCTGGGTTCATCCACATCGCAACACGTCGTCAGCGTGGTCTCCTGGACATGAATGAAGCCCAGGAGACCCGCCTTCCTCCCACCCGCAGGCCCATAGGTGCCAGGATGCCTCCTGAGCGCCTACAGGCGCCCCAGGACCCATCTTCCCAGTTCCCTCCGCGTGGTGGCACTTGCCATCATCGAGCACGTGTCCTAAAGAAGCCTCCATAAGGAGATCCCATGTCCGATACCGTGCTCCGCGAGGTCCTTGCCGACATGACGAAGTCCGCAGGTGAGATCGGCGAGGGGGTGACCGCATCCAACATCGCACAGGCCCGAGAGCGGGCCGGGATTCTCGTCTTCGGCACACTTGATGGGACCGACAAGAGCGTCTACTACGTGGATCCCGCTCGTTACGAGCCCATGTGCCAGAGGTACAAGGTGACCCCAAACTACCCTGAGGGATCCGTCAAGGCCGAGATCCTCCACCAAGTGAAGCCCAAGAAGAGCGTCCTGTCGGAGGTCGAGCGCCCTCCCTCCTTCCGTGTCGGCAAAACGTATGTGGCTACCCGCAAGGACCGCGGAATGCGCATGAGGGATGGCGTTCCCATCTGGTTCTGGTCCGCTACCCTAGGAGGACGTCTCCGCCTTCCACTCTGGTCGGGATGGGGTACTACCGAAGAGGCCAGAGAAGCAACCGAGCGGGCGAAGCGGGAGAATGGAATCGAGAAAAAAGAAAAGAAATCTGCGGGATCGAGGCGGAGCAAGATCCGAGAACGGCACCTCGATCTTGTTGCCTGGATCGAGGAACGTTTCCTGCGCGACCCGACCGCCTCGAACGAGCAGATCAAGAAGGCGTGGCGGGCACGCCACCCAGAAGGGCCGAAGCTGTCCGACCATAGTCTCTTCTCGAAAGCGCGTCTCAAGTTTGGCATCGTCGCGGTCTACACGGGTGGCCATAATAGGGACGCACCGCGAGATACAAGGTTCGACTTCTACGTCGACCCAGCAAAGTACCGTCCCGCATGCAGGCTGGCCCGCATCGAGCCTGCAACTGGCGAGAACATCGTCTACGGCCAGCCTCCACCGAGTATGGACACACCGACCGGCCCGAGGCTTAGGGAAAAGCTGCGCATCCCGCAGGCCGAGCCGGTCATGCCCGAAGATGGAAACTCGAGCGTATCGACCATACTGGGATTGGTCGCTCATGTCCGCGAGCAGATGAATATCTACGAGGTCTCGAAGCTTGTCATCGAAGATGGCAAGCCCGCCCTCGTCGAGAGGCGTGTCACCGCGACCGAGACGATCGAAATTGCGTAGTTGGCCTAGAAGAGGTCCCGCTGGTGGACAAAGCTCGAATCCGGTAGATCAGACTGGCCCCACGGGCGACGACGAAGGAGATCCATGATTAACGGTTCCCCCGTCCCCGTCCCCCTTTCCCTGGCTTGTGGACGGCCGTCCGATCGGACCTACTCGACGCCGAAGGTCGAGTAGTTTGCGTAGATCTCACGGATCAAACCTCGCGTCTCTTTGAGCGAAAGGCTGCCCTGGAAGAGGTCCCCGAACAGGATTCGAAGAGGAGGAGGCCCATTTGAGAAAAGCAGATCCGAAGATCGTGCGCAAGCTCGTCGAGGAGGGTGCTTCGTACAGCGAGGTTGCCCGCCGTCTTGGCGTTTCGCGCGAGCGTATCCGTCAGATTGCGAGGGAGCTTGGCATCAGGATGACCGCGGCCGATCGGAGACAGGAAATCGTCCAGGCCATCCTCTCATCGGATCGTCTCGGCAAGGAGACGGACGTGAAAATAGCCGACGACTTCGGGCTGTCGAAGAACTCCGTGCATGATCTGCGCCACAAGTTTGGCATTCCGGCTCATGGACGTCTGCGCAAAGGGACGAAGATGGAGACCGCCTACGAGGCCCGCGTGAGAGGCGCGACCTGGGACGAAGTCGCACGACAGGTCTACGGTGACGACACTACGGGCTGGACGGCCTGTGGTCGTGCGGGTGCGTGGGCACGTCGCCATAAAAGGCCATGGCCCCCATTCCACGGCGCCAAGTCCCGTACCTGATACCTATAAAGCCTCGTGCTAAGGATCGATCGGTGTCATCGTGCGACATCGACATGCTCGATGTGCGTCTTGATCGACCGAACTCGGCCAATCTGTTGCCGGCTCCAGATCGCGTGTGGCTCGCGGCGGTATCCCATCCTGGAGTGTACAGGTACGGCGAACGGTGGCACCTGCTTGGTATCTTCACAGGCAAGAAATGGGCACGCGAGGTTGCGGAAATCCTGTATCCAGGGTGGACACTCGATCTGAGCCGTGTGCGAGTGAGACGGACGCAGGACGATGTGTGAGCACCCTTCTCGATATCGCACCCTAGGTGTTCGACGTCCTCGGCGTGACGGAGGTAGTGCTTTAGGGTTAACATGAATCGGGTTACCTTCGATGCTCACTCCTCTACTTCTCGCAGCAGCCGTTGGTGCGGTAGGCGTCGAGACTGCCGATCGTCGTAGAGCGAAGAGCCGTCTCCAGGAGCTTCAGAATCGTCTGGGTATCGCTCCGACTCCAGCAGTATCGGACCTGCGGACTCGCTATATCTTTGCCACTGCCCGCTATCCGTCGGCCGTTCCCATCCTGACCGTGGTCGTATCCGAATTCCTGGCAGAATGTCCTATCGCAGACGATCTCGGCCTGCCAGAATCGGGTCTCAGGAATCGCGACATCGAGCCCATCCTTCTCTGGCTTACCCGCGAGATCGATAGGGGCATTTCCTATGATCTCGACTTCTCATGGGAGCAGATCGCACGCGAATATGGACGTGGGCGAGTAGAAACCTTCGAATTCTATAGCCAGAGTCTCCATGCACGAGACCCCCACAAACCAGCCAAGATGGCCTTCGATGACAAGAAGTGGACGTTGCACGGTGCGTACGGATTGAGGGTCGAAATCCGCCCCGGGAACATTCTCGCTCGGAAGGCTCCGTCGTTCTGGTTCACAGTCAAAGTGACCGGTCCTAAGGACGACATCCTTCTCGAGGCGAGAATGTCGTATTTGGATCTCAGTATGCCAGAAAGTGAGATTCAGGCAAAGTTGGAAAAGGAGGGTCTTGGCTACCAGTGGCACGACGAAACGGCTTTCTTGCTTCATAGTTTCAGGCAGCGGATACGAATACGAGACCGCATCGGATTCGCAATCAGCCAGACACTTCCCATGCTCCTCGACTGGGTGAGAGACCAGGAGCCGGATCTCTGGCGCATGTCATGGCGCCAAGCAGTCGAGGCCGAGGTCGAATGGCATCGTCAGTTCGAGGTGAGCCTGGAGCGTGGTGCACCTGTTTCGGTCTTCAGGGACGACAGGATTCTCACCAGATGGCCTGATGGAGACTACGTCGTCCTCATCCAGAGCAAGATGGGTCTTGCAGCAGAGGGCACGTCTATAGGCCACTGCGTTGGCACCTACTGGCCGAAGGTAAGAGATCGCACGTCCATCGTCTTCTCCTATCGTGACGGCAGCAGCGTTCCTGTCGCTACCTGGGAGTTCTCGATCGAGCCAGAGAGCGGCAAGCTCGTGTCGCTTGTGCAGATACAAGGAGATGATGACGGACCTATCGAAGCTGGGCCCGACACGAGAAAGGTCCAGTTGCGTATAGCCTGGTTCCTACGTACTTCATTGCATGTCGATCCGACTGCTTCGGATAGACAGGACAGGCTTGGCCTAGTTGTCCCAAATGATGCGCTCAAAGCCGTGAGGAAGTCACAGCGGACAGAAGTCGCGATTCCGGATTTCGTGACCTACGACGACCTGCTCTTGGGTCGTAGCGGCCTCTCCGTCCCGGAGAACCTCAGGGCCAGAGAAAAAAAGAGCCGTTGAGTTGACAGGTTTGCATGGGCCATCGGGATATGATATGTTCGACCACGAAAGGGGCTTCAGACGATTTTCTACTTCGCCGCCATTCCTCTTGCCGCAGCGATCATTGCCGATGCTACCAGACGAGGCAAGCCGATTCTGACGGCCACCTACCCGCTCGAGGGTACAGCAGGGACCTTCACGTACGTCGATGTGGCGAGCCGCGTCGTTCGCGCCTACGAGACCCCTCTGGGCAACCTCCACCATAGCTCTGGGGATAGTCTGGCCGCGACTCACGCCCGAGGGCCTGACATTCATAAAGCCCGGGGCTAAAGATCGCCTATCGGGAGGCTTCATGTCCCTGTCGCCTATCGTCCTTGTCCTTGGCGCCTGTCTACGGCCAGCCCACGTTGCCATCGACGCGTCCAAGATGCCTACGGACGACACGTCTGAGCACGATTCCGCGGATCCGCAGGATGCCGATACGGATATCGACACAGACGTGCCGACGCCCAACAAGCGCACAACGACGCTCGTGCTGTCGTGGACAATATGATGGCCCGCTCTCGAGGGAACACATAGAATGGCCGGCTACAAGCTCTTCCGCGAAGACGGTTCATCGCTCTCCGACGCATACGGTCGCGTCCAGTACGCTCTCGACGGCACGCCGACCGTGGTGCCGAGCCGCGGCGCGTTCGTCGCGCACTCGGTCGCCGGGCTTCTCCGCGGCACGTTCGGCCCACTGCTCGGCGAAGCGGATGCAGAGGCAGCGGCGGAAGCGGCGGCGTGGGCGGTGGTGCCGGCGGCAGAGGCGATGGCGTCGAAGGAGAAAGCGCGCGCCGAAGCCCACGAGCGCATCCTCGGGTATCTACGCTCCGAGGTCGGCTGGATCTAGGAGGTGACACCGTGACCCCAAGCTCCACGCCGAGACATCCGCTGATTGCACTCGGGGAACTGATGACGATTGCCGAGGATCTCTCCAGGTGCAGGGATGTGCCAGAGAACGCGCCGGCCTATGACGACCTAGAGCCGCTACGGACGCACCTTCGGGACATGGGGTTCCACGTGCGAGCCGCGCATGACGTGCTACAGAAGTCGATCTGGCGTGAGATAGCAGCAGAGCGCGAGCTGGAAGAGCTGCATGCGACGCTCGCTGCCGAGCGGGGCGAGGCGAACGGCGCGCTGCCCGGGTGGAGATTCGAGACGAATGACGACCGCGATCAGACGTGGCGCTGTGAGACCGGAGCGTGGCTCTTGATCGCCGACAATGGCTTCGACGGGACCTGGACTGCGGTGCTGTACGAGACCGATGGCGATCACCGTTGGGAACGCTGGCGCAAACCGTGTCCTACCGCCCGTGAGGCCATGCGCGCCGTCGATGCGCACCTCGCGGGCGTCGAGAAGAAGGAGGACCGATGACTGCCACCGACCGCACCGAAATCCTGGCGCTGCTGCGTGAAGCTCAGAGTGTTGCTGAAAAAGTCGGGGCCTGCGGACTGGC
>ERZ1292632.1129-Hain-H43-01um-R2-1129-length-27387-cov-7_pt2 | contig 18318 bp, 15 predicted proteins | sample MGYA00564407_ERZ1292632 | MGnify/ENA primary metagenome ERZ1292632 (study PRJEB36523, sample SAMEA6512637) | groundwater metagenome | collected 2019-01-08 | study: AquaDiva: Metagenomics assemblies of 32 groundwater samples | reverse complement strand
ATCCTGTTCGTGATGGGGGTGCTGGGCATCTTCATCAACCGCAAGAATGTCATCATCATCCTGATGGCGATCGAGCTGATCCTGCTGAGCGTCAACATCAACCTTGTCGCGTTCAGCGCCTTCCTGGGCGATCTGGTCGGGCAGGTGTTCAGCATGTTCGTGCTGACCGTCGCGGCGGGTGAGGCGGCCATCGGGCTTGCCATCCTCGTCATCTACTTCCGCGGTCGCGGCACGATCGCCGTCGATGACATCAACCGGATGAAGGGCTGATGCGGGCAATTAACATCCGTCATGCCAGCGGATGCTGGCATCTCTCTTCTTCGGGCGCTGCTGAAGAAAAGCGAGATCCCGGCCTCCGCCGGGATGACGAAGGGGGTGCGTTTCTGTGATCCAGCTTATCGTCCTTCTTCCGCTGCTGGCGGCCGCCATTGCGGGGCTTGGCAATAAGGCGCTGGGCAAGCTGCCGGCCAAGATCGTCACTACGGGCGCGCTGTTCGCCAGCTGCGCCATGAGCTGGCCGATCTTCATCGGTTTTCTGACCGGCCATAGCGAAGCCTATGTGCAGCCGCTGTTCACCTGGATCGAAAGCGGCAGCTTCGACGCGCAATGGGCGCTGCGCGTCGACACGATGACGGCGGTCATGCTGGTGGTCATCACTAGCGTCTCCAGCCTCGTCCACCTCTACAGCTGGGGCTATATGGAGGAGGAGCCGGATCAGCCGCGCTTCTTCGCCTATCTCTCGCTCTTCACTTTCGCGATGCTGATGCTGGTGACGTCGAACAATCTGCTCCAGATGTTCTTCGGCTGGGAAGGCGTCGGCCTCGCCTCCTATCTCCTCATCGGCTTCTGGTTCCGCAAGCCGAGCGCCAACGCCGCCGCGATCAAGGCGTTCGTGGTCAACCGCGTCGGCGATCTCGGCTTCATGATGGGGATTTTCGGCACCTATCTGGTGTTCAACACCATATCCATCCCCGAAATTCTGGAAGCCGCGCCATCGATGGCAGGATCGACCATCGGGTTCCTGGGTTACCGCTTCGACACGATGACCGTGCTCTGCCTGCTGCTGTTCATCGGCGCGATGGGCAAATCGGCGCAGCTTGGGCTGCACACCTGGTTGCCGGACGCGATGGAAGGCCCGACGCCGGTGTCGGCGCTGATCCACGCCGCGACCATGGTGACGGCGGGCGTGTTCATGGTGTGCCGCCTGTCGCCGATGTTCGAGACGTCGCCGACGGCGCTCGGTTTCGTGACCTTCATTGGCGCTGCGACCTGCCTGTTCGCGGCAACGGTCGGCACGGTGCAGAACGACATCAAGCGCGTTATCGCCTATTCGACCTGTTCGCAGCTCGGCTATATGTTCTTCGCGGCGGGCGTCGGCGCTTATGGCGCGGCGATGTTCCACCTCTTCACCCACGCTTTCTTCAAGGCTTTGCTATTCCTGGGCGCCGGCTCGGTCATCCATGCGATGCACCATGAGCAGGACATGCGCTATTATGGCGGCCTGCGGAAGGAGATTCCGATCACCTTCTGGACGATGACGCTGGGTACGCTCGCTATTACTGGCGTGGGTCTCCCGCTCATCGGCTATGGCTTTGCGGGCTTCTATTCCAAGGACGGCATTCTGGAGGCGGCGTTCGCGTCAGGCGGGTCGGGCGTGGGCGCTTATTATGTCGGCGTGTTCGCGGCGTTGCTGACCAGCTTCTACAGCTGGCGGCTGGTGTTCCTCACCTTCTTCGGCAAGCCGCGCTGGGCCGCGTCGGAGCATATCCAGCATGCGATCCATGACGCGCACGGGCATGACGATCATGCGACCCACGGCCATGGATCGGAGCACGACGATGCGCCGGCGCAGGAAAATGCCGGTCATGATCCTCACGGTCATGAGGCCGACGCGCACGCTCTGCCTAGCGGCACCGGCGGCTATCATCCGCACGAAAGCCCCTGGGTCATGCTGGTTCCGCTGATCGTGTTGAGCCTGGGCGCGGTGTTTGCCGGGTTCGTCTTCCACGATCAGTTCATTGGAGCCGAAGGCGGCGTCGAGTTCTGGAAGGGTTCGCTCGCCTTCGACAGCCACCTGATGCATGCGGCGCATGAAGTGCCGACCTGGGTCAAGTTCGGGCCGTTCACGGTGATGGCGCTGGGCTTCATCATCGCCTGGCTGAGCTACATCAAGAACACCGACTGGCCGCAGCGCTTCGTTTCGCAGTTCGGCGCGCTCTACCAGTTCCTGCTCAACAAATGGTATTTCGACGAGCTGTACAATGTCCTGTTCGTGAAGCCCGCCTTCGCCATCGGTCGCTTCTTCTGGAAGTTCGGTGACATCGGCTTCATCGACCGCTTCGGCCCCAACGGGCTCGCCGCGCTGGTGGTGCAGGGCAACAAGATCACCCGTCGGATCCAGTCCGGCTACCTCTACACCTACGCGCTGGTGATGCTGATCGGGCTCGCCGCGGCCGCAACCTGGGCGATGACACGATAATGGACGGCTTCCCCATCCTTTCCCTGATGATGGCAGTGCCGATGGCGGGGGCCATCGCCTGTCTCTTCGCGGGCGCCAATGCCGCGCGGTGGATCGCGCTGATCGCGACGTTGGTCGATCTGGTGCTGGGCATCCTGCTCTGGGCGAATTTCGACCAGGGCGGGCTCCAGTGGCAGTTCCAGGAATATTCGCCGATCTTCGGCCGCTTCGCCTGGGCGCTGGGGATAGACGGCATCGCGCTGATGCTCATCATCCTCACGGTCTTCCTGATGCCCATCTGCATCGGCGCGAGCTGGGAAGCGATCAACAAGCGCGTCGGCGAATATATGGCGGCCTTCCTGTTCATGGAGGTGCTGATGATCGGCGTCTTCGCGGCGCAGGACATCTATCTCTTCTACGTGATGTTCGAGGCCGGCCTGATCCCGATGTACCTCATCATCGGCATCTGGGGCGGCGCGGACCGCATCTACGCCAGCTACAAATTCTTCCTCTACACGCTGCTCGGCTCCGTGCTGATGCTGATCGCGATGATGTGGATGGTACATGAGGCGGGCACGACCGAAATTCCGGCGCTCATGGCCTATGATTTCGACCCGCATGTCCAGACCTGGCTGTTCCTGGCCTTCTTCGCGAGCTTCGCGGTCAAGATGCCGATGTGGCCGGTGCACACCTGGCTGCCCGACGCGCACGTTCAGGCGCCGACAGCGGGTTCGGTCATTCTGGCGGGCGTGCTGCTGAAGATGGGCGGATATGGCTTCATCCGCTTCTCGCTGCCGATGTTCCCCGAAGCCTCTTCGCAACTCGCATGGCTGGTGTGGGGCCTGTCGATGGTGGCGGTGGTTTACACGTCGCTGGTCGCGCTGGTGCAGTCTGACATGAAGAAGCTGATCGCCTATTCGTCGGTCGCGCACATGGCGATCGTGACGGTCGGCCTGTTCGCCTTCAACCAGGCGGGTATCGAGGGCGCGATGATGGTTATGCTGGGCCATGGCCTGGTGTCGGGCGCGCTCTTCCTGTGCGTCGGCGTCATCTACGACCGGCTGCATACGCGCGAGATCAGCCGTTATGGCGGGCTCAGCATCAACATGCCCAAATATGCGGTGCTGTTCCTGCTGTTCACCATGGCCTCGGTGGGCCTGCCGGGCACGTCCAACTTCGTGGGCGAATTTCTGGCGCTGATGGGCATCTACCAGGCGTCGAGCTGGGTGGCTTTGGTTTGCACCACCGGCATCATCCTCGGTGCCGCCTATATGCTCTATCTCTATCGCCGCATCGCCTATGGCGAGCAGGTCAATGCCGACGCGGCGGCCATGCCCGACCTGTCGGCGCGTGAGATCGCGCTGCTCGCGCCGATCGCGGCGGCGGTGCTGTGGATGGGCGTCTATCCCGAAAGCTTCCTGGCGCCGATGCGGTCCGACATCCGCGCGCTCGAAGCGCGCCTCGCTCCTGCGGCGCCCGCAGGCGATTCTCATATCAAGATGGGCGCGGCCAAGCCGGCCGGCGAGGCCCATCATGAAGAAGTATCCGCGCACGGGGAGGCGCACTGATGATCGATTCCGCTTCCCTTCTGGCGGTCCTGCCGGAACTTATCCTGACCGCCGGCGGCCTGGTGCTGATGCTGGTCGCGGCGTTCGGCGGCGACGGGACCGCGCGCGTCGTCAACTGGCTGGCGGTGCTGACGCTGGCGATTGCCGGCGTGTCGATCTCGACCTCGGTCGCCAACGGGCCTGATGCCTTTGACGGGCTCGTGCGCGCCGACGCTTTCTCCGCTTTCGCCAAGGCGCTGATTTATGGCGCGGCGGCGGCGGCGATCCTGCTCGCGCCGCGCTTTTTCCTGACCGACGGCAAGGAGCGGCCCGAATATCCGGTGCTGATCCTGTTCAGCAGCATCGGCATGGGCATGATGGTGTCTGCGGGCGACCTGTTGACGCTTTATGTGGGCCTCGAAATGCAGAGCCTTGCCGCCTATGTGCTGGCGAGTTTCATGCGGCAGGATGGGCGCTCGTCCGAAGCGGGCCTCAAATATTTCGTGCTGGGATCGCTGGCGAGCGGCATCCTGCTCTACGGATCGGCCTTGCTCTATGGCTTTACCGGCACGACCGCGTTTGACGGCATCGCTGTTGCGATGGGCGATGGCGTGTCGAACGGCGAACTGTTCGGCATGGTGTTCCTGCTCGCGGGCCTTGCTTTCAAGATGAGCGCCGTGCCCTTCCATATGTGGACGCCCGACGTTTACGAAGGCGCGCCTACGCCCGTCACCACCTTCTTCGGCAGCGCGCCCAAGGTCGCGGCCATGGGCCTTGCCGTCCGGGTCGCGATCGAAGCGCTGGGTCCGGCAGGGCTGGACTGGCAGCAGATCGTGATTTTCGTGGCGCTGGCCTCGATCATCCTGGGCGCGGTCGCGGCGATCGGCCAGACCAACATCAAGCGGCTGATGGCCTATTCGTCGATCAACAATGTCGGCTTTGCACTGATCGGTCTAGCCTGCGGCACGCCCGCCGGTGTGGCTGCGACGATGAGCTATATGGCGATCTATGTCGTCATGACGATCGGCGCCTTCGCCTGCATTCTCCAGATGCGCGACGCCGAAGGCCGCCCGGTCGAAAGCATCGCCAGCCTGTCCGGCCTGTCGCAGTCGCGCAAGGGCCTCGCGGCGGCCTTCGCCATCTTCATGTTCTCGATGGCCGGCATCCCGCCGCTGTTCGGCTTTTGGGCGAAGTTCCTGGTGTTCGATGCCGCCGTCGCCGCCAACCTGACTGCGCTTGCCGCCTTCGGCATCGCGGCGTCGGTGATCGGTGCTTTCTATTATCTCAAGATCATCAAGACGATCTATTTCGACGAACCGGCCGCCGCCTATGAGGCGAAGGGCGGCGCGGTCGAGAATGTGATCCTGACCGCCTGCGCCGTGGTGATCGTGTTCGGTTATCTGCTGAACCCGGCGCTCGACGCGGTGAGCGCGGCGGCGGCGGCGGCGCTCTTCTGAGCTTGCGGCGTTTCGTCGAGGAGACCGGCTCCACCAACGCCGACATGCTGGCGCTGGCGGAGCAGGGCGCGCCCGAAGGCACATGGCTGCGCGCCGGGCGGCAGACCGGGGGGCGGGGGCGGAGGGGGCGATCGTGGGAGAGCCCGGACGGCAATCTCTATTGTTCGACGCTGGTCCAGCTAGGCCCAAATGATCCGGCGGCGCATACGCTGGCGCTGGTTGCCGCCAATGCTGTCCATGCCTTGGTTGCGCCCTTATGTTGCAGAACCAGTGCTCCTGCGGAAGCAGGAGCCCAGGGTGGAGGGCGCGCCGGTCAACCCTGGACTCCGGCTTTCGCCGGAGTACGAGGCGGGGACGGGCCAGGCCAGACCAAAATCAAATGGCCTAACGATGTGCTTGTCGATGGCGCGAAGATAGCGGGCATCCTGCTGGAGCGACTGGGCGACGCGATCGTAGTCGGCATCGGGGTTAATGTGACCGGGCATCCGACTGGCCTAGATCGCCCAGCCACAAGTCTTGCCGCGCAGGGCGCTACCGACGCGGAAGCGGGCGCTCTGCTCGAGCGGCTGGCGCAGCTTTTCGGCCATTGGCTCGGCATTTGGCGCGCGCAGGGGCTGGAGCCGGTGCGGACGCACTGGCTGCTCAACGCCCATCCGGCCGGAACGCCGATGCGAGTCGCGCTGCCAGACGGCGCGGTGGTGGAAGGCGCGTTCGATACGCTCGACCGGGACGGGATGCTGATCCTGCGCTTGGCGAATGGGGATAGCCGTGCCATTCACGCCGGCGACATCATTCTGACCTGAGGAACGGTCCATGCTTCTCGCGATCGACGCGGGCAACACCAATGTGGTTTTCGCGCTGCTCGACGGGCGGGAGATTCGCGCGCGCTGGCGGATCGCCACCGATCCTCGGCGCACGGCGGACGAATATGCGGTATGGCTGAACCAGCTGCTGATTCTGGAAGGCTATGCCATTGCGGACGTGGACGCTGTTATCATCGCCACCGTCGTGCCGCGCGCGCTCCACAATCTTCAGGTGCTGGCGGACAAATATTTCAAGACCAGCGCGCTGATCGCCGGACAGGCGCCGGTCGAATGGGGCATCGAACTCGACGTGGCGGAGCCGTCGTCGGTCGGAGCGGACCGGGTTGTAAACGCCATCGCCGCCCACCATCTTTACGAGGGCGATTTGATCGTCATCGATTTCGGCACGGCGACGACCTTCGACGTGGTCGACTATACCGGCGCCTATAAGGGCGGGATCATCGCGCCGGGCATCAACCTGTCGCTGGATGCGCTGGTCGCGGCGGCGGCGAAGCTGCCCAAGATTGCGATCGCGCCGCCCGAGAGCAAATCGGTGATCGGCCGCACGACCGAAGCGCAGATGCATATCGGCGTATTCTGGGGCTATGTGGCGATGATGGAAGGATTGGTGGCGCGGATGCGCGCCGAAATAGGCCGCCCGGCTCGGGTGGTCTCCACCGGGGGCCTTGCGGTCCTCTTCAACGACAACAGCGATATTTTCGATGCGATTGCGCCGGACCTTACCATTCAGGGCCTCGCGCTATTGCACGAACGGAGTTTGAAAACAGAATGACACCTGGAAATGAGCTGCTCTTCCTGGCCCTTGGCGGGTCGGGGGAGATCGGCATGAACGTCAATCTTTACGGCTGTCAGGGCAAGTGGGTCATGGTCGACCTCGGCCTGACCTTCGCCGACCCGGCCTATCCCGGCGTGGAGCTGGTGCTGCCCGATCTCGGCTTCATCGAGGAGCGCGCCGACGATCTGCTCGGTATCGTGCTGACCCACGGCCATGAGGATCATATCGGGGCGATCCCCTATCTTGCCGCCGACCTTGGCGTGCCGCTCTATGCCACGCCCTTCACCGCCGGTCTCATCCGCCAGAAGCTGGACGAGGAAGGGCTGACCGATGACGTAGACCTGAATGTCATCGACAATGAAGGCAGCTTCGCGCTTGGCCCGTTCGGTTTCCGCTATGTCCCGCTGGCGCACTCGATCCCCGAAGGCAATGCCGTCCTGATCGACACACCATACGGCCGCATATTCCATACCGGCGACTGGAAACTGGACGAGCAGCCTTTGCTCGGCCAGCCGTCCACGCCGCAGGAATTGACCGCGATCGGCGACGAAGGGGTGCTGGCGCTGGTGTGCGACAGCACCAACGTCTTCAATCCCGAAGCGAGCGGCTCCGAAAGTGATGTGCGCGAGGGGCTGATGCAGACCATCGCCGGCGCGAAGGGGCGGGTGCTCGTCACCACCTTCGCCTCCAACGCCGCGCGGGTGCAGACTTTGGGCGAGGTCGCTCTCGCTACCGGGCGCAAGCTCTGCGTCGCGGGGCGTTCGCTCGACCGGATCATCGGCACAGCCAAGGCGGCCGGCTATCTCAAGAATTTCCCGCCAATGATCGACTGGGATGACGCCATGGCGCTACCCCGCGACGAGGTGATGATCGTGGCGACCGGTGGGCAGGGGGAAGCGCGGGCGGCGCTTGCCCGCATCGCCTTCGACAGCCATCCGATCAAGCTGAGCGAAGGCGATATGGTCGTCTTTTCCTCCAAGCAGATCCCCGGCAACGAGATCGCCATTGGCCGCATCCAGAATGCGCTGGCGCAGAAGAATATCCTGATGGTCACCGATCGGCAGGCGGAGGTTCATGTGTCGGGCCACCCCGGTCGCCCCGAACTGGAGGCGATGTATCGCTGGGTCAGGCCGCAGATATTGCTGCCCGTCCATGGCGAGCGCCGCCATATGGCGGAACAGGCGCGGCTCGGCATCAGCAGCGGCATTCCCCATGCTGTCGTCCAGTCCAATGGCGACCTGCTGCGCCTGGCGCCGGGCGCGCCGCAGATCATCGGGCATGAGGAGACCGGCCGGCTGGTGCTGGACGGCGACGTCATCCTGCCCGCGGACGGATCGACCATGAACGAGCGGCGCAAGGTTGCGCTGCACGGGCAGATCAGTGTCGCGGTGGCGCTCGATCGGAAGGGCAAGTTGATCGGCGATCCGGCGCTGCGCACCCAGGGCGTGCCGGTGGAGGAGGACAAGGACGCCTTCCTTGCCGAAGCCGCCGATGAAGCCGCCGCCGTCATCGGCAAGGGATCGTCGGAAGAAGAAGCGCTCCGCGAGCGCGTCCGCCTGGCCGTGCGCCGCACCGCGACCCGATGGACGGGGAAGAAGCCGGTGGTGGACGTGCTGCTGATCCGCGCCTAAAATCGCCGACGATGAACTGGTACGCGATCTTTGCGATCTATTTCCTGATGTGGGTCGTCAGCGCCTTCATCATGCTCCCCTTCGGCATCCGCACGCCCGACGAGACGGGCGAGGTGCTGCTGAAGGGGCAGGCGGACAGCGCGCCGAGCAATTTCCGGCCGGGGCTGGTGGTTGCCCGCGCGACCATATTGTCTGCGGTGCTGTTCGGCCTCTACTACGCCAATTATGTGCAGGGCTGGGTGACTATCGACATGCTGCCGGGATATCCCGCCCCGCGATGAGCGAAGGCGCGCCGAATATCATCGTTGCCGATGCGCACCATGTGGAGCGCTGGGCGCTGATGCGCGCGGCGCTCTGGCCCGAAGAGAGCATCGCCGAGCATCGCGAGGACATATTGGCCCTGCTGCGGCAGGGCGACGGCAAGGGCATCACCCTGCTGGCGCTCGACGCGCGCGAAGAAGCGATCGGCTTTGCGGAAGTCGCGCTGCGCCACGATTATGTGAATGGCTGCGAGACCAGCCCGGTCGTGTTTCTGGAAGGCATCTATGTCGATCCCAATGCGCGGCGACGCGGCGTGGCGGCGGCGCTGACCCGCGCGGCGGCGGATTGGGGGCGGGCGAAGGGCTGCACCGAAATGGCGTCGGACGCTGACATAGCCAATGCAGCCAGCCACGGCTTTCACGCCGCCATCGGGTTCGCCGAGACCGAACGGGTCGTCTATTTCCGCCGGCCGATCGGCTGATCGCTCTTCACTGCCGCAGCCGCTCGATCGCCTGGGCGAGCGCGACATAGAGCTTGCCCATGTCCGACGAGAGGATGGCGACGCCGAGCGCGTTGCCGTCGCGCGCCGACAGGATGATCCGCAGCATCGCTTCGAAGTCGTGAATGTAGCGGTTCACATGATCGCGGAATTCGGCGTCCTCATCATAATGAAGCGCGATCTCACGGGATTCGCCGGCGTCCAGCAGCTTGACCGCGCGGCGGGTGAACACGCCGCGATCGCCCTTCAGATAGGCGGACCAGGCCGAATCGGTCACATCGTTCGACAGAATTTTCGCGACGTCGATCGCGGTGCTGTTGAGCGATTCGATCAGGAGCGCGGAGCGACGGGCGAAATGGTCGCGGTCGCGATCCTCGGAAGCCTGGGCAGCGTCGCTGATCCGCTGTTCGACGCTGGCGCTGGTGTCGGCGATGGTGAGAAGCTGGCGGGTGAGCCGCTCCGACGCCTGGTGCGCGGCCTTGACCGCTTCTTCGGCGACGCGCGAAAGCTGGGCGATCTGCGCCGTCACCTTGGCGTCGATGATGCCGGTCAGCGCCTCGTCGCTGGCGGCGGCGAGTTGCTGCGCGGCCTCGGGGATGGCGCGGCCCAGTGCCTGGCGCGCGCGCTCGGCGGCCTGATCGGCGGTGTCCTTGACGCGGAGCAGGGCGGTGACGAGCAGCGGACCGGCCCCTTCGGTGATGCGGCGCGCGTCCTGATCCGCCGCGTCGAGCGCGGACCGCAGCCGGTCGACCAGCTCGCGATTGGCCTTGAGGCCGCCTGCCGTGCTTTCCAGCCATTCGGTAAGCCGGCTGCCCTGGCCGCGCAGCATCGATTCGGCTTCTTCGGCGCGGCCGACGAGCGCTTCGGAAATCGCCTCCAGCCGTTCCATCTCGGGCGTCGCCGCGCCCAGCAGCGCGCGGCTCTGCTCGACCCGCGCATCAAAGCGGGCGAGCGCGCCGGGATAGGTTTCGTCCAGCTCGCGTACGCTCGAATCGAGCGCAACCAGCAGCGTTTCCGCGCTGCCGACCAGCTTTTCGGCGGTAAGGCCGCCCGCGCCGAGCGCAGCGTCGATCCGCTGCGTCTCCTGGGTCATGCGGCCGAGCGCGGCGATCAGCCGGTCGGTGCGGGCGAGCGCGCTTTCTTCCAGCGCGGCGAAACGGGTCTCGGTCGCGCCGATCGCTTCGCCCAGCGTGTCGTGCAGCCCCGCCATCAGGCTGCGCTGCCCGTCCATCAGCGCGTCGAACTGGTGCAGGCGGCTTTCGATGTCGCTGATCGTTTCGCTAAGACCGGCGACCGTCTCCTGGCTGATGCCGTCGAGCGTGTCGCGCGCGCGATTGACGAGCGTGTCGAGGGCCGCTGCCTGGGCGGACAGACCCTGGTCGGTCGCCATCAGCGTGTCGCGTACCCGGCCGAGCACCGTGTCGAGGCGGCGGCGCAACTCGCCATCGATCGCATCGGCGTCGCGCTCCAGCGCGGCGAGCGCATCCTCGCCCGCAGCGGCGATCGACTCGCCGGCGGCCGCGACCAGCGTTTCCAGCGCCGTGCTGCGCCTGGCGAGATCGGTGTCGGCAGCCGCTAGGGCGGCACGAACCCGATCCGATGCCGCGTCGAGCCGCTGGCTAAGCGCGTCGCCCATCGCCGCGAGATCGGCGTCGAGCCGGCCGCGCACCGCATTGCCCGTGTCCGCGACACCGGCCTGGGCGGCGTCGATCAGGGCGGTAAGAGCGGCGGCCTGCGCCTCCATATCCTGCCGGCTGCGGTCCATCGCCGCGCGCGCGCCCTGCGCGGTTGCGTCGATGCGGCCGGAGACGATTTCGGCCATGCCAGTGACTTCCTCGGTCGCGGCGCGGCTTGCCTCGCGGACCTGCGAAAGCTGGGCGGTCAGGCTCTTGGTCGCGGCGAGGGTGCGGCCGCGCGCCTCGTCCGACAATTCGGTCAGGGCATGGAGGCGGGCTTCGAGCGTGTCGATCCGCTCGGCGAGCGCATGGCCATTGTCCATGATCGTCGCCGCCATGCGGCCGCTGCGATCCTCAAGCTCCGGCATCGCGCCGATCAGCGCTTCCATCTGGCGGACCAGCGCCTGTCCCGCCTGCTCGGCGGCTTCGGCGCGCTGGGCGGTCGATTGGGCACGCGCGGCGATGAGTTCGGCTGACGCCTCCATATTGCTGCTGGCGGCGGCGCCATAGCTGTCGAGCAGTTCGGCCTGATCCTGCATCGTCTGGCGCGCGGATTCGAGTTGCGCGCTGATCCGGCCGAGCCGCAGTTCCAAGAGGTCGGCCTCGGTCCGTAAGGCGCGGGCGGTGTCGAGATAGCGGCGCGATTCGGTGCGGCCGTTCCGCGCGACGATCAGATAGACGAGGCCGAGCAGGATCAGCGGCGCGGTGAGCGTCACTACTGCGTTGGCCCAGGCCGAGGGGCCGGCGGCGAGATCGCCCGAGACGATGATCGCCCAGCCGGCGAACGCCACCCAGGCGAACGCGACCAGCGCCAGCGCGATGCGAACCTGCGCCAGGAGCGCGTCGGTCGCGCCGGGCACGGCATCATCCGGCTCGTCTATGTCGAGAACCGCCTGTTTCAATAGCAAAATATCTTCCGCCCGCGATTCGTTGCCGATCGCCTCTTGGTCGTCGGGCCAGAACTCGACGATGGTGCTGCCCCCTGTCATGGCCCCATCCTATCATCTTTTCGGGCCACGAAAATGCCTTGTTACCAAAACTTAACCCGCTGGCCCTAGCATTCGGCCCATGTCCTATGATCCTGGCGCCCTTCATGCTGCTCTCGCGGCCGCCGTCGGCGAAGACAGCGCGCTGATCGCGGACCTGCGCGTCGCCTTCATGGAAAGCGCGGCGCGGCAGATCGACCTGCTTTCGCGGGCGCGCTGCGACGCCAATTGGGAGCTGGCCGCGTGGCGGCTGAAAGGGCTGGCGGCGAGCTTCGGTCTGACCGCGCTTATGGCGCTGGCCGACGAAGCCGCGCAGGCAGCGCCGGGCGATCCGACTGTCATCCGCCGCCTGCGGGCGGCGCTGGCGGGGCTGGAGCAGGGCTGAGCGCTCGCACCAAAGCGCGACTTGCGCTTGTGGGCCGGCCTTGCGAAAAGGTCGCCACAATCACAATCGGGTCACCTGCGTAACGATATGAGTTTCGCCGCCATCTTGAGCGCCAGCCGCACGACGGCCGATTCGCCGGCGGGGCTGCGGGCGAGCCTGCATTTCGCCGGCCAGACGCTGGTCGAATATCAGGCGCGGCAGGCGGTGCGTGCGGGGGCGGACCGGATCATGATCCTGGTGAGCGTCATCACCCCTGCTATCTCGCAAGCGGTCGATCGGCTGAGCGCCGACGGGATCGCGGTCGCGCTGGTGCGCGACATGGTCTCGATGGTGCGCGATGCGCCGCGGGACAGCGACGTGCTGCTGGTCGCGGACGGCGCGATCGTGTCGCAGGCGCATATGGATGGCATCGGCGGGGCGGAGGGCGACGCGCTGCTTGTCACCGATGACAGCCGAGCCGCCGCGCCCTTCGAGCGGATCGACGCCGGGCAGCGCTGGGCGGGGCTGGCGCGGATCAGCCCGGCCTTGCTGTTCGGCACGCTCGACATGATCGGCGACTGGGATCTGGCGCTGACTCTGGTGCGGGCGGCGGTGCAGAAAGGAGCACGGCGGCTGACCGTGCCGCAGGACGATCTGCTCGAAGGGCGGGTCGCGATCGTCGATACGCAGCAGCAGGCCGACCTCGTCGCGCAGGCGGTGACGGCGGCCGGGTCGGGCCGGGGGGCGGCGCGGGGCGGGATCGATCATTATCTGCTCGCGCCGCTTGCCCGGATGGCCAGCCCGCCGCTGATGCGGATGCAGGTGCCGGCGTTCCAGTTGCGGATCGCCGCCATCGCGCTCGGGGTCGTGGCGCTGGTGCCGATCGCCTTGCAATGGCCGCTGACGGGATTCGTGCTGCTGCTGGTGGCGTTGCTGCTGTCGGAGATCAGCGATCGGCTGGATGAACTCGCCCTGCGGTCGCCGCCGAGCGGGTGGATCGCCTTCTGCGCGCCGGCCGCCGCGCTGATTGGCATCGTCATCGCTGCGGCGACGCCGATGGCGGCGGACCTGGCGATCCTGCTCGGGATATTGGCGGTGGCGGAGCGCTGGCGGCGGACGGGTCAGGCGCGACCGTGGATGATATTCACGCCCGCTACGGCCCTGTTGCTTTTGATCGGGGCGGGCCTGTTCGGGCTGCTGGCGGAGGGGTTGCGGCTCGCGACCTTGCTCGCGATCCTCTCGGCCGGCGCGATCATCCTGCGGCGCGCGGCCTGAAATTTCGGCTTCAGGGTTTAGTGCATTTTAAGGACGTGCCCCTATTCTTGCCGGCATGAGCGCCACTTCGACCCTTACCGGCACGGGCATGGCGGGCAGCTGGCCGATGGCGCGGGTCATGGCTGGCGCGTCCGCCGTGCCTGTCGGTCATGCCATCGACCTGGCGTTTTTCCTGTCGGAAGAAGGCGTTGCGCCGCATGATGCGCTGGTCGCGGAGACGCGCCGGCATCTGGGGGGATGCGCGCAGGCGATCGAGATGGCGCTACGCCTGTCGCTGGCCCATCCGCCCGAAATCGCCGCTGCGCTCGATCATGCGTCGGGCGCGATCGCCTGGCCGATGATCCGGGCGCGGCCGACTTTGCTCAGCCCCGCTTTGCTCGGCCATATGAAGATGCGCGCGGCGTTGACGCTGATGCTGCGCCAGCATGGGCAGGCCGATGTCGAGCAGGCGACCGAGGCGGCTGGATCGCGCCTGCCCGCAACCGACGATCCGGTGCTGGGGGACGCCGCCGCCGCGCTCGCCATTGCCGAGGGACGCTGGCTGATGCCCGGCGGCGAGGACCAGCCGATGCGGCCCGACCTGCCGGCCGAGCATGTCGCCGAGCTGGTGTGGACCGTCGCCGCCTGTCTCGCGCTGCGGCTGGAGCCGGCCTTTCCGCACGCGCGCGACCGGCTCTACGCCGCGATCGAGCGGGCGGGCTGGGCGCTGCTCGCCGATCATGACGAGAGTGCGAGTCCCATAGTGCTGGCGCAGCAGCTGGTGCGGCGGATGGGGGAGGCGGCGGACGATGCCGCCCTGCTGGGCATGGCGCTCGACCGGAGGCGATTCCTGCTGTTCGCCGCGCTCGCCGCGCGCCATCTGCGGCTTGAATGCGCGCAACTCATCGACATGCTGCTGCTGGGGCCGGTTGCTGAGGTGGGCCTGCTGTGCAGGGCGCTGGGCGGCTCCGATGCCGATTATCGCTACATGCTGCTGGCGCTGCGTCCGGCGCGGCCGTCGCTGTCGGATGCGGCGGTGCTGGCGGAGGCGGAGCGCTATGGCACGCTGGGCGAAGCGGAGGCGGACGCGGTACTCGGCACGTTGCGGACGCCCGAGCCGTTTCGCGCCAAGATCGGCCATTTGCGGGCGCTGGCCGGCGCATGACGATGGCGGTGCATCCCGCTATCGTCCGCGCCACCCTGTCGAGCGACGGGCGGTTGCTAAGCGCCGACGCGCCCTTGCTCGCGCTCCAGCAGGAGGCCGGGGCGGACCTGGGCGTCGCGCTGGCAGTGCCGCAACTGGCGGCGATCGCGCGGCTGGCGGGGCGGCTGGGGGTGATGGTGTCGCGCCCGGTGGTCGCGGCGGCCGAGCGCGGCGATATCGACATGTGGGTGCGCGCCCGGCCGGAGGGGGATGGCGTCAGCCTGTCGATCATCGACTGGCGCGAGCGGCCGGCGTCGGCCTTTCCCGCCGATGCAGGCGGGCGCGACGCCGATCTCGCGGCGCTGGGCGAGGGCTGGGCGTGGCAGATCGACACGCAATTATGCTTTCAGCTCGTGCTGCCGGGGCAGGGAGCCGACGGAGCGCTGCCGCCCGATCCGCCAGTGCCGGGCAGCCGCTTTTCGACTTACTTCCAGCTTCAGCCCGACGAGGACGGCGACATGGCGATGCTGCGCGGCTTCGCGCAGCGCCGCGCCTTTCGCGACCAGCAGGCGGTGCGCGCGGGTGATCCGGGGAGGGCCTTTCTGCTTTCCGCCTATCCGACCTTCGATCTGGGCGGGCAACTGACGGGCTATCGGGGCACCGCTTTCCCGCAAGAGCGGGCGGTGGTCGCCCCGCTGGTCGATGATGCGCCGCTGACTCTTTATCCCGGCGATTTCAGCCGCCGATTGGATCGTTCGCTGCGCCAGCCGCTGGGGCGGATCATCGCGAACGCGGATACGATCAGCGCACAACTGGAAGGGCCCCTGCGCCCCGATTATGCGGGCTATGCCAGCGATATCGCGGCGGCGGGACGGCATCTGCTGGCGCTGGTCGATGATTTGGCCGATCTCCAGGCGATCGACCGGCCCGACTTCAGCGTCGTGGCGGAGGATATCGACCTTGCCGATCTCGGGCGGCGGGCGGCCGGGCTGTTGTCTGTCAAGGCGCTCGACAAGCAGATTGCGCTGATGCCGCCGCCCGCCGACGTATCGCTGATGGCGACGGGCGAGTTCCGGCGGGTGCTGCAGATATTGGTCAACCTGATCGGCAATGCCGTGCGATACTCGCCCGAGGGGACGCAGGTGCGGATCGCGACCGAATGGGAAAATGGGCAGGCGCGGATCGCGGTCATCGACCAGGGGCCGGGCGTGGCGCTGGCGGATCGCGAGCGCATCTTCGAGAAGTTCGAGCGATTGGGCCGCGACGATGCCGGAGGCAGCGGCCTTGGCCTCTACATCTCGCGGCGGCTGGCGCGGGCGATGGGCGGCGACATCATCATCGGCGGCGCGCCGGGCGAGGGCGCGCGGTTTATTTTGACGCTGCCGGCGGCCTGACCCGCACACCCGTTCGGTTCGAGCTTGTCGAGAACGGCGCGCGGGGTTCTCGACAAGCTCGAACTGAACGGAGAACGGAGGATTCAGCGGATAGGCGAATCCGGGGACAGACGCATGTCGAGATAATTGTCGACCGACTTCATCAGCTGATCCAGCTCATGCTCGAAGAAATGGTTGGCGCCGCGAATCTCGTCATGATGGATGGTAATGCCCTTCTGGGTGCGCAGCTTGTCGACCAGCTTCTGCACGGCGCTGGCCGTCACCACCTCGTCCGCCGTGCCCTGCACGATGATGCCGCTCGAAGGACAGGGGGCGAGGAAGGAGAAATCATACATGTTGGCCGGCGGCGCGACCGAGATGAAGCCGCGGATTTCCGGGCGGCGCATCAGGAGCTGCATCCCGATCCACGCGCCAAAGGAGAAGCCCGCGATCCAGGTGGTCTGCGCTTCGGGATGGAAGCTCTGCACCCAGTCGAGCGCGGCGGCGGCGTCGGACAGTTCGCCGATGCCATTGTCGAACGTCCCCTGGCTGCGGCCCACGCCCCGGAAATTGAAGCGCAGCGTCGCGAAACCGCGCTTCACGAAGGTCTTGTAGAGCGCCTGGGTGATGCGGTCGTTCATCGTGCCGCCGCCCTGCGGATGCGGGTGGAGGATCATGGCGACCGGCGCGCGGGGACGGGGCGGGGGACTGAAGCGGCCTTCGAGGCGACCTTCGGGACCGGGGAAAATGACGTCGGGCATAACACCTGTTATCGTTCTGGGCCGCTGGGACGCGGCGGGACATGGATCGGCGCGCCTGGCTGTAAGCCGCTTGGGCCTTCGCGCTGGCGCGGCGCGGCAAGTCGCCTATATAGAAGTCGCCGCCATTTCCGCAATCAATGAGTAGCCTGCCCTTGGCCGCCGCCCGCCTTTATCTCGATCATGCCGCGACGACGCCGATGCTGCCGGCAGCGCAGGCAGCGATGGTGGAGGCGATGGCTGCCTGGGCGAACCCGTCCAGCCCCCATGCCGACGGCCGGGCGGCGCGCGCGGCGCTGGAGGCGGCGCGGGCGCGGATCGGGGCGGCGCTGGGGTGGGACGGGCATGTGATCTTCACGTCGGGGGCGAGCGAGGCGATCGCCATTGCGCTCATGCGGGCGAAGGCGGGGCGGGTGGTGACATCGCCGGTCGAGCATGACGCGGTGTTGCGGGTGACGGGGGGTGCGCAGCGGCTGGCGGTGGATGGGGAGGGGATTGTCCTCTTCCCCCGTCATCCCGGCGAAGGCCGGGATCTCACTTCTTTTTCGGTTGCGCTCAAAGAAAAGAGAGATGCCAGCCTTCGCTGGCATGACGGAGATGGCATTGTCCTCGCCGTCCAGTATGTGAACAACGAGACCGGCGTGATCCAGCCGCTCGACCGGATCGAGCGCGGCGGCGCGATCCTGTTCGCCGACTGCGCGCAGAGCGCGGGCAAGCTGCCGTTGCCGGATGCGGATATGATCGCGATCAGCGCGCATAAGTTCGGTGGGCCGCCGGGGATCGGGGCGCTGCTGATCCGCGACCTCGCGCTCATTGAGCCGAGCGGTGGGCAGGAACAGGGCTATCGCGCGGGGACCGAGAACCTCCCCGCGATCCTCGGCATGGCGGCGGCGCTGGAGGCGCGGGAGGACTGGATGGGGCGCGCGGCCGACCTGCGGGCGCGGCTCGATGCGGCGATCGAGGCGGCGGGGGGCCTTGTCGTCGCACGGAACGCGCCGCGCATTCCGACCATCGCCAGCTACCGGATGCCGGGCCTGTCGGCGCGGGCGCAGCTGATCCAGTTCGATTTGGCCGGCATATCGGTGTCGGCGGGCAGCGCCTGTTCTTCGGGGTCGCTCAAGACCAGTCATGTGCTGGGGGCGATGGGATGGGACGAGGTCGCAGCGTCGGAAGTGGTGCGGGTGAGCTTCGGGCCGCAGACTTTGGACAGCGACTTGGACAGCTATATCGCGGTTTGGCGCCGCATGGCTGAGCGAGTGAGTGCCAAGGTGGATTGATAGAAACTATGGCGTCTTGTTCCCCGGCGAAAGC